>Ga0209723_1001513_pt1 | contig 35704 bp, 32 predicted proteins | sample BiotimSIPDNA_2_FD_185750 | JGI IMG/M metagenome (GOLD analysis project Ga0209723, IMG submission 185750) | Anaerobic biogas reactor microbial communites from Washington, USA - Biogas_R2 time_0 SIP DNA (SPAdes) (version 2) | ecosystem: Engineered > Bioreactor > Anaerobic > Unclassified | place... | reverse complement strand
TCGAAGATGACGGGGGAAACCCGACCGGAGGCGAACTCATGGGAAGGGTTCGATTTGAAATTGCCGTCAATGACGACTATGTGAAGCCCACGGTGGAAGCCATTATCAAAGGCGCGCGCACCGGCCTTATCGGCGACGGCAAAATTTTTATTGTTCCCCTGGAGGAGTGCATCCGCATTCGCACCGGCGAATCCGGACGGATGGCCATCGGATAATCCGGCCCGGAAAGGAAGCGACCCGATGAACGCCCATTATTTCCAGCACGTTCCCTTTGAAGATCTGGGCAGCATCCGTTCGTGGCTTCTGGCGGCAGGCTATGCGATCACCCGCACGCCTTTTTTTGAATCGGCAACCCTGCCCCGGCCCGATCAAATCGATCTGCTGGTTATCCTGGGCGGCCCGATGAGCGTCCACGACGAAGACCGGTATCCCTGGCTTGCGGTTGAAAAAAAATTCATCCGGGACGTCATCTCATCCGGGAAACCGGTTCTCGGGATATGTCTGGGCGCGCAGCTCATCGCCTGGGCGCTGGGCGCAAAGGTTTATCCGAACGCCGTCAAGGAGATCGGCTGGTTTCCCGTTTACGGCGTTTACTCCGGCGACGAGTCCATCTTTCGCTTCCCGCCCTCGCTTCAGGTGTTCCACTGGCACGGAGAAACATTTGATCTGCCGCGGGAAGCAATCCGCATCGCGAAAAGCGACCACTGCGAAAACCAGGCGTTTCAGTGGGGCCGGTCGGTCATCGGCTTGCAGTTTCACCTGGAAACGACGCCCGAAGCCGCGCGGGACATTGTCGCGCATTGCCGGGAAGAGCTGGTTTCATCGCCCTCAGTCCAAAACGAAAGAGAAATTCTGTCCGCCGGGCGCAAGCAATATCAGGCCATTAATGATTGTATGGGAAACATCCTTTCTTACCTCGTCTAACATCGGGCCATCACTTCTTCTTGCGCTCGTCGATGTCTCCCGGATAATTCATGGCCTCCGTACCGCGTTCGCGCGTCCGGATGCGGATGACATCCTCCACGGGCGTCACAAAAATGATGCCGTCGCCCGGCTCGCCCGTATAGGCGGATTGAAGAATCGCCTCAATGGCGGCTTCAAGGTTGCGTTCGTTCAAAACAATGTTGATCTGAATTTTGGGCAGGAGATTGACCTGATAGGTTCCGGCCCGTCCGACCAGTTGAACGCCTCCCTGCCGGCCGTGCCCCCGGACTTCAAACAGACTAAGCCCCACAATGCCTATCGCACTGAGGCCGTCCATAACGTCGTTCACTTTATCTTCGCGGATAATCGCTTCTATTTTTTTCAGCATCGTAACCTCTCCGATCTCTGATCCTGATGAATGCTTTTAACATTCGTTTTAAAACTGCGGCTTATAAGTAAGATCGTTCTCCGTGCGAGCTGATGTCCAGCCCCACCTCTTCTTCTATCGGGCTCACGCGCAGCCCAATGCTCACATGAAGCGCTTTGGCCAGCACATAGGTCATACCGAAGGCAAAAACAATCGTGACGATGACGGCAATCAGTTGAACGGCAAACTGGGAGGGATTGCCGAAAAACAAGCCGTTGGCCGCATCGGCGTTGACGGCCACGGTCGCGAACAACCCCGTGGCCAGGGTTCCCCAGGTGCTGGCCATCCCGTGACACGCCCACACATCCAGGGATTCATCGAGCTTTCTTCGTTCCCGGAAGCGTATCGCATAGTAGGCGAGCGGGGCCGCAACAGCGCCGATAACCATGGCCGCCAAGGGCGTCACATAACCGCATGCCGGCGTCACCGCCGCCAGACCGACCACCATGCCGGTTGCAATCCCCAGCGTGCTGGGCCGGCCGTCGAGCCAGGAAAGCAGCATCCAGACAAGGCCTGCGGTGGCCGCCGACGTGTTGGTGGTCACCAGGGCGTTTACCGCCACGCCGTTGGCGCCCAGGGCGCTGCCGGCGTTGAAGCCGAACCAGCCGACCCACAGCAACCCGGTTCCCAAAACAGTCAGCGGAATATTGTTGGGCTCCATCGGAAAACTGCCGTGTCCCTTGCGCGGACCGATGACCAGCGCAAAGGCCAAAGCGGAAAAGCCGGCGGCAATGTGGACAACGGTTCCGCCCGCAAAATCCAGCACGCCCATTTCCCTGAGCCATCCGCCCTGCCCCCAGACCCAGTGGCAAAGCGGATCATAGACCAGCGTCGCCCAGAGCAGACTGAAAAGCAGAAAGCTCTTGAACTTCACCCGTTCCACGAAAGCGCCTGTGATCAGAGCGGGCGTAATGACGGCAAACATCATCTGGAAGGCGGCAAAAAGCTGATGAGGAATATTTTTCGCGTACACCGCGTTGGGCTGGGCGCCGACTCCCGTAAACCCGAGATAATCGAGTCCGCCGATTAATCCGCCGATGTCCGGACCGAAAGCCAGCGAGTAGCCGTAAATCACCCACTGCACACCGATCAGCGACATGAAGATATAGCTCAACGTCAGCGTCGAGAGAACATTTTTTCGCCTCACCATTCCGCCGTAGAAAAAGGCCAGTGCCGGCGTCATCAAAAGCACCAAAGAGCAACAGACTAAGATCCAGGCGGTATCGCCGGTGCTGATTTGCGCGTTCATGGATATATACTCCTTATCGTTGATATATTGAGCAGCGAAAGGAGCAATATTCCTGCCAGCATCGATTTGTCACGAAACACGGGGAGTTATGGAATCAGCCCCCGGGCGTCGGGAAGCATATTTGTTCTATTGCGCGCGATCGATTACAAAATTGTTCTGCCTTGAATCCTAAATTATCAATTGGAATATCTTTCAGAATCCATCGGTAACGTGCGGATCAACCGGAGCAAGGCGAAAGTCTTGCCTTGCGATCGGCTGCATTTGCCGGATAAGAATTCACAGCTTATCATAAATACGATCGGGCATCGCTTTTAGCATCCAGGCGATTAATCTCCACTTGCGAGTAATATACACATTCGACGCTTTTCTTTTTATTGCATCATATATTTGCTTCGCTGCTTTATCCGCTGGGGAAGCCCAAAAGATGCCTTCTCCTTTGGCCATGGCTGTTTTAACGAATCCAGGTTTAACGTCAGTCACAATTATAGGTAATTGCAGGTTCCTGATTTTTTGCCTAAGGCCTTCCATGTGGTTGGATGCAAAAGCCTTGGATGCATTATAGGCAGGAGATTCTCTCCCTCCGCGCAGAGCAGCCATTGACGAAATGCCTACAAGATGCCCAGAACCCTTCTCTATGAAGTGATGAACGGCAACATTGGCAAGAGCGGAAAAACCGATCACATTCGTCCGGATGGTTTCATTTTCTACTTGCCAGTTGAGATCGTTATTGATTTCCCCTGTACCCGCGCTTATCACGACAAGGTCTGTTTCACCCAGTTCGTTTATGAATTCTGAAAATATACCCATGGCAGCTTCTGCATCAGCAATATCAATTTCCCGGATGAATATTTCGCCTCGGATTTCTTTGCGAAGCTCTTCCAACAGATGTTTTCTTCTCGCCATGACACCAACTGCATAGCCGTTTTGAGACAATATCCTGGCCAACTCACGTCCCATCCCGGAGCTGGCTCCTATCACGATAGCTTTCTTCATGGTTTCACATTCTTTCTTACACGATGCAATCAGCTGGAGCAAAGCAACCGGCCGGTTTTTTTGTCAGGCTGTTTTTCTGCTTAATACTGTTCTGCGTTCCATTACTTCAACTATCCATATACCGGCTGTAACGAATACAATATCAACAAGGATTCGCAAGAATAACTCCACAACAGACATTTCCAAGTATACCAGTACAAACAAATTATAAATCAGCCAATAGCTCCCGAAAGTTAAACATCCAAATCGCAAGGCGCGTACTATGGCAGTAACGTCATTTCTCTCTTCCCTTAAAAGCCGGTACATTACACTCAGCCATATTCCGATACCCAGCGTCCAGAAAAAGGTTTCCCATGGCTTTTGCGTATAGGCCGATAAAATAAGAACCAGGGCGTAACTGCAATATCGTCCTGCCAGAAAAAACAGCGGAACGAGGACAAAGGGCTTCCAGCTCAATCTATGCTGCTCTTTGACGTTGAGATTGCCGGTACCCGTCATCAACGACAGCATTAATGCCAACAACACTAAAGATGCCCCATCAGCGGCGCCTCCGCGAAGTTCATTCAGCAGTCGAGAGTCAAAGACAAGATTCATTTCGATGATTGCCAAAAAAGTCAGGATGCCGAATGAAAGACCGAAACGCCATCCCTTTACGACCTTTGTTCCAGGCAAATATTTTTGTATCAGAACAAACACTATGGCGACGGTTGTAAATAAAACGATGAGCATTGCCGTAGCTGCAGGCAAGATCAAACCTTTTTCGGCTAAAATACTGGGCGGGAAATTGTAGTATACACGCGGGACAAAAAGAATATGCAGAATCACATCCGCGAACACCCCAACGATAATACAAATAATCACTTTCCAATAATTGCATTTGAATGTTGTCATTGATTTGCGCTCTTCAGAATTATGACGTTCCATTGCGTCATAATTGAACCAAAACGATAAGCTCAGCCAAAGCCGCGCAGCGGTGATCGGCTGCAGCGCCGAGGTTATGCCGCCGTGTCTATTGCGCGACATACCCACCATCGATAGAATGAACACTGCCGGTAATAAACGAAGCGGCGTCACTGAGCAGATAGGCAACCAGCTGTGCAACTTCTTCCCGCGTCGCAAGCCTTTTCATTGGGTGGACACTCGCCATCCGGTCAGTAACCTCCTTGCCAGACTCCAAGATCCTGGGGGTTGCTACATAGCCAGGCGCAACGGCATTTACCCTTACATTTGACTCCGCCAGCTCCAGGGCTGCCGACTTGGTTAGACCAAGGATGGCATGCTTTGCTGTGGTATATGCGGTCATTCCCGGCAGACCAACCAAACCATTGGCAGAAGACATATTAACAATAGCGCCACCACCGCTTGAAAGCATGACGGGTATTTCATACTTCATGCAGTAAAAAACGCCTGAAATATCGGTATCAATCACTTCACGCCACACATCGATGTCGACATCTTGTACAGGAATGCCCGCGGGACCGGTAATTCCTGCGTTGTTCACTGCCATATCGAGCTGCCCAAATCGATCAACCGCTTTTTTCACAGCCCTTTCTATTTGAATCGGATCACATACATTTGCCTCAATAGGCAGCGTACGCTTCCCTTTAGGATCAATCCGTGAACACACACTCCGGACAGGTTCCAAGTGCCGACCGACCAATACTACAGCTGCGCCGCCATCATAAAGCCTTTCCGCAATTGTCTCGCCAATTCCGGTTCCCGCTCCGGTTATCAATGCAACTTTCTTAGTAAAGTTCATGTTTTGTCCTTCAATTTTTCCTATGCATAACGAAATAATCACCTGAAGCGCAGCGATCGGCTATAGCGGCTTTGCTATGCCATATCCTTCAAAATATCACCTGTTGATATTACCTTGGCATACGGATGCGATAATGCAGCCATAAAGGATGCATGAACCTCCGGTGCCTTTATGATCTTCTTGTTAAAGACTAAATCCATAGTTGCGCATGCATCCTCCGCAACAGTGCAATTGAAGCCCAAATCAAAAGCAGCGCGGGTTGTGGCGTCAATGCACATATGGGTCATGGCGCCACAAATGACGAGATTGTCGATACGCATACTCCTTATGGTTTCCGATAAAGATGTATTACGAAAGCTGTTCGGATAATTCTTGACTATCACCGTTTCACCATCCCTGGGCGAAACCCTTTCATTCAATTGTGCGCCTTCTGTGTCAGGCAAGAAAAAGAATGCATTAGGGGGAAGTGAAATGTGCTGTATATGTATGATAGGTGACTTTGACTTCCTAAATTCAGCCAAGAGAATTCGGGCATTATCGGCGGCAGCTTCTATACCGAAAAGTTCCATTTTCCCGCCGGGAAAATAATCATTCTGCAAATCAACGATAACAAGACCTCTATACATATGTCCTCCTTTTCGATGGATTGCTTAAGGGCAGAACGAAACGCTAAGCCGGCTGACAATGGAGCGCAGCGGAATTGCCAGCCCGATTTAATGCGGTTGTTATGTGCCGGGGTTATACTCATTTCCCTTCACTTTATTTATGTAATTTTCTATTCGTTTGTTTCTTGATTTTATGAAGCCAACCACCTTTCTTTTGTATAATAGATATTGGTTGACATCGGAAAATGACGGACGAGTTTTGAAACCATCAAAAGACAAATAAAATTTAATCTTATTGTTTTCATCTATCAGATCATCCAAGAAGAAAAAATGGATGTATCCCATGAAATCATCAAACAAATCGAAATAATTCCCATATCTCAATAAGGTGTCATAAAGTGGACTTTTTCCCCCAGAATAAAAGAGACGGATACATTCTAAGGTTAAATCAAACCTGTCATCAATTAAACTATTTACTCCGCGAGCTTGATTGATTGTATACTTTCCGTCAATTCTGTTATTTGGAAAAATGATATAGGCTCCAATAGTAGAACCTGTATCAAAAAGCTCCTTGACCTCGTCGGGAATTTGTTCTGTAAGCCAAAACTTTCGCTTATGATTTTTATACGAGTGTGTTATGGCATCGCTACCCAAGAAGAATTCTCCTAATTCTGATCTGTGATATAGGTAGGTACCAGTTTTAGTATCACTTAATTCAAAGAATTCGCGATTTGGTAATAGTTTGCTCCATAATATCTTATGATATCTACGGAGTGTTGGGCTGGCACTGTCAGGGTCGCCACCATTCGAATCCGAGTAAAAATTATAATTTATGTCAATTATCATTTGGCCCACACCTTTTCGTCTGTTTGCACACAACGAAATGCTAAGCCGGAGCCGCGCCGCAGGCGCTGCGATCGGCTTGGGCGACGGGTTATCCATTTTTGTATTTTATATGCAGTTCTTCTGCCACTTGTGCCAGTTTCTTATCAAGTGTCCAAATTGGAACGCCCGTCAATACAGCGGACGCGGCAAGCTGAGCATCAGCATAACCGATACCTTTTCCCATCAATCGGTTATTTTCAATAAAGGATAATACTTCTTCATACTCTGCTTCAATGCTCATGGGCAACAGTTTGAGAAAAGAAAAAATTACCGCTCTGTCTTTGAGATTTCCGCACGCCAGTTCGCCGACGATCAAGGGGTGACATAATACAGTTCCGTTATTGAGCAAATTTGCCAATTCAGTATTTCCATCCCGTAAATGTGAGACCCAAACGGAGGTGTCCACAAGAACCATGATTGATCATGCTCCTTTTCTTCTCGGTATTTCCTGAAGCTGTTTTTGAGTTCCACCTAACTTTGCAAGCCTCCGTGCGCTTTCTCTGGCAATAAGCGCTTCCAAGCCCAGCTTAACCAGTGTTGTTTTCTCTTTAATTCCGGTAATTTTTGATGCTTTATCAATTAAATTATCTTCAATATTCAGTGTTGTTCTCATATTTTTACCTCATACAAATGTGATGCAATAATATGCATATTATATGCAGATATTTCAAGATATTTTTTGATAACGAAAAGCTCAGGCGGAGCGTAGCGATCGGCTGTCTTGCTTTTTATACCCATTAATTTTCTGGTTCACCAGGTAGCTGCGCAGCATGGCAAACCGCCACCACCCATACATCATTGTCCTTAACCTTATAGAAAAAGCGACAGGGCTTTACAATGACTTCACGAAAAGGAAGTTCAGGAAACTCTGGAAGCGGCCTTCCCGACTCGGGAAACTTCTTGAGACGGGATAGAGCTTTCTCTGTTTTTTGACGAAAAGATAATGCAGCAGAAGGCCTGTCTCGGTGTATATACGCAATGGCATCAAGAAATTGGCGGCGGCCTGTGGGCGTGAATAATATTCTCACCGTTTTGCCGCCTCAAGATAACGGTCGGCCTCTCTCAGCACTTCGTCGAGTTCATAACCAGTTCCCGCCGCTATTTCTTTCTCGCCTCTGGCGAGCAAGTGTAAAATATCCATTTCGTGCTGTGCATTTTTATAGACTTCCATGCTTACCATTACCGCAGCCGCTCTTCCGCGCTGTGTAATAAAAACCGGTTCTCTTGAAGATGAAAGACTCTTCACTACATCGCTGGCATTTTGTCTAAGATCGGAAATGGGTATAATTTTTGGTGCATTTGGCATTGGTTGTACCTCCAGTTGTGCTTTTAATTGTACTGCCAATGAATAATGTAGTCAAGCTTTATGCCCTATTTTTACGGGTAACAATTAACATTCATAATGTACACAATCCGGCATTTTATGCCGCTTCAACGTTTAGCTGCTTTGTTCCGAAAAAATAACTATTGAAAATCAAACAACAATTTATTCGTACTTACACAACAGGTCTTTATTATCAGCAAATACATAATAAATATGGTGCAGGAACTTTTTAGGACACAAGAATGTGGAGACGACGATGATCTTGCGCGACATGTCGCACGCCCCGCAAAGCCCGCTGGATATGCTGTTTGCCGGAACGAAGAAACAAAAGGCATCCCGAAACTCTGCCATGCCGCAGATGGCTTCCAATGTGATGAGCAATCCGACTGACGCAACGTGTGCAACGCGCAACTTTATGACGCCGCAAGCTGCAAACGCGTTTCAAAATATCAATCCATTCAAAACCGGCGCTCCCGCGGTCTTACCGCCCGCAAAAAAGTGTAATTTTCAGGCGCCGAATGTTGCCGGTCCCTGTGAGCGTTCCATTTCTTCGGCCGGGTACGGTTTTAAAATATCGAGCAACCGGCCGGGATCCTGAAGCGCGGGATTGAGCCACAACGCGTGTGCGGCAGCGGGAACGATGACGGGCATGCGGTCATGGACGGGCGCGACGGTTTCGTTGGCCTGCGTGGTAATGATCGTGCAGCTTTCCAGCGGTTTTTGGTCGGGGGCCGTCCACTTTTCGTAAAGGCCGGCAAAATAAAAAGGGGCGCCGGATTTCAGACCGAAGCAATACGGAATTTTTTTGCCGCCTTCCTTTTTCCATTCATAAAATCCGTCAGCGGGGATGAGACATCGCCGCTTAGCAAAAGCGTGCTTAAAGCTCGGTTTCTGCGCGACGGTTTCCGCGCGGGCGTTGATGAGCCGGGCGCCGACGGACGGATCCTTGGCCCAAAAAGGAACGAGCCCCCAAAAAAAAGATTTCAGCAGATTGCCCCCGCCGGCGCCGACGACGGCGGGAATCGGCCGTCCCGGCGCGACGTTGCGGCTGCGATCAAAAGAAATGGAAATTTCGGAGATATTGAAATCCCGCGCGATGGCCGACAAAGCCGTGATCAATACAAATCGTCCGCACATGACTTCAACCGTTGTGTTGTTTCGCTTCGGAGCGGCCTCCGACCGATCCGGGACGCAGCCCGAGTTCTTTTCGTCGTCCCGGACAAAGCTTCCGGTACTGCCGTTTCTGCTGTTTAGGACAGTCCCGGCCCGCAGTGCGCGGACCGGGATTGTCGGATGTGCCGTTGTCTGACGGTTTCTATCAGACTTTAATGTTGCCTTCCTTCAAGGTCTTGGTGGCTTTGAAAATCTCGAGGGGGAACTTCTTGTAGATTTCATCGAGTTTTCCCAGGAGCACCGGGTAGCCGATGCCCTGCGCCAGCGCGAACGGACCGAAAGGCGAACCGCCGCCGTTGGCCATGGCCAGATCGATCTGCTTCGGATCATCCGCCACGCCTTCTTCCAGGAGCTTGGTCGCCTCGTTGACCTGCAGGGCGATGAGGTGGCTGATGTCGTATTCCTTGGTCGCCTTGGCCAGATCGATCGTCGGCCTTCCCTTGGACCAGTCATAGAATCCTTTGCCGGTCTTCTTGCCGAGGTTGCCTGATTTCAGATAGGCCAGAATCGCATCGGACGGCTTATAGTCGGGAGAAAGCACCTGGGCAAAATATTCCAGGCCGTGCAGGGCGACGTCGATGCCGACGTAGTCCGTCAGCTCGAAAGGCGCCATGGGCATGAGCGGTTTAAGCGCCGCGTCGAATTCTTCGGGTGTGGGATGACCCGCTTCCACGATCTTGGACAGCAGCACCAGCGAGGGTTCGTTGACCCGGTTGAAGATGAAACCGGGGGAATCCTTCTTCACGATGACCGGAACCTTCTTGATCTTTTTGGCGATCTCGTAGCCCACCTGAATGGCCTCGTCAGAGGTCTTGTTGCCTTTGATCACTTCCACCAGTTTCATCAGGATGGCCGGATTGAAGAAGTGATAACCGATTACCTTGTCGGGACGCTGGGTGGCGGACGCAATCTCGGTGATGCTGATGTTCGAGGTGTTGGACGCCAGAATGGCATGCCGCGGGGCGTATTTGTCCAGATCGGCAAACACACTCTTTTTAAGCTCAACCTTCTCGGGAACGGCTTCGATGATGAAGTCCGCGTCCTTGACGGCTTCTTTGATGTCTACCATGGGAACCAGGCGCTTAAAAGCGTCGTCGTAGGCTTCCGGCGTCATCTTGCCTTTTTCCTTAAACTTGTCGAAGCTGGCCTTGATGCCGGCCATGCCCTTGTCCACAAAACGCTGTTCGATATCTCTCAGGATCACCTTGTAGCCGCCCATCAGACAGCTGGCGGCGATGCCGTGTCCCATGTCTCCCGCGCCGATCATGGCAATGGTCTTGACGTCTTCTGCTTTCATTTTATTCTCCTTTTCTTAAATGGATAATAAAAGCAGGGAAGGGCTTTGTTCCCGCCAGGGCGCTCAGCCCCTTCCCTGTCCCTTGAATTTACTTTTTCAGTTTGGCGACTTCTTCATCCCGCAGAACCTTGCGCAGAATCTTGCCGACGGCCGACTTGGGCACGGCGTCGCGGAATTCAACGACCTTGGGCACCTTGTAGGCGGTCATTTTCTGCTTGCAGTATTCGATGATTTCCTCCTCGGTGGCCTGCGCGCCCGGCTGCAGGACAATGAAGACTTTGACCGTTTCGCCCCGGTAATCGTGCGGAATACCGACGGCCACGGCTTCAGCCACTTTCGGATGCTCGTAAAGCGATTCCTCGATTTCACGGGGATAGATGTTGAAGCCGCTGGCGATGATCATGTCTTTCTTGCGGTCGACGATGAAGATGTAACCGTCCTCGTCCACCTGCGCGATATCGCCGGTATGGAGCCAGCCGTCGCGCAGCTGGTTCTTGGTTTCCTCCGGATTGTTCCAGTAGCCTTTCATCACGGTCGGCCCCTTGACAATCAGCTCTCCCGGCGTTCCCGGCTTGACGTCTTCCACGCCGTTTTCCACGTCCACGAGGCGGAAGTCGTTGTCCGCCATCGGAATGCCGATGGAACCGACCTTGTTGAAGGACAGCGGATTGGCGATCGTAATCGAGCTCGTTTCGCTCAAGCCGTAGCCCTCGCTGAACGTGATGCCCAGATCGATCACGCGCTCGATCAGTTCCACGGGCATCGGCGCGCCGCCGGAGTTGAGGAGGCCCAGATATTTGCCCAGATCGAGGCTCGCCGCTTTGGGATGATTGACGATGGCGGTGATCATGGTCGGTACCGCCGGGAAGTAGGTGATGTGGCCGGATTTGACGATGGTGTCGAGTATTTCGTCAATGTCGAACCGCGGCACGAGAACCTGCGTGGCGCAGCCGAAAAACGCCCAGTTCATCGCCGTGATGTTGCCGTACACATGGAAGTACGGCAGGACGCACAGGGCGCTGCGCTCCTGCTGCGGCTGGGACAGAGGAGAATAGGCGCCCGGCGATGCCCACATGCCGCACTGGAACGTGGCGGCCACCAGGTTGCCGTGGGTCAAAAGCGCGCCCTTGGGAAAGCCGGTTGTTCCGCCGGTGAACTGGATCATCGCCGGATCATCCGGAACGATCAGCACCCGCGGCGGCCGGGTGTCCTTGCAGTTTTCGATCAGCTCCGAAAAGTGCAGCCAGCCTTCTTCCAGTTCAAGACCCTTGGCCGTGCTCACGCCGAAACCGTTGATGTAATCGGTAACCTTGGTGACGACCACACGCTTCAAACCCGTTTCCTTGACCAGGGGCCTTACGTTGGGCAGCACCATGTCGAACGTGATGAGCGTTTCCATCGATGTGTTTTCGAAGATGAACTTGAGCTCCGTCGGCGTGTACAGCGGATTGACATTGACGACAATGCCGCCCAGATGCAGGACGGCCAGATAGGATACGACAAATTGCGGACAGTTGGGCAGCTGGATGCCGACGCGGTCGCCTTTTTTCACGCCCTGGGCGGCCAGGGCGTTGGCAAGCCTTAAGACCTGCTCGCGGATCTGCCAGAAGGTCAGCTCGGATCCGTAGAAGCTGGTACAGACCTTGTTCGGGCACTGCCCCGCGGTCAGCTGAAAAATTCTCTGCGCCGGATACTGGGGATAGCGGATGGTCTGGGGAACGTAGTAGTCGTAGAATTTTTGCCAGGGTCTCATCGTCATAAACAGGAACCTCCTTAAGTAGTGTTGGTTAAGTGTTATTCCCCGTTATTGCCGTGTCGCAGGGCAAGACGCCGGTCCGGCTTATTTCTTCGCCGGAATATTCCGGCTTAGCGCCTCGCGGTCGCCGCCGCTCATGCCGGCGATGTAACGCACCAGCTTTTTGCGCGACTCGATGTCGTACTGCGTGGTGATGGCGATCTGTTCCATGATCGGTGAGCCGCCGCCGTGGTAGCCGCCCACCTTGGCGATGCCGCCCGAAGCGGAGCAGAGACTGTCGCCGATCATGCGCCACAGCTGGGCCTGATCTTCAGCCGACATTTTCGGACTGCGTTTGGTGTACTTGAGAAGCTGTTCGCCCGTATCGGGGTTGAGAAAATCTTTTTCATGCGGAAAAGTGGCCGGAACGCCGCCTGCGATATCGCAGACGATTTCGGCTTCCCGCCAGACCGCCTCGCCGGTGAGGCAGCGGCCGACGTTGCAGTAAATGGAGTGGGGAATGAAAGACCCCGGTCCGAAGGGAACGAATCCGTGCCCGGGAATGTATAGCTCCGGCTTGCCCAGATCGGAAGCTGTATAGCCCGCTGCGTAGCCCAGCTCGGTGGTCATGATGAGTTCGGCCAGCTTCGCCCGGACGTGCTCCGCCTTGTGAATGTTGTTCGCTTCCGCTGCTAAAGCGGCCGTTCCCAGAATCAGATCCCCGATTGCCGGCTTGCAGCCCGAATAGGAATGACGATGAAACAGCGCAAACAAAAGCGCCATCGCGCCGCCCAGCATCGTTTCGCCCGCCAGGAAGACCCTCTCCCAGGGAACAAAACAGTTCTCGAAGATCATGTAGGAATCCGTGGCGCCCTGCGTGACGCCGCGTTTGAAATGCTCCCGCGGACGCAGATTGTGGATCGTGACCACCTGCTTGAGGCCTTCCCAATCGCCGGGAACGGCAAACGATACCGCCCAGTCCTTGTCGTCCTTGAGCAGGGCCCGCGTGGGCGTGACCAGGACTTCGTCGGCCACGGAGGCTTCGGAAATGTGAACCTTGCAGCCTTCGACCACAATGCCGTCTTTGAGTCTTTCCTTGATGCGCAGATAGGAGCCGGGATTGGGCTGCTGGAAAGGACGAAGCATCCGGTCGCCTTTCACGTCCGTCTGGGCGCAGCAGCCGATCAGATCTTCCTTTTGGAAGCGAATCAGCCACTTTTTGAAGTTTTCATGATAGCTGGTTTCGCCCGGCTTGATTTTGTCGGCCTCGTAAGAAACGTTATAGATGGCATTGGAAGCGTCAATGCCCATGCAGCGCTGAATGCAGCCGCCTACCTTCTGGCAGAGCATCCGCGTCATGTCCTGCTTCTTGTGCAGATCGTCCGTGCTCTGGTGAATGTGCGTGAACCGGTTGATGCGCTCCCCGGTCAGATGGGAAACGGCCGTCATCAAATCCGCATTCTCGGGTTTTTCGGCTTCGTCGTAAGTGAGACCGATCGTGTTGAGACAATCCATCTGCAGTTCGTCGGTGCGGTCGATCAGTTGGCCGTCAAAATAAACATTGCGCTTCATTTTGGACAGGCCGTTAATATAATCCTGCTTGGTTCTCATTTTTCCCCCATCTCAAAAAGTGAGTCGGCGATTGCACCGTTCAGCAACCGCCGACTCTTATCAGAAATCTTAAAACTTCATCCTTCCACCTTGTACCTTGTACCTTGACCTTGATTCTTGAACCTTGAACCTTGAACCTTGATCGGTGTACCTTGTACCTATTCTTTCAGCGCTCCGGTGAAATTATCCGCTTCGACCTTCAGCGCCGCGCCTTCATTGTTCACGATGGCTGCGATGCGGCCGAAGAATTTCGGAAATTCCGCGCCGATGTAAAACTGCGACGACAACACGCGGCCGCTGTAATAGGCGGCTTCCGGGTTTTCCGCGATAATCTTCGCGCGTTCCGGTCCCTTGGCGTCGCCCAAAAGCGCTTTGGCTTTGGGTGTGGTGAGGGTGAGGCTCCACAGATGCAGCCAGGCCACAATCAGGGGGAACATGGCCTGCTGGAAGGGGGTGGCATTGTTGAGCAGAAGGAGAATCTTCATTTCGCCCAACTGCTTCTTCATCATCTCGATCATTTCGTCGAGTTTGGCCAGCCCTTCGACAACCGGATTGACATACTTGTCGTCAACGACGCCTTTGGCCTTGGCAATCGTGCCGTTCATCCATTCCCGAAGCTGAGAGTAGTTGTACATCTCGGGATTCATGAGAATCTTGCGCATGACCAGGTCGAGCGACTGGATGGCGTTGGTTCCCTCATAGATCGAGAATACCTTGGTGTCGCGGGCGTACTGTTCAACCGGGTATTCCTGGCAGAAGCCGTAACCGCCATAAACCTGCATCGCTTCGGCGGTAACGAGCCAGGAGGCGTCGGAGATGCCGGCCTTCACGATCGGGGTCAGGATTTCGACGATGCCGGTCGCCTTTTTCACTTCTTCGGGATCCTTCGACGCATGCATGATATCCTCGTGAAGAGCGAGGAACAGGCACAGCATGCTCATCCCTTCAACGTTGCTCTTCATGTAAAGGAGCATCCGCTTCACGTCAGGGTGATTGATAATGGTCACGGGGCCGCCCTTGGGATTCGTGATGAGCGCGCTCTGCACCCGGTTGCGGGCGTACGTCACAGCGTGCAGGTAAGCGGCGCTGGAGCAACCCAGAGCCTGGACGCCCGTGTGGATACGGGCTGCGTTCATGAGATGGAACATGATCTGCATTCCCTGGCGTTCCTTGCCCAAGAGGTAGCCTACGCACTTGCCGTTGTCGCCGAAGGTCAGCATGGAGGTCGCATTTCCCTTGAGCCCCATTTTATGCTCGATGCCGGCGCAGATCATGTCGTTGCGCTCGCCTAAGGAGCCGTCCTTGTTGATGTGGAATTTGGGAACGACGAAGATGGATATTCCCTTGGTCCCTTCCGGATCGCCTTCGATCCGCGCGAGGACCGGGTGAATGATGTTGTCGGTCATGTCGTGCTCGCCGTTGGAGATGAAGATCTTTGTGCCGGTGATCAGATAGGTGCCGTCGGCCTGCTTGACCGCTTTTGTTTTCAGAGCGCCGACATCCGATCCGGCGCCCGGCTCCGTCAGACACATGGTGCCGCCCCACTTTCCTTCCAGCAGCTTGGGAACGACCATGTCGTACAATTCCTTATTGGCGAAGGGGGCGATGATGGCGAGCGCTCCGGTGATCGAGCCGCAATACATCGTGAGCGCCGTGTTCCCGGCATTGAAATACTCTGCGCAGGCCATCGAAATGCTGGAGGGAAGACCCATTCCGCCCATTTGCTGGGGCAGGGCCAGGGAATGGAATCCGGACTCGATATAGGCATTGAATCCCTTTTTGAACGACTCGGGAACCTTGACCTCGCCCGTTTTGGGATCGAACTTCAGGCCCGTCTTGTCCCCTTCGGCGTTGGTCGGATAAAACTGCTGAATGGCAATCTTCTCTGCCAGTTCAAGCGTATCCTCGTATACGCTCCGGTCAAAATCCTGAAATGCCTCGAACCGGTTCAACTTCTCTACTTCCAGCATCTCAAACAGGGTAAAACGGACATCACGCGAATCGATTAACTGATTTAACGACATATTTCCTCCTTCAAAAAAAATGTTTTTTAGTCCCTGGTGAACAAGGGACGAGTACCCGAAGACCTTAAATGGCTTCCCTCCTGCTTCCGTGTCGATGGCCGCAACGCAGGCCGCGGCGGCGGTTTCCGGCCGCGAATTCATCCGCTGACGTCTGATGGAAAAAAGATAAGAGAATGCCGGTTGTCGTCCATAAGATTGCCGATTTTGAATGCCTCATGCCTGCCCTTCCTTGAACACTTCAATGTACAGAGCGCTTTGCTGATGCTGAAAAAAAACCGTTACATCTGTGACCAACATTCATTGGGTGATATCGAACGTTCGTTATTTTTTCTTAGCAGATAAACAACGAAAAGCAAGAAATATTTTTAATTATCCTGAATGTTTATGATTTTATACCTAAAATCGGAAAATACGCCTGTTTTTAAATAATTGCGTTGTATTGCCGGGTGAATTAATGTATAAACCATCGTCAAATTCACTTTTCCTCAAAAGGACCCCGCCCATGGCCGTCGCCAAAAATGTCAGCGGAACCGTCGAGACGCGGATCAAAAATCCCAAGCTGGTGCGCAAGAAACATTTGCTGATCGCGGCCAAGGCAACAAAACTTTTCATCAAAAAAGGGTTCTCCGGCACCAGCATGAGAGACATTTCCCGCGTCACCAAAATCACCCTGGGCAATCTGTATTCCTATATCAAGAAGAAAGAAGACGTTCTGTGCCTGGTATTTGATCTCTACCACAAATCATGGGTCAAGGTCCTGGAAAAAAACGGCATCTACGATATTGACGATCCGCAGGAGCAGATCCGCCGGGCCATCCGGGCCATGCTGCAAAGCTGCGAGCCGTATCAGGACGAAATCAAGCTGATGTACCTGGAATCGCGTTTTCTGCCGGAGAAATCTCTCCAAAGCGCCATGGAGAACGAACGGGAACTGGTCCACGAATTTGAAAAAATGATCCGCCGCGGAGTCGAGCGGGGCGTTTTTCAAGTCGAAGATCCCTTTTACGCGGCCAACATGATCGTACTGCAAATGTCCGTGAATCCCCTGCGCGGCTGGAATCTGCGCGACCGGTACCGTTACGAAGAGCTGATCCGGCTTACGGAAAACTACATTCTGAAAACCCTGGTCAAATAAAGCCTGAAAAAACTTTCATCTTCCGGAATTTTCTTTTACACGGCGCATTGCAGCGCTGACGGGCCCCGTCCGGCGACCCGCGCCGCTTAGCGCCGTGGGAAAAATCCACCCTGCCGCATCAGGGTCCTTTGCGCTGTCTTCCATACGGAATTCCCAGGAGGCGCATCCGGTGCCGGAGCGTGTTGGCGTTGATTTTCAAAAGCCGGGCCGCGCCCTCCTCCCCCTGAATTCTCCCCCCGGTTCTGTCGAGCGCCGCCTCGATATGCTGCCTTGTGGCCTCGTCAAGAGAAAGAAAGGATTTCCCCGTCTCCGGCAGGCGATGCCCTTGCCGCACGTCCGGAAGCGGTGCGATTTCATCGAAATCAATCGGCCGCGACGGATCGGTAATGCGCATCCGGATCAGCGCCCGTTCCACGACGTTTTGCAATTCGCGCACGTTTCCCGGCCAGTCGTAAGCCATCAGGCGCTCCATGGCTCCCGGCGCCAGTTCCGGATTGATGCGCAGATTCAGTTCCTCGGATTTGTTCATGATGAAGTGATGGACGAGCATGGGAATGTCGGTTTTCCTTTCGCGAAGCGGCGGAATATGGATAGGAAAGACGTTGAGGCGAAACCAGAGGTCTTCCCTGAAAACGCCGTCGCGGACCAGTTCCTCCAGATTCCGGTGCGTGGCGGCAATCACTCGCACATCCACCCGGACCGGCTTGTTTCCGCCGACCCGGTCGATTTCCTTTTCCTGCAGCACCCGCAGGAGCCGGGACTGGACGGACGTCGGCAGATCGCCCACTTCATCCAGAAAGATGGTGCCCTGGTGGGCGCGCTCGAAGCGGCCGTACTGGCGGGCAACCGCCCCGGTAAAAGCGCCCTTTTCGTGGCCGAACAGTTCGCTGTCGATGAGCCCATCAGGAATAGCGCCGCAGTTGATTTTAACAAGCGGGCCGTCTTTCCGCGGTGAGGAATAGTGGATCCGATTGGCGATGATCTCCTTGCCGACCCCGGTTTCACCCAGGAGAAGGACCGGCGTGGTCAGCAAAGCGACATGGGACACGGTTTCCATAATCGGCCGCAGGCCGCTCCCCGACCCGATAATTTCCGTATCGGACGTCTGTTTCAGCTCACGGCGCAGCCGCCGGATATCGTGATCAAACAGGTCCTTGATGTTCACGATTTCCTGGTACTGAAGACTGTTGGCCATGGCGATGCAGAAAGGACTGTAGAGAAGATCGATGAGATGGGCATGCTCCTCCGTGTAACGATCGCGCCCGCGCACGAAGAAATCGATCTGTCCCAACCGCTGCTCCTTGAAGCCCGCAAACAGCACCAGGCTTGACTTCTCGACCTGCCCCAGAGTTTTCCAGATGGTGAAGGGGATCAGATACTCCTCGGTTTTGTTGAAAATCCGGACGGTGTTCTTGACTCTTTTCAGCAGTTTCGGCGTTTCCGGAGGCATGGAAATCGTTTTGTTCCGGGTATCCAGAGGAATGGCCGACTTCACGGCCATGATGACGAAAGCGTTGTTTTTTTCATCGTAGTAACTCATCATGACGCCGTCGAGCGGAATATAATGCTTCAGGTAATCCAGGCAGGCCTGGGCCACCTCGCCGATATCCAGGCTGCTGCAAATGCGCAGCGCCGCCTGGTTGAAGAAATCCAGTTCGTGAGTTTCCATCCCGCCTCCAGCAGCCATTAAAGTACGGCATATGATAGACCGGGAGGAAAGTATCATATATCGCATTGAATATCTACCACATATGATATTCGGCAGGACATAACCATCACATCTGTTTGAATTTATTAACTACATCATTATGGCACAGTTGTCGCAAAGTAGATATTGATCATCCACGAAGCAACTCTCCCCATGCATCGTGACGGAAAACAACCAATAAGAAAGGAGTTTTTTATGACTGAAAATGAAAAGACCCGCAATAAAAAGCACAACGCAACACCTCGCAAAGCATTCGACGAGGGACGACGTAATTTTCTGAAAGGCTCTTTGACGGTCGGAGCCGCGGGATTGCTGGCCGGCTTTGCCGGCGGCATTCCGAAAATGGCGCTAGCCACGACCACGGCCGAGAGTGTGGCGTCCCCCAACTGCAAAAAATTCTCTTTCGACACGCCGCCGGCGCCCATTGCCGCAAGCCAGATCAAAACAAAAAAATCCGTTGACGTCGCCGTTCTGGGCGCGGGGCTGGCCGGCCTGTGCGCCGCTTACGCCGCCGCCGAGAAAGGGGCCAAAGTCGTTCTTCTGGAAAAACGAAAGACCTTTACTTTTCACGGAGGTTGGAATGCATCGGTGGACGACCGCCTGCACAAGGCGCAAAAAATTCACATCCCGAAAGACAAGATCATGGCCGAGGTGATGCGTTTCAGCGCCTATCAGTCCAACGCCCGGCTCATCAAACTCTACCTGGACGAGTGCGGACGCGTCATGGATAAAATCCTCGACATGGCCGATGCCGCCGGCGTCAAGTATTTTGTGGATACCGACAACAAGTCCTACTGGCCCTACACGGAATTTCCCACCGCCATTCAGTTCCTGCCCGGCTGGAATTTCACCCTGTGCGGCATGCTGGAAAAATACGTCAAGGCAAAGGGCGTCGAAATCCTCTATGAAACACCGGCCGTCCAGCTGATCCGGAAAAACAACAAAGGCAAGGTAACCGGCCTTGTGGCCAAAGGAAGCGACGGCTACATCCAGGTAAATACCGCCAGGGGCGTTATCCTCTGCACGGGAGGCTACGTCAACAACAGGGAAATGTTTGAAAAATACTCGCCCCGCTGCCTCAAGATCGCCGGCGACGGCTATCCGGAAGGCAGCAACACGGGAGACGGCATTCTCATGGGAATGTGGGTCGGCGGCATAAAACAGGAGACGGACTGCCCCATGCTCTGGGACGGCTTTACCGCAATTCCGGGCGGCTTCAGAAACCGCGTCGTGAATCTCGCGCGCCAGCCTTTCCTGTACGTGAACCTGCTGGGCGAACGCTACGCGAACGAAGACGCGCCTTTCGGGTACACCGCCAATCAGGACATCGCGCAGCCGGGCGCCTGGAAATGGACCGTCTGGGATGCCAACTGGGATAAGGATAAAGACAAAATGCACGGCACCGTCTGCGAAAAAATGGTCAAAACGCCGCTGTGGAACAACAAAGCCTATGATCATTTCAAAGGCAAAGGCGTCATTGTTGAGGCCGACACGCTCGAGGCGCTGGCCGACAAAATGCAGGTTCCCCGGGCCGCTTTCGTCGCTACGGTGAAACGTTACAACGAACTGGTGCAAAAAGGCGCAGACGAGGATTTTGGAAAAGATCCGGCAAAACTCACCGCGATCGTCAAACCGCCTTTCGGCGCCTGCAAAACCGGCGCCGGGCTGCTGGTCACCATGGACGGGCTGCGGATCAACACGGATCTGCAGGTGCTCGACGCCGAAAGCAAACCTATTGACGGGCTCTATGCCGCCGGCAACGCCTCAGGTGATTTTTTCTGCAACGACTACCCCATTACCGCTACGGGGATCAGCCACGGGCGGGCGTATACCTTCGGCTGGCTGGCCGGCGAAAAAGTCGCCGCCCTGAAAGGGTGATCGGTTATGGCGCATCAACCGGCAGACGGCTTCAAAACGGGAACGAATGCGCGCCTTCCGGCGGCAAGGATCCGCAGGATGCCCGACGCCCCGCTTTCACGAACAGGGCGCCTTGCAAAAATCCTCCGGGCGGCGGTAATCCTGTTTTTTCTTCTTGCCGCCTCTCCGGCCGCCTGGTCACAAAAGGCGGCGGATAGTTCGGGACCTTTTCTCGGCGAACGCCATAAGACAGCCGGCATAGCCTGCTCCCGGTGCCACGGAGAAAAACCGGCGGCGCCGGTTGCCGCGGGAATCTGCGCCGGCTGTCATCCGAATGTGGCAAAAACCGAGAAGATCCGGGAGGACTTGCCCAATCCGCACAACGCCCATATGGATTATCCGGATTGCACGGATTGCCATCACGTCCACAAAGCATCGGAAAACCAGTGCGGCCAGTGCCACAACTTTGATTACAAAATGCGGTGAAAAGGTCGGTCTCCTCAAGGCGCCAGCGGACCAGGTTACCCCCGTACGGCGTCTGCGGCCTTGAGGAGATTGACAATAAGGGTTCGGCGGGGCGGGCGGTTTGCCGCCCCCGCCATAAGAGCAAGGAGAATTTATGTTTGGAATAGGCGTACCGGAATTGCTGATCATCCTGGTCATCATCCTGGTTATCTTCGGCGCGGGAAAGCTGCCGCAAATCGGATCGGCTCTGGGCAAAGGCATCCACAATTTCAAGAAAACCGTTTCAGACACCGGCGAGGCTTCCCGCAAGACCGCAGAAATATCCGGCGGAAAAGAGTAGCCGCAAACCGCGCCGTTCGGAAAACCGGACGGCCGGACTACGTCTTCACATGGATGAGCGGCAGCGCCAAATGGCGGCGGGCGGTTTCGCCCCTGAGGCGCGTCTGCTCGCGCACGGTGGGGCTGCCCCTCCGGCCCTTGCCGATTTTCTCGATCAGGTGCGAAGAGCCAAGATGCACCGTGTGTTTGCCGAACTTCCGGGCGAGTTCATCGGCCGCGTCGTAAACGTCCCGGACTCTTTCCGCCTGCACCGGGTCGTCGAAGAGCGAATACTGAACGCTCTCGTCGGCAACGAGATCCGCAAGGATCACGCCCGTCGCCCGGTAGAGTTCCCGCGGCCGGTAGCAGGCAGCGAAAAGCTCGCGGACAATTCCGGACAATTCCAGCGGACAGGCGCAGGGCCTGGACAACGCCACCTCGCTTCCCGCGGAATCGAAATTCTGTTTTTTCAGAAATACCAAAATTTTTTTCGGCGCCAGAGAATAACGCCTGGCCTTGATACAGGCCGATTCCACGTTGCGCGCAAGCTGCGCGAAAAGATAGTCGGCATCGGAGGTCGGCGGCGCAAATGTCTTGGTCTTGCTGATGGAGGCGTAACTGCTTTTTTCTTCGGACGTCACCGGATAAACCGATTCGCCGCGCAGCTCCCGCCAGATTTCCACGCCCGGCTTGGTGAATTTCCGCCGCACGGTGTCTTCGGACATCTGCGCAAACGCAAGCGCGGTGCGGATTCCCATCTTGGCCAGATAGTTCGCGGTGGCCGGCCCGATCCCCCAGACTTTCTCCACCGGCAGATCGTTCAGGTACGGCGCAATCTCCCGCCCCCGGATGACCGTCAACCCCGAAGGCTTCTGATGCTTGGAGGCCGCCTTGGCCAGCACTTTGGTGATGCTCAATCCCACCGACACGGTAATGGCCAACTCCCGCTCGATTTCTTTTTTCATCCGCAGGGCAATGTCTTCATAAGACGCTTTCAGCGCCCGGCGCATGCCGGTGAGATCGGCAAACGCTTCGTCGATGGAATACTCTTCCACGTCGGGCGTAAAGCGGCGCATCACCGCAAACAGCCGCCGGGAAAACAGGCTGTAGGTTTCGTAATCCGAAGGCAGGATGATGAGACCGGGGCACATCTTGCGCGCATCGACAAGCGACACGCCGCGCTTGACGCCCAAGCGTTTGGCGGCGTAGCTTGCGCAGGCCACAATCCCGCGCTCGCCCCCGGTGATGAGCGGCTTTCCCCGAAGCTCCGGATGAATCGCCTCCTCGCAGGACGTAAAAAACGCATCGCCGTCGATGTGAACGATAGCGCGCGGCCAGGAATGAAGGGAGAAGATCAGATCAGTCATAACAAAAGACAAGGTTCAAGGGACAAGGTGCAAGGCGCAGGAATTCATGTGAACTTGCGCCGTGTCTTGATTAAACCGTTGAGCATTGCTGATATTTCATTGACTTCTTGCAGCCATTTTTTCCCTTTGTCTTTATTACTGAGCTCCATTGATCGTTTCCACACATCAAGGTCTTCAAATCGTATCGATGTTTTCTCCTCAGAGCCTGTATTCTTTGTCCTTGTTCCTTCATCCTTGTACCTTGAACCTTTATTTATGGTACTTTCTCACCAGCGCCGTGATGACCCCCGCAATCCTCAGTTCCTCCCGCGGAATAATCGGCGGGTATTTGGGGTTGGCCGCCTCCAGTGTAATCGTTTTTCCTTTTTTGCGGAAATATTTCATCGTCCAGTTGCCGTCCACCTCCGCCAGGATAATGTCGCCGTTTTTCGGCTGGCGCCCCCGCTCCACAATAACCAGGTCCTTCTCCATAATCCCTGCGCCGGCCATGGAATCGCCTGTCACCGACAGCAAAAAAGATGTCTCCGGATGCGCCACCAGATATTCGTCGAAGGAAATGACGTCGCGCAGCTCTTCTTCCGCCGGCGACGGAAACCCGGCGCAAACCTCCCCGTTGATCATCAATCCCACTACCCGGCAGAGGGCTGGAACAGACAACGGGTCTTCCGGTCCTGTGCATTCATTACGCGCGGCCAGGTTATGCGCCGGAATTTCTGTTGTCGAATCAAATCGCTTTCCCCATAACACACCGACAAGTTCAATCATCTGCAAACCGCCGGGAAGCTCCCTTTCCCCAGCACACATAAGCAGCCCGAAAGCCTTCGCAACAACTACGTCTCTTCTTTTTTCCATGGTTTTTCTATATAGAACGCACGTTCTATTGTCAAGGTAAATTCAGCGGGCGGGAAATCAAATTATTCCAAAAACAGCCCTAGAATGGAATGGAATGTAAAATTGACACACGCGATATTTTTAAATTGAAATTGAAGAGAAGTGCGATACAGTTGAAAACTATTAATAATGTTATGATTTGTGAGTCAACGGTTTTTCTTTTTCAGTTAACAACGATCGAATGGCGCCCAATAGCTTCCGGGATAACTGTAACCAGAAAGGGGCCCCTCTTTCTTTAATCTGGGAGAGGAGTTGCCCCCAAATCAGATATGCCGACATGTTAATCAGTGCCACGGATCCGCAATGCCTGGGCCTCTAGCGGTGCAGTTTGCGATACAGTGTTGATCTTGGCATGCTCAAAATTTTCGCCGCTTTGCTCTTATTGCCGTTCGCTTCTTTCAGAGCCGACAGAATACGCGATTGCTCATACGCGTCATACTCATGGAGTGCGGTGGCGGAGGGCTGATTGATCGCGGAAGGAATGCCGATGAGATTGTTGAAATCATCCGGGAATATTTCATCTTTATTCGACAAAATGGCCAGCCGTTCGATAACATTGCGTAGCTCGCGAATGTTGCCGGGCCAGTGATACGTTTTGAGAGCGGCCAGAATTTCAGGAGAAAAGCTTTTATTCATCTTGTACTTTTCATTAATGCCCTTGAGAAAGTGCAAGGCAAGCAGCCAGATGTCCTCCGGTCTTTCCCGCAGGGGGCTGATCTTGATAGGAACGACATTTAGTCTGTAGTACAAATCGTCACGGAATCTACCATTTTTGATGTCCTCTTCGAGATTGCGGTTGGTCGCGGCAATGATTCGAACATTCATTTTCCTGGCACGTGTATCGCCGACCCGGGTAATTTCTCCGCTGTCAATCGCTCGTAAGATTTTAACCTGTATACCTATTGGGATGTCGCCCACTTCATCCACAAACAAGGTCCCACCCTCAGCTACTTCAAAGAGGCCGGCTTTCCCACCTCTGAGTGCTCCAGTGAAGGCACCTTCTTTATACCCGTAAAGCTCCGACTCCAGGAGTGTTTCCGGAATGGCCGAAATATTGACAGGGATAAACGGTCCGTCTTTACGATTGCTGTTTTTATGGATGATCTTGGCGACAACTTCTTTGCCGGTGCCGGATTCACCCGTAATCAGCACGGTGCAGTCCATGTGCGATATCTTATATACGGTCTGCAGGATGGTTTTCATGCTGGAACTTTCGAAAACATCCTCCTGATCCAAGAACAGCAGATTTCTCAAGTATTCGATTTCCCGAATGTAAATTTTCTCACGGGCCTGTTGGTCTTCTATAGTGGCCCGGATATCTTGAAAATCCTTCATCAGAGGGGATGAAACGACGAAAAACTTTATGACACCCTGGTCATTGACGACAGGCTGACATACGGATAACCCTTCCACGCCTGTTCTTGAACGGGTAATGCCGTAAACAGTTTTCCTTTTTTGAATTGCCTGTGTAACAATGACTTTATCAATGTAACCACCTTCAACCAGTTGATCGGCGGATTTTCCAACAAAGTCCTCCAGATTGGCATTTATGTTTTCACAAAGTTTGCGATTGACGAAAAGCACCTTTCCCTGCGCATCATAAATCGTCACCGACCATGGCATGCTGTCGATTACTTCCAATACGCTTAGCTCTTCTTTTAGACCAAACTTAACCATTCGGTTGTCCCATTTTGTTTCTCTTTGCAGGCAACATATAGCACAAAATGAAACAGTTGCCAAAGCTGTTTCACCGCACCAATACGTATCAAACTGATATTGCTTACTATTTTATTTTCAAACAACTGGCACATCCCTTGCCCTTGCACAAGACAGAGACAGATAAATAACGAAAGATACAAATATTTATCAAATTCACGCGAAAGGCGTGGGAAAGGAGATAGGTTTTGGAGAGCAAAAAAATTCTTGAGCGTTTCACCTGAACTTACGGAACAACCGTCGCATTGAATCGCAAAAGCAAACGCCCGCGCATCTCTGGCAGAGCCCCAATGTGCGCTACCCTTGGAGAGGATTGGCGGAGAGGAGCCGGTTTCAAAGTTGTCCGAAGGAACCGTTCTGCATCGACGGAGCGCACAAGAATCGTTCCAAATCGTATTGCACAGAGATCAACGGTAATTGGGAGAAATGGATAAAACAAAACAAAGGAGAATGAGTATGGACGAAAAAGAAAAAAAACAGATTTCCCGTAGAAATCTATTAAAAGGCGCGGGTCTGATTGCGGGAGGTGCGGCTTTAAGCACGACCCTGCCCCCTCTGGCCACTGAAGCATTCGCCAAGCCAACGTCGAAAACATCTGCGTGTGAACCGACCTTCGAAGTTTATGACACGGATGTGCTCGTAATCGGCAGCGGCCTTGCCGGGATCAATGCGGCCCTGACATCATTTGCGGAAGGGGCGAACGTATTAATTGCGGACAAAGGGCCGTTTAAAGCCAGCGGCGGCGGCGGCATGAACTGGGGTATCATCGTCCGATTCATAACTAATCCGCAAATCTACTATGACTTTGCCATCAACGCATCCTATGGAATGATTAATCAAAAACTGTGCAGAAAGATCGTCGACACTTGGAACGACCTTAAAATGGAACAACATTTGGTTAACAATGGCATGACCACCTTTTTCCGGAATCCCGATGGCACCATGTACATGCCGGAAAAACCCAAGGGTGGGGCGAAAGTGCTTTACAATTATTACTGCCGCCACGATCAGGATGAAATCGTCAAAAAGGGAATCAAAGTTGTCGACCGGACCATGATCACCGATCTGTTTATTCAGGATGGCAAGTGCATCGGCGCCATGGGCCTCAATATCACCACAGGCACGTTCCGTGTTTTCCGGGCAAAAGCCGTTATTGGGTGCGGCGGTCCCGCCCCCTGGAATTACGGCTGGATCTCCGTGGCGCCGGTCAGCATCAACAGCCCCGATAATACCGGCGATCTGGATGCTATCGCCCTTAACCACGGCTGCAAGCTGATCGACATGGAATTTGTGGAAAACGACGCCATGAATATCTATCCGGAAGGCCTGGCGGCGACCTGCAACGGCGGTTTTGCTGCCGACGCCCTGGAGTACCGATATTTATGCGATAAGGACGGCGTCTACTGGCTGCGAGACATTCCCATGAGTGAAATGAACCGGGGACGGTTTTCTCAGGAAATTGCCAAGAGAGTCCTGGAGGGCAAAGGCAGTCCCAACGGCGGTGTGTACCTCGATTTGCGGGATCCCAAAGCCTATCAGAGCCTCTTCGAAAGGGAGGTCTATTCCCGAAATATCAAACCTTACAAAGAGAGATTTGACATTGATGTAAAAGGAATGATGATGGAAGTGGCTCTTGAGCAGTATGAATCTGAAGGGCATCCCGTCATCGACGAAAATTGCGCCACGGAAATCCCGGGGCTTTATTTCGGCGTCGGTGGAGGCACCAGAGGCGCTCGCTTTCCGTCAACGAGCGGCGGGACGATAAACGGCGCGATCATAGCCGCAAGAAATGCCGTCAAATATGCCGAAAATGCTCCCAAGGTCAAAAAGATCAACTGGAAACCGGTGCATGATGAATTTAATCGGATTCATGCGCTGCGCACAAAGAAAGTTTCCAAACCGCTGGCACCTCACGAAGTCAGACATGCGATGCAAAGAGCCTGTTTCAAAGCGTTAGGCCCGATGAAATACGGCAAAGCGATTGCGGACGCCATCAAAGAACTTGAGCGGATCAAGAAGTACGACCTGCCCCGGATGGCGTTGCGTAATGACACCAAACAATACAATATCGAATGGCAGCAGGCCATTGAAAATTATTTCATGATGGATATGTCCCTGGCCAATTGCAAATCGTCGCTCTTCAGAGAAGAATCCAGAGGCACACATTTTCGGACGGACTTCCCCAAAATGGATAACGACAAGTGGCTCTGTAACGTTGCGGTCAAAAAGGTCAATGACAAGATGACTGTGGAAAAAAGGCCGATCGTCTGGTCGGAATACCCGCCGGCCAAAGTCAAAGAACTGCTGGAAAAGGGTCTTAAATAGAAGGAGGTGATTAGATCATGCAAGTTACTATCAAAAAATACGATCCGACGAAAGACGCCGAGCCTTATAACAAAACCTATGAGGTTCCCTGGAAAAAGCACATGACGGTGCTCGAAGCGATTACGTATATTCATGAGAATCACGAACCGGTGGGTTTTGATTACAGTTGCCGCGGCAGGGTCTGCGGCCGATGCTCCATGATGGTCAACGGCGAACCGGCAATGGCCTGTTTTACACACATCATGAACCGGGCTAATTTACTGGAACCGCTCAGAGGATTTCCGGTGATCCGCGATTTCATTGTAGACAAGAGCAAGACCCACGATGCGATGGGCCGAATATTGAATCGAATCATCGAAAAACCGATTACCGACCGGGAAAAGATTCTGGCCCCGATCGATCCGGCGCTGGCAAAAAAAATCGGCGCCATCGAATGGTGCTGCCGGTGCCTGTCCTGCGTGGCAGCCTGTCCTGTCATTAATGAAAAGAAAGATCAGGAAAAATTTATCGGTCCCGCCGGCATTGTTTCCACGGCGCTGCGTTATTACGATCCGTACGATGAGGGGGATCGGGTAACCGAGGCAGTTCAAAACGGGCTTTTCGAGTGCATCATGTGCGGCAAGTGCAATAAGGCGTGCCCGGCAGATGAGATCGACCATTTAAAGATCTATGCAGAATTGAGAAAGGCAGCCACAGATAGAGGATTAAAACCCAAAAAAGCTTAAGATTAATCGCCTCCTGTTACCGAAAGCAGGGGAGATCTAAACCGAAAAGACTCCCCTGCTTTCATTCCGGATGGATTGTCTACTCCCAAACGTTTGATACGGAGCCAGAAAATGAGAAAATATTGGTTACTATTTGCCGGCATTGGTCTGCTAACATTATTTTGTTCGCAGGCAATGGCTGTGGATGTAAGGTTCAGCGGTGAGTATTACGCAGCAGGGCTATACTTGGATAAAACAACTTTAAATAAAAATACGTATCAGATCACACCCGGACCACCTCCGGTGTATCAGCCTGCCGGTGGGAGTACTGCCTTTTATTTTCAGAGACTACGACTGACAACCACATTTGTTGTCGCTTCCGGTCTTTCCTTGACTACCCGTGCAGATGTCATGGAAAGGGCCTGGGGCACAGCGAGATCAAATCCAGGCGTTGGCGGTTTTAATGCGCTTGACACCATGTCGGCCGGCACCCGGGCCGAAAACGAAAATATCGCCTTTGACTTGCTATACGCGCGTTATGAGTCGCCGATTGGCATTTTTACGGTCGGCTACATGCTCGACGGCGTTTACGGTACGATATTCGGCGACAGTTCCGTAATCGCGGGTAAAGTGGGTTATGCATTCAAACATGAACAATTCACGTTTGTCTTGCAGACCGGAATTCAGGCCGATGGCGAACGCAGTCGCACCGCAACGAATCCTGTCACGGATGTTGATAAAGACAGCAGCCTGTATACCGCCTTTGTCCGATACAACTGGAAGACCGGTGAAGTTTGCATGCTGGGCAAGTATATTCGCAACGCAACGACAAGGAATCTTTATGGCGCAATCGTACCCGACACAGGCTTTAAGACAGACAATTTCATCGTCGCTCCTTACGCTAAAGTTCGGCTCGGCCCGGTATTTGTGCAAAGTGAAATCGGTTACGTATTTGGCAAGCAGAAATGGGAAGGAAACCCGGCGGCAGCAGGAGGCCAGGATGCCGACATTTCAGCGCTCAATGCCTGGATTGATGCGACGGCCGATTTTGGGATCGCCTACATTGGAGGATCGCTCGCCTACATGTCTGGCGATGACCAAGCGACAAGGGACAAACTGGAAGGGAGCCCGATTACCAGCGGCGGCAGGGACTGGAATCCTTGTCTGATCATGTTCAACAATGATCTGGCCTACTGGGCAGGTGCGCAGCCCGGTTATAATGCCACGGCTAATGGCGCTCCCATGAACAACGCTTATTTTGCTCAGTTTCGAGCCGGTGTACGGCCGATTGACAAACTCGACATTATGGCGTCAATATCCTACGCGACCGCGGATAAAACACCGGCCGCTGTTTGGGTCAGCCGGGAATATGGTTACGAGATGGATTTGACGGCAACCTACAAAATAACGCCCAGCCTGTCTTACATGCTGGGCGGTGGGTACTTCGTCACCGGTGACTATTACAAAGGTGCCGGCGCAGCTAACGAGGTAAATAACAATTATCTGGTAATCAACAAACTGACGCTGACCTTCTAGGACTACACACAACGCTGAAGCAGAGGCTCTTAAAGAAAATACCGTGGCCAGGGACATGCTTGTCCCGCTGTCCCGTGCTTGGTGGTAAACGCAAGAATTATTAAAATAGGCACTGCTAAAAGAGTATGATAAGATATCCAAATGGAAGACCGAAATCATCTCTATCTGCTGAATTGTGTTGATGTGTGTGATCTTCGCAGTTATCGTCTAGGATGGCGGAACGCCGTTGAAGGATACTTGATGTGGCGCATGCCATCAAGTCTACAAGACACTGATGCCTCAAAAGCACTTGGATGTAGGCAAAGGTGTCGCTTGTTTGACTTTTCATGCTTACACCCCGACAAAGAACGAACCGGCACAGTTTTAGGCAAACGGGCACATTGTTCCTCCGGCAGGGAAGACAAAGCTGGAATGCCAGTTCTGTCACGCGCTGTAAGCGGAAAATCAGTTTCTATTATCTATCTGTAAAGATGCTACAAAAACTGCGCTGAGGGAGGCAATCTTATGTTTGGAATAGGCGTACCGGAACTACTCATTATCCTGGTCATCATTCTGATTATCTTCGGTGTGGGAAAGCTGCCGCAAATCGGGTCCGCTTTGGGCAAAGGAATTCACAACTTCAAGCAAAACGTTTCAGACGACGGAGACTCTCCCCGCAAGCCCACGGAGATATCCGATAAGGAAAGGTAACAGTATTATCCATGGCCAATGCCGGTTCGGACACCAACGAATCTCAGTTTTTCATTACACATACCAGGACACCCTGGCTGGACGGCAAGCATACGGTCTTCGGTCACGTGATTGAAGGATAGGATGTTGTCAATGCGGTCCGGCAGGGCGATACTATCAGAATCATTCAGATCTTTCGAATCGGCAAAAAAGCCACTGCCTTCAAAGCGGTGCAGGTTTCCTTTGAGATGCTGCGGCTGGCCAACATTGTGCAAAAAAGCGATAAAAGGGAAAGCGAGAAATTTGATGGGGAAGCGACATTGATCAAAAAACAATGTCCCTTTGACATCAAAGGGATAAAATGATTGCATAGGAAAAGCTTGCCGATGTTCCATTTCCCGCCGTTTGCGTTGGAAAAAAATAACTTTGTTGTCGAAAGCCAGGGGAACCGTCAACTATGCCGATAAAAGTACTGCTTGTCACGCCGCCCTTTACCCAGCTCAATACGCCATATCCGGCATCGCCTTATTTAAAGGGCTTTTTGAAATCGCAGGGCTATGATGTGTTTCAGGCCGATCTCGGCATTGAATTGATTAATGCCATTTTTTCCCGGGAAGGTTTCCAAAAACTCTTTGACGCAATTCATCAGACCAGCCAGAAGATTTCCAAAAATTCCCGTCGCATTCTCAAGAATGAAGCAAATTATATTGAGACCATCGATCCGGTCATGAGTTTCCTGCAGTACCGGGACAATACACTGGCCCAACTGATCTGCAATGAAACCTTTTTGCCGCGGGCTTCCCGATTTGATTCCCTGCCTGATCTGGAGTGGTCATTTGGAAACATCGGGATGAATGACAAAGCCCGGTTTCTGGCAACGCTCTATATTGAGGATATTGGCGATCTCATCAAAGACGCGGTAACGCCCTGGTTCGGTTTCAGCCGTTATGCGGAAAAGCTGGGCATGTCGGCGCATTCTTTTGCACCGATTAAGAAAGCATTACAACAGCCGGAAAATATTCTTGATATCCGGTTGCTGGGATTGCTTAAAGATCATATTGAACGGTATCATCCCGATGGTGTGGGAATCACCGTCCCCTTTCCCGGAAATCTCTATGCGGGATTAAAATGCGCTCAATTTATCAAAAAACATTTTTCCCACATTAAAATCGTTGCCGGCGGCGGTTTTGTGAATACGGAACTTCGGGATTTGTCGGAACCGGCAATCTTTGATTATCTGGACTTCATTACCCTGGACGACGGCGAAAGACCTTTTCTAAGCATCCTCCAATTTCTTGAGGAGAAAAAGAATCTGAATGATCTTACCAGAACGTTTATCCGGATGGACAATGAAGTGCGGTATATCAACAATAATCAGGAACCCGATTTTCATCATGCCGAAACCGGCTGCCCCGATTACTCTGACCTTCCTTTAGATAAGTAGTCGTCCCTGAAAAAGTCATTTTTTCTAAAGAGCATGAGCTGGGGTCATTTTGTAGAGATCTTCGCTCATACTCGAACCGATAAATCCGGTTGCATGATCAAAATATCTCCAAAACAGCCTCTGGAAAAAAGACAAAAAGAAAGCTCTGAGGAGCTTTCTCAGGTTAAAACCACAACCGGACAGAATCGCGTTCATGCGATCCCCGTCTTTTCCCTGGAGATGATTCCGTTCCAACCGATGATCTGATTTCAGATGACCAAAGATCGGCTCAATGGCCGAACGTCTGGCAAACCATTTCCAGAGACTGGCCTTCATGCTCTTTTTCTTCTTCCCGGATAAATGGACTTCTGTGTCGGGGATATCCTTGGCCACGCCGCGGTAGCCTCGATCACAGTAAGCATGAAGTGGCTGCCAGCCGGTGATCTGTTTTACATGATGAAGGGCATCCTTCAGGGTGTGCCCGTCAAATGGATTGCCGTGAAGGGCATCAATGGCCAATATCCAGTTGTCTTTGGAACTGCTGACCATGGACACTTTACAGCCAAATTCATACTTCTTGTGAACCTTTCCCTTGGCAATGCACTCCACTTCCGGGGCATGAACACTGTAAACTTTATTCTTATCGTCTCTCTTCTGAGAGAAAATGGCTTTGGCAAGGTTCAGAACTTTAGCCAGGCGTCCTTCCGGGTTGGTACATTTTCTCTCAATATCCCGAAGGACACAACCCAGCATGGTCTTGAGCTTCTTCGTTTCTTTCTTTGCCCGCTTGTACTGCCTGGCGCTGGCATATCGTCCCTGCTTCAGAAAGACTTTCTTGCCGGTTCGCTCGTAGCTCTGCCGTAAATCGATATTCATCTTCTTGGCTAATCGAACGAGGACGCGACGAGCCTTATGGTAAAGTCTGGCGTCCGTGGGAAAGGCAATGGCTTTTTCCTGAACGGTGGTGTCCACATTCACTCTTTCCAGATGTTTCTCGGTTAAAAGCTTTTCTTCTTTGGCGGTATGGATGGTGACGGTTAAAAGTTCTTCAAGTTTTTGAGGTCCCAAACGCTTGCGCCACCGTGTCATGGATGACGGATCGATCGGCAGTTGATGCTGGAAGTGCTTGAATCCGCAAAAGTACTGCCAATATGGATTCTCCAGTAATCGGGCCACGACGGATTCGTCGCTCTCATTGTAGGCGTGTTTCAAATAATGAAGGCCAACGACGAGTCTTGTCGGCAGTGCCGGTCTTCCTTTCTTCTGCGCAAACAAGGCGCCAAAGGAATGATCAAATCTCTTCCAGTCGATCTTGTTACCCAATGTGCACAGGGGATGTTGTCTGTTGAGGATCTGCTCCAGGCTCGACCGGAACAGGTCTCCATGGGACTGATCAAAGCTGTTGTCTTTGGGTTGCATAATTTTGCCGGGTTTTAGCTCCTTTTCCTGAATTTTCGGCAATCATAACACACAAAAATAGGTTAATCAAGCAATAATATCAATATGTTAAAAGTTTTTCAGGGAGGACTAAATAACATGCACCCGGGTTCGACAGTTGTAGGCATTTTTTGGCCATTGGAGCGGCGTAAGTAGTTGAATTTCCGTAGGCCGACCTTAGAAAAACTGGAATTCTTGTAGGCATGCGAATTGTGATTTAATGCTTGACAGGGATGGAAGTACATGCTATTTGGGTAGGCATGTATATAAGAACAATCTCCCGGAAAAACAAAGACGGATCCACAGTGACCTACGTCCAGCTCGCCCATAATGTCCGCGATCCCCAATCCGGGCAGCCCAGGGCCAATGTCCTGCATACCTTTGGCCGCGCCGATGAATTGGACGTGGCGGCGATTAAAAGACTCACCCAGAGTCTCTCCCGTTTTCTCGCCCCGGAGGATGCCATCCAAGTACAGGCCCGTGCCGAAGGGAGAGATGCCTCGCTGACTTTTCTCAAGAGCGTTCCTTTTGGCGGGGCTTATCTCTTGCGATCCCTGTGGGAGATGCTGGGCCTGCACACGGTTCTGAAGGACTGTTTGAAAGAACGGTCGTTTACCTCTCCGGTGGAGTGGGCGACCTTTGCCATGGCGGCCAATCGCGCCCTGTCCCCTGACTCCAAGCGGGGTGTCGAGGAATGGGTTAGTCAGGACGTTGCCCTGGGAAACCCGGAACCGATCAATCTCCAGCATCTGTACCGGGCCATGGATGTGCTGCTTGCGTACCGGGAGATCATTCACAAGGAAGTTTACTTTGCCGTGGCGGACCTTTTGAACCTGGAAGTGGATCTGATCTTTTTCGACACCACCAGCACCTACTTCGAGCGGGACGAGGAGGACGAGGGCGGGCTCAGGCAGTATGGTCATTCCAAGGATCACCGTTCGGACCTGCCGCAGATCGTCATCGGCCTGGCCGTGACGAAAGAGGGCATCCCCGTAAAATGCTGGACCCTTCCGGGCAATACCTCGGACATGGCGACGGTGGAACAGGTCAAGAGCGACCTGATGGGCTGGAAGCTGTCCCGCTGTGTCTGGGTGATGGACCGGGGAATGAACTCGGAGGAGAACCGGCTGGTGCTTCAGAAGGCCGGCGGTCAGTACATCCTGGGGGAGAAACTGCGGGATAACCAGGAGGTTCACAAGGAGGTGCTGGCCAAGCGGGGGCGTTACCTGAAGATCCGCGAAAACCTGGAGATCAAGGAAGTGGTCGTCGGAACGGGAGAAAAACGCCGCCGGTTCATTCTGGTGCACAATCCTGAAGAAGCCAAAAAGGACAAAGCCACGCGGGAGAGGATCCTTGCCAGGATTGACAAAACCCTCAAAGAGTTGGGGGACCAGAAGGGGAAAGCTCATAAGAAGAGTGTCTGTGCGCTGATGGCTCACCGGACGATGGGTCGATACCTCCGGCAGCTCAGGGACGGCAGCATCAAGATCGATAAGGGTAAGATCCGACAGGAAGCCCATCTGGATGGCAAGTACATCATCTCCACCAGCGATGACACGCTGAGCCCGGAAGACGTAGCCCTGGGTTACAAGCAGCTTCTTGAGGTGGAAAGGGCTTTCCGCACGATGAAGACGACCCTGGATCTTCGGCCGGTGTATCATCGAAAGGATGAACGGATTGAGGCGCATGTGTTTTTGTGTTTCCTGGCGCTTCTGTTGGTGCGCATTGCGGAGCGGAAAACGGGGCTCAGCTGGGACCGGATTCGAACTGTTATGGAGCGTCTTCATCGAATAGAATTTTTTTCAAAAGATGGACGGGTTTTACAGACCACGGAACCGACGCCGGAACAGCTCAACATTTTTAAATCACTCAAGATAATGCCACCGAAACGGATGCAAGGCATCCAAATGACCCCCTAAAAACGTAGGCACACGACCAAAAATCGACCATCGCGTAAATGAATGCAATGACTCAGCTATCACCGAATCGTTTGCCTAGCACTGTCGAACCCGGGTTAACAGTTACGCAATAATTTCATTCAGCCCTTCAATGGTTTGATTCAATTCTTCCAGAGATGCTTTGCCAATGACTTTCCCAATTCTTTCTACAGACAGGGTACGGATTTGACTAATTTTTAGCCATGATTT
>Ga0209723_1001512_pt1 | contig 35708 bp, 30 predicted proteins | sample BiotimSIPDNA_2_FD_185750 | JGI IMG/M metagenome (GOLD analysis project Ga0209723, IMG submission 185750) | Anaerobic biogas reactor microbial communites from Washington, USA - Biogas_R2 time_0 SIP DNA (SPAdes) (version 2) | ecosystem: Engineered > Bioreactor > Anaerobic > Unclassified | place... | reverse complement strand
GTTCCGGTCGCGATAAATGACCTGCGTGCGCGCACGTACTACTGGTGCCGCCGCACGTACCGTCGGCTCTTTGAGAATCGCCTCGGCATCCTGTGGAGTCAGCGTCATGACACTCCCGGAACCGAAGGTCACGCCACCGCTCGATGCCGTGCCGGGGAGGATCATCAGCGTATTGGCTCCCATGCTCGATATGGTCCGTTGTATTGCGCTTGACGAGCCTTTGCCGATCTCCATCATCGTGATGACGGCTGAAATCCCGATCATGATTCCAAGCGTCGTCAGAATCGAACGCATGATATTGCGGCGTATGGCCTTGAACGCCGTCCTGAGCACGCGGTAGCTCTTCATGCGCATACCTCTGAGGGCCCTTTCAGACCTGGGAGATAAGGCTGCGCGGAGGCCGGGCGGAGTCCATCCTGAATAGAACCGTCGGATATGTGGATCGTGCGTTGCGCATGCCTGGCCACCTCCGGATCATGAGTTACCAGGACTATCGTTAGCCCCTGCTCACGGTTCAGCTGCCGAAACATCGAGAGGATTTCCCGGCTCGTCACCGAATCGAGATTCCCGGTAGGTTCGTCGGCAAACAGCAGGGGCGGGTTATTGATCAGTGCCCGCGCGATCGCTACCCTTTGCTGCTGCCCACCGGAAAGCTGCGATGGTTCGTGATCCAGCCGACTCCCGAGTCCGACTCGCTCGAGCATTGAGGTTGCCCTACGCCGCGCCTCACGTTCCGAAACGTGTTCGTGAGAATAGGAAAGAGGCATCATCACGTTTTCTAACGCGCTCGTTCGCGGCAGGAGATTGAAGTTCTGAAAAACGAATCCCATTTTCCTGTTGCGGATCACCGCTCGCTGGTCAGCCGATAGACGGGAGACATCTTCGCCATCGAGCCAGTACTGACCGGATGTGGGACGATCAAGGCAGCCAAGAATATTCATTAAGGTCGTCTTTCCCGACCCTGACGATCCCATGAGCGCGACAAGCTCTGCTCGGGCTATCTGAAGCGAGATTCCTTTAAGTACCGAGAGTTCTATCTCGCCCAGCAGATACGTCTTGTGAACATCCACCACTCTTATAAGTTTAAGTTCCCGTCGTTCCAAAACCGATGCCTCTCTAGTGAGGAGACGCCCCACGTGCACGTCCCCTCCTGATCTGCGGTGTAAACGGATTCGACGGCCCCTGCCGGGTCTCGCTCTCGCGTTCATCGGCATTGCTGCCGATCACCACCTGCATCCCCTCTTTAATCCCGTCGCCCTCGATCTCGGTCCTGACGCCGTCCGAAAGTCCTGCGTACACAAAAACAGGTCGGACGCTGTTACCGGACTGAACCCACAATGTAGCGGATTTAGCTCCGCCAGTGGTGCGCAAGGGGCGCGCATCGGAAACATCGGCGCGTGCCAGAGCCGTCACGGTCTCAAGGTTCCCGGCTACAGAGGGATCGATCTGATCCTGTGCCGGCGTCCAGCGTAATGCTCCGGTGGGTACCGTCAGGACGTTGGATTTGCTGGCAACCTCGAACTGAACATTGGCTGTCAGGTAGGGGAGAAGAACGAGGTCCGAGTTGTCGGTAAGCACCTCAACGGTATACGTCACAACATTCTGGGTCATCGACGCGTTGAGGCGGATCTTCCCCACTTTACCGTAAAAGGCCCGTCCGGGATGGGCATCCACAGTGAATGTTACCTGCTGGCCGGGATGAATACTGGCGATGTCGGCTTCATTCACCGCCACCCACACCTGCATGTGCCTCAGATCTTTGGCTATCAGGAAGAGACTGGGAGCATTCAGACTCGCCACGACGGTCTGGCCGATATTCACTCTGCGGTCGATGATCGTGCCGTCTACCGGGGACACGATGGTGGTGTACCCCAGGTTTCTCTGGGCGCGCGCAAGCGCCGCTACCGCCTGCAGTACTGCGCCTCTGTTTTGCGCGATCGTTGCCTGGCCGACCGCCAGATTCGCCTTGGCGGTTTCAAAACCGGCTTTGTACGCGTCATAGCTGCTTTGCGAAAGCGCGTCGGAAGGACCGAGCTGCTGCGCTCTCTTCCAGTCGTTCCGAGCCTGCTCGAGTTTTGCCTCCAACTGGCCGAGGTCCGCCTGAGCACGCTCGAGATTCGCTCTCGCCTGAGCGAGGGAGGCTTTTGCATGGTCGACATCGGAAACATAGAGCGCATCATCGATGCGGGCCAGAACATCGCCGGCTTTGACGACCGATCCGTAATCTATCGGCTTCCCCTGCCGGTCCTCTCCAAATGAGACAATTCGACCCGCCACCTGGGCGCCCACATCAATCACTTCTTCCGGCTCCACCGTTCCGGTGGCGGTAATTGTTACCCTGAGATCACCTTTCTCGACGGGAGAAACGCGAAAGATTTCTGCGGAGGTCTGGCTGTCACGGTTGAGCGATGCTACGCCGGCAGCGATCAGCGCCGCAAGGCCGATGATTATTCCGGTGGTCTTTATCACTCCCTTCATCCGCGTAAGTCCTCGACTGTGCCCGTCGATGCTCCGTTCCTTTTCAGCCCGTTAGTGATCGAATACAGGTGATTTCCAAGTTTTTCCAGAAGCGTCAACAACTCCTGACGCTCGCCGGAATTCAATCCGCACATCAGGTACCTGATCTGATTTCGATGCGTTTTCAGGATTTTGTCGACCAGATCCCGGCCTTTGGGTGTGAGGCGCACCTCCTTGCAGCGCAGATCGGATTTTGGGAGATATCTCCACACCAGTCCGCTCTTCTGCAGTCTGCCGACCAAACCTGAGATGCTTGGGGGACGAATAAGCAGCCTGTCGCCCAGCTCGACCATCCGAAGCCCTTCCCGGCCTTCCTGCTCCACCCTCACGAGCGCCCTCAGGACGCTCCATTGCGAGCCGCTTATCCCCAGGCCGTGAAAGTAGGGTTGCATGATCCGCCCCAAGAGTCCGTAAACTCTAATTACAGCACGGAATGCCGCCACTGCATCGTCGCCCGCCTTGTCTGAATTACTTAGCATGCTAAGGAGATGATACGGAAAACGATGCAATTGTTTCAAAAATGAATCGCTATTTCATAACTAGAGGGATAGTTTAAGGTAGGAAGGTTCACCGCCGTCGGGATCGATCAACCCTGCTGAGCAGTTCGCGGTATCCGTCTTCGCCCAATGCGAGGATGGCCTCCATCTTGTAGATTTCGTACAGCGGGCGTTTATCCGACGAGGGACGACGGCAGGCGGCGCCTTTGAACTTGAGCGGGGTTTCATCGTCCACCATCAGCGCGTCATCTTCTGTATAGAAAGGATATGTGGCACAGTAGAAGGGCTTTATTCCGGGCCACCTCAGATTATTCTCCTGCGAGACGACCTGCAGCGAGCATTTGCGGTCGGGCTGCAAGAAGACGCAGCAGTGCTGGCCCGGCCTCGCGGGATCATCGACGGTGCTGGTGCCGATCTCTTCTTCTTCGTCATCTTTGCCTGACTCGAACCAGTTGGAGTGGTCATGGCGGTCGGCAGGCAGGCATGCCTTGATCGCGTCGGCCCACTTCAGTATTCGCGGTGCTTCATCTTCCCTGAGCCACACTCCGCCGGAACAGCATGCTGCAATGCATTTGCCTTCCCCGCACGGCCGAACGTTTCTCTCTTGAAGGACTTTTGATTCGATGCGAATTCCTTTGATGACCAGTTCTCCCTGATCCTGCATATACTCCTCGCCAATACCTGAGTGAACCGACAAACCAGCTTCAATTGCTTTTGATTCGGAGTATTGTAAGCTCAATCGCCCGAGCTCAGAACAAGAATCTTAATAGCCGCATTCGCCAACTCAAGAAACAAGGCTATTGCTCCGGCATGTCTTCCGGCGGAGGAATTTTGGGACAACCGTTCGGGCAGAGCGTTATGACGTGGACATAGCGAAGTTTCCCATTCTCGAGCCTGAACGTATGGGCATCGGGCAGCCCTTTTGGACCGCCGAAGTCCACCTGCCCGACGACTGCACCCATGTCGACATCGACTATGTAGCGCCGGTTGGTCATCGGCACGCCGCCACCTTTCGGAACCCCGACCGTGCACGATGGATCAGGAGCGTTGCTGACGTTGGTGTAAGCTCCTCCCTCAATGCGGACGCAGGGAATTCCCCAGGGAACCCTCTCAAAGGCTGAGTAATCCTCAAAGATATCGAAATAGTCGCTCGCTACTTTTATTAGAGTCCGGCGGTCAGTCCGTTTGTCGGGCGGCAAAACGTCCCACTTCTCGGTCGACGAGTACTTCAGGTAGTTGTCGGCATCGAAAAGCCAGTCGTCTTCGTCACTGACGAGGCTTTCCACTTCGGCTATCCTGCCATCTTCGATCTTCAACCTTGTTCCTATGACGTAGGGGTGGCTGCTGCCCGCATGTATGATCTCGGTGAAAGTCTCGCAGATGTCGGTGTCGATGAGAGTACGGAAAAAATTGACAGCCAGCGGCGCCTTCCAGATCCCTTCGCCGAATCGGACTTCTTTCCTGTTCTCAATGTACTTTGCCTGTGGCGCAAGAAGCATCAGCGAGGGGGATCCCTTCCTGAGCGCATCCACGTAGCTGTCGGTTACGCTCTGCAGGGTCTGGCGCGTACATTCAGCCGCCAGTGCCTGAACCGATGCGATAGCGCAGAGGAGAACTGACATGATGGTCGCCCGAATCATATGCCCTCCTTTGGATCCGAATGAGAATGAGAGATGTACGACGGTAAGGAAATATATCCGAATTGCGATGATTTCTCCACACCGTTTTCAAAGCCGGTATGGATTAAACGGAAGATCTGCTAGATGAACAGCACGAAGATACGAGCGAGCACGGCGCTGAGCACGGCGGTCACCGGAAGCGTGAATATCCAGGTATACATGATCCGCAGTCCCACGGACCACTTCACCGCTTTCATACGCTTGGCCGATCCCACCCCTACGATACTTCCGGTAATGGTATGAGTCGTGCTGATCGGAACTCCCATGGCGGCAGCGCCTTCCAGTACCAGCGACGCCGAGAACTCCGCCGATGCCCCTTCAATCGGGCGGAGGTGCGACAGGCCTCGGCCGAGTGTCTTAATAACCGCACGTCCGCCAACCAGTGTTCCCAGCGCCATGGAAGTGGCACAGGCGACCATCACCCAAACCGGCACCTGCGCTTCGGAAAACTGAACAGCGCCGAAATATCCACCGGTGAAGAGAAGAAGCGTGATAACGCCCATCACCTTTTGCGCATCATTCTGGCCGTGCATGAGCGACATCGCTGAGGCGGTGAAGATCTGAAGGAATGAGAAGCCGCTGTGCACCTGTTTGGGTTTCAGCCGGGATGCCACAAAATAGCTGATCATCAGAACGACGTAGCCGATCAAACCGCCCAGAATCGGCGAGATCAGCATCGCAAGGAAGATCTTGGAAATACCGGAGAGCACGACCACCTTCACGCCGTAAAGAGCGACTGCAGCCCCGATCAGGCCGCCGATCAGCGCATGTGAGCCAGAAACCGGCAATCCTTTGAACACAGTGTAGACTTCCCAAGAGATCGCACTGACGACGGCCGCAAGAATCACCATGCTTCCACTCAGATCCTGGACGATTGCCGGGTCGACGATTCCCGATCCGACCGTCTTGGCAACTTTTGTCGACATCATGGCGCCAAGAAAGTTCAGAATGGCCGACATTATGATTGCGGTGGAAGGCCGCAGCACGCGGGTTGAAATCGCCGTAGCTACGGCATTCGCGGTATCATGCCAGCCGTTGGCGAAATCGAAGGCGAGCGCTGCAAAGACAATGACCCAGAAGAACCAGGGGATCTGAGTGAAGAAATCGAACATGTTCGGGGCCTAGCTGTATTTGAAGATGATAGATTCTACGTTCATCGCCGTCTGATTGCATTTATCGAGGGAACGTTCGATATCTTCGATGATTTCTTTGAACTTGATTACGTCGAGCGGATCTTTTTCCCCCTGGAAGAGCCAGGCCAACGTCTTGTGGTAGATCTTGTCTCCTTCTTCTTCGTGATTCTTTATGTTCTTGCAGATTTCAAGCACGCTGCGGTTGAGTTTCTGTCCTGAAACCGCATGCACCGCTCTTGCGGTTTCTTTGCACGCGGCGTCGAGCACCTCGGCCAGGCGCACAATGTCGGGCAGTATCTCCTTGAGATTATACAGCGAAATGCGTGTGGCTGCGGCATCCATTGAATCGACTATATCGTCGAGATCCGCTGCCAGACGATAGATATCTTCCCGGTCATAATTCACTATGAACGTACCTTCGAGCCAGTTCATGGTCTTGTGCGTGACATCGTCGCAGGCATGTTCGATGTCCTTGATATCCTTTATCCACTCGGGGAGTCTCTCGGGATCAAAAGCCCGCACGAAAGTGGCGAACTTCGAACCGGCTTCCTCTATGTTTGTCGCATAGGAGATCATGAACTTCTGGAATTCCGTATTTCGCCCGAAGATTTTCGTGAACATCATAATTGTATGTACTCCCCCATAAGCTGGGTTTTACTACTGAACCGAACGCTGTTGCGCGAGCAATCTGTTCCGGAATGGTGGAAACTGACTTTTTGGTTCTCCTGCTTTCCGGACCGCCAGTCTCCTGCCGAAGGCAAGATGAAAGCGACTAATGATCTTACTACGAAAGAAAAGCAGAACTAAACAGAAATGTCGCTCTTCTCAAGTCCGAAAGCGGCTCACAAGACGGGTGAGCGGAATCGCGGAAGGGAACCGGCGCTCAGCAGCGGTCGCGGAGGCTGCCAGTTCGGGACGGGTGACTCCTCGTGGAGTGGCAAAGTAGAGGACGTTGCGTGATCTCACTCCGGAAAGCCGCCAAACCGGGCCAATCGCCTTCTCGATGTTCGTCAACAGCGTTTTCTGCATCTCTGCGCGTCCTTCGAGCCAGTTGATCACCAGCACGCCGTCTGCGGCGAGGCAGTTCCGGGCCTGCGCCAGAAATTCACGGGAGGCGCATTGGGCGGGAAAGTGCCCCCCGGCGTACGCGTCGATGACGATGATGTCGTACCGTCTCCTGCAGTGACTGAGGAACGCCGCGCCGTCATCGAGGTGAACGGTAAGGCGCGGCAGGGTGTCGATTTCGAAGTATCGCGCGGCAAGTTCCACGACTGCGGGGTCAATCTCGACGGCATCCACGGAGATTTCCGAAAGCGCAGCCAACAGCATGCGCGGAATCGATCCACCTCCGAGCCCCAGAATGAGGCAGGACTTGGCTTCAGGACAGAATGCGAGCACAGCAAGGACATTGCGAGCATATTCGAGCCCGGGGATATGGGGGGCATCAGCGTCGAAAACCGTGTGCCGCACACCCGCGTCCGACCAGAGTGTAATCTGCTTCCCTTTTTTCGTGACTATGAGGTCGTGAAACAATCCTTTGACCCGGCAAAGGGTCTTTGCGTCAGTACGAATCCGTTTACTCATGAATATGTGCCCGCGGCCTTTTCTCTTCATCGTACACGAAACAGTCGGGGGAGGCGCAGACGAAATTGCGCTTGCATCCTGAGACTCACCATCTTTAAGCTAGACGCAATGTCCAAAGACGGAGGCGAGGTCCGCTATGGGAGTTCTGGAGCGAAGAAGGCGGGAGCGGGAGATAAGACGGGAATCAGCCATCGATGCCGCAATGAGTATCTACGAAGAAGAAGGATATCACTCGATCACCATGGAGAAGATTGCGGAACGGGCCGAACTGAGCCGAGCCGCACTCTACCTTTACTTCAAGAACAAAGAAGAGATTCTCGTAAGCGCCATAGTGGCTCATTCCGACTATTTCGCACAGCTGCTCCAGGAAGTCTACGACCAAAGGGAGAACACAGGAGACCAGCTGCTCGAAAAACTCTGGGAATGTTTTCAGAAATTTTACGAAAAAGACCCAGCGACTTTTACCGCCTGGCAATACTTTCACCAGGTCGATGTGATCAGCAATCTGTCGGACGAACTGCGCGATGTGCTGCACGAAGCGGGAGCAAAAGTAGTCGCTCTGCAGCACAAGATCGTCAACTATGCCGTCCAGCGCAGGATCTTCATCGATTGCGATTACAGAGCGCTGTCGGAAGTCATATGGTCGTCTTTCCTGGGTCTGATCTACATCGAAAGGAGCAAGTCCGTACTCGCAAACAGAAGCCATCTGGAAACCACTCAGGCTGTGGCAAAAAGGGCACTGGCACTGGGCGTCCTCAGACACGCGGAAAGCAACCCATACGACAAGCAGCAAGTCAGCGCACGGGAGCCTCAAACGCACACCGCGAAGGCGTCAAATTGAATAATCCTGAACTGTTGTGCTCCTTCTCTTCATCTAACAAGATCGAACGGAGAGAGGGATGAAAGCATTCTTGGCAGCGGTGAGTTCTGTTCCTGTAGTATTGGCGTTCTGGCTCGGAATCAGTTGTACTCCGGCGCTCGCCCGGGATTTTGATGCGGGACTCGATTTCCTGGTCGGTCTTCCGCAGGACGAATTCCGCGACAGGATTGAGGATGAAGGGTATGGTGTCTCGGGACACTTCGGCTACTTTCTTGGCCACCTCCCTGTCATGATCGGCGCCGACATAGGATATTTGAATTATGGGACTGAAACGAGACACGAACCCTTCAGCTTCACCATTCCTGAAGTCATCGTCAAAGTCCGCACCACGAACAATATCCTGATGCTCCATGGCTTCGCGCGTCTCCAGCCTCGGGAAGGTCCTGTCCGTCCTTATGTCGAGGGACTCTGGGGCTTCAAGTACCTGTTCACTCGAACTTCAATAGAAGACGACTTCTTTGATCAACGGATCGCTTCGTTTACGAATTTCGATGATCTGGCTCAGAGTTGGGGCGTAGGAACAGGATTCGACATCCGGCTCTGGAGTTCCAGTCATCCTTCGGGCCGGGGTCTTGCGGATGTCTCGCTGAACGTCAGCGCCAGGTATCTCTGGGGATCTGAAGCGGACTACCTGAGAAAAGGATCGATACAGCGCGATTTCGACGGTTCAGTGATTTTTCTCGTGGAACGATCGAGAACCGACATGCTTATCCCCCAGATAGGAATTCGGGTTCGCTTCTGAGCGGGACGGCAGACAGGAGACAGCTGTTTCTATGTAACTCAAATCCCCGCCGGACGTATTGACCCTTGTACGCAATACTAATCTCGAGAAGCGGAGATTTGCGATGGTCGAAGTGTTCAGGTGCGGGTTACTGTGCTGTTTTCTCCTTTTCTGTAGCGTGCAGTCTGCTGCATCCAAGACAAAAACGTGGACGGTGCTCGGTCACGTGGTGACGATGGAGGGAGATCCTATAGAGGAAGTGGCGGTGCGCTTGGAAATCGATTCGAGGGCCAAAGGCGACCGGTCGATGGAGACCGACTTCCAGGGGAATTTTGAGACTGACATCCGGCTGGAATCAGGGCTTCGCATAAAGGGGACCTTGATAGCCAGCAAAAAGGGCTATCTCGAAGGACGGGAGACGGTGGAACTCGGAGTCGGCGACGAATGCAGTCCGGTGGAGATTGTTCTGCGCAAACCGGAGGAGGATTCAAGCCGTATCACAATGGAGATGCTGCTTGCAGGCCTGACTCTCTCGTTGAAGGCTGATGCGCTGAAGAAGCTGAACGAGGAATCAGCGCGAGACGAACTGGTACGCGGCTGTAATGAATTGGTTGAAGAGGGCAATTATCTGGCTGCGCTCGCCCTTCTCGGGAAATCCGCCGAAGGCGCGCCGGGTTGTATCGAGTGCCGCCTGCTCTACACGCTTGCCTTGCTCAGTACGGGAGGGTGGAGCAGTGTCATGAGGGAAATTGAGCAAATTGGCGACTCTGAAAGGCCGGAACCCCCAATAGTAATGGGATCGCTCCAGGCATGGCGCGGACGCCCCAAAGAAGCGGCCGGATCATACATGCGCGCACTGGAAGCCGACCCGGAGCAAGCTCTTGCACTTCAGGAACTGGGCCGGGCGGCTGTGCAACAGAAGAACTGGGAAGCGGCCGATCAGTACTTGAGTAGATCGCTCAGGGCCGGCGCAGGCGATGCTGCGCGGCTGCTGCGCGTGCCGGTTCTGCTGGAACTGGGTGACGTGCAGGAAGCTGCACGTGAGATGGATCTTTATGTGGAGGGGCGTGAAATCAGAAAGCTTCCGCAGGATGGCCGGGTTCTGTACTATACCGTGCAGAACCGTCTGGCCTTGATGACACAGGGACAGGTAAAGTCTGTAGTCGAGCAGTCGATGGAAGAACTCATCGAAACTCTGCCCGATCTTCGGGGACTCGTACCAACGGCGGATCAAAGCCTGCTTGAAGAGATTCTCAAGAAGACAGGCGAGGCGGTGGACGCATTCCTTCGGACGATGCCCAACACCGCTTCGCTCGAGCGGGTGCAACAGGAGCTTGTAGGAAAAGACGGCAAGGTGAAGGAATCACTCCGCCACGAGTTCTACTACCTGGTTTTCTCAGCGAGTAAACCAGGCATGGGCCTAAGGGAGTACCGTTCAACCCTGGACGGGCAGGATGTTGTGATGGCGCCTGCCTTGAGAAAAGGGCTGATGCTTACTTCCGGGTTCACTTCAGCTTCCTCTGTTCTCCATCCAGACAACTGGAGTGGAGCTGACTTCCGCTATCTCGGCAGGCAGACCGTCGACGGCCTCGAAACACACGTGGTCGCCTTCGCGCAGAAGCCGGAGACTGCAAAACTGGTCACACGGTTCGTCACCGATGACGGTGCGGCCCAGATTCTGACACACGGGATCGCATGGATCGACGTCAACGACTCTCATGTCATTCGTCTCAACACTTTTCTCCTTAACCCGGTTCCCAGAGTCCGGCTGCAAAAGCAGACGACCGAGATCCGATTCCAGCAGGTAGAGTTCGACGCTGGATCTTTGAAGTTCTGGCTGCCGCAGGAAGTCAGGATCATGGTTGACTGGCGCGGCCGCGTGCTCCGCAACCAGCACAGCTACTCAGACTTCAAGCTTTTCAACGTGGAATCGAAGGAGGAGAGAAAGCCGCCATCAGTGCCGGAACCCGCTCTTTCGCTATCGGAACCGGACGATGGTGGGATTGATCCGACGGTTGTTCCGTGAATATTTCCACGATAGACTTTTCTCATGGCGAGCCAGTGCTCCCCTTTCGGCTGCCCCCGGAAAGAAAACAATCCTTCTCTGGAGGAGAGAAATGGCAAAAATGATTGATTGCAGCAAGGTGGACCCGTCTTCGGGCTGCAAATACGTGGTGCGGGGCGAAACGGAAGAGGAAGTGCTCCGCAAAGCGGCCGATCATGCCAAAGAGCATGGAATCAGGGAAGTCACGCCTGAACTGATGCAGAAGGTACGTTCCGCGATCCGCGACGAACCGGCCGGACAACCTTGAATGAATCAGCCACAGAGCGCGCGTCTCATGCGCTCTGTGGCTGACCCGGGACTGCTACTGTGCTTTCGCGACGCTTCTTGTGGCGACGATTTCGGTGTCACAGCCGGCCGGGTTGCGAAGAACCACATCCCCGATCGCCAAGGGGGCGATCACCGTCACCTGCTTGATTTCCTCCATGACCTTCATGATCCTCCCGAGCGGTATCGGACGGTTTGTCCTGACGCTTGCCAGGATGCAGTCTCCGCCGGTTACGACCACACTGGAAGAGATGGTCCGCATAGGATTTTCGATTTCCTGGTGGACCCACTCTTCACCTTTCTTACAGGTACTCCCCTCGATGTGGGTTATCACCGGAGTCTCATCATCATCAATGTTTACTACGATCGGGCACCCATTGGGGCATACAACGCACGTAAACTCTTTAGTGCTCATTCTACCGACACCTCCAGTGAGGAACCGCCCGCCGCTGCGAGCGCATCCTTCCCAATGTTTATCCGAATCATTTCGGCCGGATGCAGACGCACGATCTTCTTGCGCCGCACCTTCTTATCTCCGCTCCGGACCACCACGGCCCTGTTCCGCCAGGGAGCTGTCACCCGGAGTGAGAGGATGAAGTCGCGTTCGCCCGACACGGACTGCGGAAGAACATAGCGCACCCCATCTCCCTCTTTGATTGTTATGCGCTGCCGTGAAGCCTCGCGTTTCTCGTGAACGTATGCTGCGGCGAACCTGCCGGCGTCACGCGCTTCGACCGAGACCCAATCCGCCAGGTCATGCACGTGCAGGACGTTACCGCAGGAGAATATCCCCGGCACGCTTGTCATGAACGTATCATCCACCAGCGCTCCCCCGGTGATCGGATCCATCGCCACGCCGGCATCGCGCGTCAGTTCATTCTCCGGAATCAGACCGACTGAAAGCAACAGCGTGTCGCAGGGTATGTATCGTTCCGTCTCCGGAATTGGGGCTCTGTCCTTCCCCACCTGCGCCACCTTCACTCCTTCAAGCCGACCGTTGCCGCGGATCTCTGTCACAGTTGTATTGAGGAAAAGAGGTATGTTGTAGTCATTCAAACACTGCTGGATGTTTCGCGGCAATCCGCTCGAATACGGCAGTATCTCGAACACCGCCTCGACATGCGCTCCTTCGAGGGTCATGCGCCGTGCCATGATGAGCCCGATGTCTCCTGAACCCAGAATGCAGACATTCTTCCCCACCATGATGTTTTCCATGTTGATGAAATTCTGGGCCGCTCCTGCGGTATAGACGCCCGAAGGGCGCTGTCCCGGAATCGAGATCGCACCCCGGGTGCGCTCGCGGCACCCCATGGCAAGAACTACCGCGCCTGCTTGAATGTACTGGATGGCGCCCCTCGTGCTCACCTCCAGAATTCTCTCCGGCGACAGAGACAGGACTATGGTTCCGGTCATAACTTCGATCCCCAGCCCCGGGAGCCTGTTGATGAATCTCGCGGCATACTCCGGTCCGGAAAGCGCTTCCTTGAACTCGTGCAGTCCGAATCCGTCGTGGATGCATTGGTTCAGGATGCCGCCCAGTATCCGGTCGCGTTCGATCAGCAGGACATCCTTACATCCTGCTTCGCTGGCAGCTATCGCAGCGGCAAGCCCGGCGGGGCCGCCGCCGATCACTACTACATCTCTATGGATCGTCTTGATGCTCATCAGGCTTGCCCCCCTTCCGGCCGCACGTTCCCCACAAACAGCGGTGAATCGACGCCTCTCTTAAGAAAGTCTTCCGGTCTCCATCCAAACTCGTCGCGCAGCAGCCGAACGATGCGCGGTATGCAGAATCCACCCTGGCAGCGGCCCATCGATGCACGGGCCCGGTACTTCAGGCTCACAATCGTGCGTGCTCCAAGCGGGTTGTTGATAGCGTCCAGGATCTCCTTCTTTGTGATCTTCTCGCAACGGCAGATTATTTCTCCGTAGTTCGGGTCCTTTGCGACCAAATCTGCCTTTTCTTCAGCCGAAAGCTCCGAGAAGAAGTCAGAGGAGCCGGGACGGACGGGATTGAACGAAGGATCCGGAACCAGCGACAGGTGATTCCCCACCATTTCAACGACCATTTGAGCAATTGCGGGCGAAGCTGTCAGGCCGGGACTCTCCAGTCCGACAAGGTTGATAAACCCTTTGACGTCCTTCCGGTCCTCGATAACGAAATCCTTGTTCCCTCCTACCTCCGGAGGAGTCTGCTTGGCACGGATGCCGGCGAAGTTCCGGATGTAATCCGAAACCTGGATTGCAGGGAGGAGTTTCTGTCCTTCAATCCGGAGCCTCCTGAGAATATCAGGGGTGCATGCATGGTTCTCAGGTTCCTTTATATATTGAGCGGTAGGGCCGATGAGTATGTTCCCGTCGACTGTCGGGGTCAAATGCGTTCCCCACCCCGGTGCGTTCTTCTTGGGAGCCGGATAGATGAGAGCCGTGAGCGTTCCGTTAAGCCTCTTGTCGAGGACGTAGTATTCACCGCGGCACGGATAGATGGTATAACCGTCGACGCCCGCCATTCTGCTCACATCCGCAGAGTAGAGACCGGCAGCGTTGATGATAACTTGCGCTTCAAATATCTCGCCCGCAGCGGTCCTGACATGCCATCCCTTCTCCGGTTGCTGCGAAATCGATTCGACCCGCTGTCCCAGGTGAAAATTCACGCCATTGGCCAGCGCATTTTCGGCCAGCCCGATCGTAAGCGAATATGGAGAAATGATGGAACTCGACGGCGAGTGCAGGGCTATGTAGCCTTCAACTCCCGGCTGTATCTTCTGCATCTCTTCCCGGCCGATCACCCGGAGGCCGGGTACGCCGTTCGTGTCACCCTGTTCTTTCAGATGCCGCAGCGTCGGCTCGTCTTCCTCGTCAAGCCCGACGGTCAGCTTCCCGATCCGTTTTATCTTCACCTTCAGGTCGCGGCAGAGATCGTCCATCAAAGCGTTCCCTTTGACCGCCACCCGCGCTCTGAGTGATCCGGGCGCATACTTGAAACCGGCATGGAGCACGCCGCTGTTTCTGCAGCTAGCCCCCATCCCGACATCCATTTCTTTTTCCAGCAGTGCGGCACTGACTCGATACTTGGAAAGCTCTCGAGCAATAGCGCAACCCACAACGCCGCCGCCTATTATAAGAACCTCGTACTTATGATTCACGCTACGGCACCCTTTCTTTTCTGAGATTCTTGGTCTACCATGGTCTACCAAGCAACTAAAACAGTGCTATAATGTCACAGATGACGGGAAACTCAAGAGGAAATTTTCCGTACAGGAGGCGTTCATGAACAGTACGCGAAAAGAGTTGATCCAGCGGCTGACGGCTCTCATATCAAAAGGCGACATCGTCACCGGAGGGAAGCTCCCCTCGGAGCGTGAGCTCGCCTCGATCTTAAACACCAGCCGTCCTCTTTTGCGGGAAGCGCTCATTTCGCTGGAAGCGCTCGGCTATGTCGATATACGTGACCGGCAGGGGATTTTCCTTACCGGCGAAAACCCGGGTGAGGCGTTGTTGTCTATGGGACAGGTTCAAGTATGGCCCATGGAGATACTTTCGCAGGTCATGGAGATACGGCAGATACTCGATCCGGGAGCTACTGCTCTTGCCGCGCTGCGCCGCAGGGAGAGCGATATCGAGAAGCTGGAGGAATGCATCCTGATGCTGGAAAGAATCCACTCCGAACACGATCCGAATGAGGCCGCGCTCGGGGCCTACTGGAATACGGCGCTGCACTCGACGATTTTCAAGGCAACAGGAAACACACTGCTCGCGCGGCTTTATGAAAACCTCCTCGAAATGTCGGAAAAAGGCATCTCGGTCATGAGAACGAACCTGCTCGATTCAGGCACGTTCGATACAACAGAGCAGGTACTTGAGCAGCACCGTAACCTTGTGGCTGCGATCAAAGACAGGGATGTCGACCGCGCCAGGGAAGCTTCAAAGGCGCACCTCAAACACACCGTCGGTACGATGGTTCAGCTGAGCCGCGTATCGCCCGTATCGAACCTCTTCGCCCAAAGGATGGATTCAGTACTCGGTTAGCGGGAGGGCCGGGAGACCACCCGGGCAACCGCATCGACTGCCGCCCGCACTTCGTCACCGGTGGTCATGACCCCGGGGGCGAAACGGACCGTACCCTCAGGAAACGTTCCGATCGTCCGATGCGCTGCAGGCGCGCAGTGCAGGCCTACCCGGCTCATAATTCCGTACTCGTCGTCCAGTGCCAACCCGATTCTTGAGACGCTGTATCCCGCCGCTGTAAATGAGACGATTGCGACCCGGTTTTCCGGATCGGCAGGACCATAAACGCTGATACCGGGAATCGAGCGAAGCCCTCCCATCAACGCGCGCGTCATCTCGATTTCATGCGCGCGGATTGCATCGACTCCGCGACCGAGGATCCAGCGCACCCCGGCGCCCAGCCCTGCAATGCCGGAGCCGTTGGGTGTCCCGCTTTCGAATTTGTCGGGGCAGTCTTCAGGCTGATACTCGGATTCGGAACGGCTGCCGGTTCCTCCACGCACAAGCGGATCCATTTCAGTCGTATTTAGCCTTTCGCCGATAATCAGCCCTCCGGTTCCCGGAGGACCCTGCAATCCTTTGTGGCCGGTGAAGGCAAGCAGATCGACTTCCAGCGCAGTCATATCCAGCGGCAGAATGCCGGCAGACTGCGCAGCGTCGAGCAGCAGCAGTGCTCCCTTCCCATGCGCGATGTCTGCAATTTCCCGGACAGGAAGAATCGTCCCCGTCACGTTGCTAGAGTGCGCCATGGCGACAATCCGGGTCTGGGAAGTCATCGCGGAAGCAACATCCTTTGGATCGAGCGCCCCGTCGGAAGCGCATCGAACGACGGAGATCCGGACTCCCTTCTTCTCGAGGGCACGCAGGGGCCGCATCATTGCATTGTGTTCGATGCTGCTCGTAACTATATGATCGCCCGGCCGGATCAACCCGCTGAGCGCGAGATTGATCGCGTGGGTGGCGTTATGGGTGAATACCACCCGCAAAGGATCGGGCGCGTTGAACAGCTCCGCCAGCGATTCCCGAGCATCGTACACGATGCGTCCGGCCTCAATTGAAAGACGATGCCCCGACCGCCCTGGATTTCCCCCTGTTGACTCCAGGAACGCGGTCATGGCCCGGAGTACTTCCGGCGGCTTTGGCCATGAAGTGGCCGCATGATCAAGATATATCATTTCGTTAATGTCAGCTGAAAGCTGCCGTCGGATAGTGCCTCCGTCGCCGCTTTCCATCCTGTTTTTTCCGCCGTGCGGATGACGTTGTCCCTGGCCGTCGCGGAATCGACCAGAACCTCCACAGTACCGCCAGACACAGAACTCAACACCCGGCTCGTCATCAGTGCCGGCTGAGGACACGAAAGTCCTCGGGCATTTACAAGTTTCGGATTCTCCATCGTGAACAACCCTCCTGTCAAATTACACCGTCACCTTTTCGCGCATCGTCAGACCGAGCACCACGCATATGATCAGGCCGAGCACGACTGCGCCGGGGCCATACGGGCTCGGCCCGGCGCCGGAACTCGCGAGGCTGAAGTTGTGTGCTACTCCTGCACCTACCAGCATTCCGATAACGAAAACGGCCGCATCTCCGTCTCCTTCACCCGATAAGAAGACCTGGCGCCCGGGGCAGCCACCCGCAAGGGTAAAGGCAAGACCAGCCAGAACCATTCCCGCGAAGTTCCATAATCCATCTGAATGCGACAGCGGCTGACCGCCGAAACCTGAATTGAATTGCCCGAGCACGATGTTGGTTACAAATGCAACAGCAACCAGCGCGAGTATTCCATTGAAAAGGTGCATGTCGCGAAACATGATCAGATCGCGCACCGCCCCGACTGTGCAGAACCGGCTTCGCTGGCAGAGAAACCCTATCAGCAGCCCCGCGCCGAGCGAAAGCCCTATTGCGGCATGTTGGCTACCAGGCCCTGCGGCCGAGAAGAATACGGGGCCGGCGAGATTACCGGCGGCATCCCGGCCGAATTGCGGTGCAGCCAGCAGCATTATCAGCAACCCGATCATCATTGCCGGCATAATCCAGCCAAGCGCGTGCGGAGCGCGGTGAGCACGTCCCAGACTGAAGCCCTTGCGCAGGAAAAATACACCGGCTCCTATACCGGCTGCCAGACCGAGAATACCCAAAATAGCATTCCAGTCTCCGCCGCTCAGACGCAAAAGAGCGCGCCAGGGACAACCGAGGAATACGAGTGCTCCGATCATGGAGAGCATTCCCAGCAGGAATCTTATTATGGGCGATGATCCTGTGCGGGGTCTGAACTCACGGAAGACGAGCGCGGCAACAAGCGATCCCAGAACAAAGCCTATGATTTCGGGCCTGATATACTGAACCACCGCGGCTCGATGCAGCCCCAGGGCGCCTGCGATATCACGGTTGAAGCAGGCCACACATATACCCATGTTCCCGGGATTCCCCTGTTTCACCAGAATTGGAGCAAGCACCCCGACAAAAACTCCCGTCAGGATAATTCCCCAGCGTGACAGAAAGAAACGCGCTATCGCGGATATTCTGCTTTCATCTTTGGCTTTGGAGAGAACAGGTGTTTGTTCGATCATGATTCCACTCCTCTTTGACTTCCTGTCAGGGGACCCGCCGCATCGCTTCTGCACCGTGTGCAGTGATGCATCTGAAGAACGTATGAGGCAGCCTTCTGACGCAATCGCCGTATACCCTCTGCTCCGGGAGGCTCCATGTTTTCCATGTCAGTCCCTGGCAGAGGGATCAGGGGAATGAAGTTCATCAAATCCACCCCCAGGCTTCCCATTTTCCTGGCCAAAAACAGGAGGTGGTTTTCATTCACGCCGGGCACGACCACCGAGTTCACCTTTACCGTAATGCCTGCGTCTTTCAACAGAGATATCGCCTGCAGCTGTCTGGATATCAGGATTCGGGCGGCGTCAACCCCGCCGATTACCTTCCCTTCTGTCTCTATCCACTTGTACAGGCGCATCCCGATGGCAGGATCTATCGCGTTGATAGTGATCGTGACGTATCCCACGTTCAAATCGCGCAGTTGTGGGATGTAGTCCTTAATGCTGAGCCCGTTCGAAGAAACACAGAGCGAAATGTCCGCATTCTTCCGCCGAATAAGCTCGAACGTTTCCAGAGTCAGTTCAGGGTCTGCAAAAGCGTCTCCAGGACCGGCCACTGCGGCCACGGTGATGTGAGGCATTTCTTCGAGCGCTTTTTGCAGCCGGGCGCAGGCCTCAGCAGGGCTGAGGACGCCGGCAGAGACACCCGGCCTGGCTTCGTGCGGGCAATCATAGTCGCGGCGGCAGTACGCGCATTGGATATTGCATGAGGGCGCCACCGGCAGATGGATTCTGCCGTACTTCCCTCTGGAGCTCGCATAAAAACAGGGGTGTTTGACGGCTGGTGCAATGGCAGACGGCATTACCAGTTCCTCCGGAGGCCGGTGATTTCAATCGCGTTTTGCGGACAAACGGACAGACAGTCACAGCAACTGGTGCAGTTGTGCTCCAAAGGGCGCGTCCCCATTTCGCAAACCTGCAGACACCTGTCGCAATCGTCGCACTTGTTGTTCTTGCGGATCTTGAACAGAGACAGCTTTCTGACAATTTCGAGCGCGCCACCGGCAGGGCAGGCAAATCTGCACCAGACGTTTGCAAGCAGCAGCCCGAGAACCAGAAATCCCAGAACCACGAACGTCCTCACCAGCCAGACCGGCGTGGCATGTTCAAACGTGAGAGCCACTGATGGGAAAAAACTGCCGACGCGTATCGGAACAGCCTCTCGCGGTTGCCCGAAGTACAACCAGACAGACAGAGCAAGGGCCAAACCCACATATTTCAAGTAGGGAAGGTATCGCGTCAAGACATTCCGGGTCCTGAGCTTCAGGAGCGCAATGCTTCCGAATAGCTGAGTAACCAGTCCTCCCGGACAGAGCCAGCCGCAGAAGGCCCTTCCAAAAATCAGTACCGACAGGGGGATTACCAGCCATATCCCCCAGAACATCGTAAAGATGCGGCCATGGCAAGTAATCACGGGGCAGTTCTGACAGCTCACATAAGGCACGATAAACGGGCAGCGGAAGATGCCGTAGAACGACCATTGGCCGATAATCGCCAATGACGCGATCTGGATGATCCGTCTCCATCGCCTGAGCGTTAAGACTCCTTCCTTTGAGGAGAACTCGTTCCCCAAGACAGCGGCTTCTGCACGCCTAGACATCTTTCACCCCCAGCTTCGTCACCAGCCGTGCTCCTTCTTCAGACTCGGCCGGAATAAATCCCGCTGCTTCAAAGAACCTTTGCCCCTCAGCTGACCGGATGAATTCGACAAAGTGGCCGGCCAGAGTCTTGTCCGGTGCACTGTTCATCACCCCGATCGTAAAGGTGAGAGGTCCGGGAGGAAATAAGCTCTCCGGTATGGGGATAATGTCGACCTTCCCCTGAAATGAGGGCATGCGGGTCAACCGGAACTCGACGACTGATGCGTCACCTTTCCCCGCGATCAGATCCTCCAGCGTGCGTTGAACGCAACTCCCTTTGATCACGGTGTTCTTCATTGCCTGATCCACGATTCCGGCCTTCTTCAGAATGCCCGTCACGGCCTCCCCCCCGGGCGGTGATGCATCCGGGGCAAGGATGACCCGTACCCCCGGCGTTGCGAGATCGCGGATATCCGAGATATGAGCGGGATTTCCCTTCGGCGTCACCACGACATAGCGCGTAAAGCACAACGGTTTGAAGTACATCATTTTGCCTGTCGCGCGCAGCTTCTTCGCCAGCGCGAGAACCCTTCCCGCAAAAACATCAGTCGTGGCGCTCCCTTGAAGCGATTTTCCCAATGCGGCGGCGAAGGCGCCGGTGAACGCGATTTCAATCCCGGTTTTTTCCCTGAATCTTCTGTTGGCGGGAATGAGGGCTTCCGCGAGGCCCCCGCAGGCCCATACCTGCAGAGTCTTCTGACTGAATTCCGGCCCGGCGGACACAACTGACGGCAGGGCGGCGGCTGTGGCCAGAAAAGCCCTGCGACCCAATGGCTGGGTTTTGCCTTTTTCACGGCTCACGTTTTCACTCTCGATCAGAAAAGAAACAGTCAACGGCGGGCCAGTCTCTGTACGAACGGGACTGGTCTTCGAATGTCAGGCTGTCTCGGGATTCATATGCTGCCGGTACAATCCAACATGCACGGTCAGATGAAGCACACTCAGGTGAATCCGAATTCGTATGCCATGGACAACCTCAATGCAGCTATTGCGCGCGTCGTCCGCACTCTATAACATAGACATTCTCAATATGTCAAATAACAATAATGCGATTCCCATTTGCTGCCGTCACTAAAGGCAGGCCGACGCGGATTTCGGATGTTATACTACGAATCCGGATTGCATGCTCGCGGCGGGAAAGCGGGGAGAAATGGAACTGAAGTACATCGAAGTATTCTGTGCGGTTGTCGAACTGAAGAGTTTTTCAAGAGCAGCCAAGGCGCTTTCTCTCACCCAACCCACCATCAGCATCCATATCAAAGCTTTGGAAGATGAATTCTCCACTAAGCTGCTGGACAGGCTCGGCAGAACCATTATGCCGACACAGGACGGAGAGATCCTTTACCGATATGCCAAGGAGATCATGGCCGTGAAGGAGAACGCCCGGCTCGCGATGTCACGGCTCAATGAGGCCGTCAGCGGCAGACTCGTCGTTGGTGCCAGCACAATCCCGGGAGAATACATCCTCCCCGACCGCCTGGCCGCTTTCAAGAGCGCCTACCCCGACGTATACCCTGTATTGAGAATCGGCGACTCACATGACATTCACCAGAGTGTACTTGAGGGAAAGGTCGATTTGGGAATCATAGGAACGGCGGTTAAGGACAAGAATATCATCATAAGGAAATTCGTGGGCGACGAGCTCATTCTTGTGGCTCCGTCAACATTTAAGGATACCGTTCTGAGGGAAAACGAGCTCAGGACGGTGCCCCTTCTGGTTAGGGAAACCGGTTCCGGTTCGAGAACCTCTCTTGAAAACCACCTCAAGAAGATCAGTACCGAGATTGACGATCTCAGGATTGTCGGCGAAATCGGCTCTTCTCAGGCATTAATCCAGGCCGTGAAAGCGGGCATGGGACTCGCCTTCGTCTCCAGACGCTCCGTTGACAACGAAATCAGGCAGGGCATTCTGAAACAGATCAGGCTCAAAGGAAACATGATCACGAGGGATTTCTTCATCATCACCCACAGACTCCGGTTCAATACCCGGCTCTGCAGGACCTTCATCGACTTCATCACCCGCTGACAGGCCTGTCTATAGAAAAAATCAATTTGACATATTTGTCATTCCCTATCCATACTTCGGCGGTTCGGCTTCATGGCAGTCATGGCACGCAACGTTGGGAGGACGTATGAAACACAGAAGCTATTCAGGTTATATCATGTCGGGCGTTCTATTTTTTGGAATGATGATCGGGTTTGCCTCACTCGAAGCGAAAGCCGAGATTGACGTCGTCAAATCAAAGGAATTTCGTTTCTCAATATCGGGCGAGATTGCCGCGCGGAACACATACGAGAACTGGTTCGAGGCGCAGGCCCCGCTGGCGGATAACAGCTACGATTACTTTTTCACCCGTACCCGCCTGAAGGCATCTTTGCACCACTCCCTGGTAGGCGCTCACATTCAGCTGCAGGACGTCCACATGTGGAACCTGCCCGAGACAATAACTCCGGGGCCTCAGGGTCCTCTCGGAATCGGCGCTATTTACAACCTCCACCGCGGGAACGACTCTGCTGACAGCCTGATTGTGCGTCAGGCCTATCTCGATTTCCCCAGGCTCTTCCTGGACGGTTTTTCGGCACGTATCGGACGCTTCGACTATGCCGAGGGGCAGGAAGTGATGTATGAAAATCAGAAGGTCAACTGGCTCAAAACGATGCGCATCTCCGACCGGCTGATTGGCCCCTTCGACTGGTCAAGCTTCAATCGCAGCTTTGACGGCGTGCAGGCGGCCTACAGCGGCCCCGGATTCAGCCTGAACACGACTTTTGCTCATCCGACGCAGGGCGGGTTTGAAAACGACGCGCACCGCACGATCCCTGAAATCGATCTGGCAACCCTGACGGCGACGGCAAAGTACGGCGAATGGATCAGGAACACCGAGGGACGATTGTTCTACTACTATTACAACGACAGCAGGAACATCGCCAACACGCCCGGCCAGAGCGGACTGGAGGATGGAAACATCCGCATCAACACTTTCGGCACTCACTGGTTGAGGACAGAAGCAACAAAAACGGGCGTTTTCGACATGCTCTTCTGGGGCGCTCTGCAGGATGGGGAGTGGGGTGCGGTGGAACATAAAGCCTGGGCTGCGGCCGCCGAGGCCGGATTCCAGTTCAGCAACGCCAACTGGAAACCCTGGATTAGAGGGGGATACTTCGTCTCGTCCGGCGATTCCGATCCGGCCGACGGGAAGCATGAAACTTTTTATCAGCTTCTCCCGACCGCACGTAAATACGCTCTCTTCCCATTTTACAACCTGATGAACAACGAAGACCTCTTTTTTCAGGTAATCCTGAAACCGGCAGAGGCCCTGACCGTCCGGGCGGACTTCCACTCGCTCGGTCTTCATGAAAGAAACGATCTCTGGTATGCGGGTGCAGGTCCGACTCAGAGGAGCGGAACCATATTCGGGTATATCGGTCGCCCCAGCAATAATTTCGATGATCTCGCGCGAGTGATTGAAGTCGCACCTGCCTATAACTTCTCGAAGTATCTGGCGGCGAATCTCTATTATGGACACGTTTTTGGAGGAGACGTCATAAAGAGCATTTACGGCGGCGACGGAAGCGGCGATTTTCTCTACGTGGAAGTAAAAGCTCAATTCTAAAACTGATCTGAACGGGCCGTCCCGACCAGCACCCGGTGTTTGTGGTATATTCACTCCTCAATTTCAGAGGGGTTGAAGGTGGGAAAGACAAGGGAAAAGACGGGGCCTGACAGACTGTTCACAACAGCGTTTGTCCTTGTAGTAACCGCGAATCTGTTCAATGCCTTCGGGGCGTACATATCGACCGCGCTCTTGCCCGTCTACGTCGTCTCGCTCGGAGGGAGCGAGTTTCTGGCTGGTCTTATCTCCGGAATGCTCGCCTTCACGGCCCTGATAATGAGGCCTTTCGTCGGATGGCTCGCCGACGCCTGGCGTCGCCGTCCCATGGTCCTTATCGGTACGGGATGCTACACAATGGCGAATTTGATTTATGCTTTCGCCGCTTCCTGGCCGCTTCTTCTTCTGGGCAGATTCATCCATGGTTTCGGACTCTCCAACTATTCAACAGCCTCCAGCGCCTTTCTCGCCGACATCTCGCCCCCCCGACGCCGCGCCGAGGCTATGGGTTACTACTCCGTGGCAATGGATATGGGGTTGTTGGGGGGCCCTGCCCTTGCGTTTTTTCTGGTGAAATTTCTCGGACTGGAGCGGATGTTTTTCCTTACGGCATCGCTTGCCTGCATGGCATTTCTCATTTCCATTCCTGTGCGGGAACATCGGCCGCCCCGTACCGGCCCTTGGCCTCGCTGGCAGCTGAAGACCGGAATCGTATCAAAGCGCGCACTTGCGCCGGCATGGATGGCCTTCTGCATGGGAATGGGAATCGGGCCGATACTCTCTTTCCTCGCAATTTTCGCGCTCCAGAGAGGAATTGGAAATCCGGGGCTTTATTTTACGATCCAGGCCGTCGGACTGATTTTCTCGCGGACCTTTTCCGGACGACTCTCCGACCGGCGTGGACGCATGGCAGTGATCATTCCCGGTCTCTGCTTGATCGCGGTAGGACTGCTGATGCTTCCCTCCGCCCACACTCTGGTGCAGCTGATGCTCTCGGCCGCCTGTCTCGGACTGGGTCTGGGGAGCAGTCAGCCCGCGACCATGGCACTGACGGTGGATCTGGTCTCGCCCGACGAACGAGGGATGGCGGTAAGCACCTATTTCATTGGTTTCGACAGCGGGATCGCGATGGGCTCTCTTGCGCTCGGCGCAGTTGCAACACGATATGGCTTCGGAACCGCTTGGATTGCAGCGGCAAGTTTCGTCCTGCTTGGCCTTCTAGCAACGGCCAGAGTCCCGCAGCGGCATCCGTCTCCTGCCGCCATCAAAGAACATAACTGATCCGTATCCTCTCCGGTATGACAACTGAACCCCTTCTATCATTCCAGTCTCCCGGATGCTATAGTATTTGCTAGTCTGTACCCTCCCAATTCCATGCCCCCCTTGCTGGACCGTGAGAACCGCCGGTCAAGCAAACGATAGCTGATCGCAATAAGCGCCGCCGACCTCCGCTGTACGGTGGTAATCCTTCGTTTGTTGTCTACACCCCCGCGGGATTGTTCAGAATGAATATTTCGCTGTTCTTTCGTCGCCGTGTCTGTAAACGCGCCATGCCGGTTCTGTGCATGCTGCTTGCCACCGGCTGCAACCAGTTGCAGGATACGACGCAGGCAGAACCTGACAATGAATTGATTCTGCCGGCTGAAGGCAGTCCGTGCGACGCTTTCCAGTCCTGCCCGGAGAGTACGACACTCCGCTGGTGGCGTGGCAACACCCACACCCACAGCCTCTTGAGCGACGGCAAGTCTTCTCCTCAAGAGGTAGCTCAGTACTATGCGGGTCTGGGTTATGACTTTCTGGTCCTCACCGATCATCACATACACTCGGACTTCGGCCAGTACTCGACCGACACCTTTCTTGCCATCGACGGCGAGGAAGTAAGCAGTCAGGAGCACCTCACCGGTTTCGGAATTTCAGCCACTGTCGCCCGCCACCCCAGCCTGAGCGACGGATTGAGGGATATCAGAGCCGCAGGAGGAATCCCTATCCTGAATCACCCGACATGGAACGGGCTTCCCCTGAGTTCCTCCACGGTTCTGCAGGCCACCGAACTCCGTCACATGGAAATCCACAACCATCTCACTAGGAACCACAGCGTTGGCAGTGACGAGAGTTTCTGGGATATCGTGCTCACAGCAGGATTGCCCGTCTTCGGAGTCGCGTCGGATGATTGCCATTCTCTCACGCCTCATCACGCCGGACATGCCTGGATTGCGGTTCGAAGTGCGACGCTGTCACGCTCGGAAATCCTGGCCGCTTTCGATGCAGGAGATTTCTACGCTTCAAGCGGTTCTGTACTCGCTGATATCTCGGCAACTCCCGAGGAACTGACGATTCAGTCGGAAAATGGAGATCTCATTGAAATAATTGTCCAGGGAGGCAGAGTGAAAGCGGCCATTCCCGGCCCGAACGCCGCCTATCGTTTCGACGGCTCCGAACGCTATGTCCGAGCGAGGATTTCAGGTCCGGATGGCAAAGCCTGGACTCAACCGGTATTTCGTGACACCTTCTTCCGTGATCCCTACGCCGATTCAGTAGTCAGCGCGCCGGGACTGACGGCAGAACAACGGAACAGAATTTTTGGACCGCCGTTCGAGGGCAGGATTCCCGCAAATTGGACGGTCCATGCTGTTCAGCTTTCCGCTGACACCCACATCATTGTGGACATGGGAGCGGGAGAGGAAATCTTGAACGGTCCAGGACCTGATCTGTATATTGAAGCAGTGGATGCAGAAGACATAACGGCGATGACTTCGGATCCCTTCGCTTTGTTGGTCTCAAATGACACGATCAGTTGGATAAGTCTGGGAGAAGGCCGGGGAGACTCGTACTTCGATCTCGCCGCCGCCGGTATCGACAGCGCACGTTACGTGCGCATCGAAGCCATCCGCGGAACTCCCAGGATCGACGCTCTCATGGCTCTCGACCCCGACATGCGTGATCCGGACGCGGATCTGCTGATCGAGGCATCAAACGTAAAAGGGGGGTTGCCCCAAAACGTGCTGGGCCCGCCTTTTCCCGGAAAGATGCCTTCGAATTGGCATATGTATGCCGTGCGTATCGGAGCAGGCGGCTCGCTGTTGGTGGACATGGGTGCGGGAGAAGAGATCCGGGATATCCCAGGAGCTGATCTGCGTGTTGAAGAGGTGGATGCGGAAGACATGGAAACCGCCGGCCCGGAGTCTTACTCGGTCTTCGCTTCTGTCGACGGAGTGACGTTCGCTTATCTGGGCGAGGGCTCCGGCGACAGCACTTTTGACCTTGCAGCGGCCGGCCTCGATCGTGCCCGTTATATCCGGATAGATGTGACGACCGGAGATGCGGAGTTCGACGCCATTACGGCGCTGAGTGGCGCATCTGACGAAACGGCGATTACGCATTCCTTTCAAGACCCATCTCCCCGCACGCAACAGAGCCCTTTGCTCCAAGTCCGACGAACATCAGGCGCAAACGAAAGGCGCTGAGCGACCTCAGCGCATTCAACCGGCTTCCCGCACATCGAAATTCCACTATGGCTTGAATTTCCGTCCGGCATTCTAGTATGGTGAAACTTCGCTGAAACCCGGTGATGTGCCATTACCAGAATCAGCAGCACCCGGAACTGTCGCGGACCGTCGTGAATCATCTCCATGCTTCAGACATCGCTGTCAAGGCTCGTCGTTCGGTTTTCAGTTCAGATTTCACAGGAATGCCACCCATGGATATGACTCTCAGCGACGTACTCATCAGATATCTGGAACAGTTTGGCGTGGAATATGTCTTCAGCGTGCCGGGCAGTCCTCTAGGACCCGTGTACAATGCCCTCATGCGCAGCGAAAAGAGAGGAGGACCGCGCTCGGTACTCGCCCGGCATGAAGGAGCCGCCGCGTTCATGGCAGACGGTTATGCGCGCGAAACCGGAAGGATCGGTGTATGCTGTGCCACGACCGGGCCTGGGGCCACCAACCTGATCACCGGTGTTGCCTGCGCCTACGCTGACCATGTTCCGATGCTTGTACTGACGCCACAAACCCCGTTGCCGACTTTCGGGCTTGGTCCTTTCCAGGAATCATCCGCAGACGCCATCGACATCATTGGGATGTTTGAACACTGTACACGTTACAACTCTCTGGTGACGCATCCTGAACAGCTGGAGAGAAAGCTTGCTGCGGCGCTGATCGCGGCACTGCGCACACCGAAAGGTCCCGCACATCTGAGCGTACCGGTCGACATCCTGCGCGCACCGACAGAAAGCGGAGATATCGCTTTCCCCACTCTCTTCAGAGCCGCCGCACAACCAGTCTCAGAGCTGGACACGGCTGCAGTGGACGATCTGTGTCGAGATCTGCACATGACATTACGAGCCGGTCGACGCGTGGTGCTGCTGATCGGACATGACTGTCGGCACGCGACTGACGAGATTACACGATTCGCCGAACTCATCGGCGCCCCCATCGTGACAACACAGCGAGGCAAATCCTCCATCAATCCGTATCATACCCTGGCGCGCGGAGTATTCGGCTTTGCGGGACATGAAACGGCACGAAGGGCGCTCACCGATGAATCGGTCGGACTAATACTGGCTGCAGGTACAGAGCTGGGAGAATGGTCCACCGGAGGATGGGATCCGGTTCTGATGAATGGGAAGCTGGTCCACATCCATAGCACGCGAGAGTACTTTACGAGATCTCCTATGGCGCACCGGCAGGTCTGCGGAAGCATCGGCACGGTATTCAAGCATCTGACCGACCGGCTTCGGATCCTGTTGCAGGATGGCAAGCCACGGAGAGCCGAGGTCTCATCAGAACAGGAGCTTGCCTGTTACGTGCCGAAAGGGATTGATGTTCGCAAGCCAGAAAGTTGCGATTTGCGGGACTCCTCGCATGCTATAAAGCCACCGAGAGTAATTCGTGAGCTCGTGCAGCGGTTCCCCCCGGAAACGCGTTTTCTGATCGACAACAGCAACAGCGTTCCATGGTCGATTCACTACTTCTTCAACCACCACCCGGAAAACTATCACCTGTCGGTAGGGTTTGCTTCCATGGGCTGGGCGATAGGCGCGGCAGTCGGAATGGCCCTGGGCGCGAAGAATACACCGGTAATCTGTCTGACCGGCGATGGTTGCTTTTTGATGAACGGGCTGGAGATTTCTGTGGCGGCGGAACAGAAACTGCCGGTTATTTTCGCGGTCTTGGTTGACCGGGCATACGGGATGATCAAGCATTCCCTTCGACGTGCCGGTGGAGAGGAAATCGAACTTGCGATTCCGCCTGTTGATTTCTGCCGGATGGCGGAAGCGGCAGGGGCCTATGCCTGCGCCATTCGCAGTCCGGAGGACTTCGAGAGGCTTGATTGCCGGGCGCTGTGCAACAGAAAAGGGCCTGCGCTTCTGGAGATCCATATAAATCCGGAAGAAGCCCCACCGTTGTGGATGGCCTGAGGATCTCCGAGATGCCCTCCCCGAGAACTGAAATGAACCATTATTGCAAATCAGGGGAATCAGTTATGATAGCGTGACTCAACCAACAGCTTCCCCGTAGATCCGGGGCGCTTCAAAGGAGGCGAGCAGATGAATATTCCTATGCATCGATTCAAGTACACGAAACTGACAGCAGCTCAGATTGCGACAAAACTCAAGGCCACCGAAGGCGGGCCGGCATGCGTTTCTGAACTATCCGATGTCCTCGCAGGTAAGACTTTGAAGATCGTGACGGATAAGGGACCTGTTCTGAACTACGAATTTACAGGAAGAAACCAGCTGACGGTCTCCGAAAACAGCGGCGCAAGAATCAAAGCAGGATATGGTGCACTCACGCTGAAACAGATAGTCTTCTTTTCGCATATGATTCCGGGCACCCAGAAGGGCTATAACGTCTTTGTGGATCGCGACACGAGTCTCGTCACCGTATTCGAAGTATGGCTTTCCGGCGGCCGAAAAGAAAAGACTCTGGGAAACAAAGAGATCACAGTGGATGACAGGGAGGTGCAGCGCGAGATCTATTTCGGCTATGTCGACGTCGCCGGGAAGAAGCCGCCGGAAAAACGCCATCACCTGACAAACAGGATCGAGGGCAAAGGCATGTACTGGAAACAGGACACCGGTATCGAGACCCTGGAATTCTATGCCTCAGTAGTATCGTCAAACTTTGTCGAACTGACCCGCCATGCCGACGATCTCAGCTACTGCAGCCCATCGGATTACGTGCTCATCAACGACAACATGTTCATCTATGACAGAACCGAGTGCGAATTCTCCGGCATCTTCACGCTCTTTGTCGCAGACCTCTTTACTGAAACACAGGCAGGCGTGCGCCTTGGATTCAATGAGAAGGACGAACTCGAATACTACATGTTCCGGGGAACCGGGGAGGTCGTCGGCCAGCTCGCCTACCTCGAGCCGTTCGATGACCATGGCGACAAGCCCATGGTTGTCCAGTCAGCCTCCGACCCGCAATCACCAGGAAAAGGCCAGAGACTGGTGTATCGCCCGGTCAGGGACTTCCAGTATATGTCCGACGAAGAGGTGCATCAGGCGGCATTGAAGAGCACCAGGGCGTTCGGCGGCGGGGCACCGGATGCTCCACAGATGATGTCCGGGAACAATATGCCCTTCACCGACAAGCTGGTCGGCAGGGAGTTCACTCTCCGATATGACAACGGCGGTCCGGTACGCCATTACAAAGTGACAGAGAAGTTCAGACTCAGATATCAGGCTGACGGAGAATCTCAGTGGCATGAGGAGGATTACCGCGCATACGAGGCGGATGAAGATCTGATATTCTTCAGCCACCTGCTGACAGACAGCAAGCCCCGTGCAAGCGTGCAGGTCGCCCTCGATCTTACCAACGGCCTCACCACCTGCATACATTCCCAGATGGGCACAAAGTATTTCGGAAATGAGACGTCATACTACGCCATTTTCGGCGTTGCCGAAATGAAGGGAGTGAATGCACCGCAGTATGTGCGGCATGAATTCACCGATGAACTGGTGGGCCATGCCTATTCATGGTCTTACAGCGACCAGATGACTTCCATGCACCTCTATACCACGCCGCATTCCTCTTCATGGACGATATTCACTGAAAACCAGACGATGGGCGCTCAATGGTGTGCGCCATGTATTTATGTCAAGCTTCGCGAAGGCGTCTACATATTCACCATCAATGAGGAAGCATGTAACGGCGCCCAGATGTGCGTTGTCATCAACACCAAAATAACTCATGACTGCGGCTTTGGTTTCTCCGGCGGAAGGCAAGGAGTAAACCTCAGCCTGACCGGTGCGATAGGCCGGCATATCGGACAGTATGATGTCAGGAGATACTTTGGTCCCAAGGCCAGAAAAGAAAGGAGCATGGAATGGATGTCCTGAGAAAATCATCCGGTTTCGGCCCCAATCCGCGCCGGCCGAACACCGGGCGGCGCTCCTTTATATGGAGATTAGGCGCCGCAATATCGGCGGCAGCGGCATCGGTTACCCCGGGCTTTTCAAACTCAAAGACTGGCCGGGATTCTGAACCAATTCGTCTGGCAGAGCAACTGGCAATTCTCCAGGCAGAAAGAGAGATCCGGAAACTGCACCGAACCTATGAAACCCGTCTCGACAGCGGGATGTATGAAGAGGTCGTCGACCTGTTCACTGAAGACGGAGAGGTGCTGTTCCACGGCGGCCTCTTCGCCGGCATAACCGGAATCGCCCGGCTTTATCGTGAGGGCTTCAGTTCCGGGTTCACAGGCAGGAAACTGGGGCCCGCGCCGGGCGTCCGCTTCGAAGACGAACAGCAGGAGATCATAGAGGTGGCTGGAAATTGCCTGTCGGCCAGGACGCGGTTTCCCTACTCCATTCAGGTCGGAATCCCCATGGCACCAGACTCACAATTGGTGCAGATGGCGCGCCTGCACGGCGAAGGAGTCGTGAAATGGTGTGAAGCAGGATTTTATGAAGTACGCTATAGGAAGGAAGTAAAGAGCGGAGAGTGGAAGATCGTAAGGCTCGAACACCATGTGTTGTCGAGCACAGATTACCGTTTGGGACGATCTCATGCAAAGCCCGTTTCCGTTCCCCTTTTTGCAAAAACCTATCCTGAGGACCCCATCGGGCCGGACACATTGATCAATCCCGCCCGGACGCCCCAGGAAGGATAGTGAAAACAGACGACGCGGGAGCCGGGGATCATCCATGCCCCCCGGCTCCTGGCTCTTCCCAGTAACTACTCCCATTACCACAAGATACCGCCATCGCAGCCGGCAAGGCGCCTGATTGCGCGTATGCCCCGCTGCATCCTCGAGTAGGGGCTCTCCAATTTTTATCCTCAAAAAGTGATTGACAAGAAATGTTCGGCACGACAAAGATAGTGCGGTCACGAGATGAGATTTACCCGGAGGCAACAATGCTGGGAAAATAACAACTAAGGACCCCGCTCAGCATTGAACTTCGGCTATGTCGCTTATCTTGATTTCCTTGCGTTCTGTGCGTCTGAGGATTCGAGGCTGGATAGGCGATAACTCGATAGTCTCGCCTTTTTGGTCCCGGCAGGGCAGTTTCTTTTCCGAGAAGCCCCGCCGGGATCGCATTGATCGCAAACCCTGCGGCTGACGATCTAACACATTCTAGGGACGCCAGCCGAGGATTTCAATGGAAAGGAATGTTCTATGACTGGCGGTTTCTCCAAAGCCGGTTCCTCTCTAAAACAAGGCAAAGTCGCCCTGAGCGGCGCGTTTTTCACCATCATGATCGTTGTTTTTTGCACCACTACGGCTGCGCAGGAATCGGGGCAGATCGGCGGCCGCGTTGTGGACCCGTCATCGGGCCTCGTGCAAGGCGCCACCGTGATCACGGAGGACTCCGATTCCAGACACGAAGCCACGACCGACATCAGCGGATGCTACACGCTGAAGGTCGCACCCGGTTCTTACAACCTGCGCGTGCACAAGGCCAAGTTTGCGCCGGAAATGTTCGTCGTTACTGTGGCCGCCGGACAGACCATCGAACAGGAAGTCCGGCTCACCCTGGCAGGAATCGCGGACGCCGTCACCGTCACTGCCGGAGGTTTCGAGCAACTTGTGCGGGAGGCCCCTGCGAGCGTCACTGTACTGCAGCAGGAGGAATTGCAGACGAAACGGGTAGCAGACCTCGCACAGGCGCTCCTTGACGTGGAAGGGGTGGATGTCGGGCAGGATGTGGGTAAAACCGGGGGTCTCAGCGTCAGCATGCGGGGCATGCCGAGCGACTATACCCTGATACTCATCGACGGCAAACGGCAAAACCCGCCGGGCAGTGTGACCCCGAACGGATTCGGTGAGACCACCACAAGCTTCATGCCTCCGCTGGGTGCGATCGAGCGTATCGAGGTTGTTCGCGGCCCAATGTCGACTCTGTACGGTTCAGACGCCATGGGAGGCGTTGTCAATGTCATCACTCGCAGGGTCAGTGAAGAATGGACCGGCTCAATAACAACCGACGGTACCATTCAGGGAAACACCGATTACGGCAATGCCGGCCGAGGTAGTTTCTATCTCTCCGGCCCTCTTCTGTCGGAACGTCTCGGTCTGTCGCTGCGCGGCAGCGCATTCCGCCGTCAGGCTTCCGACCTTAAGTACGAGGATGCTGACGGGCAACAGGTGGCGATCACGAGTTTTGGCCGGAGCCCAACAAAGGCCGATATCCGGAATATCGGCGGCCGCTTCTCCTACAGCATCGACGCCAATCATACGATCTATGCCGATTACGACAACACGTCGCAGGCATACGACAACAGCACCCGACAATTGGGAACCACGGGCATCCAGGGCGGTTATGCCGAGGAGCTGAAATTCCGCCGGCAACAGCTTGTCCTTGCGCACACCGGCCACTTGAGCTTCGGTCTTATTGACACAAGTCTGACGCGAAACACCACGGATACTATCGGCCGCACCATTCCTCCCGGGACCCCGGGGCGGGTTGCCGGCGACGCCCGCACCCTGGAGGCCACCAACACAGTCCTTGACTCGAAGCTCGTCACCCCTCTCGGGACAAAACACGTATTATCAGTTGGCGGCCAATGGTGGCAAGCTCATATGATCGACGCCGTGGCTCCCAACCCTTTCGAATTCAGCCAGGGCGCCCTTTTTGCGGAAGACGAGTGGCGCCTGCTCCGTAATGTTTCTATGACGCTGGGGCTTCGGTACAATCACCACAGCACGTTCGGCGGCAACACCAGCCCTCGTGCCTACGTCGTTTACTCTCCGTTTGAAGTTCTCTCTGTCAAGGGAGGCATCAGCCGGGGTTTCAAGACCCCACAGCTCAATCAGCTTGCTGAAGGTATAGTCGGATTCGGCGCGCAGGGTACTTTGCCGTTTATCGGCAGCCCGGGACTCAAACCTGAGACCAGCACGAATGCTGAAGCAGGTGCGGCATTGACGCTCAAGGGCTTCGATTTGAACCTGATGCTGTTCAACAATCAGTTCAAGGACAAGATCGCGGCAGGCCCCGGCCTGGAGAACTGCAGCTTCGCACTCTCACCGAACCGTCCGGGATGCGTGGACTACGGCTACTGGCCGGATGTGGATCTGTTTCGGCAGAACATCAACGTGGATGAGGCGGTCACCCGCGGAATCGAGCTTTCGATGCGCTTCCGCGTCCTGAATTATCTCGATGTGCAGAACAACTACACATTCACGGAAAGCAAGCAGCGCAGCGGCCAACAGGCCGGTCAACCGCTCGTCAATACGCCGAAACACATGTACAACGCTACGGTGCGGCTGCTCGCATTCCGTAGAATCAGCCCCTGGCTGCGCATCGAAGCCCGCAGCAGCCGCACACGCGGATCGTCCGCGACTGCCGTCGCCGCAGCAGAACAGATCGGCCCATTCAAGGGGTACGGCCTTGCGCACATCGGCGTGGGATACCAGTTGGCCACCAAAGTCACTCTTAACGCTGCGGTGTACAACCTGTTGAACACCGATTTTCGTGTTTATCGCCCGTATCTCTACAACAATTCCACAACCTACGCCAGCATCTATAACAACCTTCAGGAACCGCGGCGGCTCTGGCTTTCACTGACCTACTCGTTTTGAACGCCAGGACAAGTTGGTATAAGCAACGCCGCTGTGCCCGGAAAGCAGGCGCAGCGGCGCTCACTTATCAAATCGCACGCCGGGCAGGTCTCTCGCGCACCATCAACATCACGACTCCTGCCATAGCCACGGCTATGATACTCCCGGCGATGAAGACGTAATCAATTCCTCCCAAGGTATATGCCAACCCGACAACCATCGGCCCGGTGGTTTGTCCGAGACGCAATACCATGCCGTTGATCGACATGAAGCCGGCCCGTTCTGTGATTGGAGCAAACCCTACCAGGAGCGTTTGGACCGTAGGAATTATCATACCGTTTCCACATCCGAACAGTAGTGCCGGAAACACAACCGATCCGTAGGAGAACGAGAATACATAGAGGATCATGGCCGCGAAATAACATGCGATACCTGTAATCAGGATTTTGCGTGCAACAAGCCGACGGCTCATTCTTCCGCCGACTGCCGAAGCCGCCACTGTGGCGATGGAAGTAAGTGACATCACAAGCCCTATCATCATTGAACTGCTTTGCAGTCGGCTTTCCAGCAGAATCGGCAGATAGGTGAGGTGAGCACCATAGATCAGGACAAAGACAAGGATGTTCACCATGAACAGTCCCCAGACCCTGCGCTGGTTGATGTTACTCCAGGTGTTTCGAAGGTAGGTGTTCAGCCTATGTTCCGATTTCGGCTCGGGATTATTCAGATTGAGCGCAACAACGATACCCATCGGAATTGCCAGTATGGGAAGTACAAACGGATAGTGCCAGCCTCCGAGTGTCAGGATGCCTCCCAGTGCAGGATAACTGGCGGTGCCAATGCTGAGCACACTCGCGTTGTATCCCATCGCCTGGCTCCGCTCCGGACCCGAGTACAGGTCGCCGATAAGGGTGATGTTCAGGGAACCGAGAGAAGCGGCCCCAATGCCCTGAAAAAATCTCAGAACAAGCAGCTGAGTGAAGTCCCGGACGAATATGCAACTGAATCCTGCGATACCGAACAGAACCAGGGAGGGGATCAGAATGTTCTTTCTGCCGACCCGGTCAGCCAGGACGCCCATTACCGGCGCGAGTAAGACTCCGGGTAGAGTGAAGGACGCCACCAGCCATCCGATCTCCTCTTCGCCGATTCCAAAGACCCTGATTATCTGTGGAAATGCGGGAGCGATACTTGCCACGCCCATCACGGCAAACAACGTGACGACAAAGATCAACTGCAGGTTTCTGTCGCGGTAAGGAGGTGTGGCGTTGCCCATGAAACTGAATCTCGAATCGTAACGAACTGCGCTGCGCGCCCGGATTCCAGTATTTACGAATTCTCGCGGGATCGGAAGCGGAATCTGCAGCTAATACATTGTGTCGAACCGCCCTAGGAGCCTGTCCGAGAATTAGCTGTTAGAGGCCAAAACCCGATTTTGGCTGTCCTATTCGTCTGCAAATTGTAAATTATTTTTCGGCTTTCTTAGGATTGTG
>Ga0209723_1001510_pt1 | contig 35735 bp, 37 predicted proteins | sample BiotimSIPDNA_2_FD_185750 | JGI IMG/M metagenome (GOLD analysis project Ga0209723, IMG submission 185750) | Anaerobic biogas reactor microbial communites from Washington, USA - Biogas_R2 time_0 SIP DNA (SPAdes) (version 2) | ecosystem: Engineered > Bioreactor > Anaerobic > Unclassified | place... | reverse complement strand
AAAGACTTGATGTGTAAAGGGTCTAAGGTCTTAAATTGTTGATGCCCAACGGCAAGGATGATGAGATCTTTCTCTTTTAGGCATTTTGATAAGTCCTTTTGGATGTTTAAACCGGCTATCTTAGCACTAGGTTTAAAAGGTTCATAGGCCTCTAGATCAGCGCCTTTGTTGATCAATAATTTTGCCAGGTTCACTGCTGGGCTCTCACGCAAATCGTCCACATCAGGCTTAAACGCCAATCCCAAGAAAGCAATTTTCAGGTTTTGCAGAGGACCCAGGTCTCGTTCGATAAGCCGGCATACAAATTCGGGCTGATCGTCATTCACCCTCCGCGCTGTCAATACTAAAGGAGATTCCTCTGGGGCTGCTTCCACCAGAAACCAAGGGTCAACGCTGATGCAGTGTCCGCCCACCCCAATGCCCGGTTTTAAGATGTTAATCCTTGGATGAAGGTTTGCTAGTTCGATTGCTTCCCAAACATCCACGCCAAAGCGATCTGCCAAGCGGCAAAATTCGTTTGCAATGGCGATGTTGATATCACGGGTTGTATTTTCCATCAGCTTGACCATTTCAGCAGTTGTGGAGTCGGTAAGCAGGATTTGACCCTTAACAAAATGCGAATACAGGTGTTTACCAGCCTCAGCTGATTCTGGTGTAATGCCACCAATCACCCTGGCGTTATGAATTAGTTCATCAAGAATTTTACCGGGCAGAACCCGTTCAGGAGAATAGGCAAGATAAAAATCTTTGCCAGCAACGAGTCCACTTTTCTCCAAGATAGGTTTGACACTATCAACGGTTGTCCTGGGCGGTGAGGTGGATTCTAAAACGACCAGGTTGCCCGGTCTCAAATGCTCGATGAGTGCTGTTGTTGCCGCTACCACGTGGCGCATGTCGGCTTTTTTATCGTCATAGAAGGGCGTTGGCACCGTGATGATGAAAGCATCGGCCTGTTCAACTGAATTCGAAATCCTAAGATGACCAGATTTGGTTGCCTGGTCGACCAATTCTTTTAAACCGGGTTCAAAAATATGCAAATCTCCCCTTGAAAGCTTATTTATGATATCCGTGTTGTTGTCCATCCCAACCACATCGATTCCATGGGTGGCAAACATACAGGCAGTTGGCAGACCGATATAACCCAAACCTATCACGCAAACTTTATTGAAAGCCATTTTAATATTCTCCTTGGAATATTATAAATACGAATGCTTCATTATGCCATAATATAAAAAATAACACATCATTAGTAAGTAAATGGGAATTAACATTTCTAATAGAAAGTATGATTATGCTATACTTTAGATTATGAATGCAGAGGATTCACTATTCATCGAATGGGCTAACTTCCTCAAAAGCCGGGGGTTAAAAGATTTGGCGCTAACTCTAATTGAGCATGCAAAACCACTTACACTGCTCATGTCACAATTTATGTACCTTGGGTTTGCGTTTGTAAAACCATTTGGTTTTTCCAAGCATCTTAATACGATGGCATTTCTGCTAGAAGATGACCAGGCAATCGATACCTTTATTGGTTATTTAGAAAAAGGCCAGAGCTTAAAATGAATGAAGTATATGTCTGGATTGCGATTGGGGTTATTGGCCTCTTGTTGATTTTTATTAAGATCAGCAATGGAAAAGACAATAGCGGCAAAATTCGTTCTATCCCCGCATTTGATAAACTAGATCAGATTAATGCAAAAATGCTGGAAAGTGGTAAACGTCTTATTATTGGGCTGGGCAGTGGCTTTCAGAATTTTCTGACTTCCATAAACGGTATCATTGGCTTGCAAGCAGCAAAATCTACGGCAAAACAGTCCTTATTGGCGGATGAAAAACCATTGATTTTGAGCGGTGATGGCAGCTTGGGCTCGATGAGCCAAGTAGCCCTGGCAGAGACTTATAAAAGTTTGAGAGCTATTGAACAGTACAAACCGGAAAATTCATTCCTTGCTGGAACGACTCCCATCTCTTATGCGGCGTCAGTTATGGCAGAATCACATGCAAAAGAAAACGGCGGCTTGTTCTTGGTGGGTCATATCAGGCCCGAGATGATGTTACCCGTAGATCTTGTACAAAACAAAGATTTAGTCTGTGTAGTCAGCGCTGATGAACCTGGTACACAAGCTATTTGTTTTCCAAATAATGACTCTGCAACGATTGGCGAAGAGTTGTATGGCTTCGCCAGTAGAACAGAACATCAGCCATGGCTGACAGCCTCCTTGAAATTACAAGACCTTCTAAGAATATTGATCGTTGTTAGTTTAGTTGTTGCCATTGTATTAAAGCTACTTGGAATAATTTTATGAAAAGAATTGTTTCGATTGTTATTGCCATTACGACGGGCATTTTGGTTATCAGTGCCATTATTTTCCGGCCCCAATTAAACCCAATCCTTAGCCTTATCTTACGCTGGGGCATATTAATTGGCAGCACGGCAGCCTTGGTAGGGATTGCAATATTAATCAAAACGCATTACCAAAGAATTGCTGTTGGCAAAAGGGGCTTTTTCTTTAGCCTCATTGTCGTGTTTGGTTTTGGGATTAGTTTTCTCGGCGGCATGCTCCTTGGGGTTGATAATCCAGGCTACCAAAAATGGATTTCATCCATTCAATTACCTTTAGAAATTAGTTTTTTGGGACTATTAACACTTATATTAGCTACCACTGGTTTTCGTCTCTACCGCCTCAGAAGTTGGTCGCCGCTCTCAATATCTTTTGGCATTAGTGCGATCGTTTTCTTGATTTTAGCGATGGGTTATTTACAGGCTTTAGGAGATTCAAGACTAGATAAGATTATTGAATTTATTCAGCGTATACCAATCGCTGGCGGCAGGGGCATCTTGATTGGCATGGGGTTGGGTGCGCTGGTGATTGGCATACGCGTGCTGATTGGTGTTGAACGCCCTTATGGAGAATAAATGTCAGACGATTTATTAATCTGCCCACATTGTGGAGAAGAGAACCTGCCAAGTGCAACGCGTTGTTTGCACTGTGGTCTGCCATTGGAAGAAGCCTTTGCCATTGACGGTCTCCAGGATATTTCAGATTCGTTGACTGCTGACTTTGTAAAGGATGAGGATGACTCATTGCCTGAATTATTCAGAGATCTGCATGAAGAAGCAGACTCACAAAAGAAGGCAATCAAATTCGACAAACTATCAGCCGAAGAATCAACGGCAGATGAGGTAGAACAGAATGATGCTAAAGAAGGATCACAGGCTGAAGAATCAACCCCGGAATGGCTAAAAAAGATACGCCAACGTGCAAAAGTTGAAGAGGACTCTAGCGGTGACTTGATAAAAAAAGTCAATGCGCGGGATGATATTCCACAACCCAGTGAACCATCGCAGGTTGATAGTGAATTTGAAGATTGGTTAAGGCAAATTCGCCTTAATGCAAGAAGGGACTCGATTCAACCTCATGTTGATGAACCACAAGAGCCGGTACCTGTTGAAGAGACCCCATCCTGGCTTAAAAAATTAAGAGAAATGAAAGAGACAGGGGAAGAGCCTGAGGCTGAAGAAAAAGAGACTTTGCCAGAATGGGTAAAGGAAGACCAGGTTTCATCACCTTCAGAAAATTTGTTGGCTAAAGGGCACCCGGAACATACGCAACCCATCCAACTAACCCCGGGTGCAACTAAAGAGTCAACGCAAGCGCCAGGCAATTTAAATAAAGTGGATGAAGCAGGATCAGAACAAGCCAAGCCTGGTAAGGATCAAGAAGAGCAGGGAGACAACCTTCAAACAATCATTGGGCAAGTAGGCTTCACACCAGGGATCGAAGATAGAGCATTCTTAGATGAATTTGAACAGGAACGTCCTGAGACGGCAGATCTTTTACTTTTACGTAGCCAGCGTGATCGGGCTAAAGAACTAAAAGATATGGTTGAAAATGAGGGCAAAGCTGGTGTGTTAGGAAAACAGCCAAAAAATCCAAGAAGCAAATTCTTCCTGTTAGTTTTGTACCTGCTTGTTTTATCAGTTGTTGCTTTACCGTTACTTACGGGATTTATAGACTCGAAAATTAATGGGACCATGCAGCCTAGCAGCCTAGCATTTTTTGAAAGTATTTCACAATTAAGCGCTGAAGATTCTGTTTTGGTTGTAATAGATTATCAGCCCGGTTCAAGCGCAGAAATGGCATTGATATCTCGACCCGTATTGGATCACATTACCCGTCAAGAGGTTGAGAAAACCTTCATTACCACCTATCCAGAAGGGGTTTGGTTGTCCTCCCAATTGATGAGCCATGGTGAATCACAACCAGAAACTGACACTTATTACCTGCCAGGTGCAAAAATTGGCTTGATGAATTTAAGTATCGATATGTCTGGCAGCCCATTAAACGGCGTTGTATCTTCAGGTTTTTTTGACAACCAGTATGATATTGAATACGACAGCATAATCATTCTTACAGATTCGTTCAATGGCGGGAGAAACTGGCTTGAACTGGTCGGTCCATTCATCAGCCGAGATGCGTCTCTGCTAATGGTAGCAAGTACACAAGAAGCGACCATGTTCTTACCATATTTTGATTCCGCTCAATTAGATGGATTGCTGGCTGGTCTAAATGAGTCAACACTTTACAATACTGCATTGGATAATTCTTCTTCTACCTCGATAAATAAATCATATCAAGCCGGTTTATTAATTATGGTGGCTTGTTTTGTTATTGGGATAATTACAAGCATTGGGGCGAAGACACGTCCAGAGTTACAAGAGGATAAACCATGATTCAGTCGGTAGATTTAATAATCGGTGCGATAAGTTTTATCCTGACAATCATGGTGTTTAGTTACCTGCTTGGGGATAATTTCTTCTTCCGTTTAGCTTCGTATTTATTAGTCGGCGTTGCCAGTGGTTACACAGCAGCTTTCCTAATCAGAAAAGTCATTGAACCCTACCTCATCACACCAATCATTCAAGGTGGCTTTGAGCAGTGGCTGCTTGTTATTTTCCCCCTGGTTATGTGTTTGTTGTTAGTTGCCATGTTTTTTCCACGCTTTACTCGCCTTGGCAGCTTGCCCCTCGCTTTCTTAGCCGGTATTGTCGCTGCCTTGACTATTGTTGGCGTCAGTTTTGGTACCTTGGTTCCGCAACTTACCCAGGTGGTTGAAAGTTTTGACCCCGGTAATCTTTTAGTTGGGCCAAATCCTGATTATTTTAAGATCACAGATGCGCTGATCATGTTCATTGGCATGGTAAGCTCATTATTTTATTTCCACTTTGGACTGTCAAAGAGAAAAGCCATTTCTGCGACGCGACCGAAAATTATTGAATCCATGGCAAAGTTAGGTCAAATTTTTATTGGTATCACTTTAGGTGCGCTTTTTGCAGGTGTTTACTCTGCAGCATTGCTGGCATTGATCTCGCGAATTATAGAATCACGTGATTTTTTCATCATGCTTTTTGGCTCTTAGAAAAGGGTGAAAACATTGGCTTATAAGTCATACTTAAGTTTGGACATTGGCTCGCAGCATACGCGCGCCTGGTTATTTGATAATGAGGGCGGGGAGTTTAAGCTCAAAGGCGGCAGTGAAGCTCAGACCACAATAGCGGCTGGCATGAATATCCAGGAGGGTGTATGGGATGCCATGCGAAAGTTACAGGAAATAACTGGCCGGCGCCTGTTGGCCCATAACGGCAAACCAATATTGAGTCAAGACAACATCAATATGGGCGTGGAGCAGGCAGCCATCTGCCTATCTGCAGGCAAACCAATTAAAACCGCACTGGTTGGCCTGACAGATAAGGCTTCGCTTGCAGGTCTCCGCCGCCTAGCCAATTTTTTCTACACAGAGGAATCGGTTTTGCTCAGCCTGCAGAGTGGTTTAAATGCCACGGGAATGTTGGAAAAACTGGTTGAGTCTAATGCAGACCTGATTGTCCTGGCTGGTGGTACTGAGCAAGGCGCTGAAAAACCCCTGCGATCAATTTTGGAAAATATTCGTATTTACTATAACTCACTGCCCAGATTGTTTAAGCCGCAAGTTGTATTTGTTGGCAACTCTGGCATGAAAGAAATGGTTATAAAAGAATTGGAAGCTGGGCCAGACCTGCATGTGGCAGAAAACATTCAACCAGTTTATGACCAATTCACCTTAGCTGTGGCTTGGGATGCCATGTTGACCGCTTTTGAGCGAATCAGGTTATTGCAGATTAATGGTCTGCAGGAATTAAGGCAAACCTTTAATGCCAAGATTATCCCCACCTCGTACGCAATGGGTCGCGTCGTTCGCTACTTAAGTAAGACTTCAAAAGGGGATAAAGGCGTAACAGCAATTGATGTTGGCGCAGGCTCTACGACATTGGCGGCAGCCCATAATGAAAGTTTTATCGGTACGCTAACCCACACGCCTATAGGGTTAGATACTGGCGAAAAAGTAAGCACTTGGTCATCCATAGAACTCGATGTTGAAACCGCCACGACCTACATGCAAAACAAGAAGCTGCACCCTGCTTTCATGCCAGCCTCATTAGAAGACCTCGCCTTTGAACACGCCTGGACTCGTGTACGGCTTCAGGATGCGCTTGGTAACACAAAGAATTTATTTCCAGAATTTAAATATGCCCAGAACAGGGGTTTAGACGGCATTTATGAACCTATCATCATGAGTGGGGAGAGCTTGGTTAATGTTCCTTCCCTAATCCAAACCTGTTTGATGGCTTTAGATGGCATTCAACCGAATGGTATTACCACCTTAGCTTTAGATAAAGATCAAATTATGGCTAGCTTGGGCTCTTTGGCAACTGTTGAACCGCTCTTGGCTGTCCAGTTATTAGACACTGCAATTTTCACAAACTTAGGTACAGTTATTTGTGTTGATAGCCCTGCCAGAGATGGTGAGATTGTCTTAACCATTGAAGTGGCAAGGGAAGAGGGGCAAAGGGAAATACTTGAAATCTCAAAAGGCCAGTTGAAACGGATTGAAGTCAACCGAGGCGTTCATATCCGCTTATACCTTGCCCCTGAAAAAGATTCCGATGTGGGTATGGGGAAACGCGGATTAGGTGGGTGGGTGTCTGTGGTTGGTGCAGAAGTCGGCGTCATTATCGATGCACGAGGGCGGCCTCTGCAATTGCCGAAATCAACACCGGCTCGCAGTAAACTTATCCGCGATTGGATCTGGGCGTTAGGCGGTTAATATGAGTGTGGAATTAATTCGAATTCGATCTGGCCAACAGATTTGCCGTGCAATACTACTATCTGATCGCGGCAAAGTAATGGTCAGAACTGGTCAACATGTAGAGATCGGTGACGTTATTGCGGAAAGTGTTGCCCCTGCCGAGTTCTATATTTTCGATCTTGTAAATGGACTGAAAATAAAACCAAATAAAGTTGAAAGCTGCATTGAACGTTTGATAGGTGAGCAAGTTGAAGAGGGAGATATTATTGCGCAAACAAAAGGGTTGTTGCCAAGAATATTTCGCTCTCCTGGTGATGGTCGGTTGATTTCGATACATGACGGCAAGGTTACATTAGCTTTAGGTGAAACGAGAGAATCGGTCACAGCTAACATCCCGGGCGTGATCGTGGAGCTGATATCTGAGCGAGGCGCAGTAATTTGCTGCCAGGGAGACGTTTTGCAGGGGGTTTGGGGAAATGGTTTAAATGGTCAAGGTGAACTAGTCCTTCTAAGCAATTTTGATGAAGATCCGTTTGAAAATTCAGCCCAATTAAAGGAATTAGCCGGGAAAATTGTGGTTATGGACACTTGCTCTAATAAAAACCGATTGAGCGTACTTAAAAGCGTTTCGGTCGGTGGGGTTGTGGTGGGTTCACTGTCACCATTTCTCTTAGAAGATTTGGAACAATTATCAATTCCTGTGATGAGCCTGACTGGTTTTGGTGATTCCTTAATTGACCCCGTCAGTGAAGCAATGCTGCAAGCAATGGCAGGGAAAAACACCATCATTAATGCCAATATTCCAGATTTATATACAGGTTTGAAGCCAGAATTAATCATGCCGTCGCCAGCAACCTCAGCAGACGGGTTGTTTGTAGATGAAAATCGAATTGAACTTGGGACGAAGGTGAGATTAATCGGTAAACCATACACTGGCAGTGTTGGGACAATTATCGAATTACCCGAAGAACCAGAGACTTTCGCCAGTGGTCTTAAACTTACACCTGCAGTGATAGAACGGTTTGACGGCGAAATTATTCGCGTTCCAATCACGAACTTTGAAGTGATTGTAGAATAACCAGTTTAATATCATCCCCCTCTTTATTTATTGATGCTAATGTTCGCTTTAAGGCATTGGTGTTGCTGTTTGAACCAGTGATCCTAACATCCAGCCCTGTTCACCACCTTCTGTCATAACGCTAATCCACAAGTATTGGCCAGACAATTGCGTCTCATTAAGTAAATATATTTCACCGCCATCATTAACGTATGTGACAACAGGGGCTGAGAAATCAGGCTCGGCCCTGATTACAGCACCATTTTGAGCGCTAACAACTCCCAGGACAGGCGTCGGGGTATTTGTATTGCTGGGTACGAGTGTGGGCTTTGTTGTACTGGTTGGTATTGGGGTAAGGGTTTGGGTTGGTTTTACCTGTGTTTCTTGCTTAGCCTGTGTGGGGGGTGAGGTCGTGGTGCTTGATAAGGTTGGCGTGGTTTCAAGTGCCGCGGTGAGATCAGGTAATTTTTTATTGGGCAAATAGAGCATCAGCAGCACGATACTGGAAAGAATTAATCCTACTACCACAGCCCATCCAATTGACCGCAATGGTTTTAAGCCAAACAAGATGAAGACAAGTGTAATAATTAATACTGTGATAAATAATTTAACCAGGCAAGACCAAGATAATGGCGTCCAATAATCTAACTGGTTCGTTGTAAAAAAATATGCCGAAAATGAAGTGGGGATGAAAAATAAATAACTTAGAATGGCACTAACTGTTCGTGGGTTTTCATCTCGCCTGATCACCAGGATGGCAGTCAGTACGGCTGTCAGAATCAGCACAAGCCATTCGAGCCAAATAGCAGAGAACAATCTCGGGGTCAAACTTAACTTTTCTAGGTTAAATGAATTTGACAAATATCCTGCTAAGGCACCTGCTAATAAATAAATGATAAGGCTGATAAGGAGACTAAGCAGGGATCTTAAAAAATGCGGAAAACTGGGAATAGCTGGTGCAATTGCAACGCCAATTATTGGGGCCAGAAATGGTGCACTGACCGCAGCTACAACAAGCAATAAGGGAGAGTCAAATAAAATAGCTAAAACGACGAATGCCGCGCTCAACAATGTCAATAGCAAAAAATCAAATGACGGCGTGGATCTTTCTTTCAGGGCAGCGATAAAAGAGCGCAACTCGGTCAGGTTAGCATTTTTAACTGATTGCCTGATTCTGCGCTTCTGTGCTGGCGGTAAGTCGTTGAAGTCATCGGGGGTTGTTTCGCTGGTTGGTAGGCTCATAATATTTCTCTTTTTAAGAACAATATAAGATTATTGCTAATGCAGTTAGTGCTTAACTGTGATTATACCTTAGCCTGTTTTATGAATAAACGGAAGTTTAAAACCCTTCAAGCAAAAGATTCTCCTGTGTACATGCTTCAATTAGCTTGCACGTTTTTATTTTATGACTCTGGTGTAAAATATGAAACATGTCTTTGAAACGTAACCTAATCTTTGTAAAGATATTTCTGATTATTTTATTACTTTCGGCATGTAATAAGCCGGCATCCCCGACTATCACACAAACGCCAGGTGATATTGCTGGCATCCCCACACTTACCATTGCAGAAACAAGCGCCTCTACTCTACCACCGCAATCTGCTGACCAAGTTATTCTTTGGTCTCCGCCTGGCTCAAACCCTGCCATTAAAGCTGATTTAGAATCAACTTTACTTTCCCTGCTCGATGCAGAAGAATTGGAATTAATTAGCGTTGAAAACATCGCCCCAGGGGATTTGACAACTAACGTAAAGGCGGTCCTTGCCATAGCCCCTGTGGAAGGGCTTGATACGCTTGCATCCTCTAACCCTTCCGTCCAGTTTCTAGCAGTCGGCATGCCAGGGTTGACACCCAGTGCAAACTTGAGCGTAATTACCACCCCAGAAAATCCCCTGGAGCAAAAAGCCTTCATGGCTGGCTATCTTTCTGTTTTGGTAACGGATGACTACCGTGCAGGTGTTCTGGTACAAAGTGGCTCAGAGAGTGGCAACCGTTTATCTGGATCGTTTTTCGTAGGTGCTCGTTACTTGTGTGGATTATGTAATGCACGCTTTGCACCCGTTGAATATTATCCGAAGGTTGCCGAGATATCCGATCCACAATCTCAATCTGAATGGCAATTTGCCGTAGATTTATTGAGAAACCAGGGGGTTCAGACGATTTTTGTTCAGCCCGAGCTTGTTACAAGGCCTTTGTTGGATTACTTGGTTGGTGCAGGTGCAAATATCATTTTATTAGACGTAAATCCAAACTTAATATCTAACACAGATAATGTAGCAATCATAAAGAACGATTACCAATCAGCGTTAACTGAAATTTGGCCGTTATTATCTAATAATGAAGGGGGAAAGTATCTAGAAGCAGGTATTGCTTTGGAAACTGAAAGCGATTGGATTTCGGAAGGTCGTCTGCGGTTGTTTAATACCGTGTTGGATGATCTTGAAGCTGGTTTTATAAAACCAGATCCAATTAATTAGTCTTCTCAGTCCCGCTATTTTCTTTATTACCCATAAACACTTCAGCAGAGATATGCCCTGCTTGGTTAATACCCTCGCGGGTAATAACCTTCCAAATGGTCATAAAGAAAATTTTTATGTCCAGCCAAAGCGACCAGTTGTCCACATACCAGACATCCAAGGCGAATTTATCTTCCCAAGTTAGCGCATTTCTGCCGTGTATCTGAGCCCAGCCAGTCAACCCGGGCAAAACGTCATGGCGGCGGATTTGCTCTGTGTTATATCTATCCAGGTATTCGACCAATAATGGTCTTGGCCCAACCCAACTCATCTCACCGCGCAAAATATTTATAACTTCAGGTAATTCATCTAAACTTAAACTTCTTAATGCTTTTCCAAGCGATGTAATGCGTTGCTCATCAGGTAAGAGGTTACCGTCTTGGTCTAACCCGCTGCGCATGGTTCGAAATTTAAAAATTTCAAAAATCTTACTCTTATATCCAGGTCTTTTTTGTCGAAATAGGATTGGTGTCCCTAACGTTATAAGTACTAAGAGTGATATTAAAATCAATATTGGGCTAAATAAGACTAAGACTAATAGTGAAAACAGGATATCAAGCAATCTTTTAATAACCGGTACACCCTTTGGAAATAGGAAAAAATTCATATTTAGATTTTACAATAAATTTTATCAAAATGGTGTAAAATTTAACCAGATGTTAATAAAAATTTTGGAGGCATAAATGGACGAGAAAATCTTAATAATTGAGGATGATGAAAAGATACTTCGATTATTACAGAGGGCATTAAACTATGAGGGTTATAACGTCTTCTTAGCGACAGAAGGCAGAGCGGGTTTATCGTTAACCCAGGATCAAAAACCAGCATTGATAATTTTGGATTGGATGCTGCCAGATATGGATGGGCTGGAGGTTTGCGCGAAGTTAAACAAGATGACAACAGCGCCGATTTTGATGTTAACTGCCAAAGACCAGGTGGAAGACAAAATTATAGGTTTTGATTCGGGCGCGGATGACTATATCGTAAAGCCCTTCGATATGGAAGAATTATTTGCACACATCAGGGCTTTATTAAGAAGAACTGCAGGCGATCGCGTTGAAACATTACAAATGGCTGATTTGATTTTGGATAGTAAAACCCACCAGGCTTATCGGGGCGATCGTGCTATTCGCTTGACGGCTAAAGAATATGATTTGCTTGACCTCTTTTTGCGTCACCCCGGGCAGGTCATGACCCGCGAAATGATTTTTGATCGTGTTTGGGATTACGATTTTGGGGGTGAGAGTAATGTGTTAGATGTTTATATCCGCTACTTAAGGCAGAAGCTGGAGGAAAATGGCGAACCCCGCCTGATTTACACCCTTAGGGGGGTGGGTTACGTTATGCGTGAACCAGATTAATGTCATTACGCAGAAAAATTACAATAATATTTTTAGGGCTTATCATTGGGTTCACCTTATTGGTAAGCTCAATTGTTTATTTAAATGCGCGCCAATCAATCAATAAAATTGTTGATTTACAATTGGCCAACCATGCAGAAAATATCTTAAATTATGTTGAACCGGATCGCGGTGGGCTTTACGAATTACCTGGTCTGAAAATTGATTTTACAGAAAATGTAATTTACCAGATTTGGGATACTAATGAAGTTCTAATCTCATCATCAGCCCATGCTGAGCAATTGGCATTAATATCATTCTTTAATTTGCCCCAAAATTCACAAATGGTTTATTGTGATGGGGATCTGCAAGGTAAACCTTTCCGTTTGCTAATGAACCCCATCAAGAGCGATAACAAGCCCATAGCTTATTTAATTGTTGGCACTAATCTTCAGCCGATAATTCAAACACAACGCGACTTGTTTTCCCGAATTATCCTAGTAGATCTTATTATCTCTCTTGTTGCCTCAGCGCTAATCGCTTACATTTTGAGTAAGGGGTTAAAACCGCTACATTACATTACCTATTTTGCTAATAGCATCATCAACAGTGAGAAACTGTCAGAGCGTATTCCTTTAGAGGTTGCAAAAACAAAAGAAGTCAACCAAATGGTCCAGGCTTTAAATAAGAGCCTGGATCAGTTAGACAATCTATTTCAATCACAAAAGAATCTTATGAGCGCTGTCAGTCATGAATTGCGCACTCCTTTGACTGTGATTAAAGGAAATATTGGTCTGATGAGATTGATAAAGAAATTTGACGAAGAATCGCTTACCGAAATAGAAAAAGAAATAGATCGTCTTTCTCGAATGGTTTCAGACCTTTTACTTTTCGCACAAGCAAATGTTCAAGACATTAGCTTACATATGCAAAGCCTGGACTTGGAAGAGTTATTCCTTGATGTCTACGAGCAAATAAACATCCTTTCAGCAGGAAAACATCATGTCGAGATTGTTGAGTTGGAGCCGGCGCCCATTGTTGCAGATCCTGACAGGATCAAACAAGTGTTGTTAAATTTAGGGCACAATGCATTAAAATTTACGCCAGCTGGCGGTTGGATTCAATTGGGGCTCAGGCGAGAAGAGGATCATGTAATAATTTATGTCTCTAATACCGGTTCTGGCATCCCGAAAGAGGATTTATCCCACATATTTGAGCTTTCTTACTCGGGAGATAATTCAAAAATAAAGACGGGTCTTGAAAAAGGATATGGGCTTGGATTACCGATATCATCATTTTTTGTTCAAAAGCACAACGGCAAGATCGTGGTTAATTCTGAGCCAGGTAAGGGTTCTACTTTTTGTGTATTTTTACCCTTGAAATTAGAGGTTGCCAGAAACGAAGAGCTCAACCTAAAATAGCGGATTTATTTTACATAATTTCGGAATTATTCTGAGTTTTATTACTGATATCAAATCAATCTTGACGATTCAAATCAAGTCTGATAGACTCTCGCATTGCTGATTTGTGGTTTTAGTCTTGCATATCAGCCGAGGTTTTGGTATAATCGCACAGCTATGGATTAGCTGATATTTAACAATTTAAGTCAAGGGCGCCGGCGTAGCTCAATGGTAGAGCAACCGCCTTGTAAGTGGTAGGTTATGGGTTCGATTCCCATCGTCGGCTAAGTTATACGTTAGTGATTGGGTTCCATGAACAAAAATGAAACCTGATCGTCAGCGGGTAACTTGTAAGCGCCCGTTTGGCAAAGTAATGGACGGTTACCCAAGTGGACAACGGGGACTGACTGTAAATCAGTTGGCGGTCGCCTTCGGAGGTTCGAATCCTTCACCGTCCACTATTGTATCTATTAAGATCACAATAGTTCCGGCTGCCCTCATAGCTCAGTTGGCAGAGCGCGTTCTTGGTAAGAACGAGGTCATGGGTTCAAATCCCATTGAGGGCTTTTTGCCGACAATAATGAAAATTATGAGATAGCAAAGGATATTTAAGGAGAAGAGCATGGCGAAAGCAAAATTTGATCGAAGTAAGCCCCACCTGAACGTGGGCACGATGGGACATATAGATCATGGGAAGACAACCCTGACCGCAGCGATCACGAAAGTGCAAGCATTGCGAGGATTTGGCGAGTTTCGAGGATTTGATACGATTGACAACGCACCCGAAGAGAAAGCGCGCGGGATCACGATCAACATCTCCCATGTGGAATACCAGACAGCGAAGCGGCACTATGCGCATGTAGACATGCCAGGTCACCGCGACTATATTAAGAACATGATCACCGGAGCGGCGCAGGTAGATGGCGCTATATTGGTGGTGAGTGCACCAGATGGTGCCATGCCCCAGACCCGTGAACATGTCTTGTTAGCACGCCAGGTAGAAGTACCTGCCATCGTAGTGTTCTTGAATAAGGTTGACATGATGGACGACCCCGAGCTGTTAGAGCTGGTGGAATTGGAGTTGCGCGAAATGTTGAGCGACCAAAAATTCCCTGGTGATGAGATTCCGATCATCCGCGGCAGCGCCTTGAAAGCCCTGGAAAGTACCTCTACCGACCCGAACGCACCCGAATACCAGTGCATCAGCGAGTTGATGGACGCCGTTGATAACTATATACAAGAGCCAGTGCGCGAACTGGACAAACCCTTCATGATGCCGGTGGAAGACGTGTTCTCGATCAAGGGACGCGGCACGGTGGTGACAGGGCGTGTGGAACGCGGCCAGGTCAAGGTCGGCGAGCCAGTAGAGATTGTTGGACTGCAGGAAAAGAGCATGAGCTCGGTGGTAACCGGTGTGGAAATGTTCCACAAGCTGTTGGACTCTGGCATGGCAGGCGACAATGTTGGCTTGTTACTGAGAGGTATCGACCGAGACATGGTAGAGCGCGGCATGGTTATTTCCAAGCCGGGCAGCATCACCCCGCATACGACCTTTGAGTGCACGGTTTATATTCTGAAGCGCGAAGAGGGAGGGCGACACAGTGCCTTCTTTACTGGGTATCGGCCGCAATTCTACATTCGGACGATGGATGTAACCGGTGATGTGACCCTGCCAGAAGGTGTAGAGATGGTCTTACCTGGCGATAATGTGACTGGGTTGCAGGTGAAGTTGATCACGAAGGTGGCCTTGGAACAGGGTTCGCAGTTTGCTATACGCGAAGGCGGCCTGACCGTTGGCGCTGGTGTGATCACCAAAATTATTGAGTAATTAATTCGATGGAGGAATGCATGGTTGCCTAAACAATAGGCAACCATGTTACAGAAGATGGCATCAAAAAAGAAAGATATTCGGCCAGTGATACATCTGGCATGTACAGAGTGTAAAGAACGAAATTACACGACCGTAAAGAATCGGCGTAATGATCCGGGTCGTCTTGAACTAAGCAAGTACTGCCCTCGTTGCCGGCAACACACGGCACATCGTGAGGTAAAATAAGAGGCAGATTGAGAATCTCCGTTTAGGAGCTAATCAATCGCCTGTTATAGGTCAGTAGCTCAATTGGCAGAGCACCGCTCTCCAAAAGCGGGGGTTGTGGGTTCAATTCCTACCTGACCTGTCTAAGTTAGCAAACGCCGTCGAAGAGGCGGCGTTTTAGCCGTAAGCAAGGAGATTATTGAATGGCAACAAAAGAGAAAAAACCATCCATACTTCAACGTCTCAAACGATTCTGGCGAGAATCGGTTGGCGAGTTAAGAAAAGTAACTTGGCCGACACCAAAAGAAGCATGGGAATTAACTAAAATTGTTCTGATTGTCACTTTAATCATGTCAGCCGTGTTAGGTATTATGGATTTTGTTTTCTCCAGGCTTATTGGCTTGTTAGTGACCATATAGTATTAATAAAAAAGAGAGCCTTGAAATGGCAGAGTTAGAAAACGAGCAAATTGATCCAATAGAAGAAAATGATGCCGACTCTTCAAACGAAGAGCTAATTGACGATTCCATGGATGCGCTCTCTGATGATGGTATTGAACAAGAAGCTGGTCATGTTGAAGAGGCTTCGGTAACAAAAACATCTGACGACCAGCATGGCGACGATCGGCAATGGTATGTAATTCATTGTTATTCAGGTTACGAGAATAAAGTTCGTAAGAACCTCGAACAGCGTATTGAGACCATGAACATGAAAAGCAAGATCTTTGATGTGGTCATTCCTACGCAAGAAGAAATTGAAGTCCGTGATGGTAAACGCAAGACTGTAGAGCGACATGTTTTCCCAGGTTATGTACTGGTCAACATGATATTAGAAGAAGAAAGTTGGTATGTCGTTCGCAACACGCCTGGTGTAACTGGTTTTGTGGGAATGGGCGAGGAACCAACACCACTTCGCCCAGAGGAAGTTGCTCATATATTGCGGCGTATGGAAGATGAGGCGCCAACCTATAAGGTAACTTATCGCAGCGGCGACAGGGTGCGTATTGTAGATGGTCCATTCAATGATTTCAGAGGTACAGTGGCTGAGATTGATATGGAACGTTCAAAGATTCGCGTTATGGTGAATTTTTTCGGTCGTGAAACACCTGTAGAATTAGATTTTCTACAAGTTGAAAAAGCATAAACCGGAGTAATCCGGAATTTGGTGGGAGGGAAAAATTTTCCCGCTACTACCACAAAGGAGATATTTAGTGGCAAAGAAAGTAAAAGCAATTATTAAAATTCAAATCCAAGCTGGAAAAGCAAATCCTGCTCCTCCAATTGGTCCTGCTTTGGCACCCCATGGTGTCAATATCATGGCGTTTTGTAAAGAATACAATGCCCGTACTTCCAGCAGAATGGGTGAAATTATCCCTGCAGAAATCACTATTTTTGCAGATGGGTCATTCAAGTTTGAGCTTAAATCACCTCCAGCACCAGTACTGTTAAAGAAAGCTGCCGGAATTGATAAGGGATCTGCTGTACCTAATCGTGTAAAAGTAGGCAAGATCACCCGCGCGCAGCTTCATGAAATTGCAGAGATCAAGTTTAAAGATATGAATGCAATTGATATTGATGGTGCTATAAGACAATTAGAAGGCACTGCCCGCAATATGGGCATCACAGTTGTAGATTAGTTTATTAATAGATATTGTGGCAGGGTAAATACCCGTTATGACCACAAAGGAGTAATTATGCCCAAGCACGGGAAAAATTTTGTAAATGCTGATAGCAAAATTGAAAAAGAAAAAACACTAGCTCCACGCGAAGCCTTGGAGTTAGTAAAAAACGTAAGTTTCGCAAAATTCGATGAGACAGTAGAAGTTCACCTGCGGACTGGTCTAGACCCACGGCAGGCAGATCAACAAGTTCGTGATGTTGTTGTTCTTCCGCATGGTCTTGGCAAAACAGTACGCGTGATGGTTTTCGCGCAAGGCGAAGCAGCTGCTGCTGCTCGTGCCGCTGGCGCTGATTTTGTTGCAGACTCTGATGAAGAGATCAATAAAATTGCGCAGGGTTGGACAGATTTTGATGTCTCTATTGCGACAATGGATATGATGGGTAAAGTTGGCCGCTTAGGTAGAATCCTCGGCCCTCGAAACCTGATGCCAAACCCCAAAGCCGGTACTGTTGTTCAACCTGCTGATATTGCAGCCGCCATTGATCAGGTCAAGGCTGGCCGGGTTGAGTTCCGCTTAGATAAAACAGCAAATATTCACGTTCCGATTGGTAAGGTCTCATTCTCGGTGGATGCCCTCTATGATAATATGGCAGCCTTGATGACCGCAATTCGCCGTGCCAAACCCGCAGGATCTAAAGGTATTTACATCCGCCGGGTTACGGTTACCTCAACCATGGGACCTGGTGTAAAGGTAGAACCCAATAGCGCCATGGCAATGGGTATTTCGCAAGTCTAATCGGATTTGCTTCTAATAGATTTACGAATCAATAGTATAATAGAAACAGTAACTTAAAAACTTTATAAATTAAACTTCACTTGTGAAAGCTGGTGCCGTTAATGGCTTAATTTCCCGCCGAGGTGGAGACATCATATTAGTAGTACTTCTTATCTAATATAAGTCTTTATCTTTTGGGAAAACTGGATAAAGACTTTTTATTTTAAAATCACCAAAAGGAGGTGAAAGTAAATTGGCGTTCTCTAAAGATCAAAAAGAAGAAATTGTCAAGCAATATACTGATTGGCTTGACAGAAGCAAGGCCGTGTTTGTGTTGTCATATTCAAAGATGCGGATGCCATCAGTTAACGAAGCTCGTGCACGATTAAGAGAGTCTGATGCTGAAATGCATGTTGTCAAGAATCGACTATTTAAACTGGTCTTGGATGAAAAAGGCCTTCCATACGATGAAACATTTTGGGAAGGTAATAATGTTGTAACTTTTGCTTTTAATGACCCGCCATCTGTCGCTAAGGTGTTGACTGAAATCACCAAGGGCAATGATGTATTTGCAATTCGAGCTGGTTATTTGGATATGAAACCCCTTGCAAAAGAACAGATTGTTGCTTTGGCAGACTTACCAACCTTGCCCGTTATGCGTGCAACGCTGTTGGGTACAATTCTGGCGCCTGCCAGCAAACTGGTTCGAACACTTGCAGAACCTGCTCGCGGATTAGCAGCAGTAATTAAGGCAAATTATGAAAAGCAGGCAAATCCTGCTTAACAAAATGTGCATAAAAAAAATTTAATAAAAAATAACTAAAAATTTTAGGAGATAAAAATGGCTGATTTAGCAAAAATAGTTGATCAATTAAGTGAGCTTTCTGTATTAGAAGCCGCTGAACTCGTAAAAATGCTTGAGGAAAAATGGGGCGTTTCTGCAGCTGCACCTGTTGCTGCCGTAGCCGCTGGTCCCGCAGCAGCAGCTGAAGAAGAAGTTGAAGAAAAGACTGAATTTGATGTCGTAATTAAGAGCGCCGGTCCTAAGAAGATCGAAGTCATTAAGGTCATTCGTCAGCTGACAACCCTCGGTTTAGTTGAAGCCAAGAACATGGCAGAAGCTCCCGATTCCAAGGTCTTAGAAGCTGTAAGCAAAGATGTTGCCGCCGATGCCAAAGCCAAGCTCGAAGCAGCTGGCGCTGAAGTTGCACTTCAATAATTCTAGACTTAATAATTAATAAAACAGATGCTTGAACAGCTGTTTAAGCATCTGTTTTAATTTAATGTGGGATTGTTGTGATGTTTTATGTTAGTTTTAGATCGTCCAATTGCCGGATAACCAAAACCACCTTGCCCTGAACTTCAACAACTTTGGGGTCATTGATAATAATTGGTTTCATGAGTGGATTTGCTGGCTGTAACCTGACCCGACCATTTTCCAGGAAGAAATATTTCAGGGTGGTTTCATCTCGATCAGATAACCAAATCGCTACCATCTCACCATTTTCAGCATGGTCAACCTTCTTCATGATGACAACATCGCCATCATTGACCATGGCATCAATCATCGAATCACCATTGACCTTCAGTGCATATAATTGGTCAGTTCTCTCACGTGGGGGGAGCAGGCTCCTGGCTATTTCTATGCCGGAATCAGGGTCGTAATAATTAAAATCTGAGGGTGGCACAGGCATAGGTTCGCCGGCGACGATATTCCCAACCAGGGGAATCGTCAGTAGATCCGCCAAGGATTCTGCCGATTGTTTGAATTTTTGGAAGGTTTCACCGCTCAGGGTCTTTAAAAGCCTGATACCTCTGGAGACGTTGTTGGACCTCTCTATAAAACGCATTTCCTCAAGTTGATTGAGATAATAATTCACTACTGATGTAGAACTGATTTCAGTGTTTTCGCCAATTTCCCTGATTGTGGGGGGATAACCAAATTCATCCTGAAAACGTTCCAAGAATTGTATGATGCGTTTATGCCTTTGGCTTAAACCTGCTTTTTTTCTTGACATGACAATCATACCTCCTAAACACGACCATTTGTGCTAATTATGAGTAAAGTATAACTGAACAAATGTTCTTTGTCAAGAACAAGATTGGGGGTTAAATTCCAATATGTTAACTTATCGCTTATAATCTGCAGGCTAAAAAGATTGGAATTTTAGGATAGGCAAATGAAAACAAATATTACTAAATCGATTGCTTCGTTTTTTAAACAACAAGACTTTAGTTGGCGATCTATCAAAGATTACCTGGTTATTATCCTGGGCGGTTTTATTCAAGCTTTGGGGATGAATTTATTCTTGGTGCCGGCAAACTTGGTCAGTGGTGGGATAAGCGGTGCAGCGCAATTATTACATTACATACTGAACTGGCCTATTGGCCTGATTGTTGTTTTGGGCAATTTGCCGCTTTTTATCATTGGCTGGCGGTACTTGGGCGGACCAAAATTTGCCCTGCGAACGATATTAGCTATTTTAAGTTTCTCATTATTTGTCGACCTGTTAATGTACCTGATTCCAGGCCCTGGGGTAACAGAAGACCCGGTTTTGAACACCCTGTTTGGCGGTATCCTTTTAGGCCTAGGTTTAGGCATCGTGTACCTGGGTAGGGGCACGAGCGGCGGAACAGATATTTTAGGGCGGATATTAAATCGCAAACTTGGTATTTCCATCTCAATAGCATACATGTTGACGGATTCGTTGGTTGTGATCATGGCAGGCTTTGTTTTTGGATGGGAAAAGGCCCTGTATGGATTAATAATGATTTATGTCAGCGGCGTGGTAGCCGAGGTAGCCTCAGAAGGCACAAAAGTGGTCCGCACAGCAATGATCATTTCCAGCAAAGGTGATTTGGTTGCCAAGTCCATCCTGGAAGAGTTAGAGCGTGGGGTTACCATAATTCCAGCCAAAGGTGCGTACACACAAGAAGGGCGTACTTTACTTTATTGTGCTGTGACTACATCAGATGTGATTCGCTTGAAGACCATCGTGCATGATGTAGACCCATTGGCATTTATGGTGATTGGCCAGGCAACGGAAGTGATGGGAGAGGGCTTTAAGCCGTTGGCTGAAAGTTAATCAAGCACTAAGTAGAACCTTGTTGATCAGCCAGATTAGGTACGTCCAGTGCGGTGGGATGGATCAGCAAATTAATGGCTAATAAGAAGAAGAAAAACCCGCCGATAATGCCTACTGGGGTTGGGCCTAATAGCGAGTTAACATTACCCTTTAGCGCCAAGGTACCAATGGCAGCAACGCCATTGATGGCACTATGTGCGATAACCGCTGGCCAAACACTCTTGGACCGCAATACCATCCAACTAAAAATGGTGCCCAAACTTAGACAAAATAAGGTCATTCCCAAGAATCCTAATAATGGGGCAGCTGGATAATTAAACCCGTAGTTGTTCCCATGGCAATCAATGGCCAATGCCAAATGCCCCATATAAGGCCGCTGATGATGACGGCTTTTTTGGTGCCCAGTGGCAGTAATTTTTGCAGAAGGTATGCGCGCCAACCAAACTCTTCGCCAAATGTAGATATCGAATTTAAGATAGGAGCGAGTAATAAAGCCTGCACAAATTGGATCACAACGATTATCCAGGGGTTGGCTAATGCTGGTTGTTCTGAAGCATTAGCTGCATTTAATGCATCAAGTTGAGCAGAAAACCCCTCTAAGTTTGAATCGAATGTATTGGGGAATAAGTAAAAAAACAAAATTGCACCTAGCAGGGTCAACAAACCTGGCAGAAACCATGCTAATGCTAAAAATCCTTTGCTTGTACTAAAATTTAACTGCAGAAAGACATTTTTCCATCCCTCACGCGTGATCAACCTTGTCAGCATATGGGCAATGGCTGGCGCAAACATATAAATTGTTGCCATGAGCACATAAGCCAAGGTCATGTTTAATGCGGGAATAATGATGGGGCTTTCAATTAAACCGCCGGAAAGGTAAATAACAAGCGCGGTTGCCCAGCTAATTAGGAATGTGATAATAAGAAATATGGTTAAACGTTTTTTGTCAATTTTCATTGAGATACCTGGCAATCAAAACAAGTTTCATTGAGAAGGATTATTGGCTAATTTTTGCCAGTTTTTCCATCATCTTTTCTTCTAAAACCTCATCAGGTGTTCGTCCTGTAAGGCTATACATAAACACAGACAACATCATATTGCAGTCGGCCACTTCAAATTCAATGTTCTCTTTAAGAACCCGGTCATTATTGCGGATCCAGCCTGGCTTGCGAGAAACGATTTCATCTGCCTGAAGACCTAACTTTGAAAAATCCATAAGCAGTTTAATTACTTCCTTATCCAAATTATGCTGATGATGGGCTAAATAGGCTTCAGATAGTTCACCAACTTCAGAGAGGAAAAATAATAAAGCACTTTTCTGATCTGCCCATTGCAGTCCTCGTAATTTGTAATATTCCTGAATGCGTGCTATGTCCATAAATTTACTTTCTCCAAAACAATTTCACCAATTATATGATGAAAATCGAGGAACCTAGTCTTAATACTCAAAGCCGTATGCTTTGGCAAAATAAGTATTTAGCGATAAAATAAGCGCTTGTTGTAAAATCTAACGACCTTGTTTAAGAGACAGGCTTTTTAATTACAGGAATAGGTCATCATGATCAAACCAGAATGGTTAAAATCAATTTTTCACTGCAGTTCAGGGGATTACCTTTCAAATTCAAACCCTACCCTTGGTGAACGGGTTGTAATTAGACTTGAAGTGACTTCTGACGCACCACTAGAAAAAATGGTCATCCGCACTGCGCCTAATGGGGAACAGAAATTTACAACGATGTCTAAATCTGGACTCAAGGGGTCTAACCAAATTTGGGAAGGCGATGTTACAGTAAATGAACACTTACTGCGCTATCGTTTTGGATTGCAGACGAATCAAACAGTATGGTGGTTTAATGCAGTTGGGACGAGTTTGGATGTGCCCTTTGACAGCTTTGATTTTAAATTAATTGCTGGTTTTCAACCTGTTGGTTGGCTGCAAAATAGTGTCTTCTACCAGATCTTTCCTGATCGGTTTGCAAATGGTGATCACTCTAACGATCCACACCATGAATTAATCGGGTACAGAGATTTGTATCGAAGTACCTTTAATTGGGGGAAGGTGCCACCGCAAGGTGAACGTAATATGCTTGCGTTTTATGGTGGTGACTTACCTGGCATTGTTCAGCATCTTGATTACTTAAATGAATTAGGCGTAAATGCGCTATATCTCAACCCGGTTTTCACTGCTTACTCTAACCACCGCTATGATGTGATTGATTATGATAACGTGGATCCAGTTCTAGGGGGCAATCAAGCTTTGATTGAGCTTCGAGAAGCGTTAAACCAAGCTGACATGCGCTATATCCTGGATATTGTTCCCAACCATTGTGGGTATGGGCATTCCTGGTTTCAGAAAGCATTGAGCGACCCGAACTCAACCGAAGTCAACTTCTTTTATTTTGATAAGCATCCCCAAGTTTACGAATCTTGGTTAGGTCATTTGCTCCTACCGAAGCTCAATTATGCCAGTCAGGAGTTACGACAAAGGATGTATTTAGGTGAGGACAGCGTGTTTAACCATTGGTTAAAAACGCCCTTTACCGCTGACGGATGGCGGGTGGATGTTGCCAATATGCTCGGGCGAAGGGATGCTGAGCAAATGGATGGAGAAATTATTCCTTCCATTCGCAAAGCAGTCAAAGCAACCAACCCCGATGCCTATATTGTGGGGGAGAACTTTTTCGAAGCAGCCTCCCAACTGCAAGGTGATCAATGGGATGCCGTGATGAATTATGCGGGCTTTTGTATCCCATTATGGCACTGGCTTTTTTCTTATAAACAAGATGCACACGGTTGGGATGATGAATTGGTCGTAAACACACCCTGGCCAACCGAAACCCTGCTAAAAAGCTGGCAAGACCATCTTGCAGCCATCCCGTGGCAGATTGCCCTTCAGCAGTTTAATTTGCTGGATAGCCACGACACTCCCCGCTTACGAACGTTACTAGGCGGCAATGATCGTCTACATCGCCTTGCCGCGATCATTCAATTTACTTTCCCGGGGGTGCCCTGTGTTTATTATGGTGATGAAGTGGGGTTACAAGACGAAGAAGGTTTTGGCTCTCGAAATTGCATGCCCTGGACTGAGTCATCATGGAACTCTGCGTTATTAGATTTCTACAAACGAATAATTGCTTACCGAAAACATAGTCTACTGCTTCAGGAAGGCAGCTTTCGCTTAATTTATTCGGCCGAGGATTTCATACTCTATATGCGATCATTTAAGAATCAGCACATTTTAGTGACTGCAAACCGGTCTAAGAAGTCTCTCAGCCCACAGCAATTAGATTTATCATGGCTGGGAATCGAAAACGATTTAATTTTCAAGGCCCTTTTCTCACCAGAATCTATGCGTTTAACCAATGGTGTACTTTATCTACCTGTCATTGAACAGGGTGGTGAAATTTGGCACCTAAACTAATCATTGTCAGTTTGTTTGAAAATTTGACGGTCAATATAAAAGAATTTCTGCCTTATAATAAACTTTGTCAAATGAGCTGGTTAGAACGTACTAACGATTTATTTCAAAAGATCAAGCAAAGGTCGCGCCAATCTTATAATAAGCTGCGCGCTTTCTACCTGGGTTTAAATAAGCGCTCAGGTGGCACGATTGGCATTCTGCGGCATGCTGTAACCAATTTCACCATTGCCAGGGGGGCGGAGGCCGCTGCTGCGCTTTCTTATTATGCCTTTTTTGCAATTTTTCCTCTGCTCTTGGTGTTTATCTCAATAGGAAGTTACTTCCTGGAGCGTGATTTTGTAAAACAACAAGTTCTTGAGACGGTAATTGCGGTAATTCCTGTCTCAGCCACATTAATCAATAATAATATTGATAGCGTTCTCCAGCTGCGCGGTGCTGTTACCACCATCGCCCTAATCTCCCTGATTTGGTCTGCCTCAAACCTATTTTATAAAATTGTGATGAATGTCAACAGGGCATTCCCGGGCAGCAAGAACCCTGGTTTTTTTCATTCCAGGTTGATTGCCCTGATATTGATTTCTGTTTTAGGGTTGTTGTTCTTACTCTCCATCGCAGCGACTACCTTAGCCCAAATTATTCCAGCATTGGACCTGGTTCTAAATGGGAAGACATTCCATGAGACGGTTATTTGGCGCATTGTTTCACCTACCGTACCCTTTGTTATTAAATTCTTTTTATTCTGGGGTATTTACACTTGGGTACCGAGGGCAAAAGTGATCAAGGCCGCCGCAGCAATTAGTGCACTGACCTCTGCTGTTTTGTGGGAGGTGGTTACCAAGGGCTTTACCTGGTTGATTAGCAATGGTTTTACAAACTATCAATTAGTTTACGGATCACTTGGAACGATTGTGGCGCTTTTATTTTGGATTTTCCTGACTGGGCAAATCTTGTTGTTTGGCGCTCACCTAACACATGCTATCACTTATCATGTGCTGCATAAAAATGCCCAATAAGAGCGATTAAAGTGATTGAAATTCACCAGGTTGAGCCATTTGGTGATTCAGCTTTTCTTATTCAATTTGACCAAGCAAATCTTGAAGATGCTAATTCTGATGCAATTCGATTACATACATGGCTGAATGACCATCGCATAAATGGCATATTAGAGAGCATTCCAGGATTTGCTTCCCTCTTGATAACCTATGATGCATTTATCCTAGGTGCTGATGAGGTAGAAGGTTGGATAAAAAATTTGGCCTTATCCTGCCCAGACCAAAAGCATGATTTGGGTCGCTTGGTTGAAGTACCTGTCATTTACGGTGGCAGCGCCGGCCCGGATTTGCTTTCAGTTGCAAATTTGCACAACCTGACACCTGAAGAAGTCATTCAATTGCATTGCCAGGGAGAATACCGGGTAGCCATGATGGGCTTTACGCCGGGCTTTGTTTACTTATCTGGCTTAGATCCTAAGCTCACCACACCCCGTTTGCCCACACCACGGACAAGCGTACCTGCCGGCTCAGTTGGCATTGCTGGAACGCAAACAGGCATTTATTCAATAGATTCCCCGGGCGGATGGCAGTTGATAGGTCAAACGAAGATCAAACTATTTGAACCATCCCTGGAATCGCCATTTTATTTCAGGCTGGGGGATCGGATCAAATTTATAGCAACTGAGAGCACTTTGAGCATTTGATGTTAGAGGTTATTACTGCTGCGATTTCAACAAGCTTCCAGGATGGCGGGCGAATGGGCTATCAGTGTTTTGGTTTGCCAGCATCTGGACCGATGGATTGGATCGCGCATTTAACGGCTAATCTTCTAGTTGGCAACCAGTCAAGCAGCGCTTGTATTGAACTGGGCTTAAGCGCAACAAGGATAAAAGTACACCAATCGATGCTTCTTGCAGTTACTGGCAGTGGTTACCGAGTAGTTGTTGATGATAAGCGCGAACTCCCCCTATGGACTGCTTGCTGGGTGCCAGCGGGAAGTATATTAGATTTCCAAAAAGCACAAACTGGAAACTGGGCTTACTTAGCTGTAAATGGGGGATATGATCTTGACCCGCACTTACGTTCATGCAGCACATACCTGAGGGCAGGCTTGGGTCAGCCTATTAAACAAGGTGATTTAATTGAGATTAAGTCTGCTGAAACTACAAATAATTTAGCAGGCAGCCACCTTGCCGCAGAATTAATTCCCCAGTATAAAAATGATATCGAAATCAGGATAACCCCAACAAGCCACATGCATTATGTTGAAACGGCTGCCCAACAAGCCTTTTGGGATTCGAGTTACGCTATCTCGCTGAACTCAGACCGAATGGGCTATCGACTGGTAGGTTATCCCATTGAAATACTTAATTCTGCAAATTTGTTATCACAAGGGATGGTGTTAGGGGCGGTTCAAGTGCCCCCGGACGGTCAGCCTATCATCATGATGGCAGACCACCCAACAACGGGGGGCTATCCGCAAATTGCTGTTGTAGAAAGGGTTGATTTACCTTACTTGGCGCAAGCTCAACCCGGATCAGGCAGGGTTCGTTTTGTTGAGGGTGATATTAATCAGTCCCAGAAAGAATTTCGACAATTAATCAAGGCCTTAAAATCGGGCATAATAAAACCAGACGAGGATTGGATGTGGTTATGAAAATTGATCTAAATTGTGATATGGGAGAAAGCTTTGGCGTTTACACATTAGGCCAGGATGAATTGATCCTGCCTTACATCACCTCAGCCAATATTGCCTGCGGCTTTCATGCAGGTGATCCACAAGTGATGGCGCGTACAGTGCATCTTGCTGCGCAAGCAGGTGTGGCTATTGGCGCCCATGTGTCATATCCAGACCTGGTTGGCTTTGGCCGGAGAGATATGAATTTGTCCGTCGATGAGCTGGAGTCAGCGGTACTTTACCAGCTAGGCGCTTTGGCTGCATTTACAAAATCGGAGGGTGTGGAGCTTGTCCATGTCAAACCGCATGGGGCTTTATATAACCGGGCTGCTGTGGATGAGCAATATGCTGCTGCAATTGCTAGAGCGGTTTCCCGATTTAGTCGAAGTCTTATTTTGGTTGGTTTAGCTGGCTCAAAGCTTGTAGAAATAGGCCGGTCACAAGGCTTGGTCACTGTTAATGAGGGCTTTCCGGATAGAGCTTATTTACCCAATGGCCAGTTAATGCCAAGGAATCAAGATCGGGCTGTGTTAAGTGATCCGCAAAAGGTTTCAGATAATGCCTTGGCTTTAGCGCTTCACGGCATAGAGGCTAGGATAAATGAGAAAGTTGATCACATCACAATTGATACCCTTTGTTTACACGGGGACAACCACTCAGCCGTAGAAAATGCGAGACAGGTCAGGCAAAAATTATTGGATAATGGATTTAGCTTAGCTTCTTTAGTCAAAAACTGAAAATAGGGTTGGATTCTTATTAAGTGGAAATAAAAAAGACCGGCTTTTTAATAAAACCGGTCTTTTTTTATGAGCCTATCACCTGCTCATTCTGATGATATTGGCTACATCCTCTGGGGTGATGTCATTATGTTCTCCTAGGATGACTCCGCGTTTTTCTAAACGTGCCTGGACCTTTTCTGCTGCTTCGTCGGGGTCAATGTTATAGGACGTCAGTGTCGTTGGCATACCCAAGCCCTGGAAGAATGCAGCTGTCTTTTCTATTGTTTGGCTTATGCGTTCTTCGTGATTTTGCGACCGCGTGTTTAACACCCGGTAACCATACTCAAGTAATTTTTTCTTCTTCTTATCCCTTTTGTACCAGAGTATGTATGGCAGGATGACAGCCAGTGTCTCTGCGTGGTCAAGACCATAAAGCGCAGTCAATTCATGCCCTATCTCATGTGTCGCCCAGTCACCGGGCACGCCAGATGAAATGAGGTGATTTAATGCATTGGTAGCAGCCCACATGAAATTTGCCCTGCCTAAATAATCTGGGGGCGTTTCTAGTGCCTTGGGAGCCAACTCTATCAACGCATGTAGGATTGCTTCTGCTTGGCGATCCTGCACGATGGCGCCAACAGGATAGGTCATGTACTGCTCCATCACGTGCACATAGGCATCTACAATGCCGTTCCTGACGTATTTTTCGGGTAATGAATAGGTCACTTCGGGGTCAAGAATTGAGAATCGCGGAAAAACATTGGGATTAGCAAAGCTCAGTTTTTCTTCTGACCTGCGGCGTGAAATTACAGCATTCATGTTCATCTCTGAACCAGTGGCAGGCAAGGTGAGTATCACACCAATAGGAACAGCCTTTTTGATCTTAATTGCTTCGTGTTTCGCCAATAAGTTCCAGGGGTGCTTGCCTTTATAATGTGTTGCCACTGAGATAAACTTTGCCCCATCGATTACAGAGCCACCACCGACAGCTAAAAGGAAATCTACTTTTTCACTGTGCACCAGCTTAACAGCCTTTTTGAGCGTATCATAATCTGGGTTAGCTTCAATGCCGCCAAATTCGATGAAAGTATGTTTTTTTAGTGCCTTTGTAACCTGGTCATACACGCCGTTCTTCTTAATTGATCCTCCGCCGTATAAAATTAGGACTTTTGCACGCTTTGGAATCAATTTTGAAATGTTGGCGATGCTGCCTTTACCAAATACAATTTTTGTTGGATTTTGAAATTTAAAATTATTCATGGTCAGTTATAGACTCCTTTCAAAAAAAGTTCAAAATTTTGTTATCCTACAAACCCAACACTATTGATTAGGCTTGAGTTGATTTGGGGTGGTAATGAACGTGAACATTCTGCAAATAATCCACGTTATTCATTAAGATTTCTTCCACCTCGTTTGCAATATTATGGCCTTCATAAACGCTTAGGTTTCCGTCAACGCTGATTGTTACATTCATCACCAGATATTGACCAAAGCGATGTGCCTGAACATTATCAATTTCGCTCAATCCCTTTATGGGAGTGAGTAATTGTTGTACTTGGGCTTGTAATGCCCGTCCGGGCACTGTATCCATAAGGTCAGATGTTGCATCGCGTAAAATTTGAATGCCAGTTCTTAATATGACGAGAGAAACTACGGCCCCTGCAAAAGGATCTACCCATAAATAGCCCAATCTTCCCAGCGCAATACCGATAACAGCAGCCAATGCTGAAAATATATCATTGCGATGGTCGTAAGCTAAGGCAATAATGGATGCGTTTTGGGTTTGTTTGCCGACGTAATTTGTATAGATTGACAGTATTATTTTCAAGAAAACGGTAAACAAAGCGACGTAAAGCGTTATTTGACTGCCGCCTGCAAAATCACTAACCCCATTTATAAGATCAAACAGGGCATTAATTGAATTCCAAAATATAGCTACAGCTGTTGTGATAACGAACGCAGCTACTAATAAAGCGCCGATGCTTTCAAGCTGCGTATGTCCATATGGATGTTCATCGTCGGCAGGTTTATGTGCCATCCTGACCATGAAAGCAATAACGACATAATATGCCACATCTGAGGTGGAATTAATGCCATCAGCTAAAAGCGCAGGTGAATGGCCAAAGATGCCAAAGCCGGTTTTCAATCCTGACAAGATGACATTGGTGATCAACCCGATATTAACTGCCAGGTTACTGCTTTTTGTTCGCTGTTTGCTGTCCAACTTGACCTTTTATATTTTTACCTATTCTATGCCGATTGCCTGGCGTGTTTTCTTTAGAATTGGCTGGGCAATTGCCCTGACTCTTTGGGCGCCATCAGCAAGAACTGCGTCCAGGTAACCGCGATCTGCCATAAGTTCGTTATACTTGATACGAGCCTCTTTAAAGTAATTCAAGATTAAGTCAGCCAGTTCTTTTTTTAGGTCTCCATAAGCCAAACCGCCTTGAATGTAGCGCTGGCGCACATCTTCTAATCTATCCTGCGGGGCAAAAAACTTGTAGATATTGTAGAGATTGCAGCCATCCGGATCTTTTGGGTCTTTAGGGGATTTACTGTCTGTGACAATCCGCATCACCTGTTTACGCACCAGTTTATCTTCAGCAAAGAGGGGAATCGTGTTGTTGTAGCTTTTACTCATTTTTTGCCCGTCGATACCCGGGATGGACTGCACGTTTTCCTGAATGACTCCCTCGGGCAGTTTCAAGAGCGTGCCGTAAGTACGGTTTAGCGCCTCTGCGATATCGCGTGTAATTTCGATGTGCTGACGCTGATCAAGGCCTACAGGAACGACATCCGAACCATAAAGCAAGATATCAGCAGCCATCAAGACCGGGTAATAAAATAAACCAGCATTTATGCCATCATCTGGGTCACGTCCCAGTTCAACGTTCTTGTCAATGGCAGCTTTATAGGCATGCGCACGGTTGAGCAATCCTTTAGCGGTAAAGCAGGATAAGATCCAGGTAAACTCAGGGATTTCAGGGATATCAGATTGCCTGAAGAAAATGGATTTTTTGGGGTCAAGACCTAAAGCAAGCCATGAGGCAGTTACCTCGTATACCAACTCCCGCAGTTCAGCGGGGTCGTGCAAACTGGTCAGCGCATGGTAATCTGCAACGAAGTACATGCCGAGATATTTCTCAGTCAGGGATATTGCAGGCCGAAACATGCCGAAGTAGTTGCCAATATGAGGGTTGCCGGTGGGCTTGATGCCCGTTAGTGATATGGGTTGCATAATTAATCTTTCCTTCTTTTACAGTGTAAGTATGAATTATAAACGAAGTTTAATGCCGTAATTTTGGAGGCTATCCTTTGCCTTGGTAAGTCGGTGGTATATTTATCAGCAGGTTGAAAACCTGGATGAAATACTCGTAAAAACATTATTTTCATTGGGAGGCTTTGTGTCTAATAAAATTCAAGCGCTTTTATTTGGGGCAGGTGACCGAGGTTTGGGTGCCTATGGCCAGTACGCTTTGCTGCATCCTGAAGAAATTCAATTTGTGGCAGTTGCAGAGCCTAATCAATCCCGCCGTGAGCACTTCGCTGAATTGCATAAAATACCGCCATCAGCATGTTTTGAAACCTGGGATCAAGCCCTAGAAGCCGGTAAGATTGCCGATGTGGTTGTGAACTGTACCCTGGACCAGATGCATTACAAATCAGGTGTGGCTGCATTAAACCTTGGTTATGACATGCTGCTTGAAAAACCCATTTGCCACACGCTCAAGAAAACGATTAATCTCATCAAGACAGCAGAAAAGCTGGACCGCAAGTTAATGATTTGCCACGTTTTGCGCTATACAGATTTCTTCAGAAAGGTTCATGAAATCTTGCACTCTGGCAAATTAGGCCAGATTATAACGATCTCCTGGCGTGAAAATGTGGCGGCGCACCATATGGCGCATAGTTATGTGCGCGGGAATTGGCGCTCAACCAAAACTGCCGTACCCATGATCTTGGCTAAATCCTGCCATGACCTGGACCTGCTTTACTGGCTAATTGGCGAGCCTGTACGAACATTGAGTTCGGTTGGTAATTTGCGGCACTTCAGGCCAGAAAACGCACCTAAAGGGGCACCGCAGCGCTGCACAGATGGCTGCCCAGCTGCTGCTGATTGTCCTTTTTATGCGCCTGCCGTTTATGTAGACCTGGTTCCGATAAAAAATATGATTGCACGAAGCAAGAATAAGTTACACCGATCTTTGGCAAAGATGTCCCTTCAAAACCCAACCCTGACCAAGTCAATCGGCAAGTTAAGTGCACAGGTCCGTCAATTGACAGAATACAAAGGCTGGCCCCGTTCGGTCATTACCGATAACCCCGGCAGTGATGAGGCCGTGTTACATGCCCTGAAAGAAGGCCCTTATGGCCGCTGTGTATATTATTGTGATAATGATGTGGTTGATCATCAAATTGTCAACATGGAATTTAATAGTGGCTTAAGTGTGACTTTTACGATGCACGGTCATTCACATGAAGAAGGCCGAACGCTTCGCATTGATGGCTCGCACGGCACCTTACTGGGGAAGTTCAGTATGGGGCATAGCTTCATTGAAGTTTGGAATCATCGCGGCGCTATGGAAGAACGTATTGATTTTCCATCAGAGCTGGAGAGTAACTCAGGGCATGGGGGTGGTGACTTTGGATTGATGCAAGCCTTTATCAAGAGCCTTCATGGCGAAAAAGAAGCTTTAACTGGTGCCAGCCACGCCTTAGAATCTCACCTGATGGCTTTTGCTGCGGAAGAAGCAAGGATATCAAGGAATACAATTGATATGAGAAAATTCAAGAAAGCGAATAAATGTGAGGTTTCAAACTAACGCACTGAATTGTTCCAAATAATTAATATAAATTCCTTCAGGATGATAAAATACAAGGGAATTTTATTGAAAGCCTATAAAAGAATTTAAATTAAGAGATAGGAAAGGTCAGGAAAATGTCAAAGAAAACAAGTGCTTTGTTGTATATCGTTGTTGGTATCCTTTTAATTATTGTATCTTTAGCTGCTGATTTTATTGGATTAGGGGCTGACCCGAGCGTGATTGGCTGGAAACAGCTGGTAGGAATGGCTGTCGGTGTGGTTATAGCCATACTGGGTATCCTGCGCATCAGGGCGAAATCTTAATTTCTAAAGACCTCATAATAGAGCAAGCTCTTTTTGAGTTTGGGCAGGCTCTAAAAAACTGAATACTGGATCTAATTTTCGGGCAGATTTGCTCTGAATATTAGGCTCGATAGGACTCGAACCTAAGACATTTGCGCAGCACCCCTGAAACACAGTGGAGGGATCAAAAACTAATAGGCGCGATAGGACTCGAACCTACAAACCTAGGCCTCCCCTTCTGGGGACACGGATGTGAACTTTTTGCTATCATCAACACTAATGTGAACAGCTATCGTCTTCAACTTTCTTCCATGATAAACCAAAAATGATAAGAATGTGGACACATATTTTGGATCATTAAAGGTGTTAAAATATTTAAATGAAACTTCTCCGAAAAAACTGGTTGATTATAACATTCAGTATCATATGTACATTTACTGTAGCTGGAGTTTACTTTTATCAAGATACTTACGAATTAATTCATATTGGTTTAATACCTTATCTAATCATCGTTCCTGGATTTCTATATTTTTCATATCAGATAAAGGGTAGGTTAGGAAAGCTTATATCGCTTTGCTTCATAATTATTTTATTTATGCTTCCTTTGTTAGCGTCTTGGTTGGATGTTAGAAGCATGGGAAGTATTCTAGGTGGTTTTCTACCTAATAATGATGCAAGCAGCTATTATAATGATGCTCTAGGCTTGCTTGATGGTAATTTATTTGATGGTTTATCAGTTCGAAGGCCTATCTTTACTGCATTTTTGTCCTTTATTTTTGCTATAACTGGAAGAAATTTAATGCTTGCATTGGTTATTTTGGTCCTTATTAATGCAATTTTGTGTTATTTTTTCATCCAAAAGGTCAATGACCTATGGGGGTCACTAGCAGGAATTATTGTTACTATTTTATTATTCTTATATTATCGCAGGTTTGCAGGAACCACATTAACTGAAAATTTAGGTCTAGCGTTAGGCATGGCCGGTTCGGCCATCTTACTTTTAGGTGCTCAAAAATCTAATAAAATAATTATATTATTTGGAATATTACTGTTATCAATGGGAATGAATGTAAGAGCAGGTGCACTGCTTGTACTGCCTTTGATTGTCCTATGGGGAGGTTGGATTTTTCGTAGTCAATCTCGATTATCTGTTTCATTTCTTTTGTTGGGTTTTATAGCAGTATCTTTGGGCTTTTTGATCAATTTTGGAGTCGACAAACTTGTTGTAGATCGGGAAATATCTGCTTCGAAAACCGGCATGTTTTCTAACTACAGTTACACATTCTATGGCCTTGTTGCAGGAGGAAAAGGTTGGAAATATGTTAATGATGTTCATCCTGAATTGATGGGATTGATAAATAGGGAATCATTGATTTATGAATATGCGTTTGATTCAATATACCAAAATCCATTACTTTTTTTAAAGGGCATGACAAATTCTTTTGTCGATTTTTTCTCACCTCGCTTTGGGGCATTTTCATTCCTATATGCAAGCACAAGCGACCCGTGCACAATGGAGAATTTTGCCGAATCTTTGGCATCCTGCAAAACCAGTATTGGCTCACCTAAAAACCTAACAAAAATATCTTGCATCACGTCTACAGTTTCGTTAAGAATTGTTGATATATTGTCATCTTTAGTCGTGGCACTGTTCCTTTTAATTCCACTTGGTTGGGGCATTTGGATATGTTACAAAAAACGGGAGAAACCATGGTGTTCGTTATTGTTAGCGATTATCATTGGCATTTTACTGTCTGTTCCACTAGTCCCTCCACGTGATGCCTCAAAAATGCGAGCATATGCTGTGACTCAACCACTCATGATCACAATAGCTGCTGTTGGCTTACTGGATATTACGAAATCTCTTGCTGATAAATATAAGGGTCAGTCATTCTTAAAAAAAGCTGATGCAGAAATTACAGAATTGAAGCCTGATTCTTCACATGGACTAATTATTTTCTGTTTGTTATTAACTATTATGATCATTATCAGTCCAATTGTTTCAAAATTACGTGCCAACAATTTTGAGCAGTTAAGTGAAATATGCCCAGCAAACTTTGAAAAGCGAATTTTTCGATACAATCCAGGTTCATCAATTGAACTTGTTGAAGAAAATTCGGTCTCATTGGCCTGGTTTGGTATAAAAGCGCCAATTCAAATGTTCAGAAGTAATCTTGAAAGTTTTTGTGTTTCCACAGATGAAGAGTTGGCTATAATAGAGAAACTCATCATTCTTGAACCAGGCACTGTGGTCATTAAGCCTGTATTTTTGAGTGATGTAGAAGATGCCCAGTTTTTGGTCATCAGCTCAAATGAGATCCCCCTGAACGCTACATATGTGACGGTGTGTGGTGAAACAAGGAATGAAATTTTTTATTCTAAAAGCATAGAAAATAATCATTAATTGGACAATAAGAAAGTTATTCTTAAAGGATGAACATTTATCGTAAGCACTCGATAGATTCTTCAGCGATATATCAGGATTTTAATCATTGTATGGACTAAGATAAGCTAATTATTGAAAACCATAATCTGAATTTCTATCATAGAAACATCAAAAAGTAATCTTTGTTAAATACAAAGGATTTGATTGAATCATCGCCTGTAAACCTGTACAAGCCTTTGGTGACACGTATGTGACTACAGACTTAAATGAAAAATGGGCGCGATAGGACTCGAACCTACGAACCTGGGCCTCCCCTTCCGGGGACATGGATGTGAGGATTAAACGGGAATGGGCGCGATAGGACTCGAACCTACGAACCTGGGCCTCCCCTTCCGGGGACATGGATGTGAGGATTAAACGGGAATGGGCGCGATAGGACTCGAACCTACGAACCTGGGCCTCCCCTTCCGGG
>Ga0209723_1001502_pt1 | contig 35860 bp, 30 predicted proteins | sample BiotimSIPDNA_2_FD_185750 | JGI IMG/M metagenome (GOLD analysis project Ga0209723, IMG submission 185750) | Anaerobic biogas reactor microbial communites from Washington, USA - Biogas_R2 time_0 SIP DNA (SPAdes) (version 2) | ecosystem: Engineered > Bioreactor > Anaerobic > Unclassified | place... | reverse complement strand
GATAAAGATACAGGGCATTTTCAGATTCAGCACTCTTATCATAAGGAGCTTTTTTTAATTCCAGCGTGCAACCATGATCAGTAGTCAGATACAGACTTTTTAGTGCTGAAAGGGGAAGCATCTCGAGGGCACGGTAAACAGACAGGTAAACAGAACTTTTAGGACTGCCATCTTCCTTGGCAACACATCTTCTGTTGAGACTGTTCATATCAATGATGTTCTCTATTTTGGCCAGATCGACTTCAAAAAATATTGTCTGGCCCTTATTATGCTTTTTTGTGCCGGTCGAAAGATACAATCCAAATCCTTCAGGAGGTAGCATCGAAGCTACAAGTGCTTCGGGATTACTGGTTAAATAAATGTACTTGCTCATAATAAATATATTAAATGAAAAATAACCATTCAGCAAATCAAAAAATAAAGAACCTGCCGTTATACTATATCAAATTTAAACTACTTTTTGGAAGAATGAAAAGATTATTCCCTTATTAATACCTTCTACTTTTATTACCTTTGCCCAAATATTTATTTAAAACAGAATTACTTTAAAACAATACAAAATGACTGATTTTTTTGATGACAAGATATCTGAACGACTAGGTGGAAAGAATTTTGGAAAATCGACAGTGATATATAAGTTTGAGATTATTAAAAGGGCCAAGGCAGCAGCACGGCTGGCTCATCCTGATATGTCGCTCATTGATATGGGAGTTGGAGAACCCGACTGGCCTGCCCATGATCTTGTAGTTAAAAAACTGTCTGAAGAAGCGGGGAAACCCGAAAACCGGTGGTATGCAGATAACGGAATCCCCGAATTCCAGGAAGCAGCAGCACAGTATATGGAGAAAGTATATGGGGTTAGGAGTCTGATCCCATCAGAAAATATTGTACATGGTATCGGTTCAAAACCTGTTCTGGCCATGCTTCCAATATGCTTCATCAACCCCGGAGATATTCTGCTTACTACAGTACCGGGCTATCCCGTGTCTGCTACTTATACAAAATATCTTGGAGGAGAGGTTTATAATTTACCTCTACTTGAATCAAATAATTTCCTTCCCGACCTGGATTCAATACCCGACAGTATCCTGAAAAAAGCAAAACTCCTTTATATTAATTATCCTAACAATCCAACCGGGGCAGTAGCTGATAAGGATTTTTTCAGCCATGTAGTAAGTTTTGCAGCCAAAAACGGTATTATTGTGATGAATGATGCTGCCTACGGAGCTCTGACTTACGACGGATATAAACCCCTAAGCCTGTTCTCGGCAGAAGGGGCTATGGAAACCGGGCTGGAGATCCATTCTCTATCAAAAGCATTCAACATGACCGGCTGGAGAATTGGCTTTATCTGTGGCAACAGTAAGGCAATAAAAGCATATGCCACTGTTAAGGATAATACCGATTCAGGACAATTCAGGGCAATACAAAAAGCTGGAATAGAAGCCTTCCGTAACCCTCAGATAACAGAAAGAACCATTGAGAAATATTCAAGAAGATTCGATCTGCTGGTAGCTGCCCTTAACGAAGCCGGATTCAGCGCAAAAAAACCAAAAGGGACTTTCTATTGCTATGTTAAAGCTCCAAAAGGAACAGAAAGCGGAAAAGAATTTAATACAGCTTCTGAGTTTTCTGAATTCCTTATCAAAGAATCATTGATATCTACTGTCCCATGGGATGATGCCGGAAAATTTATCAGATTCTCTGTCACCTTCGAAGCAGACAGCCTTCAAAAAGAGAAAGAAGTTATTGAGGAAATGAAAAAAAGATTAATTAACCTTAAGCTCCTTTTCTGATCCCCTTTTGGATCAGGTAAACCTCTGTCATAAAATGGCTGAAATATCTGCTGTAATAATAACTCACAATGAAGAAGAATATATAGGACAATGTATCACTTCGTTGCAGGGCCTTGCTGACGAAATAGTGGTCGTCGATTCTTTTTCAACTGATTCCACAAAGGAAATATGTAACTCTTTCGGGGTACAGTTCATAGAACATGAATTTGAAGGTTACGCCAAACAGAAAAATTACGCCACTTCACAGGCAAAACACAACTATGTATTATCACTTGATGCCGATGAAGCACTGAGCGAAGAACTGAAAAAATCCATACTGGAAATAAAACCCAATCCTGAATTCCACGGATATGTATTTAACCGGCGTAATAATTATTGCGGAAAATGGATGAGGTATACATATCTTATCCCCGACAGGCATCTGAGATTATTCGATCGCACCAAAGGAAAGTGGAAAGGTCCTGATCCACATGATAAATTCTTTCTTGAAAAGTCTTATAAAAGTAAAAAACTGAAAGGAGATCTTTTGCACTGGAATTACGAATCCTTCAATGAACACATGGACAGGATGAACCGTTATTCATCCATCAGTGCAAAAGAATATTATAGTGCAGGCATAAAAGTTACAATCTGTTCAGGGACCTGCCACATGATCTGGAAATTCCTCAGATCCTATTTCCTGGAAGGCGGAATTCTTAACGGTCATACAGGATATGTTTCATCTGTTATCACTGCCTGGTCCTCCTTCCTGAAGTATTCAAAACTCAGGGAAATGAATCTTAAGGATAAAAAGACTAAATTTACCGGAAATGATATTTGATACCGACATAAAAAATTCATTGGAAATCCTGAAGTCTGGCGGAGTGATACTTTATCCTACAGACACCATCTGGGGACTGGGGTGTGATGCAACAATTGACTGTGCTGTTGAAAAAATCTATTCAATAAAAATGATGGACAGGGATAGAAGCCTGATCATCCTTGTAAATGATATTGGCATGCTTGAAGAATACGTGGAAGATGTACCACAGGTAGCTTATGACTTATTACACTTATCTGATACACCCACAACAATAATTTATCCTGATGGCAGAAATCTTGCATCCGGTATATGTAGTGATGACGGATCTGTAGGAGTGAGGATCTGTCATGATAAATTTTGTGTGGAGCTGATAAAACGTTTAGGCAAACCTCTGATATCCACTTCCGCAAACATAAGCGGAGAACCTTTTCCGGCAAACTTCAGCGAGATTGAAGAAGCTCTGCTGAAAAAAGTTGATTATGTTGTGAAATATCTACAGGAAGACCGGCGAAAAAATTTTCCTTCGCCGGTAATAAAAATCGACAAAAACGGAGTATTCAAAATAATCCGGATGTAATAAATCTAATCAACGGACCTTAACCTTCCTGATCCCGAAGACCTTGAATCTATCTGGGGATTTCCGCTGTAACTTATATTTCCACTTCCTGAGATTCTTGCAGTTAGGAAGCCTGTCACCCTGCAATAACAATCACCACTGCCTGACACACTGACTCTCAGATTGTTAATTTCCAGATCTTTCCCCGAATAAGTCCCTGAACCACTTATTGAGATTTCAGCCTTGTCAGCACTCCCTCCTCCTTCTATTATAATATCTCCCGAACCGGATATGTTGCAGTCCAGTTCGTCTGCATACAGATCTGAGGTAACAATCCTTCCGCTGCCACTCACGCTAAGATACAGATCATCAACATGCTCTATATCATTGACAACTTCAGCTTTCCCTGAACCAGATACACTTAAGCCTTCCAGTCCGGGCATAGTAATGTATACATCAATATTACCGTAATTACCGAAGTTGAAAAACCTGTTCTCATGCCGGATAACAAGCTTATCTCCATTCACTTCTGTTATAACACGATCTAAATCACCTCTGTCACCTTCCAGTACCACACTGAAATCCGAACCTGTTCTGACAGTCAGATGTCCCGATATACCAAAACTTATCTCTGAGAAATTCCTTAGATCCCTTGTCTCTTTGGTCCCCGATGCCCCCGGAGCACAATAAGCACTTACAATTACTGTAAAAAGCAAAAAAATAGCCGGATAAATAGTCTTTTTCATTATAATCTGGGTTTTGGTTTACTTGTTTTGTAAAAAGACGTTCTTTATAATGAATTGTTGCACATTTTTTTCAATATGTCAGTTAATTGATTTCTGCAAGACCATCCGGGATATCCATCCTGATTGTTTTGTTTGCTTCATCCAGTGAAATAATCAGATCGGGATGGAAAGGGATAAGAATACTGTTGTTTTTTTCTGTAATAATATTTAGAAGCAGTTGTCCGGGATTTTCAATTATTTCCTTTACTGTTCCGGTAATTTTATTTTTTTTGTCATAAAAGCGGAAACCCTGTAGACCGGAGATATTTTCCACAGAATATTTCTTGTATCTGTCTGTTTCCAGGAATACTTCACATCCCGTAAATTCTTTTATAACATCCGATGAATTGTATCCTTCAAACTTTGCAATCAGTATACCGGCTCCGCTGTATTCATAATCCGATAATAAAAAAGGAACAGGTTTCCCTTCAATTAGAAGAAAAACCCAGTCCAGTTCCGGTATATTATTCTTAAAGGTATTTTCAAGCCTTAATATTACTTCGCCTTCATGGCCATGGGTCTTTGCTATTTTCCCAAGTAATATGTCAGCTTTATAAGCCATTCAATCACAGGCTCTGTGCTTCAGGAATTATTCCTGAGGCTTTTCTTCGTCTGCAGCAGGGGGAGCAGGTTCTTCTGCAACAGGTTTCTGTTCATCTTCAACAGACGGGGCTTGTTCGGTACTATCTGCCTCAGCTGTTGTGTCTTCAGCTACAGATTCTTCAGCCGGAGAATCAGGTTTAGTAGCAGCTTCTTCCTTTGCAGCAATTTCTGCTTGCCTTTTGGCCAGTTTTTCAGCTCTTGCATCATTTATTTTTTTCTCTTCTGCCAGCCTTCTGACCATTTCATCTTCTTTCGATTTTTCCAGCCCGCTTCTTTTGGCTTCGATCTTTGTTTCATTCTGCTTCATCCACTCCTCAAAACGCCGGGTGGCTTCTGCATCATCAAAAGCACCTTTTTTGACTCCCTCAAGAAGATGCTTTTTTATGAGGACTCCCTGATAAGAAAGGATAGCCCTGCATGTTTCCGAAGGTTTCGCGCCATTTTGCAGCCAACCCAGAGCCTTATCGAAATCCAGTTCGATTGTGGCGGGGTTAGTGAGCGGATTGTATTTTCCGATCTTTTCAATATATCTGCCATCCCGTGGCGACCTGCTATCTGCTACCACAATGTGGTAATAGGCCAGCTTTTTGCGACCTTTCCTAGCTAATCTGATTCTAACTGCCATTAATTTTTAACGCTTTTGTTTAACCTGTTTAAAATTGTGGGTGCAAAGATAATAGTAAATCTTTACCGGACAAATGACTGACATTAAAATTATAAGGCAATTTTAAGTATTTTTGTCTGTTATCTATATATTTTTAAGTATTTTATTCATGTCTTCATTCACTCATTTACACGTTCATACACAATATTCTATATTAGACGGAGCTGCCAATATACAATCACTTGTTGAAAGGGCCAAGTCACTGGGCATGGAAGCCCTTGCAATTACCGATCATGGTAATATGTTTGGAGTCAAGGAGTTCCATAACACTGCCACAAAAAAAGGACTCCTGCCTGTCATTGGATGTGAAGTATATGTTGCAAAGAGATCCATAAAAGATGTCTCAGGAAAAGAAGACCGTTCAGGTGACCACCTGATACTGCTTGCTAAAAACTCTAAAGGCTACAAAAATCTTATTAAACTTGTCTCAACATCATGGATAAAAGGTTTTTACTACAAACCGAGAGTCGATAAAGAACTCCTCAAAATATACAGTGAGGGACTTATTGCTTCATCTGCCTGTCTCGCCGGCGAGATTCAGGACGAGATACTGAACGGCACAGCCTCCTCTGCAGAAAAAGCCCTGCAGAGTTATCTTGATATCTTCGGAGAAGATTTTTACCTGGAGATCCAGCGACATGAGACCTATGATCCGGGAGCTGACATGACTATCTTCCCGCAACAGCAAAAAGTGATAGAAGGATTTAAAAAACTAGCCGCAAAATTCAATGTGAAGATAATAGCTACCAACGATGTGCATTTCATAAATGCTGAAGACGCAGAGGCACATGACAGGCTGATATGTATAAATACCGCAAAAGATATTGATGATCCGGACAGGATGAGATACTCGAAACAGGAATATCTCAAGACTGAAGAAGAAATGAGAATGATCTTCAGCGATATCCCTGAAGCTATTGATAATATTGCCGAAGTTACCGGCAAGATAGAAAAATATAAGCTGGATCATGCTCCCGTCATGCCGGAATATGAACTGCCTGAAGGATTCACTGATAAAGATGAATACCTTAAACACCTCACTTATCAGGGAGCAGAAGAAAGATGGGGTGCTCTTACCTCTGAGTATACCGAAAGGATCGATTTTGAGCTCAGGACAATTGCTAAAATGGGCTTCCCCGGTTATTTCCTTATCGTTCAGGATTTCCTTAAGGCAGCACGTAAAATGGGAGTATCTGTCGGCCCGGGCAGAGGCTCCGCTGCCGGGTCAGCTGTTGCTTACTGTCTAAGGATAACAGATATAGATCCCATTAAGTACGGACTGCTGTTTGAACGCTTCCTGAATGTAGACAGAATATCCATGCCTGATATAGATATCGATTTTGATGAAGACGGAAGAGAATCTGTATTGAAATATGTAGTGGACAAATATGGTCACGATAAAGTTGCTCATATTATTACTTTCGGGTCAATGGCTGCAAAAATGGCTATAAGAGATGTAGCACGTGTACAAAAATTACCACTTCCCGATGCCGACCGCCTGGCCAAACTCGTCCCTGAAAGACCAGGCATCACCCTTTCCCGTGCTTATGCCGAAGTACCCGAACTGGCAAGAGAAAAAGAATCTTCGAACAAACTTATTTCACAAACCCTTAAATATGCAGAAGTCCTTGAAGGTTCAATACGACAGACCGGAGTACATGCATGCGGAATAATTATAGGAAAAGACTCCCTGGATAATTATATCCCCTTATGTACCGCAAAAGACACTGATTTATATGCAACACAATATGATGGCAGTCATGTAGAATCCGTTGGCCTTCTCAAAATGGATTTCCTTGGACTTAAAACACTATCAATAATAAGAGATGCTATCTCCAATATAAAGAAATACAAGAATGTCGATATTGATATAGAAACCATCCCTCTCGACGATAAAAAGACTTATAATCTTTTCAGCAATGGCGATACGACCGGTATCTTCCAGTTCGAATCATCAGGCATGAAAAGATATCTCAGAGAACTGAAACCAAATCGTTTTGAAGACCTGATTGCCATGAATGCCCTTTACAGGCCGGGGCCGATGGAATATATTCCTAAATTTATCAGAAGAAAACATGGCAGTGAAAAGATCGATTATACCCTTCCCGTGATGGAAAAATACCTGAACGATTCCTATGGTATTACAGTTTATCAGGAACAGGTGATGCTCCTTTCACAGGAACTGGCAGGTTTTACAAAGGGAGAAGCTGATTCGCTCCGCAAATCGATGGGTAAAAAGAAAAAATCCATCATGGACGAAATGAAGATCAAATTCATCGAAGGCTGTGCGAAAAACGGGTACGATGAAACTATAATACATAAAATATGGTCCGACTGGGAAGCCTTTGCACAATATGCTTTCAATAAATCACACTCTACCTGCTATGCTCTGGTAGCATACCAGACCGGTTATCTTAAGGCACATTATCCTGCTGAATTTATGGCTGCTGTACTAAGCCGTAATATCAGCGACCTGAAAAAAATAACGGTTTTAATGGACGAGATTCGACGTATGGGGATGGAAGTGCTTGGACCTGACGTTAATGAAAGTGACCTTAAATTCACTGTAAATAAAGACGGGAATATACGGTTTGGCCTCAATGCAATAAAAGGAGTGGGAGAAAATGCTGTTCTCCAACTCATAGAAGAAAGAGATGCAAATGGTCCTTACACAAGCATATACGACCTTGTAGAGCGGGTAAACCTGAATGCTCTGAACAAAAAAAACCTTGAGGCAATGGCTGTGGCCGGAGCACTCGACTGTTTCTCCGATACGACAAGAGCACAGTATTTTGCACTCGACACAAAAGGATCAAGCTTTATTGAAAGTCTGATCCGTTATGGGAATAATGCAAAAACCATAAAGCAGTCTTCGCAAAATACTCTCTTTGGCGATTCAGAAACAGGCTTTGAACTATTTAAACCGGAACCTTCACCCTGCCAGGAATGGCCAAAACTTGAAAAACTGAACAGGGAAAAAGAAGTAATAGGTATTTACCTTTCATCACACCCGCTCGACGACTTCAGGCTCGAAATGGACGTCTTTACCACTGCAACACTGGCTAATCTGCAGAACCTGAGAGACTACCTCAACAGAGAGGTTATAGTGGCAGGAATGGTTACAGAAACCCGCAACGGGATAAGTAAAAACGGTAAACCATATGGCTCATTCACCCTTCAGGATTATACCGATTCATTCAGATTCATTATGTTCGATAAAGATTATATAGACAATAGTAAATTTTGTACTACAGGCTATTACCTCATGGTCAGAGGAAGAGTCCAAAAAAGAAGATACAGAGAGGATGAACTGGAATTCAGTATCAAAAAAATCAATCTGTTGTCAAGCGTAAAAGATGAACTGATAAATAGTGTAACACTTAAAATAAGCCCTGATAATATAAATCTGCAGCTAATAGACGAGCTTAGGGATATGATCAATGAAAACAAGGGAAGCAGCGAACTGAAATTCATGTTTATTGACCATGATGAAAAAATTTCTCTGCCAATGTTTTCCAGAACAATCAGAGTCAGACTCAATAACGATTTTATTTCTTATCTCGATGATAATCCTTCTATCGAATATAAAGTTAATTAACTATATTTATGCCCTTAATTTTAATGATTCTCTAATACTTTTTTTATTATGGCACTGGAGGTAAATGATAGTAATTTTGAAGAAGTGGTTATACAATCTGACAAGCCCGTTGTAGTTGATTTCTGGGCAGAATGGTGCGGGCCCTGCAGAATGATAGCACCATCTATTGAGGAAATGTCTGCAGAATATTCTGAAAATGCTGTTATTGCCAAATGCGATGTTGATAACAACCCTCAGGTTGCAATGAAATACAGCATCAGAAATATTCCTACTGTTTTGTTTTTCAAAGATGGTGAAATAGCTGACAAACAGGTTGGAGCAGTTCCGAAATCAAGCCTTGTTGAAAAGCTCAACGCCCTCCTGTAATCATATCTCCTCGGCCTTCTTTCTTAACCCGGCATGTTTTTTAGTGCCGTGAAAGAAATGATTATCCTGCTAATAGAATTATGACAGCCTGTATTTTCGCAGCATCAAGCACAAAAGTCGACAGCCAGTATGCCGAAGCAGCTTCACTGCTGGGATCACTGCTTGCCAGAGCTGATATTGATGTGATCTTTGGCGGAGGAGGAATAGGACTTATGGGTAAAATCGCTGATTCGGTAATTGCCGGTGGAGGAAAAATAACCGGAATAATACCTTTATTCATGAAAAATGAAGGATGGGGGCATCCCGGTATTCAAAATATGATTGTCACAAAAGACATGAGCCAAAGGAAAAAAAAGATGCTTGAAATGTCCGATGCCGTTATTGCTCTTCCTGGAGGAATGGGAACACTTGAAGAACTGACAGAAGCCATAACCCTCAAACAATTGGGCCTTTTTCACGGACCAATTATCATACTCAATACACTGGGCTTCTACTCCTCTCTTCTGGAATTCATTGATAATATGATCAGTAATAAATTCCTCAGACATGAACATAAAGGTATATGGAAGGTAGCTGATACTCCCGGCGAAGCAATCAGCATTCTGGGCAATGAAGTAAAACTGCCTACGGAATGGCGTAAAATAGCAAAAATATAACAATCTGCTACTACCCTTTATCAGTATCCTCTAACCATTATCAAGCACCTGTTAATGAAGGTGTTTATTCTCTTCTTCCTGTTTTATAATAGCCTGTTAAGCCTTGTTTTCAATAATCTTAAGTATACTGTTGCTGTATATCTTTTTCGAGATTGTCAGTCCCTTAATATAAGGAGCTCTGACACCTTCGTGAAATGATTCCTTTCCATAAAAAATCCTTGCCTCATCCCATAAACCTGTTGAAATAAAATGATTGAGCACTTGTGCCCCCCCTTCAACAATTACTGACTGTATTCCTTCACTGAAAAGAAATTCTGCTACCTGACGTGAGGAATCCCTTTCCCTGTCAATTCTTATTATTTCTGTTCCCCTGATCTGCAATTTCTCATTGTGCGTAAACACTATATTCCTGCCGGGTATATTGAATAATGCGGATTCTGTATCAACTAACCCTGAACTGGTCAATATCAGCCTTAAGGGATCCACGCCTTCCCATGCCCTTATATTAAGTTGGGGATCATCAGCACTGAGAGTCGTTGCTCCCACCAGAATAGACTGTTCAGCTGACCGCCATTTATGTACCAGTACTCTTTCTGCCTCTCCGGTAATCCAGTAAGGTCTTTTCCTGGAAGTATCATCCCTTTTGAAATCAATAAAGCCATCAGTACTCTCTGCCCATTTAAGAATTATATACGGTCTTTTCTTTTCATGAAAAGTAAAAAACCTCCTGTTTATCCACCTTGATTCCTCCTCAAGGACACCCTTAACTATTTCAGTACCTGCATCAATAAGAGTCCTTATTCCATTTCCCGACACTTTTTCACTGGTATCTGTTGTACCTATTACTACTTTCTTTATCCCACTCTTAATTATCAGATCAGTACACGGAGGGGTACGCCCAAAATGAGAACAAGGCTCCAGGTTCACATACAAGACTGATGAAAGGGGAATGTTACTGCCCCCGGCAGACTTTACAGCAAGCACCTCTGCATGAGGTCCTCCCGCTTTTAAATGGTAGCCCTCTCCTATAACCCTTCCCTGATGAACAATAACTGATCCTACCAGAGGATTAGGGTATGTCAGGCCTTCGGCCCGGCCTGCCAGATCAAGACAACGTTGCATGAATTTTATTTCTTCATCTGCCGCCATATATTCTGAAAATGCTAATTTTGAATTATGGCCAGCAAGATACAAACAATAAAAGATATTAGAATCTGCCTTCTAAATGAACTTTCAGATATCTACCCGGAACCTGAAATAAAAGCATTTGAAAATATCATCATCAAAACCGTTTTAAAATACCCCCGCCTCCATGCTCTGGCATACCCTGAGACAAAGATCACCAGGAAAAAAGCCCGCGAAATCATCATGATATGCCAGGAACTGAAGAAAGAAAAACCCATACAGTATATCCTTGGTGAGACAAGCTTCTATAACCTGACAATAAAGGTGAACAGTAACACACTCATTCCCCGTCCTGAAACAGAAGAAATGACCGACCTTATAATAAAGGAAAACAAAAGCTTCACAGGATCCATCCTTGATGCAGGAACAGGAAGCGGATGTATTGCCATTACACTCGCTGTAAACCTTCCGGGATCAACAGTCACAGGCTTCGATATTTCCCAAGCTGCAATTACTCTGGCACAAGAAAATGCACTTCTGAATAAAGCTGTTGTTAGATTTTTCACGGCTGATATGCTTAACCCCGAATTGTCACTGTTCACCAAAACAGATATCATTGTGAGCAACCCACCCTATGTAACCCTGTCAGAAAAGAAAATACTTGCCGGAAACATACTTAATTATGAACCTCATCATGCACTTTTTGTGCCCGACAACGATCCCCTGAAATTTTACAGGGCAATAATAAATCTTGCCTCTGAAATTCTGAATAAAAATGGCAGACTCTATTTCGAAATAAACGAATCAATGGGAGAAATGCTGTCAGATTTACTTATCAGATCAAAATACAGAGAAGTAAGGGTAATAAACGACCTTAACGGGAAAGCCCGGATAATTAAAGCAATAAAAAATGACTGAAGAAAACACTGTTTTCAAAAGTTCCCTGAACAAAGCCATGCATTTATGTTCAAGGCGTGAATACTGTATATCAGATATAAAAAATAAACTGCAAACATGGGGTATCAATAAATCAGAATCCGATAAGATAATTTCTGTCCTTAAAAAAGAAAATTTTATAAACGAAATGCGTTATTCTGAAGCCTTTGTGAAAGATAAATACAATCAGAATAAATGGGGTAAAATAAAAATCAAGTATAGTCTGAAGATGAAATCCATTCCGTCTGACCTGATAGAAAAAGCACTGGAGTGTATAAATGAAGATACCTACATACAACGCCTGAAAGATATTCTGGCTGAACGTAAAAAAACCATTAAGGCAAAAAACCCCTACGAGATGAAGGGAAAGCTTTACCGCTACGCTATGTCAAAAGGATTTGAAAATAGTCTGATCAGTGATATATTGGACGATATTGTATGACAGATAGCTTATAACCATTTACATATGTGAATAATAAAAGGCATGAAAGCAATAAAGAACAATAAAGAAGATCCGGATATGTCAGTAATTATCAATTGTTTCCGGAAATCCGGATAATTCAGGTAATAGCGCGAAAAAAATATTCTGAGTAAGAACTGTGATACAAAAAAAATAAAAACTTTCATTCCATTTTCATTCCAGGTATATGCTTCGTCTATTCTACCACGTAATATGAGTGACAAACTATGTGACAGACCACATGATGGACATGGCATTCCTGTGATCTTTTCATGAATACAAACGACAGGATAATCATTTCTGTCAGGAGAAAAAACCAAAGAATAGAGTAGTATCATCAAAATGACACTTGCGAATACAAGGTTTCCCAACAGATAAGGATCATCCTTTAATGAAAACCGGAATCTGACAGCCGGACAACTAGTCTGCATTGAGTGTATCATCGGGTTCAATTAGTCCTTCTTCAAGTTCTTCCAGGGTTTTGACTTTATCATTTCTGTTCTGGTCAACATTTATTTCCACTACCTCGTCTCCATTTTCAACTTTTATAGATACCGAAGCGTTTTCTATCTCATCAACAACATTTCTCTGAACATCTCTTACTATCTGCTCTATCTGATCAGGGAATTTATCAGCAAACTTTCCTATTACCATGTATTGTGAAAGCGACATTATTGAGGCTACAATGGCAATAACGAGACCTGCAATCGCAACTCCCCGGGGTGAATCAGCTCTGTTAGCCTGCGATAATCCGACTGATGCAAGCACTATGGCTATGATACCGGGTATAATAGCTACTAAGCCTATACAGGGAATAACGGCAATAACGAATGTTATGATTGCAGTAATCAGGGCAGCTATACCCAGTGTTTGTCCGGAATTTTTGTTTACTTCTTCCATTTTTCTGATAGTATTATTTTAATTTTTTCTTAGCCGGAATATTAAAACTTATCCTGTTCTAAAGACGTTTTAGTATTTTCAATGATGCATGTTAAATTAATATTCTTTTTGCAAAAAATACAATAAGTTATTTTGAATATCCTCCTGAATGTGTCGCTGTTTTATTGATGATCAGTTAAAAGCAGCTCCATAATTTGCCTGGCTGCTTTTGATACCGGAGTACCCGGACCAAATATTGCTGATACTCCTGCATTATAAAGAAATCTGTAATCCTTATGAGGTATTACTCCGCCGGCAACCACCAGAATATCTTCCCTGCCAAGGTTTTTCAATTCTTCAATCACCTGAGGGATAAGTGTCTTATGGGCTCCTGCAAGGCTTGATATACCAAGTACATGGACATCGTTTTCGGTTGCCTGTCTGGCTGCTTCGGCAGATGTCTGAAAAAGGGGACCGATATCTACATCGAAACCCATATCCGCATAAGCTGTTAAAACAACTTTCGCTCCACGGTCATGGCCATCCTGACCTATTTTTGCCACCATTATCCTTGGCTGTCGTCCTTCCTGTCGGGCAAATCTGGCTACAAGTTCTTTTGCTTCCTTGAAATTCCTGTCCGTTCTGTATTCCGATGAATAAACTCCTGATATATAATGTGTCACAGTATTATACCTCCCTGTTATTTTTTCACATGCATAAGTTATCTCACCAAGGCTTGCCCTGTGTAAAGCAGCTTCTACGGCCAGTTCCAGCAGATTCCCTTTACCTGTCAGGGCACATTCAGTGAGGGCATTCAGGGATGCCTGACATAAGCCTTCATCTCTTCCTTCCTTTAAATTCTTCAGTCTTTTGAGCTGGGCTTCCCTTACATTATTATTGTCAACTTCAAGTGTATCAAAAGGTTCTGTTCCGGAAGCCTTGTATTTATTCAAACCTGTGATGACCTGTAATCCCGAATCAATTCTTGCCTGTGTCCTTGCAGCGGCTTCTTCTATCCGCATCTTTGGAAGACCTGATTCAATAGCTTTGGCCATTCCGCCAAGATTTTCAATCTCAGTAATATGATCCCATGCCTTATTAATTAGTTCATGAGTAAGAGATTCTACATAATAAGAACCGGCCCATGGATCTATTGCACGACATATATTTGTCTCTTTCTGAAGCCATATCTGAGTATTCCTTGCAATGGCTGCAGAAAAATCTGAGGGAAGGGCTATAGCCTCATCAAGAGCATTTGTATGCAGACTCTGGGTATGGCCGAAGATAGCAGCCATTGCTTCGATACAAGTCCGCCCCACATTATTAAAAGGGTCCTGTTCGGTAAGGCTCCACCCGGATGTCTGACAATGAGCTCTTAAAGCCATTGATTTAGGATTTTTAGGATTGAAATCTTTCACTATTCTGGCCCATAGTAAACGGGCGGCCCGCAGCTTGGCTACCTCCATAAAATGATCCATCCCTACTGCCCAGAAAAATGAGATCCTTGGAGCAAACTGATCCGGATCCAGACCTGCACGGATACCTGCCCTAAGATATTCAAGCCCGTTGGCAAGGGTATAAGCCAGCTCAAGATCACATGTTGCACCTGCTTCCTGCATGTGATATCCGGAAATACTAATAGGATTGAATCCAGGCATCTTCTGAGAAGTATAAACCAATATGTCGGATACAATTTTCATTGAGAATTCAGGTGGATAAATATGAGTATTCCTTACCATGAATTCCTTCAGGATATCATTCTGTATTGTTCCTGTCAGATCTTCAGGTTTAACTCCCTGCTCCATTGCTGTAACAATATAAAAAGCCATTATGGGCAGCACTGCCCCGTTCATGGTCATGGATACAGATATCTTATCCAGAGGTATCTGATCAAACAGGATTTTCATATCAAGAACAGAATCAACTGCCACTCCTGCCTTCCCTACATCTCCAGCTACTCTTTCGTGATCTGAGTCATACCCACGGTGTGTCGGCAGATCGAAAGCTACTGATAAACCCTTCTGCCCTGCAGCCAGATTACGGCGGTAAAAAGCATTGGACTCTTCGGCTGTTGAATAGCCTGCATACTGACGTATAGTCCAGGGCCTTATAACATACATTGAAGAATATGGTCCACCAGAAAAAGGAGGGATACCTGCAACATAGTCAAGATGCTCAAAATCCTTTATGTCGTCTCTTGTATAAACATATTTTACAGTAATACCTTCTGCCGTTATTCTGGCTGTGTTACTGGGATTGTTCTTATCCCTGTCATTACCTTTCGGTATGTGAGGATAAAAGGCGGTAATATCATCAGATGTATAATGAGGTCCTGAAAGCTTATTGCCTGCTCTAATTGTTTCAGCAATAACTCCATCAGCCAGGGGGGGGAAGACAAATTCTCTTCCCGAGGGACCTTCCTTCCACCCTGAACCGGATTCCTTTATTCTCTTTTGTATGTACCCTCTTTTGAGGGATTCAAAAAAGCCCCCCTCCCCTTGAATTTCAAGAAACAACTTCCATGCATTTTCCGTCAACAGTTGTGTCAGCATTTCAATATAATATGAACCAGCTGACGGATCAGCCACAGTCCCGAAAAAAGATTCCTCTTTCAGCAGTAACTGCTGGTTACGAGCTATTCTTTCAGAGAAACTGTCAGTGCTGCCGGTAACAATATTGAAAGGCTCAACCGTCAGGGAATCAGCGGCGCCGAGAATAGCTGCCATGGCTTCTTCCTGTGTGCGGACAATATTCAGATGTATATCATCTTTGCCCATTTTATGCCTGTCAGTAACACAATGGATTTCCATTGCAGCAGACCGTTGATCCGAAATTTCAAATTTCCCTGTGACAGCCGACCACAATAAGCGGGCTGCCCTCAGTTTTGCTATTTCCGGAAAATAGTCCGGACCCGTCCCAAATGAAAACCTCATTTTTGAAGCAGACTGATCAGGTGAAATATTCCTTTCAGTAAGCCTGAGCATATATTCCATTCCCATTGAAATGGCAAAAGCCAGCTGCATAACAATATTGATCCCGGTATTACAAAAAACAGATGCATCAATATGAACTGCCCTGAAACGAGGAAGATCTGACAACATCCCTGCAATAACAGCCAGGTAATCAAATCCATCGTTTACCGGGATACACAGAGAGCCATTTAACATCAAACGACCCAAAGGATCGGTCTCAACAGCTCCGGAGACATTCCGTATATCTACTTCTGCTTTTTCCAGATATTTCTTAAAACAGCTTATTATCTCCTGAGCTTTCCCGTTGGAAAAAAAGTTTATCTCAACCTGCTCCGGATTAATATTTTTAAGAAGGGCCTCCATTGCCTCCGGAGAAATTGAATCGGGATAAGTTATAATAAAACCCAGCGAATCAACGCCACCCCTGAGTAGCTCAAGAGCCTTTTCATTGGCCTCTGCATAATCTGTAACAATTACATTCTGCCTTATGAGCCATTTATTAACGTTTTTTTTACCTCTCACATAAGGAAATTCTCCAGGAAGAGAATCAATATGCTTTATTCTTTCAATATCCTCTTTTCTGTAGAACGGCATTAAATCGATTCCATCCGGAGTCTTCCACACCATCTTATCATAAAAGTCTGCCCCCTTCAAATCTTCAGTAATCTTTTTGATCCATTCTTCTTTAGTCACCAGAGGGAACTTTTCAAATAATTTATTCTTATTTGTCATTCTGCAGAAATTTGATAATTATATGTTCCCGCTTTTTATTTTCCACCAAACTCCATCAGGAAAGATTTTATGAAATCATTCAGATCACCATCGAGAACAGCATTCACATTACCGGTTTCATATCCCGTGCGGAGATCCTTAACCATTTTATAAGGATGCAGCACGTAAGATCTTATTTGGGAACCCCATTCAATTTTTTTCTTCTGACCTTCAATTTTTTCTTTTTCCTCCATCCTTTTGCGTAACTCAATCTCATACAATTGTGACCGGAGTATCCTCATAGCGTTTTCCTTATTATTGATCTGTGATCTGGTCTCCTGGTTTTCTACTACTATCCCGGTAGGATGATGCCGGAGCCGGACAGCTGTTTCAACTTTATTAACATTTTGCCCTCCTGCTCCGCTTGAGCGGTATGTTTCCCATGTAATATCAGCCGGATTAACCTCTATTTCAATATTATCATCCACAAGAGGTGTAATGAAAACAGAGGCAAATGTAGTCTGTCGTTTCCCCTGAGCATTGAAAGGAGAAATTCTCACGAGCCGGTGTACTCCATTTTCGCTTTTAAGATAACCATATGCCTGTTCTCCTTCTATTTCAATAGTAGCCGATTTGATACCCACTTCATCGCCGGGAAGAAAATCAAGCTGCCGGGTCTTGTAATCATTCCTTTCTGCCCAGCGCAGATACATCCTCAGAAGCATAGCAGCCCAGTCGTTGCTTTCTGTACCTCCTGCTCCGGAATTGATCTTTAAAATAGCCCCCAGCTGATCCTCCTCATTACGAAGCATATTACGTACTTCCAGATCTTCTATCAAAGAAAGACACTTATTGTAATGTGACTCCAGATCGTCCTCCGAAGCCTCTCCCTCCCTGAAAAAATCATTTATAACAATGAGATCATCTACTGCAGTATTGACTTTTTCAAAACTGCCTGTCCAGCTTTTAAGAAAAGATATATTTTTAAGGAGTTCTTCCGCCTTCTTCGGATCATCCCAGAAACCGGGCTGTTGTGTTATTATCTCCTTCTCTTTGACAAGAGCAGATTTACCTTCGATGTCAAAGATACCTCCTTAACGCATCACGTCGTTCAATAAGCTCTTTGAGCTGTTCATTCGTTAACATAACTTAATTGTTTTATAATATAATTATTGCCAAATTTACTCATTTCTCAATTAATCCTTTAATTGGGCAGGCAGATAACTTGTATTATCAAACAGATAAACAGCCTGCCGTGCTCGCCCTGAATATTATGCCAGACATCCATTCTTACTGGCTCTCAAAGGAAAGCCAGGAAAATGCTATTAACAATACAGAGAAAATTTACTGTCGACAATTTTATATCTTTATCACATCAATAATACGGAGAAAATGCTAAAATCTTACCTTTTCCATAACCTTACAGAAGCAGGTTGCGATGAGGCAGGAAGAGGTTGCCTGGCAGGTCCGGTAACAGCTGCAGCAGTTATCCTCCCAAAAAATTTCAGACATCCCGTTCTGAACGATTCAAAAAAAATGACACCCGGGCAGAGAGAAATGATGAAGGATGTCATAATAAAATCGGCTCTGGCCTGGAACGTAGCTTTCATTGACAACCGCGAAATTGATGAACTAAATATCTTGAGAGCATCTGTGAAAGCTATGCACCTGGCTGTTGAAGGACTGAAAAAAAAACCTGAGTTCCTCCTTATCGATGGTAATTTTTTCTTTCCGTATAAGGATATCCCACATAAAACAATAATCAAGGGCGATGGACTTTATTTTTCAATAGCTGCCGCATCTGTACTGGCAAAAGTTTTCCGCGATCAGTATATGACAGAAATACATAAAGATCATCCCGAATATGGATGGAATAAGAATAAAGGCTATCCAACATCATCACACAGAAACGCCATTATGCAAAACGGACTAAGCCCCTATCACCGGAAATCATTTTCCCTGTTCAATACCCAACTCCGTCTCTTATTTTGAATCATTAAAAAGATTATCTATCTGTTCTTCTTAATCTTTTTTTCCTCTTAATAATGAGTATCTTTACAGCCCTGAGAAATAGACAAAACTATCACATACCTTACCCATGATCAGGAGACACAGACAAGAGAATAAATACTTAATACCTGTGGGTTCTCCGGATGAACCCGGCGTAGCTATGTGATCTTTGAAATTAAAAATTTATACGAATGAAGAAGATACTGACTACTCTTGTATTATTTACTCTCCTCTTCAGCTGGAGAGCAAAAGCTGATGAAGGAATGTGGATGCTCCCACTTATTGAAAAACTGAATATCGGCAAAATGACGGAAATGGGTCTGAGACTTACTGCTGAAGATATTTACAGCCTCAATCAGACAAGTGTCAAAGATGCTATTGTGTCAATACCCGGATGTACAGGCGAAATAGTATCATCCCAGGGTCTGCTCATGACCAACCATCATTGCGGTTACGGATCGATACAATCACACAGCACTGTTGAACACGATTACCTGACAGACGGCTTCTGGGCTATGACGAAAGAAGAAGAACTGCCATGCAGCGGTATGTATGCCAATTTCCTTGTCAGAATAGAAGATGTGACAAAGCAGGTGATGGCTGAGATAAAAGAGGATATGAGCGAATCTGAAAGAACATCAGCTATTAACGAAGCAAGGAGAAAGATTGAAAAAAATGCCACTTCCGGAAATAATTACAGAGTTTCAGTATCTTCATTCTTTGGAGGTAATTACTATTACCTGCTCGTTTATGAGAGATATAACGATGTCAGGCTGGTTGGAGCACCTCCTTCATCAATAGGAAAATACGGGAACGATACCGATAACTGGGAATGGCCCAGACATACAGGCGATTTCAGTATTTTCCGTGTGTATTCCGGACCTGACGGGAAACCTGCATCATATTCAGAAGACAACATACCCCTGAAGGCTAAAAACTGGCTGCGTGTATCTCTTCAGGAAAGAAATATCGGAGATTTCACTATGACATTCGGATACCCCGGAAGGACACAGAGATACTATACATCATACGAGGTGAATGAATTGATGACCATCACAAATCCTAACAGGGTTAAGATAAGAGGCATAAAACAGGATATCTGGAAAAATGATATGCTTGAAGATCGAAAGATAAACATACAGTATGCATCAAAATACTCCAGCTCTTCCAACTACTGGAAATATTCCATAGGGATGAATACACAGCTTGAGAGACTTGACGTAATTGCAGAAAAACAGTCCATTGAAGAACAATTTAACAGTTGGATAGGGTCTGATGAAGCTAAAAGAGAAAAATACGGTCAGGCTGTCGATCTGATAAAAAGAGCTGTCGAAGGAAGAGCCGAATATCTTAATGCCCAACAATATCTGAGTGAATGCATACAGGGTTTCGAATTGCTTGGTTTCAACTCATTCGGATCTCTTCTCCTCACTGTCCTTAAATCGGATGATGAAAAATATGTTGCACAGACTATTAGCCGTACTCTTGGAACCCTTGGAGAGATATACAAGGACTACAGTCCCTCCACCGACAGAAAATCAGCAAAAGCCATGCTCAGGTTATACAGGGATGATGTACCTGAAAAATTCCATCCTGATTTTTATGCAAAGATTGTTGACAGGAAATATAAGGGCGATATTGATAAGTTTATTGATGACATATTCGACGAGTCATTATTTGCCAATGAAGATAAACTGAGAACATTCCTGGGGAAGCCCTCCGTTAAAACCCTTGAGAATGATCCTGTTGCAGAAATTGCTGCTTCAATAAACAAGATGATCGATTTTGTTTCTTCAGAGATCAGCAGGTTCGATGAAGATATTAATAAAGGGAGAAGATTATGGATAGCCGCTTTAATGGAAATGTCGCCGGAAAAAACATTCTATCCTGATGCCAATTCCACAATGCGTCTTTCTTATGGGTCTGTACAGGATTATGATCCACGTGATGCTGTCACTTATAAACACTATACAACTATTGAAGGAGTTCTGGAAAAGTATAAACCGGGAGATTATGAATTTGACCTTCCGGAAAGATTTATTGATCTTGCACAAAGAAAAGAGTTCGGGAGATATGCTTCATCAGAGGGCTATATGCCTGTTTGTTTTCTTACAACAAATGATATTACCGGAGGTAATTCCGGCAGTCCGGTACTGAACGGTAAAGGAGAATTGATAGGACTGGCATTTGACGGCAACTGGGAAGCAATGAGCGGGGATGTTGCCTATGAACCTACTGTCCAGAGAACCATAGCTGTTGATATAAGATATGTCCTGTGGATAATCGATATCTATTCAGGAGCCGGACATCTGATTGATGAAATGACAATAACAAAATAACAAACTGCGATCTGGCTTAGGCTGCTTTTACCAAAATACTGCAGACAGCAAATATTGTTTTTAATTAACTTTGCATCAAATATATCTGAATATGCACCTGAGTTTTCTGGAAATACTGGCAGCATTTATGGTTCTTTTTGCAATAATTGATATTCCGGGATCAATCCCTATAATCATTGATATCAAATCAAAGGGAGTAATAATCCGTCCAGCAAGGGTTACACTTGTCTCTCTGTCTATTCTTCTGGCTTTCCTCCTGATAGGAAGCCCCCTGCTGGGTGTCTTCGGTATCGATGTCTCCTCTTTTGCCATCGCCGGTTCCTTTATCATCTTCCTCATAGCTATGGAGATGATACTTGGTATCGAGCTTTTTAAACAAGATGCCTATGGAAGTGGTGCTATATTCCCAATAGCTTTTCCCCTTATAGCAGGAGCAGGATCAATAACAACCATCCTGTCCATCAAGGCTGAATATGAAACGATAAATATCCTTATAGCCCTGTTGATCAATATGTCAATAGTATACCTGGCTCTGCGTATGACTTCTGTTTTCGAAAAAATACTCGGACAGGGAGGGGTACAGATACTTAGAAAAATATTCGGAGTCATCCTCCTCTCCATTGCGATAAAACTGTTTTTAACCAATACCGGTATCATTCTTCCCAATGCCGGATAAAATAACCATATATACCGATGGTGCTTCCCGCGGTAATCCCGGGCCGGGAGGCTATGGAGTAGTTCTTAAATGTGGCCGGCACAGACTCGAGAAATCAGAAGGATACAGACTGACCACTAATAACAGGATGGAACTACTGGCTGTCATAACCGGACTGGAAGCTTTGAAAAAAACCGGAAGCAATGTGACAATTTACACCGATTCGAAATATGTTGCAGACGCCGTCTCAAAAGGATGGGTCTTTGAATGGGAAAAAAAAGGATTCAGAAAGAAAAAGAACCCCGACTTGTGGATCCGATTCCTGAAGACTTACAGAAAACATAATGTATCATTCGTGTGGATAAAAGGACATGCCGGAAATGCTGAAAATGAAGTATGCGATAAACTGGCAGTGGAAGCATCTCAGAAAAAGGATCTCCTTGACGACACAGGTTTTGAATCCGGAGATGATGAAAATGAACTATTTAACAACTAAAAGATGAGAGGACAGGCTGAGCTTTATGATCTTCTTAATAAACTGGATATAAAATTTGAATATTATGAACATCCTCCTCTTGCTACTATTGATGATGCTCTGGAATACTGGAACAACATTGACTCAGGGAAATGTAAGAACATCTTTTTCAGAAATCATAAAGGGAACCGTCATTACCTTGTAATCCTGGAACACCTGAGCCAGTTGAATATACACGATCTGGAAAAACGCTTGAAGCAGGGGAAACTTAGTTTTTCCTCTGATAAAAGACTGAAAAAATATCTTGGTCTGGAACCGGGTTCAGTCTCTCCCTTCGGTCTGATAAACGATACAGAAAAGCATGTTCATCTTTTTATCGATGAGAAACTGATGGATTATCAAAAACTTGCTTTCCATCCGAATATAAACACTGCTACTCTGGTTATCAGCAGAGCCGGCTTTTTACGCTTTCTGGAATACACGGGCAATACCTTTGAATTCTTAAAATTATATGGATAAAAAAATGCGCTGTTCATATGAACAGCGCATAATGATTATTTAAAATAAACCTAATTCCGGGAGTTAGAATTTTCTTTTACCATGATCTTTATAAGCAGGTTGTATCCATTTCTCCATTGGTTCAAACTTGCTTAGAGATGCCCATCGTAAACCTCTTTTGGTTATTTCCAGAGCTTCAGGAACATTAAAATCAGTAGCTACGTGTCCAAGAGAAGAATAGAAGATCCTTCCTTTTCCGTAAGCTTTCTTCCATACCACGGGAACAATAGAACCTCCTATCCAGTCAGCATGATCACTGGGGAAAGTGGTTGTTGCAAGAACTTTCACGTTTGGATCAACATGCATAAAGTATTGTTCCGATTTCATATCGAAATCACTGAGCCCTTTTGTTATCTCATCTTTCTTGTCAACTATGTTAACAGTGTAATCGACAACATTTCCCGGATGAGCCACCCACTGACCTCCTACCATAAACTGGTACTCCACATTATTCCTGAAGGAGTCACCGGTACCACCATGCCATCCGGCAAGACCTACACCTGTTTCCTTAACAGCTGACAGCAAAGCAGCTTCCTGCTTACGGTTTATCTGCCCCTGGGTCCAGGCTTGTACAATAAGATCAAAATCATTTTTCAGATCATTGTTTATGTAAGCATCAAGAGTATCGGAAACTATTACTTTAGCACCTTCAGATTCCATCCATGGCACAAAAATATCACGGCATTTATCCGGTTCATGGCCCATCCAGCCACCCCATACAAACAATACTCTCTTTCCGTTAAGGACAGAGGGAGGGGCAGGAGGAATACCATAAGTCTTTTCTCCTCCTATAATGGAAGGAGCAACTACAGCTGCCGCTGCGGCTGCAGCACTTTTTGTAATAAACGATCTGCGTGTTATCATATCTTTTGAATTTTTGGTAAAATATTTATTCTGAATCGCATTTTTATAAAACAGGGTGTTAAGATAAAAAAAATGTAGCAAGATGTCATGTTATTTTTTAATAAATTTTATTTAGAATAAATTCAAATAATAAATTTCCTGCAACGAAAGGTATCCGGTCACGTCATTTGGTAAACTTAAATACCGAAAAAAGCCATGAGAATTTTAATCTGTACAATTTTGTTATTCACCGTTTCAATAATTAATACACTTGCACAAACAGATGCAAATACTGATAATAATAAAAAGAAATACCATGTAACAAGGATATCGAACACTCCGGATATTGACGGAATACTCGATGAGGAGGTATGGAATCTTGGTGTATGGGAAAAGGGGTTCACCCAGAACCGTCCGTACGATGGCCGGCCATCAAGCCAAAAAACGGATTTTAAAGTATTGTTCGATGATAATAATCTTTATGTTGCTATAAAATGCTATGACAGCAGTCCCGACAGTATTGTCAACAGGCTTACCCGGAGGGATGATACTGACGGCGACCTGGCCGGGGTATTAATTGACAGTTATCATGATCTGCGGACAGGTTTTCTCTTTGGAGTCAGTGCCGCCGGCGTTAAATATGACATATTATTCACAGGTGACGGAGCCAATGAAGATCCTTCATGGGATCCCAACTGGTGGGTGAAAACATCAATAAACGATGAAGGCTGGGTGGCAGAAATGAGGATCCCTTTCAGCCAGGTAAGGTTTGATAAAAATTCTGACGACGTGTGGGGTTTCGAAGTGGCAAGAGTCATTTACCGCCATGATGAACAAAGTTTCTGGCAACCTATATCACAGGATGCCCCCGGTATAATACATCTCTTTGGTGAACTGCACGGCCTCGAAGAAATTCAACCCAGAAAAATTTTTGATGTCACTCCATATGGTGTTGCCCGAACGGAAACATTCAAAAAAGAACCCGAAAATCCTTTCCGGAGCAAAGGGAAAGACTACGGATTGACAGGAGGTATCGATGCCAAAATAGGGATCACGAACAATATGACAATGGACCTTAGTATCAACCCTGACTTCGGACAGGTAGAAGCCGACCCTTCCGTGGTCAACCTTTCAGCTTATGAAACATACTTCAGCGAAAAAAGACCTCTGTTTATTGAAGGAAATAATATAACAAGCTTTAACCTAGGATTGGGTGACGGTGATTCAGGTAACGACAACCTTTTCTATTCACGAAGGATAGGCAGACGGCCAGCTGGACAACCCCATGAGGAAGACGGATGGTACTCTGACATACCTGCTTTTACTAAAATACTGGGGGCAGCCAAGCTTACAGGCAGAACAAAGAATGGATTATCAGTTGGTTTTATAGAGGCTGTGACAGCTGAAGAAAAAGCTGAGACAGATACAGGTGATGAAAGGATCTTTCAGACTGTCGAGCCTCTTACCAACTATACAATTGGAAGAGTTCAAAAAGATTTCGGAGAAGGAAATACTCTCCTGGGAGGAATAATAACAGGTACAAACCGTGTCCTCGATGATAACCTCGGCAAAGAAATGCATAAATCAGCATATACGGGTGGACTTGATTTTACACAATATTTCAATAATAAAAACTGGATGTTCAATATAAGCCTGGCAATGAGTCAGGTAAACGGGACAAAAGAAGCTATTGAGAGTACTCAGAAATCATCTGCCAGATATTTCCAACGACCTGATAATGATCATACAACCTTTGATCCCGACAGGACTTCTCTTACAGGAACAGCAGGAAAATTATTGTTGCAAAAACAAAACGGGCATTTTAATATAATGGCCAGCAGTATATGGAAAACCCCCGGCTTTGAAGCCAACGACCTTGGATATATGCAGGAAGCCGACAGGGTACTGTCAGTAATATGGGTCGGCTACAATGTATGGGAACCTAAAGGAATATACAGAAATTACAACTTCGGAGGTGATATATATATAGTTAATAATTTCGGAGGTGATATTACCGGCAAAGGGTTTGAATGGAACGGGAATATTGATTTCCGTAATTACTGGAGCGCCTGGGGAGGAGGAAATATAAGTACCAGCCACAAATCTCCCGGGATGCTCCGCGGCGGTCCTATGATGATGATGCCGGGCTCACTCCAGTATCGCATGGGTTTCAGGACCGACCACCGTAAAAAACTGAATTTCAATTTATACGGCAACTTCACAAATGGCTTTAAGGATCATCAGAACAGTCTTTACTCCCAGATAACAATAACATACAAACCTTTCAACTCTCTGTCTGTCAGCCTTAACCCCTCATACAACAAATCATTCAGCAATCTTCAGTATGTGACGCAACTCAACTATAACGATGAAGAAAGATATATCTTTGCTTCAATCGACAGAAAAACCATTAGCGCCTCCTTCCGCGTCAACTTCAACATCAGCCCCGACCTTACATTACAATACTGGGGCCAACCCTTTATCTGCAGCGGAAAATATTCTGACCATAAATATATAACCGAACCAATGGCTGATGATTACAAAAACAGGTTCCATATTTATACCAACGACCAGAAAAATTATAACTCAGATAATATTTATATTGATGAAAATGTTGACGGTACTACCGACTATTCAATCGAATACAAAGATTTCAACATAAGGGAATTTCTGTCAAATCTGGTACTGAGATGGGAATACAGTCCGGGATCATCACTCTATCTCGTTTGGAGCCAGAACAGAAACTTCAACAATAACACAGGGGCGATGGATTATTTTAATGATCTTGGCGATCTGTTCGACAGAGATACCAACGTCCCAAATAATGTATTTCTTATAAAATTCAGTTATCGTTTCGGCTTCAAATAGAAAAATATGATGAGCTTTTCGGTATAAAGAACACCACAGCTGGCTCTGGTAAACAACAGAGAGAGCTGTTCTACCTGAAAATAAGCTCTCCAAAGAACCGTGGCAGATGAAAATCAGGAACAGGATTATCAATAGGTGCCCAGGTCATATAATGTGGATTTGAATTATTAACTGCTGCTTTGTAAAAATTAGCCCTCCAGACTACCCCCGGGGAAGGATGCGTAATACCGGAATATTTCCTTATAATATCCATTGGCAGACTGTAAGCCACTATCCAGCCTGTTGTTCCGGTAATTTCAGGATCAATAACGCCTGGCAAAGAATGATATATCTCTATCATACTTAAATCCTCAGGAGATACTTCAATATACTCTTTTCTGGGTACTATATTATAATGCATCAACGGAACGCCTCCGCAATTGACCTCCAGATTAAAATATCTCTCCGGAGAATTATTATCAGGTGAGAAAAAGAACTCCACACAACTGTCTTCCCAGACGGCCCCGTTGACAGACCTCTCCTTACACCTGGTAAATTTCTCTCTGACAGCAAAAAACACATGAAGAAATTCATGGTCATAGATAAGCCGCACCTTTGCCTCCGGGGGATATTCAGGACGTGCTCCCATGTAATTAACAATGGATAAAAATCTGATATCCTTCCATCCACTTTCCTGCCACAGACAGTCTGCCTTTAAAAGACCGGCTGTCCGGTATATTTCATAAACATATTTCTTATTCATTATCACTGATACGGTGTCGACAATGCGGTTACATAAAAAGTGGAAAGATATATTCCTATTGTCCTTCTATATAACCAGGGGAAATGCTCTTATCCTTTGAGTTAACCTGTGTCTGTTTCTTAATTCCGGTTCTACAAAAATCCAATATGATCCTTTATTATTTAAAAAGCAGTTGGGCAAACTTGTAAAGGTTATTTCTCCATACCGGCCAGGTATGGCCACCCGGATATTCATCATAGATATATTTGATCTTCATTTCATCATATCTGGCCATCATTGCTTTACAATTCGGGTGGGCACCGTCCTCCCTGGTCCCTGTTGCAAGCCATAGAAGTTTTAGATCATTATTTATTTTTTCAGAGTTTTTTGCAATGAATTCATATTGCGCTTCAGCCATTTTATTATCTGAAGGGATTCTCCATCCGGAACTGAATATACCAAGGTATGCAAAGATATCTGTGTTATTGATTCCTGCATACAGAGTCTGTAATCCTCCGGCAGACAGCCCTGCAAGTGCTCTGCTCTTTGAATCCGTTTTGGCACGATAATTTTTTTCTACGAAGGGAATTATGCACTGTATCAATTCTCTTTCGAACAACCTGTATCCCATATCACCAGGGCTTTGTGCTTCCATGTTTCCGTCGGGCATTACTATCAGCATGGGCCTTGCTTTATCATCAGCAATAAGATTGTCGAGGATCAGATCTGCTTTCCCCTGTATAGCCCATCCTCTCTGATCTTCGCCTCCTCCATGCATAATATATAAAACGGGATAGGCCTGGTCAATGTTAACATCATAGCCGGCTGGTTTATAAATGTAAAACTGTCTCCACTTGTTAAATACTGTTGAATAATAGTGTTTGATAGCTATTTCACCATGGGGGACATCCTTTATGCTGTAATAATCATCACCCCTGAACGGCACTTCTATACCACTTGCCATTCGTCCCATTCCATAAAATGTTTCACTGGCCGGATCTGCTACTGTAAAACCGTCGACAATCAGTGAGTAATAATGAAAGCCCTCTGTTAGAGAATCGGTTGTAACCTCCCAGACATTGTCTTCAGTCTTTTTCATATCATATCTCTTTCCCAGATCAAGCTGCAAACTATTTACATCGGGTGCGTTGATCCTGAAAAGAGCACGGCCGTCGGGCAGTATCTGAGGAAAATTTGCTCTTCTTACGTTCGAAGGGGCGGGATGCCCGGGCATATTGTATTTGTTGAATTTGGAAGCATCTGCCGGGTTATTAAAGCCCTCAGGTGCATGCGCCTCAAGGTCTTCCCTGAAAAGCTGTTGTAAGGTATTAGTAAGATACAATTTGCAATTCATCCATGTATGACCACCCGGAACAACCAGCGTATCAAGGTTAAGACCTTTTCCCCTGAACATGGCTATGAGCTCTTTTGCATTCTCATAGAGGAAATCTTCAGTGGCAATGCTGATGGTAAACAGCTTAATCTGTTTATTCATCAGGCTTGCATCGGGAGACCAGTCAGAGAAATTTTTCCTGTATTCAGGGGTTGCAGTATAAGGTGCATAAGAACATATATAAGCAAATTTATCAGGATTGGTAAGGCCGATATTCAGTGTCTGCCCTCCTCCTACCGAAAACCCGGCGACAGCACGGTGCTTACTGTCAGTCAAAACCGGATAATTCGACTCTATAAAAGGTATAATATCATCGACAACATCTCTTGTAAATCCATCCTGCGGCCCGGGCATAACATTTGCATAAGGCATCACAATTATCATTGGATTAGCTTTTCCCTGAGCAATCAGATTATCTGCAATTAAATTTGCACGTCCAACCTTTGTCCAGGTCTCTTCAGTATCCGAACCTCCATGGATAAGATAAAGAACCGGATACTTAACTGTACCGTTAACATCAAATCCCGGAGGCGTGTACACAAGCAGCCTGCGGGTTCTTCCCAGTGTTGAGGATTTATAGTACCTGTAGCTTATTTTCCCGTGAGGAACATCCTGAAGAGAATGGATAAGCGGTTCTTCGCCAGGTATATCTACAAGACTGAATTTAAACCGTTCATTTGCAAAAAGAAGAGTATTATTGGGATCGGCAACCTGAATACCATCGACAATGAAGCAATAGGGATAAATGTCAGGTTTCACCGGACCAACTTTAACACTCCATATCCCTGATTCCTCTTTTTTCATAGCCACAGGCTCTGTTAACAGTTCAGAACTTAGAACAACTTCAGCCGCGTTACGCGCATAAAACCGGAAAGTGATACTGCCATCAGGATGAATTTCAGGTGAAATGACCGCAGGAGGTCTTTGAGCCATGACAGAAAGGCTGGTAAAAACAACAGTGAATAATATCAGAAATGTCTTCTTCATCTTGCCTAATAGTTTATTTAAAAAGTAATTGAGCTGTTTCTGTAAGGAATAACCTGGTGTTCATCCAGGTATGCCCCCCTGAGCTTATCAGATTTTTATACCTGACATTTTTTGATTTTAGGAAGTCCATAAAATCAACCGTCTGCTCATACAGGAAATCTTCATTCCCCACACTTATCCATAGTAATTTCAATTGCTTGTTCGTGAGTTCAGGATTTTCATAAACATGCCTGTAAGACGATTCCATTTCCTGGTCTGTAAGATAGGCGCTGAAGCAGCATATCCATGAGAATTTGTCCATATTTGCAAAGCCGGCTCTGAGTGTCTGGCCTCCGCCTCTTGAAAAGCCTCCAATAGCCCTGTTATCACCATTGCTTATTACCCGGTAGTTTTTTTCAATATATGGTATTATATTATCTGTCAGATCATTTTCAAATGTCTTCGCCCGGTGGACTGCTTCTTCCCCTTCCCTGTCAGCCGGGTCAGCAGGCTTGGGCAAACCCTTCTGAGCAGCTATTGTACCTTCCACATTCCCGTATGGCATTACAATTATCATAGGTTGTGCCTTGCCTTCTGAAATCAGATTATCAAGGATAAAGTTAGCCCTTCCCACTTTGAACCATGTCTCTTCTGTATCCGTAGTACCACCAATAAGGTAAAAGACCGGATAACTTTTTGACAAATCTGTTTCATAGCCAGGTGGTGTATATACAACAAGAGATCCTGTCGTCTCCTCTGCCGACGGATAATATTCATAAGTTACTGTACCATGCGGAACATCTCTTAAGGAATGGATCAGAGAAGGATCATCAGGTATATCAACAAGGCTGGCTTTAAACCTTTCATTGGGGAAAAAATCCACATTCCCGGGATCCATCACCTGCATACCGTCCACTATAAAGTTATAGGGGTAGATATCGGGTGTGACAGGACTGACAGTGGCACTCCACATACCATATTCATTCTTTGTCATTTCTAACGGAGCCCTTTCAAACTGTGTACTCAGCCTGACGCTTTTTGCCGAAGGAGCCAAATAACGGAAAGTGACAGTTTTATCTGCATTTATCTGGGGCGATATTGCCAGAGGACCTCTTGGAGGTTGTGCTGTTGCCAGAACTGGGAAACAACACAATAGCCATACAAACAGATAACGGGAATTAAATTTTAAAACCATTGGAATATTAATTTAATATTAATTTTAAATTTCTCATCCATTTGAAAAGTGGAGACATCCACTCTTCAGTCTTCTGACGAAGTACAAAACCATGCCCGCCTTCAGGATAAATATGCATCTCGACAGACACATCATTATGTCTCATGGCTTCAAAAAAGTATATGCTGTTGTCAACGTCCACCAGTTTATCATCAGCTGAATGTGTTATATAAGTTGGAGGTGTATTTTTTGTAACCTGCATCTCGCCGGAATACTGATCTATAAGCTCTTTCGAAGGATTTGGCCCCAGCAGATTTGTCCGTGAATCGAGGTGAGTGAGATTATCCTGCATACTGATTACAGGATAAATCAGTATCAGGAAATCTGGTCTCAGACTGATATTATCCGGATTATTGATATAAGATTTTTCGAAATGTGTGGCAACTGTTGAGGCCAGATGCCCCCCGGCTGAGAATCCTACAATCCCGATACGGTTTATATCTATCCCCCATTTCCCGGCATTCTCTCTTACTACCTTTATTGCCTGTTGAGCATCCTGAAGAGGTCCCGTTGTCTTGTCTTTCATTGTAGCATCATCAGGCAGCCTGTATTTCAGAACAAAAGCAGCAATCCCATTTTTCGCAAATTCACGGGCTGTCATGACACCTTCACCCTGGTAAGTCAATACTTTATAACTTCCTCCGGGACAGACAATAACAGCAGCCCCTGTCGCTTTATCCTCTTCCGGGAGATAGATTTCCAGCTCCGGATCAGTGACGACTGTGATCATGCCGTGAGATGATCCCCGGCCTTCAGTTTCTGTTGTGACTTTTCCCGTTGAACCGGGAATGGTCCCGGGATATAATCTGAGCAGTTCCTGAGCTGATACTGATATTGAAACAAATATCAGGAAAACTATAAATGATATGATCCGTTTTGTTTCCATCGTTTTACTTTTTTCTATTATTATTCTTTTCCCATATTTAAAAACTTACCTATTAATATCCTTCCGGTTTTTGAAAATTACTGTACCGGAAATACATATTTTTACAGTAATAATTTTAATAAAGGTATATAATATTTTTAAATAAGTGTAGATTTAACATTTAAAAAAAGTCCGATGTTACAGGATTGATCTCTTAAGGATCAGTTCGTTTAAAAAAAAAGAGAGTGTCTCAAAAGGGCACTCTCTTTTTTTATATGTTCATTTCTTTTTGTTCGTCCAAAAAGAAACGAACCAAAGAAAAAGGGCGCCGGAAATGATAACTTCAGCCTTTTTTGGCAAAATGCCTTTGGCGTCACGCTCCCAAAAAAGGCTGAAGTTCGCGCCATTTCCGGTTTGCCACCGCACCTTTCGCTCGAAATTATTGTTAATAATTGATGTAAAGTATTGGAAAGAAGGGGTATGTCCCCCTCCAAAAGCCTCAAATTGTGTAATTTGAGGTATGCAAACTAAAAGTAGAACAAAGGTAGTCTTTAAAGATTACAGTCCCAACCAAATTTTACTTCTTCCACCTTCGCTGGAAGAGATGATAGATCCGAACCATCCGGTTAGAGTTGTCAACCATGTCATTGATAGTCTGGATATTGATACATTAACAAAGAAGTATAAGGGAAGAGGGTGCTCAAGTGAAGGAAACAATGCCAGTAGCCTTTCCTCGTATTCGCCCACTCCCAGGCTTTGGATTTAGGTATTCCTAACCTGATCAGGTTGGCACATTTGGTTCTAATTCGTTTCCATTGTTTCCATATCACCATGCGCAACCTGTACTCACCTTTGGTTACGTAAAATGAATAACCTAAAAATTTTACGTCACTGACGTGAGATACCTTGCTCTTCTCCCGGTTGACCTTTAAAAACAGCTTCCCTTCAATAAAAGGAATGATGCTTTTCATGGTTCTTTCGGCACTTCGTTTGCTCTTGCACAAAATAACCATGTCATCTGCATATCGAACGAACTTGTGCCCTCTGCGTTCCAGTTCTCTATCCAGTTCGTTGAGCATAATATTGCCCAACAGCGGACTTAGAGGACCACCCTGTGGCACTTCTTGTTCGCTTGGTTCATGTCTGCCCTCTGTCATCACCCCTGCATTAAGGTACTTATGGATCAGCGAGATTACCCGCCCATCCTTTATCGTTTTCGATAATACCTCTATCAGTTTGCTATGACTAACAGTATCGAAGAACTTTTCCAAGTCCATGTCAACAGCATATCTATAGCCTTCGGTGATGTACTCCCTGCACTTATTCAGTGCATCGTGGGCATTCCTTTTCGGTCTGAACCCGTAACTGTCGTATTACGGTACTATGACCTCGGCTGACTTCTCACAGCAAATCTTATTTCAACCGTGCTTCATACTCCGTTTCCAAACGTCTGTGAGATCTCTCCGGGTAAGAACATTAACTTTCATCCCATATACCTGCTGCATCTACCTTGGTTACCCCGGACAGTATCGGACTTTGTTTTGTTTTGCAAACTCATCCGGTAACCTTAGGCCTTTTATGCAATTTCTGTTTGTCAGGCCGGGATTTTGCCTCCAGCTTCCTTAAGATTATACCTCACGATGGGCACCCTTGCTATTGGCTAACGCTTCCAACTGTCAAAGTGCGTTCGGGACTTTCACCGTATAGTTAATGCCCATGCCGGGCGCACAAAAAAAAGCCGTCTCAATTAAGTTATGAGATGGCCTCTTTTGTTAAAGATTATGTTGTTTCCGGATCTTAGTTTATCCCCACCATTTTTCTCCTTCCACCAGATGTTTTTTGGCTACATCTTTATTAAGATCCAGACCGAGACCTGGTTTATCGGAAAGTTGGATGTATCCGTCCTGTATAATTTCTCTGTCGTATTCCACCAGTGTCTCCCATCCTCCGTGTCCGTCGCGTGAAGTGTCTTTATAGTCATAACTTTCATGACCTATAAAATCAAACATTGTTGCCGCACAATTAGCAGATGCTATAGTAGCCACAGGCCCCATAACATTATGTGTTGCGACGGGCATATAATATGCATTTGCCAGATCGGCAATTTTTTTGGCTTCGAGCAGACCTCCTGCCATGGATATGTCTATTTCAACCATATGAACAGCCTGTTTGGTGATAAAAGGCAGGAAATCGTGAAGAGTATATAAATTCTCACCGCAAAGGATAGGAACAGGAGAAGCTGCTGTAAGTTTAGCCCATGTATCAACATATTCGATAGGCATAGGATCCTCTATCCACCAGGGCCTAATTGGTTCCAGCGCTTTCGCCAGGCTTATTGCATCCCAGAAACCGAATTCCCAGTGGCAGTGTACTATTATCTCAAATTCATCGCCTGCCGCTTCTCTCAGATTGGTATATCCCCGAACATTATTTTGCAGCTCGGTATAAGAAAGACGTCTGTTCAATGCCTCGCCTCCCGGGCGTCTGGATATTCTGAAAGGTTTGGCTGCAGTCCATTTCTGAACAGACTGGTTAACATAATCTATCCATTCCCTGCATACTGCAGGGTCGAGCATGTTTCTGGGCTGGCTGGTCAGATAAGCTCTTACCTTGTCGGTATAACATCCGCCTCCCAGTATCTTTCGAAGAGGCATTCCCAGGAGTTTGCCCACAAGATCCCACAAGGCAACCTCACATCCTGTAACGGCATGTATACCTATTCCCCCGTTTCCTCCCAGGTAAGAAACCCTGAACTTCATCTGCTCTGTCAGTCGTGCTATGTCGAAGGGGTCCTGTTTGACAAGGATCTGTTTGAAAGCATTTTCAACAACATCTTTGGCTCCCAGGCCTGTTACATCATGATGACATTCGCCAATACCATATACACCGGCGTCTGTTTCGATTTTAACAAGGGGCAGTACATGACCTCTGCTGCTCATCTGAACCCTCATACATTTAACATCGGTTATCCTTACCTTACCTTTTTCGGTCTCAGCAAGACCACTGAAACCCGGTAATACAGCAGCAGCCGGAGCTGCTGTTGCCATTGTTTTTAAAAAATCACTTCGTTTCATAGTACTTCATTTACTATTTTTATATTATTTCATACGTTTAAAAATCTTTATTTACCAGAGATCTTCGCCGAATTCCCAGCCTTTTCTGACAGGTTCTTTTACATATTTATCAAATTCCGGATGATTGGTAATTTTCATTGTCGTTTCATCATATTCAATACGGGTATCTAATCTCTGAGCCATTACTCCTAATATGGCCATTTCAATCAGCCGGACATCATAAAAGCCTCAGCTGCCACTGTTGAAATCTGTGTAAAAAAATCCTCCTTGTTAGTCTCTTCATATGTCAATGCTTTATATGTGTTTTCTCTGTGTTATTTTTCTCAAGAGGGTCTTTTACAACCAGTTGCCGGAAATAAAAAATACTGCCAACGGAGAATGTCACTTTAAAAATAATATATTATTTCAAATTTATGGAATCAGGACGACCTGATTCTTTTCACCTCTAACAATGACCACAATTTACTACTGAAAGAAACTGGCAGATAATAGACAATGTCTTAACCCCCCAAATTTAATTAGACCTAATTTGTTTTTCAAATTATGTCCAGCTATTTGGGGGGTTAAGACAGCAGCCTGAAAAGAAGAATTCCAATGCAAGCGTGGAATGAATACTATGAGTTATTATTAACCGATGAGCCTCATACAGCTCAAAAATCGGAGGATTTGTCAAGAGTGTCGGCTAGTGTGGACACTGGTCTTGCTCTTGACAAATCAGCAGATACGGCTAACTTTGCTAATCGGTTGATGAATGAAAATAAAAATGAAAAAGTAATATTTAAAATTGATAAATCTGCCCTAATAATAGGAGGTTAAGACAATATCAAATTATCATATTACTTGGTCATTGGATATTTCGGTGATACTGACCCCCCACGATAGGTTTATTCAAAGAACAAATGTTTAACTGACAATATTACCGTTTTTTGTTATTTCTTAAAGAATTTTCA
>Ga0209723_1001500_pt1 | contig 35901 bp, 28 predicted proteins | sample BiotimSIPDNA_2_FD_185750 | JGI IMG/M metagenome (GOLD analysis project Ga0209723, IMG submission 185750) | Anaerobic biogas reactor microbial communites from Washington, USA - Biogas_R2 time_0 SIP DNA (SPAdes) (version 2) | ecosystem: Engineered > Bioreactor > Anaerobic > Unclassified | place... | reverse complement strand
GCAAGTATGGCTTCGGAAGCGATGATGCTGTATTTTCCGGTTCGATGATTAACCAATCGCTCAGTGAAGAGCTGTTCAGTTTTTCATTTGCCGCCATACAGTATGTCAAGAAGTCTCGGGATTTTGACGCCTTTTCTGCGACGGCTGCCTTTAATTCGTCCGCAATTCCGGAACCGGCGACACTGGCGATTCTGGGGCTGGGCGGTTTGGCCCTCTTGAGGCGTCGAAACAAATAAGCTTCTTCGTCATCTTCTGAAAAGATGATTTTTACGAAGAGAGGTTCTTTTCTTTGAGGAGGAAAGGATCTCTTTTTTTGCGCGCTGCCGCTAACCAGTTCACAGATAAGCTCGACAAAAGGACCGCGTAGCGGATTTGAGTGACATCTCTCTCGTACCTCCTAAAACAGGACCGGTATCATCTTGAACCCACAAATCCAAGAAGACCGATCGCTGATGATTGGAAGTATTAAACTGCCGCCCCGGATACTGTGATTCTATCATCCGCGGCCGAGCCGATGCCAAAGGCTTGCAGCAAATTCACCCAAAATAGATTCTGCCCCGAATTTCGTTGCATTCCCGTCTTTATTTGTTAAGGTAATAGGGTGTTTTGGGCAACACGGCGTCGATAATAGCGAATTCAGTCCTCGTGGCGCAATTGGATAGCGCGTTGGCCTCCGAAGCCAAAGGTTACAGGTTCGAATCCTGTCGGGGACGTTTAACAACATCATCAATGCAGAAAAACAGCACACCGATCATTGTTTCCAAGGTTTCCTTTGCCGTCCTGCTTACCAGAGATCGGGGCGGTGGGCCGAGGGGCAAGCGTCGGCAATCGGGCAGGCGGGGCAGTTTGGTTTGCGGGCGTTGCACTCCGCCCGGCCGTGAAACACAAGGCAGTGGCTGAACATCGTCCAGCCGCCGTATTTTTTGCGGGGGACGATCTCCATCAGATCAAACTCCAGCTTGGCCGGGTCGCTGTTGGCCGACAACCCCAGCCGCCGGCTCAGGCGAATGACGTGCGTATCGCACACGATCCCCTGCACGCCGAAGCAATTGCCCAAAATCACATTGGCCGTCTTGCGTCCGACGCCGTTGAGCGTCAGCAGTTCGTCCATCGTTTGCGGCACTTGTCCGTCGAACGTTTCGATAATCGCCGCACACGTCTTCTGGATGCTTTTGGCCTTGTTTCGAAAAAAGCCCGTCGAACGGATATCGTTCTCCAGTTCCTCCTGCGACACCGTCAGCCAGTCCTCGGCCTTGCGGTATTTTTGGAACAGGTCTTGGGTGACAATATTGACCCGCGCATCCGTACACTGCGCCGCCAATATCGTCGCCACCAGCAATTCCAGCGGTGTGGTAAAATCCAGCGACACCCGCGCATCCGGATACGCCTTTCGCAGAATCGGAAATATTTTCAACACACGGGCCTTCGCCTCGGCCGCATCGACGTTGGGCGTTTTCTTCTTCTTTGTCATACCGTTATTCTAATCAAGCGGACTAATCGCGTCAACCAACTCCTGTTTTTTGTCGTAATGGTCGCTGACAGATTTGATTTGACAATGGATGACAAACAATGGCCAAGAAGGTGTCGGCGGGCTGAATAAGAGACAGGGGCAGACACTCAGGTCTGCCCCTACAGATTTTATGAGTACCCCCCCCCTGTCGATGGACTGTCAATCGGGTGTCCAGCGGAGGGTGTGAATCCGGGCGGCGGGGACAATTCTGATGCTGCCGCCGGCGAAGAGGACATTGCAGCCTTTGCCCCGGTGGTGTTCCGTGGTGATGGATTCCGGGCCGCCGGACGGATTCCAGCGGCGGGGGCCGGGGGAGACTTCAAACAGCAGTACCATATCGGCAGGCAGGTCGCGGAGACGTTTTCCGGCGGCGTTGCGGTTAATGGCATAGGAGGATTGGCCCTCAACGGCGTCGCTTGACGGGCAGATGAACGATTTGGGCGAGACATCCGCTTCGCTTACCAGGACATCGCACCAAACATCGGCGTTGGGTATTATTCCTTCATTCTCTATGGCTGCATAAACAATCAATGCAGTGTTAAGACCGGAAAGATTGCTGCTGCATACGATTACATTTCTGTGTGTTATTAGTGTGGGTAACACTGCTGCAAGAATAACCCCGATAATTGAAGGAACTGCAATACCTGTAATTGCAAGGCCTTTCCCCTTGAGTATTCCATTTGATCGGTTAATTTTCAATAATGCGGCCACACCGCAGATAATTGCCGGAAGAAAAAGGAACGGCCAGTATCCACTTAAGCTTGCCAGCCCCATCACAAAAGAGGCAATGGCCAGACTGCTGGTTTTGGGAGGCGCTGCGGCGGCGAAGGTCGGAGGTTGGGTGGATTCGGATGCGTTGTTTGACTCGTAGATGTGAAACTCTCCTTTCGCGTTTCATTTTATGCGGCCGATATTATTATGAGACGAAAACTATCTAAAATTACAGGAAGCATGCGGGATAAATCAAGACAATTGTTGTTTTTCATCTTGTTCGATTTCCCATCGGTCTGCTGCGCAGAGCCGATGCCACCCGTCTCTCGTCTTAATCATCCCTTTCAATCGCCTCAAACAATTCCTGCTTGTCGTAGATGCCCGACAACCGCACCGGCTCGTCTTTCCACGGCAGATGCAGGATTGTCATCGGCACCGTCCCCGGCACGCCATAGATCGCCTGCAAGTCCTTCGACGCCGCAAAGTCGGCCAGCGTCGTATCCGCCTTGACCGGAAGGACATCGTTGGCCTTCAAAAACGCCGCCACTTCGGGGTCATAAAATACCCGGCTTTCCAAAATCTTGCAGTTGGTGCACCAATCCGCCGTAAACTTCACCAGCACCGGCCGCTCCTCGGCCACCGCCGTCTGAATCAGGCCGCGATCATAGTCGTACCAATCAATGATATCCAACTTTTCCGGCAGGAGCCACAACCCCGACACCACCGCCAGCAGCACCGCCGCCCCGCGCACCAGCCATTTTTTGCCCGCCGACGCCGAGTACGACACCCACGTCCCCCACATCCACGCCGCAAACGCAACAATCACCGCAAACGTCGCCACATCCAGCATCCGCTCCTTCGGCAGCCCCGACATCGGCTTGATCGCCAGCAGCAGTATCGCAAACCCCATCGCCTTTTTGAACATATCCATCCAGTGACCGGGCTTGGGAATTTTACTCAGCAGCGACGGCGCCAGCACCAGCGCCGCATACGGCAGCGCCATCCCGACCCCCATCAGCACAAACACCCAAAACCCCATCAGCCAGTGCTGCGCCTGCACCCAGATCAGCACCGCCGCCAAAATCGCCCCACTGCACGGAATGCTCAATATCGCCGCCAGAAACCCCATCCCGAACGACCCGCCAAAGGTGCTTGCGTCCGACGACTTGCCCGATACCTTCGACGGCAGCGTCAGCGGCAGCACATCGAACATAAACATCGCAAAGACCACCAGAAACACCGCCATCACAATATTGAACGTCGGATACCGGTACGGGTCGCTCAAGTTGAACACCGCCCCGGTCGTCAGCCGCACCACCGACGAAAACACCCCCACCGCCGCAAAAAAGGCAATTATCCCGACGCAAAACGTCAACCCCAACGCAATCCGCCGCCGGGGATTTTCTTTGGCAATGTTAATCATCCGCGACGCAATCAGCGGCAAGACCGGCAGCACACACGGCATCACATTAAACGCCAGCCCCGCCAGCACCGCCAGCAGCAGCATCAATACCACCTCAACGGCAGACGCCGCCGGCTGCACCGCCGCGGTCACCGCACGCGGCTCCGTCGCGGCCGCGGCACGCCTTCCTTCCGAAAACTCAATGGCCGGCCACATCTCGGTATCGAATAAGTCGATCTCCGCCGTCAACTCCCGCTCAAACGGAGGCAGACACAATTTACTCGTACAGGCGATTCCTGTCAGTTCCACCGCAACCGTCCGCACGCCCCCCTCATGCGCCTCGATGGGCAGCACCACCGCAAACTCCTCCGCATACACCTCAATTTCCATGCCAAGCGAGGGCTCGAAAAACATTGCCTCTTGCGGATACCGTGTCGGCCCAAACCGCACCCCTTCCGCACTGCCGGCCGCCGTCAGTTCCAGCCCCGGCGCAGGGGCCGTGACCGGATCGGCATAATAATGTAAATCGTCTGTACCGCTGAATTTAAGTGCAATCGCCGGCTTGCCGTCCACCCGCACCCCCACGATCCGGGCCGATGAATGTTCCTCCTGATGCCGTGCGATCTCGACCGGCTCAGCAAAGAGAACGACCGAAACCAAAGCCAAACACGACAAAAATAGGAGTTTTTTTTGGGTTCGTGTCATCGTGATTTCTCCTGATTGCAAGTGACCGTTTTTCCCTGAATATACGCTTGGACGACAGGAAAGTTTGCCCTGATTGTCCTTCAAGCTTCAGCTTGTTCCTTTTAACACAAACACACTAAAGTGTGAACTACAAACGGTTTAAAAGCATCTCTTCGGACACCAGCGACTGCTCTCCCGTCGCCATTTCTTTGACCACGACTTTCCCCCCGTCCTGATATTCCTGCCCGACGATCAAACAGCGCATCGCCCCGCAGGCGTCGGCCTGCTTAAGCTGCTTGCCCAGATTACCAGTCTTGTAGCTCAGCTCCACCGACGCCCCGCCGGCGCGCAGTCGGGCCGCGATCGCCAGCGCCGCCGAGGTCAGCGCCGCATCCGTACACGCCACAAAATAATCCAGCTTCCGCTTGAATGTCTCATCGGTCAGCAGTCCACGCTCGCGCAGCAAAATCTCCAACACGCAATCGCCCATCCCCATCCCCGTCGCCGACAGCGCCGGTCCGCCGAAGTCCTTCAACAGATTATCATACCTCCCCCCGCCGCAGACCGCCCGCAGGTCGCCGACCACATCGTGCACCTCAAAGACCATCCCCGTATAGTACGCCAGCCCGCGCACGATACTCATATCGAACCGGCAGTACTCGGCGACCCCCATCGCCTTCAGATAGCCGAATACCCGCTGCAGCTCATCCAACGCCGTCTGCGCCGTCTCATTGGCCGCCACATCCGGCACAATATGCAGAATGTCATCGGCCGAGTGCGCCGCCATCAACTCCAATATCGTCTTCACCGTCGCAGACGACTCCACCGCCTTGGCCAGCATCTCCTCAAACGCCTCGGCGGGCAGCTTGGCTTTTTTATCCAGAATCGGATACAGCGTCTCCAGCCTGTCGGCGGCAATCCCCAGATGCAGCAACAGCGCCGCCAGCAGCTTTCGGCTGGAAATCTTGGCAATCACATCCTTGCTCGTCAGCCCTGCCGACCGCAGATAATCCAGTGTACAAAAAATCACCTCCGCGTCGGCCAGCACATCCTCAACGCCGAGAATATCGATATTCCACTGAAAAAACTCCCGCAGCCGCCCCTTTTGCGGCCGCTCGGCCCGGCACAGCCGCGGCATCGAAAACCACTTGATCGGACGCGGCAAAGCGTTAACTTGCTGATTGACCATCCGCGCCAGCGTCGGCGTAATCTCCGGCCGAATCGCCAACTCGCGCCCCCCGCGGTCGGTCAAGTGAAAAAGCTGCTCGACAATCTCGTCGCCGCTCTTGATCTGATACATCTGAAGATGCTCAAAAATCGGCCCGTCATACTCGACAAACCCGCTGCGCAGCGACGCCGCCTTCCATCCGTCACAGATAAAATTCCGCACCGTCATCTGCGGCGGATAAAAATCCCGCGTTCCTTTGACCGGCAAAATCTTCATAGGCCTTACGCTTTTTTCTTTTTCTTCTTCTTCTTTTTCGGCGTCTCCAGCTTGTCAAACACCTTGTCGCCAAACTTGATGCGCATATACTCTTCCATCTGCGTATCGGTGGTAAAATGCAGCTCATAGCCGTAATCGCCGCCGGTCAAATCGCAGTTGTCCGTATCATAGCCGCGGCAGATCTTCGGCCGCATGCTGTACAACTGACAGCGATGATCCCGCTCGGACAGATACCGGCACTTAGTGTTGACATTCAGATACCACTCGCCGTCCTCGACAAACACCGACGTATGCTCATGGCACAGATACCAGCGGATATCGTCAAAATCCTTCCACTCCTCCGGCTTATCCAGCGGCAGGGCAAAATACCGGCAGCACAGCCCCGTACATTTTGTGCAGGCCGGCGTCACTTTGGGCGCAGCTTTCGTCTTGGTCTTGGCAATCACTTTGGTCATCCTGTTAAAACTCCACAAAAATTCGTGTTTTCGTAAAACCGCTCAAACAGACGCATTATAGAGAAAACTACCCCCGTCGTCAACCCATTCGGTCCCCTTTTATTTGCCCCCATCCTTTTTGCGTGAGGCAATGATCAAAAAAAAAGGACAACGGAGACGTTGAATATGACCCGTTGTCCCTGTGTTTTATAGAGTAGATTTTTTCATTGTCTTGTCCTTTCACATCAATTTGCATTGCTGACATTAGGCCATAGCCAGACCCTGCGCAAGATGAGCTTTAGCCCATCTCCTTCTAAAACGTAAAACGCAAACATCCAAATTGCCAAAGAGAAACATGGTTGACTCAGCCAACAGGTTTTCCGCATTTCGAAAAATTGCTCGTCTTCGGTATCGACCTTAGAAGTCCCTGTTCACATTCGTCCATCGTCAATTGTCCTTCGTCAATCCTATCGATCCAGCCCGATATCGACGGCTACTGCCGAATGCGTGATCGCGCCGACGGCGATGCGGTCCACCCCGCAACTGGCCACGGTCAGCACGTTGTTGAGCGTGATGCCGCCGCTGGCCTCCAGCAGCGGGCGTTTGCCGCACATCGCGTTGCGCATCTCGACGGCGTGCTTGAGCTGCCACTGCCCCATATTGTCCAGCAGAATCACATCGATGCCCGGAATGGTCAGCACCCGATCCAACTGGTCGTCGACGTGATCGACTTCGACCACGACAAACATAACGCCCGGCTTGCGGCGCGCCTCGGCCACCAATCGCTTGAGTCGCGGCATAAACCGGCTGCCCAGCTCGGCGATATGGTTGTCCTTGAACATCACTGCCTCGCCCAGGTTCATCCGGTGGTTGTAGCCGCCGCCGCAGCGCACGGCGTACTTTTCCAGTTCGCGCCAGCCGGGAATCGTCTTGCGCGTGTCATAAATCTTCGCTTTCGTCCCGCGCGTCGCGCTGACAAACTTCCACGTCATCGTACTGATACCGCACAGCCGCTGCAAAAAGTTCAGCACCACCCGCTCGGCGCTGAGCATCGACCGCAGCGGCCCCTCAATCGTTCCCAGCTTGTCGGCCACGCTGGCGCGCTGCCCGTCGACAACCAGCGGCTTGAGCCGCAACCGCTTGTCATAACGCTTCAAAATCTCGGCGGCCACCTCCATCCCGCACACCACAATCTCCTCGCGCGAAACCAAATGCCCGCGGGCGATCTCATCGGCGCCGACGGTAATCTCGCTGGTCGGATCGCCCTGACCGAAATCCTCATACACCGCCATCTCAATCAGCGGCAATACCTGCTGCATATCCAACTTTTTAATCGTGCGGGCCACAAACACAGCGTCCTGCAGCAGGGGTATACGGGCCACTTTTTTCGTTTTGGTTTTTTTCATCGTCGTTTACCTTTTTTGTGTTTGGGCTGCGGGCTTTTTTGCCCTTCCAGCAGCGGCATTTCTTTCAATTCGGCCAACCGATCGCGCAGTTGGGCGGCCTTTTCAAACTCCAGCGCCTCGGCCGCGGCCAGCATCGCCTGTTCCAGTTCGGCAATCAATTCTGTCCGATCAAACTCGGTTTCGTCCAGATGTATCGCTTCCTGCGCACGCTTTCGCGCCTTTAGCTCGTCGGACAGCCCGCGCTGGATCTCTTTGCGGATGGTCTGCGGCGTGATGCCATGTTCGGCGTTGTAGGCCAACTGAATTGTACGCCGCCGCTCCGTTTCGTCAATGGCCTTTTTCATCGAATCGGTAATTCGGTCCGCGTACAGAATGACCTTGGCGTTGACATTCCGGGCTGTCCGCCCGATGGTCTGGATCAGCGACGTCTCGCTCCGCAGAAACCCCTCCTTGTCCGCATCCAGAATCGCCACCAGCGACACCTCCGGCAAATCCAGCCCCTCCCTCAGCAGATTGATCCCCACCAGCACATCAAACTCCCCTTGCCGCAGATTCCGCAGCAGTTCCACCCGATCCAGCGTCAAAACCTCACTGTGCAGATACCGGCAGCGAATCCCCTTGCTCGCCAGAAAGCTCGACAAATCCTCCGCCAGCCGCTTGGTCAGCGTCGTCACCAGCACCCGCTCCCCGGCGGCCGTCCGCTGCTCGATCTGGCCCATTAGATGCTGAATCTGGTCGCTGGCCGGATGCACGAATATCTCCGGATCCACCAGCCCCGTCGGCCGGATAATCTGCTCGACCACCTCGCCGTCGCACAACTCCAACTCGTACGGCGCTGGCGTCGCCGACACAAACACCACCTGCTTCCAGCGTTCCTGAAACTCCTCAAACCGCAACGGCCGGTTGTCCAGCGCACTGGGCAGCCGAAACCCGTGCTCGACCAGTACCTCTTTACGCCGCCGGTCGCCGGCCCACATCGCCCGAATCTGCGGAATCGTCACATGCGACTCGTCAATAAACAGCAAAAAATCCTCCGGAAAATAGTCAATCAGCGTAAACGGCCGCGACCCAGGCTTCAGCCCCGCCATGTGCCGGGCATAGTTCTCGATGCCGCTGCAATACCCGACTTCCTGAATCATCTCCAGATCGTATTTCGTCCGCGCCTCCAGTCGCTGCGCCTCCAGCAGCTTGCCCTCATGCCGAAGCTGCAACAGCCGCGCATCCAGTTCCGCCGCAATCCCCGCACACGCCGCCTCAATCCGCTCGGCCGGCAGAATATAATGCTTGGCCGGATAGATAAACACCTGCGTCTCCTCGGCCAGCACCTCGGCGCTGACCGGGTGGATATACGAGATCGCCTCGATCTCATCCCCGAAAAACGAAAACCGCACCCCGAAGCTCTCATACGATGGCCACAGTTCCACCACATCCCCCCGCACGCGAAACTTCCCACGCGAAAAGTCGATATCGTTGCGGTCATACTGCAAATCCGCAAACCGCCCCAAAAGCTCGTTCCGCTCAATCGTATCCCCCACCCGCACCGGGATTACGCTGGCCTGATAATCCTCCGGACTGCCCAGCCCGAAGATGCACGACACGCTGGCCACGATCACCGCATCCTGACGGCTCATCAGGCTTGTCGTCGTCGACAGCCGCAGCCGGTCCAGCTCATCGTTCCGCGAGGCGTCCTTTTCAATGTAAATATCCCGCTGCGGGATGTACGCCTCCGGCTGATAATAATCGTAATAGCTGACAAAATACTCGACGGCATTCTCCGGAAAAAGCTCCCGAAACTCCTCAAACAACTGCGCCGCCAGCGTCTTGTTATGCGAGATCACCAGCGCCGGCTTGCCCACACGCGCAATCACATTGGCCATCGTGAACGTCTTGCCGCTGCCCGTGACCCCCAACAGCGTCTGATACCGCTGCCCGTCCCGAATCGCCGCCACCAACCGCTCAATCGCCGCCGGCTGATCCCCCCGCGGCTGGAACGCACTCTTGATCTGAAATTTCCCGATACTCATAGACCCATCATTTTACCACGATTCGCATCCTATTCAATCACTTTATAAAGCAGATATAACTTGTCGCTATAAATTTTATTTATTTTTCGAAATTTCTCTTGACTCCTGCCGATATACTGTTATAGTTATATATAACAGAAATGGTGCTCAAAACAGGAGTAAGACGTGTTTATTCGAATAGAGCCATCATCATCCGTTCCGATTTATCGGCAGATCATTGACCAGATACGGTACCAGGTCGCCGCCGGAATCCTGAAAAAAGGCGATAAAGTCCTCAGTGTAAGGGAGTTAGCCTTACAACTGGCCGTCAATCAAAACACGATACTAAAAGTATACAATGAACTTTGCCGGGAAAACGTCCTCAAGATCGAACGCGGCGAGGGGACATACGTTTTAGCCGAACAACACACCATCTCTACGCAGGAAAAACGCGACATGCTCGCTGGCCCCCTGCGCCAAGCCGCCGCCCTGGCCATCCAACTGGACATCCCCCTCGACCTGGCCGCTCAACTTTTGCACTCCGAGTACGAAACAATCCTCGCCCAGCGCAACTCCCTCTCCGGCGGCAGCAAGGAGTCCCCCCATGTTTAGACAACTGCTCTGGAAAGAATGGCGTGAAAACCTCTGGAAGCTCGTCTTTTGCGGCACGGTCAGAGTGGCCTTTGCGGCCTTGCTCTTCCGCATCCGTCTGTTTCCGGATGCAGCCAACGGCGTCATTATCTCCTTTGTCCAGATGCTGGTGGTGCCGGTTGTGTACGCACTCGATATCTTCTCCGGCGAGATGAGCAATCGAACCATTCACCTCCTGTTTAAGTTCCCCGTCCCGCGATGGAAAATCTTCTTCAGCAAATACCTCGTCTGTGTCCTGGGCATGAGCCTCGTATTTGCCGCGACAGGCCTGTCGATGGCAATCTTCGGACACGAGCGGGAAGCGCCAACTGGACTTTTGGTAAATAACACCTTATTATTCGGCGTAGTGGCCGTGATATTATTTACATGGTTCTGCGCATTTGCCGTACAAAGCCGCAGCGAGGCGGGTTCACTCGTTGCCGTGTTCGGCGTCATGATCGGCTGGGGAATCATCTTTTTCTGGTCGTTGGTCTGCGAAGTGCCGTGGGCAAATCATTTTACGCCCTATTCAATATTCTTCTGGGCGTTTCGTGAGGTGCCCGAATGGTTTAGGTTGTCTTCTCTCATCACTTCTCACATCATTGCGCTGACGGCGGCAATCGCCGTCGCCTGCTATCGCTTCGTCAAAGTCAGGAGGGTGCTATGAAGCTCGGCCCGGTTATCCATCAGCAGATCGTTCAGCTCAAATGGCATGTCCTGGCCTGTCTGGGTCTTGTCATGGCGATGCCGCTGGAAGAGGCCGTGATGAACGCATGGCAGGGGGAAGGCTTTTATGCAGGAAGATTGTCGCTCTTCATCCCCATCATTGCCGCACCGCTTCTGGCCGGACTCATCGCCTGCGCAAATGTCCAGGCGGACTTGGACGATAAGCGCTATCTGTTTTGGCGATCCAGGCCGGCGGGAGTCAAAACGTTTATGTCGATTAAATTCCTGATCGGTATGGTCACGGCCTTGATTATTATTGCATGTCCTTTTGTGTTTGCATTTGTCACTTGTCAAATCGTCCAGACTGAAAAAAACGAACGAGAGTTCTTTGTCGTAATCGCTGTATTTCAGTTGATTTCTCTCTTGACGTATTCCGTTTGCTTTTTCTGCAATGTGCTGATACGAAAGACCGCCCGCGCCTGGCTGGTCGGGATGGCGGCGGCATGCCTTATGATGGTTCTTCCTTTTATCCTGCCTTTCCATTTCAAAGATATTGTCGGCGATGTTCTGGTTGTTACCTCAGCGGTGTATCTGTCCATAACGATAGGGTCTTCCGCTCTGGCGTTTGCCCTCTCCCTGGTTGCCGCCGACCGCAACTGGCATCTGCACACCAATCTCAAAGGCCTTCTCTGGGCCGGCGCCGCTATCGTCTTTCTGCTGGCCATGCTCTTTAGCCGTCAGGTTGCCAATATCAAGGTGCTGGATGAGATTAAACTTGAATCCGGTTGGGGGTGGGATGCTCCTTTTTATCGCATTGACGACCGCTTGTATTTTCATGGCCGTCAGGAAATACAAACCTCTGACGGTCGAATCAAGGTATTTGAAGCCGCCGACTGGTTTAAGACCGAAAGGTCGTGGACAGTCAATGATCACAACCGCCCTGACCATAGCGAGCAGAAGTTGGAATTGAGGACCTATCCCGCGCTGCATGCTATTTATCGCAGAATCAACGGACAGCTTTATGCGTTCGCCCTGCATATCTATTCCAAAAGAGGAATGATCGAGTACAAACATGCCTATTTGAGAAGTTTTAAGGTACTCAATGACGAATTATTTCCCGTTTCAACACTTGACGTTTCCGAATGTCTGGCGAGCGAAGAAGACTCTTTCAATCGCTTTGCGATACGGTTGATCGATGACAAGATCATCGCCTTTGTCGGAAACCAGTGTCTCTCTGCGGCCGTAAACGAGTCCGGCGAAATAGAACTGCTTGACCGCGAACCTCTGACGCGATATCATATTTTGCAGAAAGACCGCAATCGCATCATTCAGATTCCTCTCATTAAAACCGACACGATTGACTTTCAGGAACGCATTCGGTTTGCGCTGGATTATACCTATAAACCCTCATGGATTGTCGGCGATTCGATCGTGGACATTCACAACAATACCATCCGTTATTATCTGGTCTCGGATCAAGACGTCGCCCGATACGAGGTGCTCCGTTGGGATGACGACTATATCTATTGCAGATTCCAAAGCGCCCGGCCCTTTACGTTTCTTGAACAGCTTGATCGCGGCCGGTCTTTGAGGCTTGAACGGTATTTTATTCGCAACGGGAAACTCTATGCCCATGGCATGCAGAAGCTGATGGTGTTTGATGTCCGCTCCGAACGCATTCGCAAATTGGGACATTGGGAGAGGTTGACCGATAATTTTGGAATCACGGATATGGAAGTACTGGAAGACGGCAATCTTGTGATGGCAGTCAGTACCGGATGGCACCAACACACCGACGGTGTCCATTATGCGACATTTACTATGTACGTGTTAAAAAATCCCGAATGAAAGGGTTAGAAAAATGACCGACACGGCAATCGAAATCAAAAACCTGCATTTTTCCTACGGCCGCAGGAAGGTGCTCACGGGCGTCAACCTGAATGTCCCCAAAGGCTCGATCTTCGGCTTTCTGGGCCGCAACGGCGCCGGCAAGACCACGCTGATCAAGACGCTGCTGGGCCTGCAGAAGTCCTCCGCCGGCACGGCGACTATTTTGGGGATGGATTGTTTTGCGCACGCCCTTGAGGTTCGCAAACGCATCGGCTACATGGCCGAAGACCAGCAGATGTACGGCTGGATGACCGTCGGCCAGATCATCCGATGGGTCGGCGCGTTCTACCCGAACTGGGACAACGCTTTCACAGACAGACTGGTCGACATGCTCCGCCTCTCAAAGCAGACCAAAGTCAGGGCGCTCTCCAAAGGCCAGAACTCCAGCCTGGCCCTCCTCCTGGCCCTGGGCCACCACCCCGAACTGGTCATCCTCGACGACCCCACGCTGGGCCTGGACCCCATCGCCCGAAAAGACTTCCTCCGCCGCGTCATCGACCTCCTCCAAAGCAATGGCGTTACGGTCTTCTTTTCCAGCCACCTGCTCTACGAGATCGAACCGGTCGCCGACCACATCGCCATTCTCGACGACGGCGTCATCCGCAAATGCGGCAAAACCGAGATGCTCCGTGAAACCGTTCGCAAATTCATCTTCACCCCGAAACCGGAGGCAGACCTTGCCTCGCTGCCCGGCCTGCTCGATCTGACCGTCGCCGGAGACAATATAGCCGTCACCCTCGAACAGTGTGACGCCCAAACCCGCCATAAAATCCGTGAGCTGTCACAGACCGCAATGGAAGAATCCGCCCTGAATCTCGATGAAATCTTCGAGGCCTGCGTCATCGGCAACAAAACCCCAGCCCCGCAACCGGCCGGATAACCCCCGGCAACCAGCTGTCAGCAGACAGAAGACAGAATTTCAAATCTCAAATTTGAAATTTGAGACAATCAATAATCAATCGCCAAACGACAAGCCGTGGTGCGATGCCAAACGCGCGGTTTTACTCCGGCATAGTCTTTGAGCCGACCCTGTACGCCGTCGCGACCGCCGTTTGATTTTTGCTTTGGGCAACGCTTCAACACATGTAATGCCTTCCGTTATATCCGATACATATTCACCGGGTTCTGCCATAGCCATCTCTCCTGAAAACATGGGCTAAATCAATTCGTTCAGGAGTTTTTTCGGCTAAACAGCTACGACTTCATTAAAATATCCCGGTATCTATGCCACAGTCTCGAAAATTCCATCAAAATAGGAAATTGGGAAATTGAAAATCGAAAATAAACCCTGTTCCACCCAATCATCAGTCGCAATCCCCCCGGCCTGAAAGGCCAGCCTTTATCCGACTTCTGATTTCAATGTCGTGCAAGGTAAAACAAGGAACGAGATGATTTCGTTGTTTTTACTGGGACGTTTTAAAAATAATCTTGGCGAGCAGTCAAAACAGGAATATTATAACAGCTATGATAAGATTCATAACAGATATTGAAATTTACCAAGAGGTCATTTGTCAGAAGATTCCCTTGGCCAAAAAGCTCTTATGGATTGCTACTTCTGATTTAAAAGACCTGCATGTTGATAAAGGAAACAGGGTCGTACCTTTTCTTGAGGTACTATCTGGATTAATAGGCAAACATGTTGAGATAAGGCTATTGCATGCAAAAGAGCCGGGACAGGCATTTCGAAGGGATTTTGATAAGTATCCCAATCTGATAACTGGAATGGAACGAATCTTATGCCCCCGTGTCCATTTAAAAACGGTGATCATTGATGGCCAGTTTGCCTATACCGGCAGTGCTAATTTGACGGGGGCAGGAATGGGTATGAAATCTCAACCCAAACGAAATTTTGAATCGGGAATTATCACTGATGACAATGGTCTTGTGAATGAAATCATGGCACAGTTTGATGACATTTGGAGTGGTGTGCATTGTCGGAAATGCCAACGGAAAAAGTTTTGTGCAGACTATAAGGATATGCTGGGCAGTCGGAATAGTTAAGGGGACATTTCCTTTTTACACGGTTTAAAAACACAATTTCTCCTAACGATATCGATAATTTTACAAAATTCTCCCCGGCAAGGTCAAGAATAGTCGATCCCATGCCCGGTTTTCCTCAAAATCCCGTAAATGGACACTTTTTGCACGGATTTTCTTGGGAAATCCGGGAAAGAATTGAGAATCAAGAATGAAGAACATTAAATTCGAATCATTTTGATGATTCGAAATTCCGGATTTCAGATTTGAGAGTGAAGGTTTTTCATCGGTCTGCTGTGCAGCGCCGATGCCCCCCCGTCGCGTTGCAGGGGTGGAATTTTTTTGTTTAGATTATTGAACGCCGTTGTGTCGATCTGCGATGCCGGTGGGGACGAAGACCTTTCGGCCGGCGAGGGTTCCTTCGACGCCGGTGACGCCGAAGAAGGATTCGATGGTTGCCGCCGGCAGTCCGCCGCCGTCGCGCTGGTACAGGGTTCGCCCGTCGTCGGCGAGCAGCAGATACATCTCGGCGTAATGCTGCACGAGATTGAGGTCGTGGCTGACGACGATGACGGTCTTGCGCTCGTTGTGCCGGAGGTTTTTGAGCAGTTCGAAGATGCCGATCTGATGTTTTAAGTCCAGATGGCTGGTCGGCTCGTCCAGCAACAGCACGGGCGTCTGCTGGGCCAGGGCGCGGGCGATAAAGACCCGCTGCCGCTCGCCACCGCTGAGGGCGTGGAGGGGGCGGTCGGCAAACCGGCGGGTATCGGTCATCTCCAGCGCCTGCTCGACGATCGCGCAGTCCTGCCGGGTCTCGAACAGGTTTCGCCCGCCCGCAAAGTACCGCGCCATCATCACCGTTTGCCGCACGGTGAATCCGAATGTCGGCGTTGTGCCCTGCCGCACCATTGCGATCTTGCCGGCCAGTTCGGCGCGACTGTATGCGCGGATGGATTTGCCGTCGATCTGAATCCGCCCGGACTGCGGCTTCAACAGGCCGGCCAGCAGATGGACCAGCGTGGTCTTGCCCGCGCCGTTGGGGCCGAGAATCGCCAGAAAGTCATTTTCCTGCACCGAAAACGACAGCTTGTCGAGCACCTTTTGCGTGCCGTAGGCGAACGAAACGGATTTTATCTCAATTAAGCTCATTTGACCTGCCAGTGCAGATTTCGCATATAGCGCACCAAAAGAATCAGGAAGAACGGCCCGCCGACCATGGCCGTCACGACGCCGACGGGCAGCATCGCCGGGGCGACCACGACCCGCGCGACCGTGTCGGCGATGACGACAAACGCCGCGCCGACCAGCGCGCTGACCGGGATCAACTGGCGATGATCCGGCCCGGCGACCAGACGCACGGCGTGCGGGACGATCAGCCCGACAAACCCGACCAGCCCGCCCAGACAGACGGCCAGCGACGTCATCAGCGCCGCAACGGCAAACGCCGCCGCACAGGTGCGAGAAACGGACAGCCCCAGCGCCGCGGCCTCATCGGCGCCGAAGCTGAGCATATTCAGCGACGGCCCCAGCCGCAGCAGCACGCCCACGCCGGCAGCCGTGAGCAGACCGGAGGCGGCGATGACCTCGACTTGCTGCATCTCGGAGATGCTGCCCATCAGCCAGAACATCGTCGTCTGCACCTGATCGGCGCGGGCAATCGAGGTCAGAAACATAATGACCGACGAGAGAAAAGCGTTGACCACGACACCGGCCAGCAGCAGCCCGGTGATGTTGGCGCGTCCGGCGGCGCGGCCGACGCCCCAGACCAGCCACGTCGTCGCCAGCGCACCGGCAAAGGCGGTCAGCATCATCGCGCTCATTCCGAAGACCGTCCACGACCAGCCCAGCAAGACCGCCGCCAGCGTGCCCAGCCCGGCGCCGCTGGAGATGCCGAGGATGTAGGGGTCGGCCAGCGGGTTGCGCAAGATCGCCTGAAAGACACAGCCGGAGGCCGCCAGCGCTGCCCCGATAATCGCCGCCAGCACCATCCGCGGCAGGCGGTAGTGAACGATGATCTCGTAGGGGATGTTGGATTGCCCGTCGTGTGTCGGGCCGCGTAAGGCATCGAACAGCGACACCGGTACCGAACCGATCAACAGGCAGACCGCGATGGCCGCGAACAAAAAGGCCGTCGCCGCCAGTATGCGTATCCATAATTTATTAGGTGTTAAGTCCATTGTTTAATCCTGCCGCAGACAGCGGGCGATCTCGGCCAGCGACTGATCCAGCCGGGGGCTAAGCCGCGAGACCAGGTCGCCGTCAATGACATACACCCGTTTGTTCCTGACCGCCGGCACGGAGCGAAAGGCGGCGTAAAATTCACCGGCCGAACGGGTCTGCGCCTCCCGGCTGTTCGGCATATTGGCCGGCTCGATGATCACGTCCGGCCAGGCAGCGATGACATCTTCGGCGCTGATGGGCGGATAGACATTCACCGTCGGGCCGATGGCGTTGACGCCGCCGACGGCCTCGATCATCTCATTGATGAACGTCTTTGTGCCGGCCACACGCAGCGGCTGACGCTGAATGACCCAGAGTACCTTGAGCGGCGGCTGGTCTGCGATGCTCGTCTGCAGCACGTCTTGGGCGGCCTTCAATCGGCTGATCAATGTCTGCGCCTGCTCGATGCGACCGACGGCCTGACCGATGGAGAGAATCCCGTCATAGAGCTGGGCAATCGTCTCGATCTTGACCGTCAGCGTCGCACAGCCGAGACGTTCAAGCTGCTCGGTCAATTGACGCTGCTGGGCAAAGTCCTCGGCGATCACCAGCGTTGGGCGACCGGCCAACACCGCCTCCACGTCCGGCTGCCAGAAGGTGCCGATTTTGGGTTTGGTCAGCGCCTGCGGCGGATAATTGCAGTGGCGCGTGACGCCGACGACCTCGTCATCCAGGCCCAATGCGAACAGAATCTCCGTCAGATTCGGCGCCATTGAGACGATGCGCATTGCCCCATCGGCAACCGGTTCAGTCGGGTTGGTTTGTTCTCTGCATCCGAACAGCAATACAATCGACATCACCGCCAGCACCCACACACTGCGCTTGAAGGCGTCTCCCGTCGTCTCCCCCACATTTAACATTTTACATTTAACCTTTAACATCCTTAAAAGCCCGTTCGCTTGAACTGCTTTTCCAATTCTTTACGCGAAAAGACCAGCGTCGTCGGCCGTCCGTGCGGGCAGCGGCTGCTTCGCTGCACCACGTCTTTGCTGTCCAGCAGGTGCGCGATCTCCGCATCCGACAGGGCCTGCCCGGCCTTGATCGCGGCCTTGCACGCGGCCATATCCAAAATCTCGTGCAGCAGCCGCTCTTCGCTGCTGTGGCCGTCGTCCTCGGCCAGTTTGTCCAGCAGGTCGATGACAAACGCCGTCGGCTCGGCACGCTCGAGCATCTGCGGAAATGCCTGCACCGCCAGCGTATTCGGCCCGAACGGTTCGATCTCGATGCCGATCTTTTCGACCAGCGCCCGCTGCTTTTCCAGCGCCTCGATCTGCACGGCCGTCGCCTCAAAGGTATGCGGCATCAAGAGCCGCTGCGACGGCAGCCGTCCGTCGCGCAGCCGCACGCACATCTGCTCATACAGAATGCGTTCGTGCAGGGCGTGCTGGTCGATGACGACAAAACCGTCCTCGCCCGGCACGACCAAATAGCTGTTATCGACTTGAAGGTACGTTTTGGGATTCCAGGCGGCCTTGTCCGAAAGGTTGTCCGTATCCATATCCGACGGCGGCTGCGTCTGTCCAAAAGCTGTATGCGGCGGCGATAATGGCCGTTTGGCCGAGTGGCCGCCGTGAAAATTAAATGACCGCTGCGGCGCGGCGGGTTGGGCCGTCTTGAAAAAATCTTCCATCGCCCGCTCTATCCGATGCTGCCGGTCGCCGGTTTTCACGTCCGCAAAATGCTCACTCGGCACGAAGACCTCCGGCGGCGTGGCGCTGAAGCCGACATCCAGATTCGTCCCCAAGAGCTTGTCGCGCAAGACGGCCAGCACCTCCGAATACACCAGATTCGGATTGTCAAACCGCACCTCGACCTTGGTCGGGTGCACGTTCACGTCGAAATCTTCCGACGGCATCTCGATAAACACAAACACCACGGGAAACTTGTTCGGCTCCATCAGCCCGCGATACGCCTCTTTGACCGCGTGCAGGATGAACCGGTCGCGGATGAAGCGGCGGTTGAGGAAGACATATTGATACTTTCCGCTGGAACGCGCGCCGGTGGGACGACCCAAGAGCGTCCGCAGCCGCATCCCGCGTTCCTGACGGCTGGTTTCGAGCAGGTCCTCGGCCACCGCCGCCCCGAACAGTACGTTGATCCGCTCGCGCACGCCCTGGCCGCCGAGCAGGCGATGCACCTGCCGGTCGTTGTGGGTCAGGGTTAAATCCAGCGCCTCCTGTGCCAGCGCGATGCGGGTAAAATGCTCGGTGATGTGGCCCATCTCGGTGTTGGCGGTGCGGAGAAACTTGCGGCGGGGCGGCAGCTTATAGAACAGGTTGCGGACTTCAATCGTCGTGCCGACATCGCCGGAACAGGGTACAATCTCGCTCCTTTGCCCGCAGTCGATCTCGATGCGATGCGCTCCGATGGCGTCGGGCGTGCGGCTGGTGACCGTGACTTTGGCGACCGAGCCGATACTGGCCAGCGCCTCGCCGCGAAAGCCCATCGTCCGAATGCCCGACAGGTCGTCCATCCTCCGCAGCTTGCTGGTGGCGTGCGGCTCAAACGCCAGGGCCAGATCGTCGGCGTCCATCCCGCCGCCGTCGTCGATGATGCGAATCAGCCGACGCCCGCCGTCCTCGACTTCGATGGCGATGCGCTGCGCCCCGGCGTCGATGCTGTTTTCCAGCAGTTCCTTGACGACGCTGGCCGGGCGCTCGATCACCTCGCCGGCCGCGATCATATTGACCATATTGTCGTCAAGGACGGCGATCTTGCCCATCTATCGACTCCGCGTTCTTATTAGCTCAGCAGATACATCCTTGTCATTCCCGCGAAGGCGGGAATCCAGTCGTTTCACTGCCTCCGGATCCCCGCCTTTGCGGGGATGACGTTGTTGAGTGTAATCCGTGGTTTCTTTTAATACCAATAGACTCTTTATACCAAAAGACTTTCGCCGGTCATTTCTTCGGGCTTTTCCAGTCCCATCACTTCCAGGAACGTCGGCACGACATCGGCCAGTCGGCCGTTCTTCATTGAGCGGCCTTTGAAGGCTTCGTCGAACACGATCAGCGGCACGTCGCCGACGGTGTGGGCGGTGTGCGGCATATCGTTTTCAAAGTCCCACATCTTTTCGAAATTGCCGTGGTCGGCCAAAATCACCGCGCTGCCGCCGAGCGATTTGACCTTGTCCAGCACCTTGCCGACGCAGGCGTCCACCGTCTTGCAGGCCGTCACCGCCGCTTCCAGAACGCCGGTATGGCCGACCATGTCGGGGTTGGCGAAGTTGCAGATAATCACGTCGTCTTTGCCGGTGTCCAGCCGGTCGCAGATGACATCACACACTTCCGGTGCGCTCATCTCCGGCTTAAGGTCGTAGGTCTTGACTTTCGGCGAGGGTACGATTTGGCGTTCTTCGCCGTCAAACGGTTTTTCCTGCCCGCCATTGAAGAAAAACGTGACATGGGCGTATTTTTCCGTTTCGGCACAGCGAAACTGCGTCAGCCCCAGTTTGCTGAAATACTCGCCGGCGATGTTGGGCATGTGCCGTTCGGGTCGAAACGCCACCGGCGTCTTGATCGTCGCGTCGTATTCGGTCATGCAGACATAATACACATCGGGCTTTGTCTTGCGTCCAAAGCCGTCAAACGGGTCGTCCACAAACGCGCGGGTAATCTCGCGCGGGCGGTCGCCGCGGAAGTTGAAGAACACGACGCTGTCGCCGTCTTCGACCAGCGCCAGTGGCTTGTTGTCGTCGCCGGTGATGTTGACCGGCATGACAAACTCGTCGGTTTCCTTGTTGTCATAGCTGGCCTTCATCGCCTCAGCCGCCGATGCGGCGCGGTTGCCGATACCCTGCGTCAGGCACTCGTAAGCCGTCTGGACGCGCTCCCAGCGTTTGTCGCGGTCCATCGCGTAAAACCGCCCGGCAATCGAAGCGATTTTGCCTGAGCCGATCTCGGCCATTTTTTTCTCGATATCGGTGATATACCCGGCCCCGCTGGTTGGCGGCGAGTCGCGGCCGTCGGTAAAGGCGTGCAGGTAGACATCCTTTAGCCCCTTGCGTTTGGCCAGTTCCAGCAGGCCGTACAGATGCTCCAAAAGCGAATGCACCCCGATATCGCTGCACAACCCCATCAGGTGCAGCTTGCCACCGGTCTTGAGCGCATGGTCAACGGCCTTGTTCAGTTCCGCGTTGTCAAAAAACGAACCGTCCCGAATCGCAACGGTAATCCGTACCGAATCCTGATAGACAATCCGCCCGGCCCCGATGTTCTGGTGGCCGACCTCGCTGTTGCCCATCGTCCCTTCCGGCAGGCCGACATCTTCGCCGCATGTCCGCACCAGACAATTCGGATACTCGGCCATCAGTTTGGTATCCACCGGCGGCTGGGCGACCTTGATGGCATTGGTTTTGTCTTCTTTCGGATCGGGGTTGTATCCCCATCCGTCACGAATAATCATCACGCACGGCCGCGTCCGCAATTTTACGCTGTTTTTGCTCATTTTAGCCTTCCTGTCAGCAGTATTCATAACTCACTATAATCCCGAGAGTTTATGGGAACCGGGCCAAAAAGTCAATTTCTTATTGGCTGCGACGGTGGAGCGGCAATCAGATAAAAAAGATGTATCTATATAGGAAGTAGATGATCTTGGTGTTTTAGTTGCTGTAATATGAAATCTTTTGACATTTTGCGTCGCGTTGCTATACTTCGGCCTAAAGATGTACTTTATGGCAAAGCGGCGAGGCCGCGTTTTATGCGTTATGGATCGGAAAGGGCCTTATTTATGAGTCTTCACTATGTGCGAACTTTCGTGATCGGCGGGTTGTGCTGTGCCGTGTTGACGCTGAGCGGTTGCGCCTGGTTGAGGGAGGTGGAAACGGCGGACGGGGGCCAGATGACGGATGCCGAGGCGCTTGAGCAGCGTCGTCAGCAGGCCGTGAGTCTGTATGTCGATGCGATGATGCTCAACGAGATCAACGAGTATGCTGCCGCCCTCGACAAGCTCGAAGAGGCGACCGAACTGGACGGTGAATTTGCCGTAGCTTTTTCAATGAAAGGCGATCTGTGTCAGCGTGAACAGCGATACGAACAAAGTGCAGACGCCTATGAACGGGCGACGGTTCTCGACCCGTGGTCGTTCAAAGATTTCTTCCAACTCGGCAATGTCAGCCGCGTTCTGAATCAATTCTCCCGCGCGGCCAACGCCTATGCGACCGCGGCCAAACTGGACCCCCGGCATTATGACGCCCATCTCGGCGCAGCACAAAGCTTTTTTGAGTTGAAGGACCTGAAACAATCTCGCCATTATGCCGAGATAGCGAAAGGAATCGACCCTGTCCAGGCCGACCCCGAGCTGCTGCTCGGCGATATTTTTGAGGAAGAAAGTGACCACGTCGAGGCCATCAATGCCTATCGCCGCGCCCTTGAATTAAGGGGCAACGATCCTCAAATTATGATCGCCCTGGCACGCTCGTATCTGCGCATGAACCGGTTCAGTTCAGCCATAGAATTGCTGGTCGACGTCGTCGCGCGAGAGCCGAACAACGGGCTGGCATATCAATACATCGGCTTTGCCCAACTGAAGCTCAAAGAAACCGAACAAGCGATTGACAGCTACAAGCAGGCCGTCCAACTCGGCCATGACGACTGGATGGCCCACAAAAGCCTTGGCGTCGCCTATATGCTCCTGGCGATGCAGAACGGCAACGATGAACGTCTCAGGGCGTTGGCTATCGAGCAGTGGAATATCTCACTGCAAATTAACCCCGACCAGCCGCAACTGCGCGACCTGCACTCAAAATACGACTAAACCCCGGCGGCATGAACCCAGCGACTCGGCATTCTGAAACACGCAGCAAGCGGCCGAACGGCGGCGATGTTGCCCTGTTCGCGTCGATTACGCTGCTGGGGACGGCGCTGGATCTGGGGTCCAAATACGCCGTCTTCAACTGGCTCCGGAACAAGCCCGTGCCGGAGGTTTCCATCATCGACGGTTTTTTGCGGTTTATTTTGGCCGAGAATGTCGGCGCAGCGTTTAGCCTGTTTGCCGGGCTGACGTGGATATTTATCGCGATCTCCATTGTCGCCCTGATTGTCATCAACACCCTTTTCCTGCTGGGCAGACTCACGCCGCGGCTGACGCTTGCGGCGCTGGCCTGTATGCACGCGGGCATCATCGGAAATCTCTACGACCGCTTCTTTAACGACGGTCGCGTGCGGGATTTCATCGACGTTTATGTCGGCAGTTACCACTGGCCCACCTTTAACGTCGCCGACTCGCTGCTGTGTATCGGCGTCGCCATCCTGTTCTATGTCAGCGTTACGGCCGAGGACGCCAAACAATAAACAACCGCGGCCGGGATGGACTGTATTGGGTCGATCCCTATACAATCCTGCCCCGGCCGCTACGTGGTCTTGGTGCGTCAGCGTGTTACGCCTGTCTTATTGCCCGGCAGACACAACCGACAGCGATTTATCATACTGCATCGTATAAACATATGTCAGCACCGTTGCGGTTTCGCCGCTGGTGTTCGGCGCCAGTTTCATATCCCACCGCAGAATACCCTTGGGCTTTTCCGTCCGTACATAGTCGGCCGTATCGCTGAGCGGATGCGAGGTCTCCTTCAGTGCGATGGCCAGGGAGGCATTTTCCGTCCACGGTATCCGATCCAGCACACGGAGCGCCACCGGCGTACTCTTGTAGTTGCTCATCGCGATGCGGTAATGCTGTTCATTGGTGCGGCTGCCGAGCTGCATGTCCGTTCGGGTGTCGGCAAATTCACGCACCACCTGAATCTGCGAATCGATGCCGAAGCTGGCGACAAAGGTCTGGCCGCTGGTGACCAGTTTCATCTCAGACCGTCCTACAAATTCGCCGTTGCGGAACATCGACGCCGGCCCCGGAAGCAGGATCGTCTCGCTGGTGTTGGTGATATCGGCCTGCAGATAGACATAATCGGTCAGCAGGGGGCTGGCCACAAACACAAACTCGGCCGGACACTCAAACGAAGCGATATTGATAATCTGCTGTTCGGTGCGGCTGGGCAGCGTCAGCTTGCCGTTGAGGTTATACATCACGCTGACCCCTTCCGTCTGCCGCACGGCGACCGACTGTTCCCTCATCTCCAGCAGCTGCCGCCGGTCGGCCTCCAGTTCGATAAACTGATTATGGATGGCGATGGTGTTCAGTGCCTCCTCGGCCTTGATGCCTTTGGCGATGTTTGCGTTGCGGCTGCGGGCCAGCGATTCAAACGCCGCGCTCTGGTTGGCAAAACCTCCTGCCTGAATCCCCAATTGCAATGATTGCTGCTGGGCTTGTTGCTGGGCTTGCTGCTGAGCTAGCAGCTGAGCTTGTGCGCCTGTGCCGAGCGTCACCTTCATCGGCGTCATCCCCGGAGGCGCCGAGACCATCATCGGCTCGGCGGTACTCAGCGCCAATTGCGCATTGAGCCAGTCTTCGCCGCTGGCCTGATGCACCACGGCGTTGTATTCCACCAGCGTCCTCTTTCGGTCGGCGGCCGCTCTGAGGTTATACTGCGGCTGCCAATTGGCGTCCCGCACCAGGTAACTGAGCAAAATCTGCCCGCTTGCGTTTTCGCCGCGGGTAATATACACCAGCGCCTGACGATTGACCCTCTGCCGCCCCTGCGCCATGACCGCAAGCTCTTTTTCCAGTTCGGCAAGCCGCTTTTCGAGGTCCTGTTTTTCGTTCGCCAAACGAACCGTCTCCTTGTGCAGTTCGATGCTTTTGCGTTCGAGAAATTCCGTCAATTGTTGGACAGCCTCCGGCTGCAGGATGCCGCGATTCAGGTCGGCATTGGCCGAATCGACGGACAGTTTCCACTGCTCGCGATAGCGGCTGGTCCGATCCCCGACGTTCTCAATATCGTAAACACGGTTTTGAATGTCACGCCGCACGGCTTCGATCTGCTGCTGCAGCGTTGTCACCTCTTCGCGCGTGTCCTCTCTGACGACCCGTTCCCGATATCGCACGCTCAAGACCGAAAACGTGCCGTCCGACTGTGCGTACAGGCTTTCCGGCAGAATTTTTTCGGGCAGATTCTCCACCAGCAGTTCCAATTCGCCGCCGGCCTGCGGAATCGTCAGGCTCCGCGTCACCAGCGCCTGCCCCCGATACACAATCACCGACGTGACCGGCCCGGTTGCGGGCACAGGTTCCGCCTGCGCCCCTGCCGCCGCCAGACACAACATCAACATCATTGCCCCTAAGACTCGTTTCATTGCATTCTCCTTAAAAAAGTGTTTTCAGTTTGTTTTCTCAGTTCATACGTTTACGAATAATAGCCGCGTTATCCCCAGAAATAATGCCAGTGGTAGTCCAGGGTTATCGTTTGGCCCGGGGCCAATTCAACCGTCCACTCGGCCTGCCCGATGGAGTTAAGCTGGAACCACCACGACGGCCAATTGCACCAGTTCCACCACACCGGCTGGCCGTCTTCAAGCACAATTCCGTCATAGCTGTTGCCCAATTGTTTGATCACCGCGTCATGGCTGCCTTCGGTCATCGTTCCCAGCACCGAACGGCGCACGGCAAGGGACACCGGCTTGTCGCTGAAGTTGGTAAGCGTGACAGCACCCCGCATGTCAATTTTGGACAATGAATTGTTGTTCCACTTGGCTGCGTTGGGGGTCTGGCCGATCTGTTCATTGGCATTTTTGACGCCGATATTGACGGCCGTGGTCAGCTTGATGTCGCCCTTATTGCCAATGGCGGTATAGGTCATCATCCCCTGCGCCAGCACTCTGCCGTCCTTGAGAATTGTTGCCGGGGCCGTCGTCAATGGAGAGTCCGACGTATTGGTGAGGCGGATTTTGTGAACGGCAGACGGCGCGTGAAACATCTTGGCCAACTGCATCTGCCGGTCGTTATTGAAGTTCCGGCTCAACTCCAGCGGCGGCGCAAAGGCAAGATCGAGCCAATAAACATCCTCATACGCCAGCGTAAACTCCGCCAGCGGCATCACCATACGCTGTCCTTTTTTCAGCGTAATTTGATCGACGGTGAAGACAAACAAATCTTCGCTTTGCGCCGTCCCCTCCTGGTCGGCCCCCTGATTCAGATTGACAATCTCGGCCGCAGAGACCGCGCGATTTTCAATCGAAGATACGCTCTGGCTCATAATCGCATTGGAAAACGCGTTGGCTGTTCTGTTATCGGTCCTGAAATATCCGGATAGAGATGCTGTAATCCCCTGAAACGAAATCGGATCAAGTACATCCTGGAATGCAAATGTGGGAACTCCGACAACCAGATGCATCTTAACGTCGTTCAGATCGGCCAGCTCATTGATGATATAGGCCTGAAGTTTCAGGATCGCCTTGCCTTTGCCGTCGATCTCCACGCGATAGCTCGGAATCCATCGAACGCCCCGCTGGACGTAGGCCATCCCCACCGCCGCCTTCGGTTCGGGCTGCCTGCCCTTCCAGTCCAGTTGCAGCGTCAGGGTGTCTTTCTGCTGTTTGCGGCGGACTGTGTCGTTGACCTCGTCCAGAAAGGTGATCGCCTGGATTTGATTGACAGGCAGGGCACGGGTGCCGTCGGGGGCTTTCAGCAGGACGATTCGGTTCTGCGCCTGGCTCGATACCAACGACGAAGGCGCCGTCGGCTCTTCGAGGACACGCAGGATCGTCGCCTGGTAGGTCTCGTTTTTGTAGCTTTCTTTGATCAGAATTGTTTTGCCGATATTGCCCTTGATGAGGTCTTCAATGCTCAGGCTGACCTGTTCGACATCCAGCATATCCCGGCTGGACACGACGCTGGACAGGGCAACCTCCGGCCGGGCGCTGTACGCCCAGAACGTCCCCATCACCGGGCTGGGCAGCGTATCCAGCAGCACGTTGCCCTTGGCGTCTGTACTCAGTGCCCCTTCGTGCAGGACATAAGCGTGTCCGTCCTTAAAGACGGTGACTTCCTTAACGGGCAGCTTGTCATAGACAGCAGGCTCCGCGGCCTCTTGTTCGGCTCTCGCTACTGCGCCGGCAAGCAAACCGGCGCAGACGACCAACATTATTCGTGTAAAGGGTACGTGTGTTTTCATTTTTGTTTCTCCAGACAATAAGGGTTTCGTTTATGCGACGGTTTACGGGTTTGCATCCTCTTTCTTTATTGCTGTGTTCTCCGCGCGGCCTGGCCCTCGACCATCCCCTTGCGGCTCTCGCCCCAGTTGGCCTCGTCAAGCTGACCGGCCTGGCTTCTGTTTTCCGCGGCAAACCGTTCCAGTCCCGGGCTGTTCAGCGCAGCGGCGTTTAGACGCAGATAGTCGGCATTGTCATTCAGTACCTGACGGGCCTGTTCGATCTTGCCTTCGTCGCGCAGGGCGGTGGCGCGTTCGTTCTCCAGAACGCCGATCTGCTCGACGACATCGGCCGCGACGCGCGTATTGATGCTTTTTTCAACTCTGTCCGCATCGCCGGTCAGGATGGCCGTAATATGTGCATTTTGTGTCTGAAGCTCGGTTGTTTTCAGGTCTCGATATCGAATCTTCACGTCTGCAATCGGCAAGGGCCGACTCAATGACGACGCCACACTCTCTGGTCCGGGGCCCACTTCCGTTTCGATCAGAACATACTTTTCATGCTCGCTGAAGACGCTGCCCATATCGACCAGGATGGTTTGATTGTCGATATGCCCTTCGCGACCAAGCACGCGAACCGGCCTGACATAGGCCGGCAGATGAATCTCGATGCGGATTTCCTGTGCGACCACCGACAGTGCCCGGTCAAATTCGCGGTCAAAGACCGACGCCAGGTCGTTGGGAGACTTGGCGAAATAATGTCCCCCGTCGCTCTTGAGGGCCAAGCGGCTCATCAGGTCCTCGTTGTAGCTTAGTCCCAGACCGATGGTCGTAACCGTCAGGCCTTTCTCTGCCTGTTGCCCTCCGAGTCTGCCCAGTTCTTCCGGTGAGCTTGGCCCGACGTTGGCATGGCCGTCGCTGAGCAGGATGACCCGGTTGACCCGGCCGGGCGACTGGAACTTTTCAACTTCCTTCGCCCCGGCCTGCACCCCGGCATACAGCGCCGTCGTGCCTGAGGCCTGGATCTGCCCGATTTTGCGGATGACGTCTTCACGGTTTGTCATCTTGGTCGCCGGCACCAGCACCTGCACGCTGGAATCATACGTCACCACCGACACAATATCGTCGGCGTTGAGCCGCCGCAGCGCCAATATCGCCGCCTCGCGGGCATGCTGGATGCGTTCGCCGCTCATCGAGCCGGACTTGTCGATCACCAGTGCGATGTTGACCGGGGAGCGTTTTTGAACCGCTTCCAACGGGTAGCCCGTCAGTCCGATGCGAAGGTAGGCGGTCTGTATCTTTTGCTCCAGCATCAGGGGTTTGTCCAGTTCCGCGGTCAGGGTAATGGTGGACGCCTCCGCGGGACTGACGGTCATGATAGCAAAAACGCACAATACCGCCAGTAACAGGATTGAAAATGTCGTTTTCATTTGTGTTTCCTTTCGTTGGCCTTAGGATTTTGATAAAACAGTTAATGATCTTCGCTGTATATAATGTACTCGCCAAACTCAAAAAGGGGTGTAAAAGGTCTGTAAAATAAAAGTCGTACAGTTTTACAAAAAAGTTACAATTGAAAAGGGGGGTTTTAGACTATAATGTAAGAGGAACGGAATGCAGGGATGCAGCACGATGAGGTAAGATAAGCAGCAATGAAAGTCGGACAACACATTTTGGTGGTCGAAGATGAGCCGAAGATTCGGGACGGCCTGAGGGATTTTCTGGAGTTCCAGGGGTTTTCGGTTATTTGTGCCGAGGACGGGCTGGCGGCCGAGCGGCTGGTGGCCGAGAGGCGGTTCGACCTGATTTTGCTGGATTTGATGCTGCCCAAGATCAGCGGTGAGCAGCTTTGCCTCAAGTGGCGTCAGCAGGGGCTGCGGCTGCCGATTTTGATGCTGACCGCCAAGGGGCAGGAAAATGAAAAGATCGCTGGCCTGGATTTGGGGGCGGACGATTACATCACCAAGCCGTTTTCGCTTGAAGAATTGCTTGCCCGCATCCGCGCGGTGCTGCGGCGCACTGACCCGACCTGTTCGGTCGGGCAGGCGTTTGCCTTCGGGCCGTTCACGGTGGATATGGAGCGGCTGGTCATCCGGCACAATGGCAATGAAACCGTTGTAACCCGGCGGCAGGCGCAGATACTTCATTTGTTCGCCGCCAACCCCGACCTCGTCGTGACGCGCCAACAGCTTTATGAAAACATCTGGAAGGAGTCGCTGGAAGGCATCGAGACACGCACCATCGATATGCACATCATGCGATTGCGCGACCTGCTCAAACAGGCCGGCAGCGACAACGAGCTTATACAAACGGTACGCGGCGAAGGCTACCAATATAAATGTAAAAGTTAAAATCTAAAATGCAAAATGACAGATTACAACCCGGCCTGGGTGGCATCGGCTCTGCGCAGCAGACCGATGGGATACTGATTCAAGCATCAGAGATAACAGGAAAACGTTATCCACATTAAACATTTGAGATTTGAGATTTGAGATTGAAAAATGTATAGACGTTTCTGGATAATTTGTTTGGTCATTGGCGCCGCCCTTCTGGTGCTCAGCGGGCTGGGGCTGTCCTCCCTGCGCCTGCACGAACGCAGTCTGCGCGCCGAGCGACAGGGTCAGTTCTCCGATGTCGCCGAGCAAGTCAGGATGGACGTCAAAACCAAACTTGACGACTTTCTCCAGATCGAGCAGGAGCGTCCCTATACCGATTATCAATACGATTATATCCCCGAAACCCTCAACGCGATCGAGGCCTTGGTTCGTAGCCCCTTGGCCGATTCCCTGACGCACGGCCTGGCCTTCGGGCACTTCCAGATCGATGCCCAAGGCAACATAATGACGCCCTATGTGCGTCCCGGTCTGCCCGCACAGGAGATGGGTCCCGTGCTGGCCGCTTATCTGGACACCGTGAAAACGAAGGTGCTGGAGCCGCTCAATGGCCCGGCAATCGCCCGCGCCCACCATCCGGAGCTTGGCATTGCGGACGCGGCTGTCACGAAGGAAGATGAACAACAGCAGCAGTTGGCGTTTCAAAACTTGGATGTTTTGGCGCAGGCTAATCCCAAACAAGATGTCCTGCTGCCGCAAAAGTCGCAACCGCTACAGCCACAGCAGCAACAGGCGCAGCAGCGGCTGCAGGCCGCACCCGAACGACAGATGGCCCAGCAGCGGGGTGCGAACCAAAGCCAGATTTACAACATCGAGAGCATTCAGCAATCGCAGGCTTCCAATACGGCAATACTGACAAGAGAGAACTTTGCTCGGAATTACGACAATACGCAAAGTCAGATGACGGCCGCGGCCGGCGGCATGGGGATCCCGAAGGGGATGGATGAGGCAGCTACCAATATCCAAGGCGACATTCCACAGGATCAGCGGCAGTCTGCCGCAGCCACTGTTCAGGTTCGCATCGAGCCATTTGTCCCGCTGGTGATCCGAGATGGCACGGATTCGGAGACCGTCTTTCCCGGCGAGATTTTTCTGGTCCGCCATGTCCAGATTGAAGGCGTGCATCTGTTGCAGGGCTTTCGTCTCAATGAGACCGAGCTGGCCGAGCAGGTCGAGGAGTCTGCGCGGCGTCTGTTACGCGAAGGGATGGCGGCCGAGCTGACTCAGGCCTCGCACCACGAAGCCGCTCACGCCGCGATTCTGGACTTTGGCTTCGGCGAATTGGTTCTGAATTTGTTTGAAATCGACCCCGGCTGGATTGCGGTGCGGGTCGCCCGGCTGAATGCGTGGATGGCGACGATTCTGGCAGTCGTCTGGCTGGCCGTTCTGTTGGCGTTGCTGGCCCTGTGGCGAAATCTGTGTGAACAGGACAAACTGGCTCATAAAAAAGATGACTTCATCTCCGCTGTCTCGCACGAACTGCGAACACCGCTGACCAGCATCCGAATGTACACTGAAATGCTCGAAAAAAACTGGGTCAAAGATGAGACCAAACGTCTCGAATATTATGGGACGATGCGACAAGAGACCGAGCGACTGACCCGTCTGGTCGAAAATGTGCTCGATTTTTCGCGTCTGCAACGAGGCAAAAAGAAATTAGAATTCACGATAGGCGATGTCAATGAGTGCATTGCCAACGTGGTCGAAATGATGCAGCCCTGTGCCGAGCGAATGGGATTTGTCATTGAAACCGAATTTTCTTCCATCGAGCCGTTTGCATTTGACCGCGATGCGGTGATGCAGATTGCGATTAATCTGATTGACAATGCCTTTAAGTATGCAAAAGAAGCTCACGAAAAACGTATCTTCATCCGGACACATTCCGTGAATGGAGCAGCCGTGATCGAAGTTGAGGACCACGGCCCCGGCGTGCCGAGATCCCAACAGAAGAAGATATTTGAGGCCTTTTATCGGTGCGGCGACGAAGCCACCCGCCAATGCGTCGGAACCGGCTTGGGGTTGGCCCTGGTCAAGAGTTTTGCCGAAGCCCATCGCGGCGGCGTCGAAATCCTCAACGCCAAACCCGCCGGCGCGCTGTTCCGCGTTCGCATCGCCCGATAAACACGCCGCCGATGCCTATTTGCGTTCGCACTGACTGCTATTGACTTTCGCCCGCAATTGTTTTCTAATGAACCCATGGCTTTTATAAGTCGATATAAAAGCGATATATAACGGATTTGACGCGAGCGTGCGATGCAAGAGGCTATTGAACCTCAAAACAATAACATTAAGACCAAAGAGCACCCCGATCTTTATCGAAAGTCGATAAAAGGCGGTTATTGGGTTATCGCTATGCGGGTGGTTCTTTTCGTCCTCGGCTTTGCCAAGTCGATCATCATCGCCAACTTCTTTATCCTCGAAAATCTCGGCCTTATCGCAGTCGCCGCGATGATGATGGAAATCCTATCCACCTTCACCCAGACCGGATTCGAGACCGCACTTATCCAAAAAAAAGGCGACGTCGAGGATTATCTCGACACGGCATGGACGGCCGGGGTCATCAAGGGCGTCTTTCTGTTTCTGGTATTGTTCACCGCGGCCCCGCTTGTCGCGTCCATCCGCGTTCCTGAAGACAAAGTCCCGCTGGCCGTGGGAATCCTCCGGGCAATGAGTGTCTGTTTTTTGATCAGCGGAATCCGAAACATCGGCACGATCTTCTTCCAAAAGGAACTGGACTTCCGTAAAGTGTTCACGCTGAACGTGGTGACCACATTGACCAATATCATTCTGTCCCTATCCCTTATGTATATTTTAAAAAGTATCTGGGGCATTATCATCGCCCAGATCATCGCCGCAATCGTAAGCAGCCTGGGCAGCTACATCCTCTCGCCCTACCGCCCGCGGCTGCATTTTGAACCCGCCAAAGCCCGCGAGCTTTGGCGCTTTGGCAAATGGATTTACGGCCAGACCCTTTTGTGCTACGCCTTGCAGATGGGCGATAACTTCTTCGTGTGGCTCTCCCTCGGCCTGCCCCAACTGGCGCTTTATAAAAACGCCTACAACTTCGCCAATATGCCGGCCACGGAAATAGGCAGCGCGATCGCCGCGGTCTCCTTTCCGGTGTATTCCAAGATTCAGGACGATATCCCCCGCCTCCGCGAGGCCTACCTGAAAACACTTAAATTTACGACGTTCGTTACTATCCCGATCTCTTTCGCGATTTTTATTCTCGGCCCGGATTTCGTTAAACTTGTCCTAAAAGAACACCTCTATCCGATGATCCCCGCGCTTCAGATTTTGGCGTTTGTGGGATTGATCGCATCAACAGGCGCGGCCAGCGGCGCGTTCCTGACGGCCCTTAGGAAGCTCCATACGATTACATTCCTTCTGTCCCTGCGTTTGTGTTTCCTGATCGCTATGATCTACCCTTTCACAACAAGATGGGGTATCGAAGGGACTGCTGTTTCGGTTTTGTCTTCGCAGCTTCTGATGTATCCTATCGGGCTTTTTTTCGCGTGTAAGTATTTAAAGTGCCGCCCTTGGAAAATACTGGAAAATTATGTTTATCCCGTGCTCGCCTCGCTATGCATGTACCTGGTTATCGCGGCCGTCCGCAGTCATTTGTTGACTGATACAACTATTTTCAATTTTCTTGTGATGGGCGCTATCGGCTGCGGCATTTACGTCTCCATTGCGTGGGCCATGGATACCGTTTTGTCACTCGGCGTGAGAACGATTGTCAACGACCAGTTAAAGGTCCTAAAGATGCGATGACCCAAAAGGGTGTTTTATGTTTTTACACTTAGTCGATGACGATAAATTTACAGATGGAAGTATCGCCCTGTTTGAGGCGTGTGACCCCGGCAATCATCGTTATGTCGCTGTCCAGACGGAATCGGAGACTTCTTTTGTCTATATCCGGAGCACGCTTGTCACGGTTGTCCAAAAGGATTCCGCCGCCTACAAGCAAATCGTGGCCGAGCTGTCCGAGTATACAGCAGTCTTTGTCTATAGTCTGTATAACCGATACCATCTGGACATTGTCAACAAGGCGCCGGCGAATGCCGTTTTTGTCTGGTTTTTCGGCGGCGGCGAATTGCTGACAACAAAGAAATATTGGACGTCGGTAATGTTGCCGAGAACCCGACTGTTATATTATAAGCATCGGCAGTTGGATTTCCAGGACCGAGCGGCAACATGGATCAAGACAAATGTTAACAAGTATGGAAAGTTGCTGCGGCAAGGTCAGTTTTCGGCTCTGGCACAACCCTTTCGAAAACAGTGGGCCTCCGTCGGAGAGTCGGCAGGCTCTCCGCTTGACACCCGCCTGGAAAAGGCGATTGCACGGATGGACTATATCGCCCCGGTCATTCCGGAAGATTTTGACCGGCTTAAGTCAATGGTCTCCTGCAACGCGAAATTGTTAAGCTGGAATTATGCAACAGAGTTTTGGCTTGAAAATATGAAGGACTGGCGGATTACCGGTAACAACTGGCTTGTGGGCAATGCCGCCCGCTACGCACTGAATCATATTGAAATGCTCAGAATGCTTCGGAAGGTTAAAGGGCATCACGGGAAGCTGATTACGCCGCTCAGCTACGGGGACAGCACACGATATACCAGGGATGTTCTTCGAACGGGCTATAAATTGTACGGCGAGCAGTTTTGTCCAATAGTGGAGTTTATGCCGATTGAAAAATACCATGCAATGATCGGTACCTGCTCGGCGGCTTTTCTTAATACACCAAGACAACATGCTATGGGAAATATTTTGGGTTCAATGTATTTAGGGGCCAGGGTTTTCCTGAGAAGTGAAAACCCTGCGTACCATTTCCTGAAGCGAAGCGGCGCGGTTGTGTTCTCCATTCAGACAGATATTCCACAATATGCCGAGGCGATTGATAAACCGTTGGACGAAGAATGCATTCAGAAAAACAGAGAGGTGGTAATGAAAATTGCTTCCAAACAAGCATTTTTGGATAAAACAATTGCAACCTTGGATGTGTTGAAAAAAGAAAGACGCTCAAAATTAAAATAAAAAAGGCCTTGGGGGTTGTACCCAAGGCCTGTTATCTATCCGGATCAAATAGTTGTTACCAATTTGATTACCATTTCCCATCGTTAACCAATACAGAATCGTCACTACCTCTTCCATAACTCGCCAAGGGGCTTGCCAAATCGCCGCGTCGCCGATCCGCTTCTGTCACGGCTGGCGTAGCCGCCCAATGGGAATAAATATTATCATTTCGGCTGCCTGAGTCTGGGCGTGTTTCATACCGCGTGCTCCCATCGGCATACACAATATTTTGACCTTCGCGGTCATGCGGCCCGGAATTGGCAGCGTGAAGGACCTCCCTCGCAATAGAGCCCCAGTCGGCCGCAGCAGGCAACGCAGGCAACAGTGAGACCAGACTCATGTAGTTGCCCTGCTCTGGCGTCCCGGGTGTAAGTCTGGGATCAAACCACGGGTTCCTGTCAGCCATCACAGCAAAGGATGATGACCGCTGCCCATCGGCGGCGAATCGTGCTTTTTTCCCGCTATTCCCAGTAACCGCTTGATCACTTCCCTTATACGGCATATGATAGGCGTAGCTTACAGTTTCGATGGGAGCAAGACCGAAATCCCACAACTGGACCAGATCCAGAAGATTGGTGTTTTTGCCGTCAAACACAGTCTGGTTGCTGGAAGGACATACGAAAGACTTTGGACTCACGTCGGCCTCTCGAACCAACAGATACAGACTGGAACCTACCGTTACAACTCCTGGGCCGTTCACGGTGGACCATGGGAGAGTCACCGCGTCCCAGTTACCTGCCCCCATAGAGTTAGCCAAGGTGGCATTCGTTCTACCGCCTTGGACGGTGTACTGGCCATTGTAGTCATGGGCATAGACGGTCTGGGCGGTGCCGAGGCCTTTGAGGTTGGTGCCGCAGACGACGCGCTGGGCGATCTTCTTGACTTTCGTCAGCGCCGGCATGAGGATGGCCAGCAGCATCGCAATGATCGCGATCACCACCAGCAACTCGATGAGTGTAAAACCTTTCTTTTTCATTCTACTTCTCCTTTCCTGCATTCGTTCGGCCAAAAACCACATTGTCTTCGGTCTGTTATACCTATTAGTGCGGGGGGCTCCCACGCAGAGCCTGTTATCGCAACTTTGGCCGAATCCTGCACGGAAAATTGTCGGCCGAAGACGTTCGCTAATCTGTCGGTTTGTTGGCTGCCGTACTCAACAGCCGCAGCGCGGGAAAGGAGGAAAGGCAAAATGGCGGGTTCACACAAATAAAAACACAAAAAATATTATAATGGCTATAGAGATATAACTATTTAATTGTGAATCCGGCATTACAGCACTTCCACGCCTATTTTCCATATGTCAATTTACCACGGCCCGATAGTCATGTCAAGAAAAAAAATGAAATTAATTGTAAGATTTTAGCCGTTTGAAGCAAAAAAAGTAAAAATTCTTTGAAAAATTCATATTTTAGACTTGCGCCATCTTGTATTCTTGGTATTGTTTCGTGTAATGGAACAATACCCGGAACAACCCGTAC
>Ga0209723_1001494_pt1 | contig 36009 bp, 32 predicted proteins | sample BiotimSIPDNA_2_FD_185750 | JGI IMG/M metagenome (GOLD analysis project Ga0209723, IMG submission 185750) | Anaerobic biogas reactor microbial communites from Washington, USA - Biogas_R2 time_0 SIP DNA (SPAdes) (version 2) | ecosystem: Engineered > Bioreactor > Anaerobic > Unclassified | place... | reverse complement strand
TATCGGGAGTCGGAATTGGATCACACCGCCCATTGAGCTTGACGAGTTCTTCACGCCTCAAGCCACGTGGTTCATTGACGCTTACCACCAGCGAATTGCCCCAATTCCGGGTTATGTGCCGGTGTTTAACTTTACGAATGTTGAGTTGTTGCGAAGAAGTAAACTAGGCGTCTAAGCACGTTACGACAAATCAATCGTCCACGATCAAGCAACACACACGTGCCGGATTTAGGCGTTGATGCTTTGATGATATGTTTGTGTTGGTTGGTGCCATGATTGAAAGCGAATGCAGGAAAATGAGTATAAAATGAATTTGCAAAAGGGGCGGATCCTCGAAAGCTTCGTGCTATTAGGTCCCGCCCCTTTACATTTTTTAACCGTAGATGGTAGATTTCTCTCCTAGTCGAACATGACATCTCCAAACAATTCTTCATCGGTCGGTTGGTTATTTGGGATTGGGTACGATACCCATGTCATGTTAAGCAAATGCTTCCAAGTAATATTCTCGCCCGAAATATTGCCACCCCACGTACCACACCCTAAACTGAGCGTCATCGGCATTCCGTTTGTCCACGCACCGCTGTTCGCCAAACACTGAGGCTGCCTGACCATCAAACGGCTTGTATAGGTTTTAAGTGCGAATTCAAGGATATGATCCTCGTTCGTCGAATGAATCCCACATGAATGACCCTTGCCCTGGTATTCAGTAATTTCATTTACACGGTCAATTGCATCTTGGAACGTCTTGTACTTGTATAGCGTAACGATTACAGAAAGCTTTTCACCTGAGAAGGGATAGTCTTTTCCCACGTGCGATTCTTCAACCATAAAAAACGAAGTTTCTTCAGGAATAGTCAATCCTGCAAATGCAGCGATCGTGCTGGCAGGTTGCGCAACGATCTCCCGCGCAAGAAGGCCATTGTTCCACATTTTCGATTGCAATTTTTGTTTTTCATCTGCGTCCAGTAAATAGCCGCCTTCCGCCTTTAATGCTTCAATCAAATCATCATAAATATCTTCTTGGATTACCAGTGAATTCTCAGTCGAGCAACTCGTGGCAAAGTCAAACGTTTTACTCCGCTTGATCTTGTCGGCCGCGTCTTTCAAATCTGCCGTTTCGTCAACAACGACAACGGCGTTTCCAACGCCAACACCATACGCTGGAGTTCCTGAGGTATATGCAGCACGAACGAGACCTCCGCCGCCCGTTGCCAGCACCAAGTCGCATTGCTTCATAAGCTCTTGCGAAATGGGCATCGTAGGCTCCTCGATTCCGATGACAAGATCCTCCGGCGCATCATACTTTTTCAACACTTCTCTTATCCGATCAACAATAAAGGTGTTTGTCTTCTTTGCCTTCGGATGGGGCGACATAACCACGGCGTTTCTCGTCTTAATCGCCATCATCGCTTTTAAAACCGGTGTCGCCTCAGGATTAGTCACAGGTATAATGGCACCAACTACACCAACTGGTTTAGCAATTTTTATCAGTCCTCGCGCTTCGTCCCTTTCAATAACGCCCATACTCGGTTCGCCCTGCATATCCCGCAAAGCGCCCTTCAATTTTGTCATCAATTTAGCGTATTTTGATTCATAATTCCCGTAGCGTGTCTCTTCAACTGCAAGAGTAGATATTTTGTCGGCAACCTCGTGCTTTACAATACCCCAAGCAATTGCTCGCGTTAAGAGATCAACCCTCTCCTGATCATAGCATTCCGCAATCTTTTGCGCCGTTCTCGCTCTTTCAATCAGAGTGGCAACGTATTCTGCTGCATTGTCCATGTAGTACCTCCTGTATTAATTCGCATACATGCGTATTATATAGATGACAAAGCGTGTTAAGATTACACCTCTTTGCGCTCTGATGTCAACATTTAGAACAAAGTAAAGACCTATAGCACAATTAAAAGCTGAATGCCAAAGTAACTTGGACAGTGAGAATCGCGGGTCGTGGGAGCATTCGTCATGGCGGCGACTCGTTTCATTTCCGTTTCAGTCGCCGTACGCGCGCCGTGGGAGCATTCCCCAGTGGACATTCAGCTCTCATGCTCATATGTGGAAATCGCGTTCGTCGAAGACCACTTCCTGGATGGGCAATTATCAAACGCGATTTCCATCTCAACATATGTAATGTGCATTATGTATCTATTTGATTCGTTTTTCCTTAATGCGTGTGCATTCTTGATCATTTGATGACAGTTTTGGTATAGTGATGACAGAAAGTGAGTGCAACCGTGTCTTCATTTTTATTTTTTAAGTTGAAGAAGACCGTTTTAGAATTACTTAGGAATGAGGCGTGCATATGTTTTCCCCTGATATTGCAATCATGATACAAAAAATGATTCGGAATGAAATGCACATTTCAGTTAGCGTTTTCGATCACATGGGTTGTCTGCTCTGCGACTCAGAGGAAAGTGTTACAGGTAACCAAAAGCTCGATTTGAATAATGAGACGATTTCAGACCCACGTATCATTCCGTTTTTCGAAGGAAATATCGTGAAGGGTTATGTTGTTTGTGATGAAATACCACCCGCGGAGACAGCATCTGCAATCAGAATGTTCACGCATGCTGTTCTTGCTCTCAATCAGAAACTACCTGGCGTTAATATGAGTATGCAGGTGGAATCTTTGTTGGCTATGCGCCTTTTGTCAGACGATGCTCCTATGTATCGCAATGATATTCTGTCTTCGGCTGCACGTCTTGGTTATCATTTAGATCACCCTATGTCCGTGATCGTAGTCCATCTTGAGACAAACTATAATTATTGTCTCAATATAGATTTGGGTTACGAAAGAGCAACAGATGATGCAAGGCAGAGTGTCATCAGTGCTCTAAAACAGCATGCTTACATGAATAAGCATGATCTAATATCATTTGTTCAAAACGATAATCTCGTCATATTTAAGGCAATTGAAGACATGAAAGATGTTCGCAGACTGTACCAGGTGCAGTTTAGAATGATGGAGGCTGTGGACGAAATCCTTCGCCCATATCAGGTCTTTACCTACTATATCGCGGCGGGGCGGATTGCGGAGAACTTTGATAAGGCATATCTGTCTTATAAGGAAGCTGTGGATTATATTAACTACGCGAAAACCACCAGTATCAACCACCCAATTATCACTTGGAATGATATTCTGGACTTCTCTATGACAAGAAGTCTTCCCCACGGTTTTTATGTTGACATGATTGAACCTCAAGTACAGGAAATGCTTCAGCAGAATCAAGGAATGATGGATGGTTTGATTCAGTGTTTTGACTCATATATTAACAATGGGTTTAGTATTGCTTCGACCGCTCGCAATGCTTATCTGCACAGAAATACAGTGATGAAGCGTATGAGGAAGCTTCATAAGTTGACCGGTTTTGATCCTATGGGGGATTTTCAAAGCGTCCTTATCAATAAGCTGATTCTTCAGCAATACATGTTGGAGTTGGAAAAGGGATTGGTGAGCTCATGATGACCCAAATGACGCCAAAAGAACGTGTTCTTGCCGCAATCAGAGGAAAGCCTTACGACCAGATTCCTCTGGCCAGCCCTGTTTCAATCGCTAACGCAGAGTGCATGGATTTAGCTAAGGCATACTTCCCTTATGCTAATACGAATGCTACAAAAATGGCTAGCTTAGCGGAAACCGGTTTTCAGATTTTAAAATTTGATTCTGTGTCGCCTTATTTCGGGACAACAAATGAAGTCGAGGCTCTCGGTTGCTCTGTAAACTGGGGAAACAGGTATCGTATGCCGAGGGTGCTTACCAGTGCCTTTGAGTCGGTGGATGCGTTTAAATCACCGAAAGATTACTTGAACTGCAAATCGATACGTACTGTTATCAATGCTATAGCGATTTTGAAACAAAGGTTGAAAGACAAAGTTGCAATCTTTGGGAAAGTCATTGGTCCGCTATCCTTGATTTTCCATACTTGTGGTGTTCAGAATACACTTAATAGTTTGATTTTAGAGCCTGAAACGCTTCGCCAAGCACTAGAGGAAACACGATCATTGTGTGAATTGTTTGCTATCGCCCAGATTGAGGCGGGCGCTGATATCATAACAATTTCTGAGGACGGTGCAGGAGATCTGATCAGTCGTGAGTGCTATCGCACCCTCATCATGGAAACTGAAAGTGCGCTGAATAAAGCTATTCAACAATACGTTCCGGTTGTTTTTCATCTTAGTTGCAATATCATGGATCGTGCGGATCTGTTTGCAGAAACTGGATTTGACGCCCTTAGCTTTGATGCTAGGAATAGTCTTCCGGAACTGCAAAAGATGACAGGAAAGATGAAATTGATTGGTTGTGTCGATAACCCCGCTACACTACTGAACGGGAGCAAAAGGGATATTATTCAGGAAGTATTCTATAGCATTAAAAATGGTGTCAGCATTGTTGCGCCAGAGTGTTCTATTCCTCTTCGTGTGAGCAACAGCAATCTTCTCGCCATGCGCGAGGCTATCTCACTTTACCAGAAAATGGCTTAAAACAGGACCGTTTATAAGCAATAGTAATTAGTTGATCAAGCGTGAGTCCTGCTAATAGTAGATGAATCAAATATTTCTAGCACATATTTCCATTTGAGACGATACTTGACGTCTAGACCACGTAACAAGAAATAAAAACTCGTGCAGATAATCTGAATGGCATATGCAAAACTATGACCAATCGACAAATATCATGTTCGAGGATATCCGTGGTGAATCTAACTGAACCAAAAATGGAACAAAATGGCACGTTTTGTTTAGATTCCACAAGAAGCATATGCATAATGTACATTGTTGAAGTGCAATCGCCAAATTATAATTGCGGCAGATAATGGCAGTTGCTCCCAACAATGTACAGGCGGGCTTAAGTGGTGATTCTGTTGGGCGTTCAGTGCCCATAATTTCAATAATCGATACCTGTAGATGCTAAAGCGGGAGTGTTTGTAGCACAAACTTATCGGAAAGGAATGAACACAATGCAGAAGTTCATCACAGAAAAATCTCGGCAAATTCATGAAGAAACAAAAAAATACATTCTAGACGGCGTAGGGAGCTCTTTCCATATACCTAATTATGCAGAATACCCAATTGTCATGTCACATGGAAAAGGATCCCGGTTGTTTGACATAGATGGCAACTCCTACATTGATTACATGCTGGGCATGGGTCCCATCATCCTTGGGCATAGTGCTGAGGCTGTCAATCAAGCTGTAATTAATCAGGTTGACAAAGGTACACAGTTTTCCGCCCCAACCGAAGAATTGCTGGAGTTGGGCAAGGAGCTAACTAAAATCATTCCATGTGCTGAAATCGTCAGTTTTCAGAACTCCGGTACAGAGGTCGTGATGTATGCAATGCGCCTCGTTCGTGCTTATACTGGTCGTTGGAAGATCGTGAAGTTTGAAGGCCATTACCATGGCTGGTCTGATGAGGAAAAAATCAGTATCGCGGCAGATAATATTGACAGTTTAGGTCCTCGAGAGAAACCCAACAAAATAATCCATACCAATGGCCAACGCCCCTCTTCAGCTGACGATCTGATCGTGGTGCCTTGGAATGATTTGGACGCTATGGAGAAGTTGTTTCAGGAACAGGGTAATGATATTGCTGCCGTTCTCATGGAGCCTATTATGTGCAACTCCGGTCCGATCTTGCCGAAGCCTGGATATTTGGAAGGGATTCGGAGATTGACCCACAAGTACAATATCCTTCTGGTGTTTGATGAGATTATTACCGGTTTCCGCGCTGCTCTAGGTGGTGCGCAGGAATACTATGGGGTGACTCCTGACGTGGCCGTGTTTGCCAAGGCTATCGCAAATGGGTTTCCTTTCGGCGCAGTGTGCGGACGCAGAGACATCATGGCGGCACTAAAGCCAGTCGGTACTTTTAATGGGAACCCCGGAGGTGTTGCTGCAGCACTAGCTACCGTCCGCGAACTGCAGAAGCCTGGCACTTACGAGCATCTGACCATGCTCACCGGTATGCTTGAAGACGGATTTCGCGAACTGGGCAAAAAGCATGGTATCAAAGTCTACGCGCGCCATGTGGGAAGCCTTTTTATTTATTATTTTGGTTTTGATGAGGATGTTGACGATCTTCGAGAATGGCTCACAAAGGCAGATGTGAATTTTCATCAAAAATTTGTTCAAACCTGTGAGCAATACGGTGTTCGCTTGATTAGCAAGCGCGGCCGCGCTTATGTGTCAATGGCGCATACAAAAGAGGACATTATAGAAACAATTAAGGTTGCAGACCATGTGCTTAAGGAGATCTTAGCAGATTAATCCTGGCTGGAGAACAGGAAAAATTCGGGAGAATAAAATGGAAAAGGCAGTTCTTGTAAAAGCATTGCGAACACCAGTTGGCAAAATGAAAGGCACGTTGAGTGGATTTCAAGCAGAAGATCTTGCAGCTATTGTTGTAAATGAGGTAGTGAAAGATGATCGGCTCGATCCTGCGGAAATTGATGGAATACTGTTTTCAAATCTATTCAACTACAACATAGCTGGTTTGGCTCGAGCTGTCGGTCTTCACTCTGGAATTCCTTACACAGTACCGGGCGTAACCATAGAACAGCAATGTGCAAGCTCGCTAACTGGACTTGCGTTTTCAACCATGCTCATAAACACTGGTAATGCTGATGTTCTTTTGGTCGGTGGTGTTGAGAGCTATTCAAAACAGCCTTTCTTAATTGCTAGGCCAGAGGTTGGTTTCCCAGAATCATTACAGTTCATACCTTACGGGATTGAATATAAGGGATATGGTCTGACGCCCATGCTCCAGACCGCAGAAAATGTGGCAAAAAAATATGGGATTTCACGAAAAGAGTGCGACGAGTTTGCCTTGCGTAGTCATCAGTTAGCTGCCGAAGCGTATCGCTTGAGAAGATTCAAAGACCAGATTGTACCTATTGATGTGCCTCAGAAGAAGGGCGAAGCTCTTCACTTTGAAGTAGATGAGTGTATCAGATTTGATTCTTCGATAGAGTCGCTTAGCCGCCTGAAACCAGTTTGGGGCTCTGATGGTGTGTGTACTGCAGGGAACAGCTCTCCGAGGAATGATGGCGCATCGGTCATGCTTGTCATGAGCGAGTCACGCGCCAAAGCGTTAGGATATGAATCTCTATGCGAGGTAAAAGCATTTTGCTCGGTTGGTGTTCACCCCGATTATATGGGAACAGGACCAATTTATGCTACGAGAAAATTGTTATACCGGGAAAATCTCTCGGTTGAAGATATTGATCTTTTCGAAATAAATGAAGCATTCGCAGCGCAGTCGATTCCATGTATGAGGGAGCTTGGTATTGATATTGAAAAGTTGAACGTTAATGGTGGAGCAATCGCTATAGGTCACCCAAACGCAGCTAGCGGGGGAATTTTGGTTGCCCGGATGGCATATGAAATGAAACGAAGAGGTGCTCATCGGGGATTAATTTCTTTTTGTGTGGGTGGTGGTCAGGGTGTTTCTCTGTTGCTTGAAAGAAATACGTAAATGTTGTCCGCATCTTTGTCAAACAAGGATAAGAGGGTAATCAGTATATTTTTAATTGTGTTTCGGAAATCAATATAAGTAGATAAAGCAAACAAAATAGAAATAGGAAGAAAGGATGAACACTATGAAAAAAACAAAAAAAGTTCTCGCTCTTGTCTTGGTTTTTCTGTTAGCACTGTCGTTGCTCTGTGCGTGCAGCAAACCTAATGACGACTCGAAAGGAAGCGAGACCAAAGGATCCGAGTTGCCTGGGAGTGAACACGTAAGCCCGAAATGCTACGAAGAGACTGTATTGATTGGGATGCTGTCTGAACTAGACTCTGCAGATCCCTATGGTTCTGGCTCTGCAGAATGCCAGATGATGACTAACATGACACATTTGTTGCTTGCCATCAATAATACCGATAGCGGTGAGTTGGATCCCATTTCCGCTGAGAAGTGGGAGGACATGGACAAAGACGGTAAAAAATGGCGCATAACACTGAAAAAAGGTGTTCTTTTCCACAACGGTGAAGAGATGACAGCAGAGGACGTAAAGTTTACGTGGGAATATGTTAACCCCGATGCAGGTAACGTCATGAAGCCACTAGCTGCCTCGACATACGTAGAATCGATTGATGTCGAAGACAATTACAATCTTGTTTTTACGCTAAAGAGTGCAATGTTTGACTTTCCAACCTATTTGGAGACAAAAATTTATTGTAAAAAAGCGTTTGACTCCATGAGTGCAGAAGATGCAGCTTTGGTTGGTACTGGTCCCTACTATTATGATAAATCACTCTACCAGTCTGGTATTCAGTACGGTTTTACTCGTTTTGATGATTACTATGAAGGTGTTGAGAAGTACCCGACCAAACATATCGTTGTACGGTATATTCCTGAAGAGGACGCTCGCATAGCTGCAATTCAAGCGCAAGAAATTGATGTTGTTTTCTTCCAGTCGCCTTCATACTACGGAATATTAGAGGGTGATCCAAATGTGACTGCTTACATGCGAAAAGGAGCTCAATCTTACTATTTGGGGTTCAATTTCACGGTAGATAAAGTGAAGGAAATGAAACTACGTCAGGCTCTTGCTATGGCAATTAATAGAGATGACATTGTCAATGTGGCCTTTGAAGGTGGCTTGGGTGGCGCTGCGAGCTACAATTTTTGTGTGCCTACTGGAGCCGGGTATGTGGAAGTAGATCATGTAAAATACGATCCAGAAAGATCAAAGGCAATCCTGAAAGATTTAGGTTACGAAGCTGGTCTTGAACTGAAATTAGCTCACTACGCAAGCACAAAAAAAATCGCTGAAGTTGTTCAGTCCAATCTTGCTAAGGTTGGTGTGACAGTTTCTATTCAGCAGATTGATGATACAAACTGGGGCGCCTTCAAGCGTAGCAAAGAAGGATATGATATCTTCTTGGATTATTGTTCATACAAGGGGGCACTTCTTTATAACTATAATCGTTTTCTTCAGAAAGACGGATCAAGTAATATGAATGGTCACTTCAATCCCGAGTTTGAAACACTTTTGCAGAATGTTCAAAATGCGGGAAGCTATGACGACATGCTTGCTGAGTTTGCAAAAATGCAACAGTGGGTTGCTACTGATTGCCCTATGATTCCTTTGGCTGTCAATAACATGATAGGCGCAACTCTCAATGATGTTGAGGGCTATGTGTTGGCGGATACTGCTAACTATATGGATTTCTCGACACTGAGAGTCCCTTCTCGCGACTGACTGCAGTTGTGCTCTGAAGAATAAACTTGACTAGTGAGAATATATCTGAACAAGACTTTGGGCTTAGTGATAGTAAAAAACACATACACTAAGCCCAAAGTTGTATCACGGAGACTCCAGCAATGCTTAGATATTTCCTAAAGCGATTGGCGCTTTTCATACCGATAATTATTCTAGTTTCCTTTATTGTGTACGGTTTAATGAGCCTATCAGGTGATCCTGCTCAGACGATTGCAGGCGACGATATGACCGAAGAACAGATTGAAATGCTACGAGAGAAGATGGGACTAAACGCCCCTTTTCTGATCCGTTATGGTCGCTACATAATAAAGGCAATGCAAGGCGATTTTGGAGAAGGCCTTTATGGAAAAAATGTATGGAACGAGTATATTAGCCGTCTGCCATATACGATTGTACTGGCAGTAGTATCTATGATTCTTATGGTGCTATTATCGGTTCCTCTTGGTATTATTGCAGCGTTGAAACGGAATACATGGATTGATGCAATTGTTTCCGCTATTGCAGTAATCGGCTTGTCCATACCCGGTTTTTGGTTGGGCATTATGCTGATATTATGGTTTGCTCTTGGATACAGATTAGTTCCAACTGGTGGAGCGACTACATGGAGTAGTATTATTCTACCTGCGTTAACAGCAGCCGCTCCCAATGCTGCTCTTGTCTGCAGAACAACCCGCTCTACACTTTTGGATGCATTGAGTGCTGATTACCTCCGAACAGCTCGCGCGAAGGGAGTGGATGAAAGCACTGTTGTTCTTAGACATGCACTTGGCAATGCGTTAATCCCTATTATCACCATAGTAGGAAGTCAGTTCAGCATCTTAATTGGGGGAACAGTTGTTGTTGAAACTGTTTTCTCTTGGCCAGGTGTTGGTAACCTGATTGTTACAGCAGTTCGCGGTAACGATTACAACATGGTAACTGGATGTGTGGTTTTGACTACCGTGTTGGTAGCATTAATCTTACTGGGAGTGGATATGATGTACGCACTTGTGGATCCACGTATCAAAGCCCAATATTCAAGGAGATAAACTATGCGGTACAATAAAAAGAGCACGGCGTCCCTGAAATCAACTAATGTTGCCTTGCAGTATCGCAAACAGAGCCGGGCGAACATGCTTTGGCGCCAGTTCAAGAAAAATAAAGGCGCGGTCTCTGGTCTGGTTCTTATAGTCGTTATTATCTTGATTGCAGTAGCATCAAATTTTATATGGGATTATGATACTCAGATTACAGGGATGAACTCCTTAGAACGCCTACTGTCACCTTCTCTCTCGCATCCCTTTGGAACTGACCATATGGGGCGAGACGTCTTGGCTCGTGTTTGTTATGGTGCACGTTACTCTCTTCTAATCGGTTTTTCTGCTGTTTCTATTTCGATGATTTTCGGAGCCATTATTGGTTCTATTGCAGGATATTACGGAGGAAGAGTTGAAAGCATCATTATGCGAATTGTTGAACTGTTCTTAATGATCCCTGCCATTCTATTAGTTATTATTTTTGTTTCCGTTTTTGGCACATCATTGCTCAACTTAATTATTGGACTAGGAGCTTCTACCATCCCTCATTTCGCTAGGAATGCTAGAGCGTCAGTTATGACGGTACGTGGGAGTGAGTTTGTAGAGGCTGCTAAAGCCGTAGGTGCGAGTGATTTGAGGATTATATTTGATCACGTGTTGCCCAATGCATTTTCTCCAATATTAGTGCAAGCTACAACACGCATAGCGAGTTGTATTATCGATGCAGCTGCTTTCAGTTTTTTGGGGCTTGGTGTGCCTGCGCCTTTGCCGGAATGGGGAGCAATGCTCGCGGATGCTCGGCAATTTCTCCGCGACCACCCAAATCTCACTGTTGCTCCAGGTGTTGCCATCATGTTGACTGTTTTTGCTGTCAATCTTATTGGCGATGGGTTGCGTGATGCTTTAGATCCTAAACTGAAGAAATAAGGAGTTGGCCATGCGTTTATTGGAGAGATGTGCGAACGATGCGATCTCCACTAATTCGGAGAGAAACACTGGATTTGAAGGGGAGAATGTGTTGGAGGTTAAGGATCTGCGTATCCGCTATGAAACGGAAGATGCAGTAGTCTACGCGGTTAATGGTGTCAATTTGACATTAAAACGTCAGTGCACATTGGGGCTCGTGGGAGAGACTGGTGCAGGTAAAACGACTACGGTTTTGTCGCTTTTACGTTTGGTTCCAAGTCCACCGGGAGTGATTGCTAGCGGTGAAATAATTGTGAATGGTCGCAATGTGATGCAAATGAGTTCTCGTGAGCTTCAACAAATGCGAGGCAATGAAATCGCTATGATTTTTCAAGATCCAATGACCTCTTTGAATCCAGTTATGCGTGTAGGTGATCAGATTGCGGAGAGTATTCGAAAACACGAAAAAGTCTCCAAAAAAGAGTCTCTAGAACGTGCAAAAGAAACCTTGCTGAAAGTGGGAATCACCGCTGACCGTGCGAATGATTATCCACATCAATTTTCCGGAGGTATGAAGCAGCGTGTAGTAATTGCTATCGCACTCGCTTGCAATCCTACTATTTTAATTGCCGATGAGCCTACTACTGCATTGGACGTGACCATTCAAGCTCAAGTGCTTGAGATGATGAAAGCACTAAAGGACGAATATAAAACAGCTACCATTATGATTACTCACGATTTGGGAATTGTTGCGGAAACCTGTGATGAAGTTGCTGTAATGTATGCAGGGCGTATTGTTGAGAGAGGAACATTGCGTGAGGTTTTCAAGGAAACAAAACACCCGTATACAGAGGGGTTGTTTAATTCTCTTCCCGACATAAATGACCGAAAATCTGAATTACGTCCGATAAAGGGTCAAACGCCAGACCCTATGAAAACCTACCCTGGATGTGTATTTGTGGAGCGTTGTCCCTATGCAGTAGATGCTTGCTTCGAAGGATATCCTGATGAGGTTCAATTCAGTGATACACACTATGCTGCCTGTAAAGGCTATAACGATAAGTCGTTTCATATCATGAGAGGAGGTTGAGTATGTGTGATGTATTATTGGAAGTCCAGGATTTAAAGAAGTTTTTTAAAACGTCTAAAGGCATGTTGCACGCTGTAGATGGTGTTTCATTCACGATTGAGAGAGGCAAAACTCTTGGGATTGTTGGCGAGTCCGGTTGTGGCAAAACGACAACTGGTAGAGCAATTCTGCGCTTGGTCGAACCCACTTCAGGCAAGATCGTTTTTGAGGGGAAGGATATTTCAAAGTTGCGTAAGAGAGAGATGCGAAAACAACGTCAAAACATGCAGTTGATTTTTCAGGATCCGTTTTCTTCTTTGGATCCCCGTAAAACCGTAAGCCAGTTAATCCGAGAGCCAATCGTGGTCAACAAACTGATAAGAGATAAGCGTTTAATAGAAGCTCGTGTCAAAGAATTAATGGAACTTGTTGGCATGGCAGAACGGTTTTATAACTCCTATCCACATGAGCTTGACGGCGGCAGAAGACAACGAATTGGAATTGCACGAGCTCTTGCGATTAACCCGAAATTTATTGTTTGCGATGAGCCGGTTTCTGCGTTGGATGTATCTATACAAGCACAGATTTTAAATCTTTTGAAGGAACTACAACACAAACTCAAATTGACATATATTTTCATCACACATGACCTGTCTGTAGTTAATTATTTTGCAGATGAGATTGCTGTTATGTATTTGGGGAAACTAGTTGAAAAAGCTCCGACAGAGGAAATCTTCGCTCATCCGATTCATCCGTATACACAAGCGTTACTTTCTGCCATCCCAAATACTGACATTGATATAAAAATGGAAAGAATTCTGATAAAAGGAGAGGTTTCTTCACCAGTGAATCTACCAGATGCATGCAGATTTGCAAAACGCTGCAATTATACGAGTGAAATTTGCGAGAAAAAAGATCCAGAATTACGAGAAATATTCCCACAACACTTTGTAGCGTGCTACTGTCCGCACAACCATTATTGTAAAAATGCAGATGGAGGTATTAAATAAATGCTAAACACGAACCCAACGATTCTCCACATCGACAACAGTGTTCCTTGTGATGCATTAAAGGGGATTCGCGTAGTTGAACTGACAGAATATGTAGCTGCTCCAGCGTGCGGCAGAATGCTTTTTGATTACGGTGCGGAAGTCATTAAGATTGAAAGGCCTAGTGGCGATCCATGGCGTTTGGTTGGTAATAATACTCCGTGTGGTGCTGACGTGGACGAGAACCCCTTATTCGACGTATTAAATGCTGGGAAAAAGAGTATTGTGCTTAATCTCAAGGAGTGGGAGGATATGGAGGTTTTTCATAAACTACTCGAAACAGCAGATATTTTCCTAACAAACAACAGAATGATTTCTCTGAGAAGAATGTGTATTGACCCGGAAACATTGGCTCAAAAATATCCTGCTCTAATATACGGGCTCATAACAGGCTATGGAATTGACGGTTCAGAAAAGGATGACCCTGGCTTTGATTCTGTAGCTTTTTGGGGAAGAAGTGGATTTATGGCTTCCATGCCTTATGAAGATGGAGGCTACCCAATGCCTACACCCACTGGCGTGGGAGATGTTATTACCGGTATTACATTATTAACAGGTATTTTATCAGCTCTTGTAAAACGAACAAAAACCGGGAAAGGCGATTTTGTTACCACTTCATTGCTCGCCAGTTCCTTTTGGATTAATAATAATATGCTCCTGATGACACAGCCAAAGTATGGGGCAAAGTATCCAATTTCCCGATCTGAATCAGACCCCACTGCCTGTTGTTATAAATGCTCCGACGAAAATTGGATTCAAATTGGGATCATGGATTATGATCGACATGTTCCGAAATTGATGGAAATTTTAGGGATACCAGACATGATCAACGATCCCCGTTTTTCGACGCAGGACACTATGAGAGAGTATTGGAATGAGTTGAGACTCATTTTTGAAAAGCAATTTAGTCTGAAAACTAGTGATGAATGGCAAGATATTATCAAGTCTGCAGATATTGTTTGTTGTAAGCTTCCCAAATTTTGTGATGCTGTAAATGATTATCAAGCTTGGGTGAATGGGAATCTCGAAAAATATACTTTTAGAAATAATGCTACTTGTGTGATGCCGTGTCCTCCAGTGCGTTTTGGATCGACCGGTACTATGCGCTCGGCATTGGGACCGCGTCTTGGCGAACATACAGATGAAGTATTGAATGAATTAAAAATTAAGGAGTGCTAATCCAATTATGAAAGATTTAAGTGGGAAATATGCTGTCGTTACTGGAGCGCAAAAAGGCATCGGTTATGCAATAGCCAAACGCTTTTTAGCGGAAAACGTTGAGGGAATTGCACTGCTAGACATTGACAGTATAGATACTTTTACTCTTGACCCTGCGGGGACTCGAGCTTTCAGCTATATCTGTGATGTAAGTGATTGCGAGAATGTAAAAGAAGTTTTTGAGCAAATCTATTTTCGATTTGGGCGTATCGATATTTTGGTGAACAATGCCGGTATCATTGCGGATGCAATGTTTCATAAAATGACTGAAGTGCAATGGAAGAAAGTAATGCAAGTTAATATCGATGGGCTTTATAATTGTACAAGACAGGTTATTCAGAATATGCGTGAACAGCAGTACGGTAAAATCATCAACCTTGCTTCAACTTCTGCATTTGGTGCCGTTGGACAATGCAACTATGCTCTGACGAAGAGTGGCATTATTGGATTCACAAAATCATTAGCTAAAGAATCTGCAAGAAAGTGCATTACAGTTAATGCAGTTGCTCCAGATTTTATCGATACTGAGATGATGCGGTCCATTCCGCATGATAAATATGAGGCTTTATGCCGGGAAGCACCCATGCAACGTCCCGGTACTCCAGATGAAGTGGCAGCGTTGGTAACCTATTTGGCAAGTGATGATTCAAGCTACGTTAATGGTGAGTGTATTGTTTGTAGTGGTGCGTATTCAACATAATTGTAAAAATACATGTAATTAGGAAGTGAGGTAGAAATATCGTGAGAATTGAAGATGTAAAAGTTATTACTGTAATTGGAGCTGGCAATATGGGCCATCAGATTGGAACGCTTTGCGCGCTGCATGGCTTTGAAACCTATATTACCGACACAAATTCTGCTCAACTTAAAAAAGCGCAGGACTTCGTCGCGTCGTACCTTCCTGGACGTGTGGAAAAAGGACGTATTTCTCAGGAGACAGCAGATATAACGTCTTCTTTGATCCATTTTGAACCAAATATAGAATTGGCATCACAAAATGCTGATGTGATCATCGAAGCAGTATTCGAGGAATTGGAGCTAAAACGTAGTATTTTTACGCAACTAGAATCAATCTGCAATTCAGAAGTTCTGTTTGCCACAAATGCTTCTCGTATTCCTAGTTCTGAAATTGCGTCGGTACTTAACTACCCCTCTCGTATATGCAATATGCATTTTTTCAATCCAGCCTTAGTGATGAAATGTGTGGAAGTCATGCGAGGAGATCACACATCTGACGATGCTTTTGAACTTGCATGCGCACTTTGTGAGAAACTGGGAAAAACACCTGCACGTCTTAACAAGGAACTAAACGGTATGGTTGGTAGCCGCGTTGCAGGTGCTATATTTAACGAGTGTATGGCAATTTTAAGTATGGGATATGCCACAGCGAAAGATATCGATTCCATTTGCCGTGGTGCCTTAGGACACCCAATGGGACCTTTTGAACTAATGGACTTGACTGGGGTCGATATGACCTATATTGCGTTGATGGATCGTTATCGTGAAAGTGGAGATCGTAATGATCTTCCTTGGCCATTGATGGCGGAAATGTATGCGAGAGGAGAGTGGGGAAGAAAAACAGGCAAAGGTTTCTACACGTACGATGACGATGATCCGAAATAGATTAGATCCTTGAAGAATCACGCGAAGGGCTATTCGGATTAATGCACGAAACTCGATAATTAGAGCTTCTGTATTAGAAGAACTCAAATCGTCACATAATCCATGTGTTGAGAATAGTGTTTCTACTCACTAATTCATTCCATTCAGCGCTTTAGTTTTCGTTTTGGACGGAACTGATTAGGATGATTATTTCGTTTAGGTCGCACCCTGAACGCGGCGCAACTTTAGGTTCCTTTCTCTTCGGTTTAATGTATAACTTCGAAAATAAAGAAAAAAGAAAACTACTCTAGATTAGAGGTTTCGCTTATGTTATTTGGGTGTTGCTTGAATCTGCTTGCTAAAGGAGATGATGTATTAGGAATTGAGTTTGTTGAACTAATGGCAAAAACCGGATATGACTATATCGAAATGCCGCTTACTCAAGTATCTATGTTATCGGACAATGAATTTAACATGCTGCTCAAACGGATTGACCGTGCCGGAATACCCTGTTTGCGCTGTAGCAATTTCTTCCCTGCACATATTCGCACAACCGGAACGCAGGTAAACCTCCATCAGATCCATGAATATCTCACTCATTCTCTTTCAAGGGCTAGAAAGCTTGGTGTTAAAGTAGTGGTTTATGGCAGTCCTGCTTCACGCAATGTCGAGAACAGCTATCCAAGAGAATTAGCGATGATACAGCTTGTCCGTGCTTTACAGATCATGGGTGACTACGCCGCTCCGGACCTGCAGATAGCCATAGAGCACGTGTGTCATCTTGAAGGGAATCTTGTCTATACGGTAGAGGAAAGCTGTATGCTTCAGGAAATCTGCCGAAGCGAGCAAGTTGGAATACTTGCGGATACCTATCACATGGCTGTAGAACGCGAACCACTTGATAATCTCGCTCTCGCCGAAGGTCGGTTGATACATGTCCACACGGCAAATCCTGTTGGAAGAATCTTCCCAAAACCCTCTGACGGCACGGATTATGTAAAATTGTTTCAGGTTCTTCATGCTATCAATTATAACGGGAGCATAAGTGTAGAAGCCTTCTCAGATAATCCCGAAAGGGACGCACCGATAGCATTGGAGACGTTGCAACAGGCATATAAGCAAGCGCTTCGCACTGCAAATGCCACACATGCTCCTGTTTCTGGTGAATAAGAAACATACGAGGTAAGTGAAATAATGAAAATATATGTCGGCGGGATATCAACAGAAACAAACAGTTTTAGTCCTATTAATATGGACATTGAGCAGTTTAAAAAGGGATTTTGGCTTTTGGGTGAGGACATTAGGAAAGTAAAAAGCACCACGAAGGAAACTCGTGGAACCTTGGATTATCTGGACGCTCAAGATGATGTAGAGATAGCATACGGTTTTGTTGCCCACGGGGTTACTTCCGGACCACTAAAATCATCTGATTACCATTTCATGAGCGATCTACTTATACAAACACTAGAGGATGCAATGCCTGTTGATGGAGTTGTTCTTAACATGCACGGCGCCATGCAGTCGGAGGATTGCTTTGACTGCGAAGGTAACATTTTCGTTAGAATTCGCAAGATTGTCGGATCAAATGTTCCAATCGTGAGCTCTTTTGATCTCCATGCATGCATTACACCGGAGATGGTGTCGAGTCTTGATGGCATTGCTTCCTTTCGCACATATCCCCATACCGATCACGCGGATGCAGGTTTTCGCGCAGCGGAAGCTTGCGTCCACCTCGCACGGGAAAAGATCCAACCCGGGAAATTATTGTTTTCGCTTCCGATGATCATGCCGGTAGAAAACTGTAATACGGGAGAAGGTCCTATTGTCCCGATCATGGCAATGACTGATAGGCTGCTAGCTGATCAAGATGTATTTTCTGGCAGTCTTAACTTGACACAACCCTGGCTTGATGTACCTGACTTGGGATGCCAGTTGTCTGTATTTCTAACTCCGGAAGCCGACGTGGAGCGTATTAAGGACGAAATGCATTCGATTCTCCACAAATTGTGGGAGGACCGGGATAAATTCAATGTTTATGTTCCATCTATTGAAGAATCGTTGGAAGCTTGTACAACTCTTGCCCCCCCTGTTTGTCTAGTAGAGTTAGGCGATATCGTGTCCGCGGGAGGTGTCGGTGACAGTACAATTGCTCTGCGCGCGTTACTTAAGAGTAAAAGTCTTCGTCCCGCATGTTTAACCGTAATGGACAAAAATACTGTGGCACAAGCTCTAACGATTGGTCTTAAGAAACGGGGCGTTTTTTCCATTGGGAGTGATGTGGATCATGGTTATAATACGCGCACTCCTGTTCATGCGACGGTAATGAACTTTAACAGTGATCGCGTTGCACCTGTGGGCAATACGGAGAGCGGTGTGCTTTACGACATGGGCATGCGGGTACTGTTAAAAACAGATGATGATATGTATATAATTGTCAACGAATACCCAAGTTACAACCATGATCAGGCCATGGTTACTTCAATGGGTATTGATCCAAGAAGCTTTAAAGTAATTGTCCAGAAAACGCATCAAATGTTTAAAGAAGGTTACCGCGGCATCATGGGTTCTTTTATTTACGCTGATACCGAAGGATTTACGGATCGCAATCTGAAACGCCTTCCTTATAAAAACGCAAGGCGACCACTTTATCCTTTGGATGACTGCGTTTATACCACGATCATTCATGCGTAGAATAAATAGCTGGATTGCCTAGCAAAATATAGATAAGGAGCATTAAAAACAACTTGAACTGACAAAAATCAGCAGGCAAACCTACGCTGAATCCCATGCCCTTCGCGTAAACTCAACAGCCTGAGCGATACCTTCAAAGCCTTTAAAACCAGCCTCTTCAATACAAACCCAGCCGTCAAATCCGGCCTTTTTCGCCTTTCTAAATATCTGTTGAATCGGAGCAATACCGCAACCACAAACAACAAAATCGAGGCAATGAGGGGCCTTCAGGTCATTGACATGGATCGTCTCGACCTGTGGCAGGACAGCTTTAAACACTTCCAGCGCATCCTCACCATCCGCAATGGTATTTGCTGTATCAAAGTTGATACGAACATCCGTATCCTTGACCATTTCTGCGAATTTGAGAAAACGCCGCGTATCAAACAGATAGTCAGGTTTTTCCCACGCCCCCGGTTTTGAGTGGTTCTCAAACAGCAACCTGACGCCGAACTTGTCCGCCGTTTCTTGTAACCTGAGAAAATACTCTTTTACGATGCGCAATGCTTTATCCTCATCGCTTAGCTCATGACACTGTCCGGCAGTAATACGCAGGTAATCAGCGCCAAGCGCATACGCCAGTGCCGTATCTGCAGCCGCAAAAGCGAGCTCTCTTTCTCTATAAAGCCTGTCAGGGTGTGTAAAGTCGGGATATGTCGTGATCATCACACACCGCATCCCCGCATCGTCAAGCGCTTTTCTCGCGGCATCCACGCATACAGGCGTTCTGTTCTTGATGCAGAGCACACTGAGATCAATGCCGTCGAGCCCAAGTTGTTTCGCATAAGATGCCCATTCGGCGATTGAAAGCTTTCCGCTGATCATATCTTGAAACAGCGATACAGGTAGGCAACTTAATTTCATCTCATTTCTCCCTACTGTCATGCAGACTGGCTTTATTCAGCAGTGTTTATCATCTCCACAATGAATCGGAGCTGGTCAAACGTGTCAAAGTACGTCCATTGCTTGCCGGGGTACGCAAGCGACGGCCCTTGCGCGTAGATGGTGATGCCCTTATCCGTCATGGCCTTTGTGGCGGCAGTGTTGTCGTCTACCTCAAACCGCACATGGTGTATGCCCTCATGCCCCTCGTCTAGGAAGTCCTGCCAGATGCTTTTGCCGCTGATGGGCATGATAAATTCGAGCTCAATATTGGCAAAGTTAAAATATGCCAGCTGCGCCACGCAATCACTCGGCTGACCACGGTACTTGTTTTCCGGATTCTGCAACGTGGCCAATTTGGGTTCGGCGCCAAAAATGGCTTTCATACCTGCGATGGCCTTGTCCATATCCCGCACAACAAAACCCACCTGCGTCACCTTAGAAAATTTCGTAGCATCCATGTTTTCATTCTCCTTCCGAAGGGTCCACTGTTTATGGATCCTAATTCTGTTCATCGAATCACCTTCAAAAGCCACTACCAACTGAGATAACGTAGAGCATGTCTATGCCAAAACTTGGTCTATACCTAATCGCTCTCGCTATTCGAAAAATGTTCATACAAATGCTCAGTGTTGTTGCATATCGTGCATAAACATAACAATTGGAATTGCTTATATCAATCATACTACATGAATGATCAATTCTTTTGTCTCGTGAAAAGAACTGAATGCCAAAGTAGGCTAGACAGTAAAAATCCGCAGGTCGAGAAGGGGTGTGCTACGGATGCGGAACAAGTTATTATATGGTATTCTGCATAATGGTGGTATAGTGGTTGTTATGGGTGATGTTGATTGCGATTGGATCATTTACTGTAAAAGGCTACTACCGCTTGAGGTAATCACGATACGAATGTTTGGTTTGGGAGGTACAAACTGTGGGTGCTGATGTGATGTTTGAAAGGATGCGCCGGCTGAGTGCCGATATACGCATCTGGACGTTAAGAACAATTGGAGATGCCGGCTTTGGGCATATTGGAGGTTCAGCATCGATAGCAGATGTGCTTGCGGTATTGTACGGTGAGGTGATGCAAATCGATCCCGAGCACCCAGATTGGGAGGATCGGGATTGGTTCGTTCTCTCTAAAGGACATGCGGCACCTGCGCTTTATGCGACACTGGCGCTCAAAGGCTATTTTCCAATGGAATGGCTCAAGACGTTGAATAAGCCGGGAACCAATCTGCCAAGTCACGCCGATGGAAACCTCGTGCCCGGTGTTGACATGACGACGGGGTCTCTCGGTCAGGGCATTTCGGCTGCTGTTGGTATTGCTGCAGGCAACAGAGTTCAGGGAAGGAACTCCTGGGTTTATTGTATCTTGGGTGATGGCGAGATAAATGAAGGAGAAGTCTGGGAGGCTTGTCAAACCGCCAACCACTTTCAGCTTGATCATTTGATTTTGTTTGTCGATTGGAATAAAAAGCAGCTTGATGGTCGCCTTGAGCAGGTCAACCAGCCTTTGGATATTGAGCAAAAATTCCGCTCTTTCGGGTTAGATGCGCAAACAGTCGTTGGGTATGATACAACTTCCATTTATTACGCGATAAAGAAAGCTCAGTCGGTAAAAGGTAAACCCCATGTCATTATTCTAGATACATTCAAAGGATTAGGTGTGGATTTTGCGGAAGAAGTTGAGTTTAATCATTATCTCTCATTTGATCGTTCAAAGGCAGAAGCAGCTATTACAGAAATTGAAAGACGCTATGCAGAGGGGACATACCCTAGAGGTGAGTTAAGATGGTAAAGATACGCAATGACATAAGCGCTGAAAACATTGAAATGCGCCAAGTATACTGTAGTTCTCTAATTGAAGCTGCAAAAAAAGATCCCAAGATAGTCACTGTTGATTGTGACCTTAGCAGTTCATGCGGTACAAAAGATTTCAGTATCATGTTTCCGGAGAGATCATTCAACGTTGGCATCGCTGAGCAGAACGGATGCGCGATGGCTGGCGGTCTTGCGGCGAGCGGGCTTAAGCCATTTTTTCATTCCTTCGCTGTATTTTCCTCGCGCCGCGTATATGATCAGATTTTTATTTCGTGCGCCTATGCCCGTCAAAACGTTAAAATTGTCGGTTGCGACCCAGGTATTACGGCGGAAAACAATGGTGGGACACACATGGCTTTTGAGGATGTGGGAATTCTTCGCGCTGTACCAGAGGTAACAATCGTCGAACCTACTGACACCGTCATGCTTAAAAATCTTCTGCCAAAAATCGTTGATACTAACGGTTTATTCTATATACGACTTATGAGGAAAAAAGCCGTTGGAATATATGATAATGGTTCGGATTTTGTGATTGGAAAAGCGGCACAACTCAGAAGTGGAAATGATGTGACGATCATTGCAGCAGGTATTGAGGTTGCGGAAGCATTGAAAGCAGCAGATCAACTCAAGGCTGAGGCAATTTCCGCACGAGTCATTGATATGTTTACGATAAAACCGTTAGACAAAGAGTGCGTGCTCGCTTGTGCTAGAGAGACAGGGGCTATTGTCACGGCTGAAAACGGAAATATCATAGGCGGACTTGGAAGTGCTGTTGCCGAGGTGTTGAGTGAAAACCTCCCGACACCGCTTGAACGTGTTGGAGTTCGTGACTGTTTCGGGCAAGTTGGTTCCATCGGATTTTTGAAAGAAAAATACGGTCTAACGGCAGAAGTGATCGCGGAAAAAGCGAGGATTGCAATTTCTAGGAAAACACGTCAGTGAGAATCTAGATAACATACGATTAGTGAGCTATTGACATAGTTTATCAATTTTGACTTGATCGGTTGTTTGTTAGAACAGCCTTGTAGTCATGCGGATGATCGCTCATGGCATTGGTTCGGCATATCGTCGTGGGGGTGCGTGCCAAGGAAACTCTGAAACGACCCAGAGACGCTTTCAACCCTAGCAAGATGTGGATAGAAGGACGTTTTGCTGTGCTAAAGCGAGCGTGCACGATTGGCCAAAATTCATTTGTCATAACCTGGAAAACCTGATAACATACAGGCGTATCGATAACAAAAGTTCACGCAGGAGGTGCAAAAAATGATTATCGGTGTTCCAAAGGAAATCATGAAGGGTGAAAGGCGCGTGGCGGCTTCACCCGAAACAGTGAAGAAGATGGTCAGCGACGGGCTGACCGTTCTCATTGAAAAAGACGCCGGAGAAGGTGCTTTTTATCATGATCAGGAATATGTAGTAGCAGGAGCAGAAATCGTCGAAAACGTCGCGGAGCTTTTTGATCGCGCAGACGTCATCTTGAAAGTTAAAGAGCCGCTCTTCAACGAGGAGCAGGACAAACACGAAGTCGACCTCATGCATGAAGGCCAAGTTATTATCACATTCATCCACCCCGCCGCACCGGCAAACCATGACATGGTGAAACACATGGCTGAACGCGGTATCACGAGCATTACACTCGACGGCATTCCCCGTATTACGCGTGCGCAGGCGATGGACGCTTTGACATCCATGAGCACATGCGCGGGATATAAAGGGATGCTGATCGCCGCCAACGAACTGCCAAACTTCGTACCGCAGATTTTTACTGCCGTAGGCATGATCAAGCCCATTAACGTTCTCGTCGTCGGCGTAGGCGTCGGCGGACTTCAGGCGATCGCGACGGCGAAACGTCTTGGTGCCATCGTTCACGCTGCCGATATTCGTCCCGCCGCCGCGGAGCAGGCGATGTCGCTCGGCGCGAAAGTCATCGACCTCGGCGTGCCGGCGGAAGAAGCGATCGGAGAAGGCGGATACGCCCTGATGCTCTCGCCGGAGCGTTTAGAAGAAGAGCGTCGCATCCTCGCCGAATATGTTAAGGACATGGACATCATTTTCCTCTCGGCGCTCGTTCCGGGCAAGCTTGCGCCTACACTCGTCACGGAAGAAATGGTGAAATCGATGAAACCCGGTTCCGCTATCGTCGACATCTCGATCGACCAAGGCGGCAACTGTGCCATCACGCCTCCGGGAACGGTTGAAGTGAAACATGGTGTGACGCTGGTCGGCATCAAGAACATCCCTGGCCTTCTGCCGAAGAGCTCCACATGGATGTTCTCGCAGAACGTATACAACCTCTTGAAATACCTCATCAAGGATGGAGAAATCTACCTTGATATGGAGGATCAAATTATCCAAGAATCTCTCACGACGTACGCCGGAAAAGTGGTTCATAAGGGTGCGTTGGAGGCATTCGCCGCACTTGGTCATTAAATATTCCGTTATTGTGGTGCCGCATCGTTCCGCGATGCGGCACTTCTACGTCGATACATCGTATAGGATGACGGCGCGGACAGCCGTTTAGGTTGTATTAGAACAAATACTTTATCTCGCTTACAAGCGCCGCGACACCAAGCGGCGTTGCCTTGTCAGAAGAATAAATAACTAAAGAAGGAGACACGTATATGACAACCATACAAGCCATCCTGCTCGGCGTCTTTGTCGTATCGACGCTGGTTGGCTACAAGATTATTACGCGCGTTCCAAGTTTGCTACACACACCTCTTATGTCCGGCATGAATGCTTTTTCTGGCGTAACGGTGCTAGGGTGTCTCATGGCTACAGCATTGGCCGTCCACTGGGGGAGCAAGGTTCTCGGGTTCGTAGCTATCGTTCTCGCGATGATTAACGTCGTCAGCGGATTTGGCGTCACGCATCGCATGCTGATGATGTTTCACAGCAGTTCGAAGACGAAGAAAGGAGAAGACAAATGATGCATTCCTTCTCACGTCTGCTCTTGACAGCGATACCCGTGTTCGCTGAGGCGAAGACCGGATCCGACACGTTTTACTACATCGCCGCGGGCGTCCTTACGGTGCTCGTTCTTGTCGGCATTTCGATGATGAGCAAAGTCGAGACGTCTGTTCTCGGTAATGCCCTCGGCTCCTTGAGCATGCTGCTCGCGATCGCCTTGACACTTTGGTACTTTAATATTTTCGACGTCTGGCTCCTCTATGTCGCGATGCTTGTCGGACTTCTGGTCGGCGTCATCGCGTCGATTCGCGTCAAAATGATTCAGATGCCGCAAATGGTCGGTCTGTTGAACGGGCTCGGCGGTGCCGCCTCCATGCTCTCCGGAATTCTGACGCTCATTGCCGCCAAACCGGACGAGACGATGTTTTCGTTGGTGACTGCCGGACTTGCGATTTTCGTCGGTTCGCTCACGCTTACGGGAAGCCTCGTCGCCGCGGGGAAACTGCATAAGGTCCTCCCGCAACGTCCGGTTATCCTGAAAAATCACCAGCTCTGGACCATACTTTCATTACTCCTCTCGCTCGTGACAGTCGTCCTGCTCGCCACCCGCGATGTCACGGATCACGCCGTGTGGAAAATCATCCTTCTTATTGGATGTTCCCTCTTATCCGGTGCGTTCGGCGTTATTTTCTCCATCCGCGTCGGCGGCGCTGACATGCCGATCACGATTTCTCTGCTCAATTCCTTCTCAGGAGTCGCGGGCTCAATCGCCGGCATGGCGATCGGCGATCCGCTCCTCGTCGCTATCGGCGGTGTCGTCGGAGCGTCGGGTCTCTTGCTTACGCAGATTATGTGCCGTGCCATGAATCGCAAGCTTTTCGATATCTTGCTCGGCAAGACTTCCGTTGCGGGCGCTAAACCGGCAAAGAAGGCGGAGGCTCCAGTCGTTGAAGTGACAGAGCCCGAGGTTCAAGAGTCCGCTGAAATGTCGCCCGAGGAAGCGTGCGGATGCTGGTTGCGCGATGCCGAGAGCATCATTATCGTGCCCGGTTACGGCATGGCTTTGTCGCAAGCGCAGTCGATTGTCAAACAGCTGATGACGGAACTCGAGGCGGAAGGCAAGGACGTGAAGTTCGCCATCCACCCCGTCGCCGGGCGTATGCCGGGTCACATGAACGTGCTCCTCGCCGAGGTCGACATCCCTTACGATAAACTCTACGAGATGCAGGACATCAACGAAGCTTTCAAGGATACCGATGTCGCGATCGTCATCGGCGCGAACGACGTCGTGAACCCCGCCGCCAATACGGCGACCGGCACGCCGATCTACGGCATGCCGATTCTCGATGTCGAGGATGCGAAACACCTGATCATCTGCAACTTCGACAAACTCCCCGGCTATGCCGGCGTTGACAACCCGCTCTACGAAGAGGGAAGGGAAGACAAAATCGCGCTCATGCTCGGCGATGCGAAAATGACGCTCAACACGATTATGGTTTCTTTCCGCGCAGCAGGTGATGACGCTACCGATTCAGATGAGACTTCGGATGTATCGACGCCGGAAGGCGCGTGTGGCCGTTGGCTCCGCGACGCCGAAAGTGTCATTATCGTGCCCGGTTACGGTATGGCCCTTTCGCAGGCGCAGTCGACCGTGAAGCAACTGATGACGGAACTCGAGGCGGAAGGCAAGGACGTGAAGTTTGCCATCCACCCCGTCGCCGGGCGTATGCCGGGACACATGAACGTGCTCCTCGCCGAGGTCGACATCCCCTACGATAAGCTCTACGAGATGCAGGACATCAACGAAATTTTCAAGGATACCGATGTCGCGATCGTCATCGGCGCGAACGACGTCGTGAATCCCGCCGCCAATACGGCAACCGGCACGCCGATTTACGGCATGCCGATTCTCGATGTCGAGGACGCGAAACACTTGATCATCTGCAACTTCGACAAGCTCCCCGGCTATGCCGGCGTCGACAACCCGCTCTACGACGAGGGAAGAGAAGACAAAATCGCGCTGATGCTCGGCGATGCGAAAGCAACGCTTGGCACGATTATGACGCTCTTCCGCGCATCTGGCACAGAAGCGGATACACCGAAGCAAACCTCGGATGCCATGACCCCCCTGGAATGTTGCAAATCTTGGCTACGTGACGCCGAGAGTGTCATCATCGTGCCAGGGTACGGCATGGCCCTCTCGCAGGCTCAGTCGACTGTGAAGCAACTTATGACGGAACTCGAGGCGGAGGGCAAGGATGTGAAGTTTGCCATCCATCCCGTGGCTGGTCGTATGCCGGGACATATGAACGTACTTCTTGCGGAAGTCGACATCCCCTACGATAAGCTGTATGAGATGCAGGATATTAACGACACTTTCAAGGATACCGATGTCGCCATCGTCATCGGCGCGAACGACGTCGTGAACCCCGCCGCCAATACGGCGACCGGCACGCCAATTTACGGCATGCCGATTCTCGATGTTGAGGACGCGAAACACTTGATCATCTGCAACTTTGATAAGCTCCCCGGTTATGCCGGCGTCGATAACCCGCTCTACGACGAGGGAAGAGAAGAGCATATCGCCCTGATGTTGGGAGATGCGAAGGAGACATTGACGGCAATCCTTAAGACTTTGAGAAGCTAAGACGGCGTTTGACGCATACGCACATATTTATAGCGTAATAACAGGGGGCTTTCTCAAAAGAGAGAGCCCCTTCAACTTGGTGCCGTGTTTTATTTTTTGTGAACAGTTCAGGCGCAAATCCAGAAATTCGATATAAATTGAAAAATTGCACACCGGTTTTGAGCTTAAAGTCCAGAAAATCGATATTAACTGAAAAATTCCCTACTGTGTCAAGTGCGAAAGCCTTTTGTGCCAGTGCTTTGCGGAAGCGGGTGATTTGTTGTTCTAAAGGAACGAGCCGGAGATTATGGATAAACAGCACTCCAGATGGCATTTTCTGGAAATTCAGGCACACGAAAGCCAACGTCTCATCTCTGATTCCACGGCCTTTTCGGTGTTGCCCGTCCAGCGCTATGGCAGCAAATCTCCCATCACTACCAGGATCATCGTCCGTGATCAGGGACGAGTCCTATCCTCTGTCGTTCTGCCTGTCCATAACACGGGTGTCCGCACTGCTGCACAACAGGGTCATGGCCCTAAATTTTGTTGTCTGCAGACTACCACCGGCTCGTTCGATTGGGGTCTATACGTCACACGGCAGCATTGCTTCGCAATAGACGTAGGGGCCACCGTGATCCGTTCGTTTTCTCATGCCACCGGCGTGACATGGAGTCTAGTTGTTCGAGTTCTCTCTTCTACAGTTCGCTCTGCTATGCAACCTGCTTCTCAGAGGACTTGACGACAAGACCACAGGTAACCTTGTCAGGGTCGTAGTCAACGTCTTTCGTAAGCATGACATGAAACACGCGAAGCAATTTGCAGGCTACGGCGATAAGCGACTGCATCGCTTTAAGCGGATTCTTCGTGCGATGCTTATAGTATTGGTGAACCGCACGGAACTCGGACGTATGATTCACGACGCACAAAGCTGCTACGAACATGATGCGACGAAGCTTGTTGCGTCCTCGCTTGCTGATGCGGCTCTGGCCCCTGCGCTTACCTGAGCTGTTACGGAGGATATCCAGACCCGCGTAACTCTGCAGCTGAGCGGCACTAGGGAAACGGCGAATATCTCCCACTTCCGCCAGAAAGCCGGCGGCGATCTGGAGGTCAATGCCGGGAATCTGCATCAGTCTCTTACCTCCCGGATACTGCTCAACCAGTTCCTCCAGTCTCTTGTCCAACCGTGTCAGCTGGGCTTCCTGCAGGTCGTAGTGCTGCAGAAGCATCTGAATTTCTACTCTGGCCATCTCCGCGGCTTCCGTAACACCTACCGAGCACTTCGCTTCCTCGACCAGACGTTCTGCACGATTCCGGCTTATACCGCCCAGCAACTGGCACTCATGCCAGTGGTGAAGGATGCCATGCACACCCAGCTTGACAATGTCCGATGGAAGAGGAGCCCGACGCAGAAGCGTCAGGAAGCCGATCCTTTGCACGGACGAGTAGACCTTGTGCCACTCGGGGAAATACGTGCTTGCCCAAGCATGGATGCGATTGGCCGTCGCCTTTTTCTGTTCCATGACGCTGTTGCGTAGCGTATAAGCTTTCCGAAGTTCGGCATAGTTTCCCTGAGGACGATAGATCTCTTGGTAATTTCCCGAAATCATGACATGGGCGATCGCTTTCGGATCCTCCGGATCGCTTTTGCTCGCGCTCGTCGTCGCCGCCTCTTTCGTCTGTTTCACACTGATGGGACTGGTGATCACAAGGCGAAGGTTACGGGACAGAAGATAATCGAATAGCGCAAACCAATAATGACCGGTCGGCTCAAGACCAACCATGACCTCTGTGAACCCGCTCATCCACTGTATACGCTCGATCCAGCTCAAGAAACTTTCAAAGCCATAACGGTCATTCTTGAACTTGAAGGCCTTCTTCTGCTGCTCGATGCCTCGCCAGTCAAACGCGCGAGCATGGTGCTCGTATCCGCCGATGTCAATCGCGACGATGAGCGTCGTTGTGTTGATCTCAGATAATCTTCGATTTTTTGTGATATTCTTCATACAAGCCCCTCCCTTTCAGGGGTTACAGGTGATACCTCTTTGAGATGTGTGTTCGGTTCAAAGCAAATTCACTCAGACGAAGAGGTATCATCCTTTTCCTAGCTCGATTCACCATCTCCTGAGCGACTTTGCTTGCATCTACTTTACAGGATGCTGCACATCTGGAGCGATCCCTCAAATTTTTCTCAAATTTTTACGTCAAAATCTCTTGAAAACGGTACTTGACAACTTAGTTTGTGTAGGCTAACATGTTGCATGCAGTTAGTTAATGCTAACACTAAAGCCCACGCAAGTGCATGCATCGATTGTGTGGCGCATGACTGAAACGAGGAGAAATTATGTTGCCTTTAACATGGTTGCAACCGGGAGAGACAGGATATATCAAGTGCGTCCGTGGCAATGACGGTGTCTGCCGTCACTTGCGCTCGCTCGGTCTTGTGGAAGGTGAACCGATCCGGCTCACACATCGAAACGGCAACAATGTTGTGGTCGCGATCGGAGAAGGACGGTTGGCACTCGACGAAAACTTGGCTCTCAAAGTGCTTGTCGCGGAGGATGCGCCGAATTGCGCAACGATTCCGCGTTGCGAGCATCGTCCATGCACATCACATCGACCGCATAGAAAACGAAGGAGAAATAGAAGAAGTGTTGACTCTGAATGATCTGAAAGTCGGAGAGACGGCAGTCGTTGTCAGGCTCCACGGCCAGGGCGCTGTCCGCCGCCGCATCATGGACATGGGCATTACGAAAGGTGTGCCTGTCCGCATCACAAAATTCGCTCCCTTGGGAGACCCCGTCGAAATCAATGTTCTGGATTACGAACTGACCATCAGGAAAAGCGACTGCGCGCTTATCGAAGTCGAAAAAGAGATATAAAACGGCAGCGAGGAAAATCCACTACAAGGTAGACATTAAGCGCCAACAGACAAAGCAGGAGAATATTCATGGAACCGAAACCGATTATCATTGCCCTCGCCGGAAATCCGAACTCCGGCAAAACAACCCTATTCAACAAGCTGACGGGAAGTCGTCAACGCATCGGCAACTGGCCGGGCGTCACGATTGAAAAAAAGGAAGGTACTGTCAAAGGACTGAATCACGTCACGGTTCAGGACCTTCCCGGCATCTATTCGCTCTCCCCATACACGCCTGAAGAGGAGATCTCGAGAAATTATCTTCTTAACGAGCAGCCCGATGTTATCCTGAACATCGTCGACAGTTCAAACCTCGAGCGAAATCTCTACTTAACGACACAACTCCTCGAACTGGATATTCCCGTCGTCGTCGCTCTGAACTTCATCGATGTGTCGCGTCGTGACGGAGATAAAATCGATTCTCGTAAACTCGAAAAAAAACTTGGCTGTCCCGTCATTGAAACCTCCGCTCTCAAGGGCGAAGGAGTCGATGAATGCATCGCGCGCTGCATCAGCACTGTCAGGAGCGACGATAATACAGGTCGCGCAGACAAAGTGGCGGCGCCGTTCGGCGAAGAAATTGAAAAAACGATCAAAGAGATCGAATCCGCCGTGGGCGACGTAGCGCAGAAAAGGCATCGCTGGACCGCCATCAAGGCCTTCGAACGCGACGAAAAAGCGTTGACCGGGCTCTCGCTCACCGCTTTACAAAGGGAAATGATCGAAGGGATCATCCGCCGCACGGAAGAAAAACTCGACGATGACAGCGAAAGCATCATCACGACAGAGCGTTATGCGGCAATAAAAGCGCTCACCGACAACGTGATCGTACGGGCAGAACGAAAAGGAAATCTGACGCGTTCCGATCGTATCGACCGCGTCGTGACGCATCGATTCTGGGCATACCCCATATTCATCGCCGTCATGGCCGCCCTCTATTACATCGCTATCAGCTTGGGCATCAACACACAAGACATGGTCGATGGGTGGTTCGGCGATGGTCTTATTCCGCTCGTGCAAGGCTGGATGGAGGGGCTGGGTGCATCCGGCTGGCTTACAGGTCTTGTGACGGACGGGATCATCGGCGGTGTCGGCGCCGTGCTTTCGTTCGTACCGCAGATGATCATTCTGTTTATCCTGCTCGGTATCATGGAGGATATCGGGTATATGGCGCGCATCGCGTTTATCCTCGACAGGCTTTTCCGTCGATTCGGGCTTTCGGGCAAGAGCTTTATTCCCATGCTCATCGGAACGGGTTGCTCCGTTCCGGGTATCATGGCGTCGCGCACGATCGAGAGTCAGCGTGACCGTCGCATGACGATCATCAACACGCCAATGATCCCCTGCGGGGCGAAACTTCCCATTATCGCGCTCGTCGCAGGCGCTGTCTTTGGGGGCGCCTGGTGGGTCGCGCCCCTCGCTTACTTCCTAGGACTTTTGGCCGTGATCGTCTCCGGCATCATTCTTAAAAAGACGAAAATGTTTTATGGCGACCCCTCTCCTTTCGTGATGGAGTTGCCCGCTTACCACGTTCCATCGGTCGGCAACGTCGCTCGAAGCACGTGGGAGCGCTCCTGGTCGTTCATCAAGCGCGCAGGGACCGTTATCCTTCTCTCGAGCGTCGTGCTCTGGTTCCTTCTGCACTTCGCGGTTATCGACGGCAGCCTCGTCATGATTGAAGACGAGATGATCGCCGATAGCATCGCCGCAAAAGTCGGAGCCGTGCTCGGACATCTCTTCGCGCCTCTCGGTTTCGGAGGGTGGCAGGCTTCGCTCGCGACGGTCACGGGGCTCATCGCGAAAGAAGAAGTTATCTCCACATTCGGCGTCATCTTCCGTATCGAAGATGCGCTCGGAATCATCGAAGAAGGCCAGTACGCCGGAGTCGGCGCCATCGCGCAACATTTCACGCAACTCTCGGCGTTTTCGTTCATGCTGTTCAACTTGTTCTGCCCTCCGTGTTTCGCCGCGATGGGCGCGATCAAACGCGAGATGAACAGTGCCAAATGGACGTGGTTCGCGATCGGCTACTTATTCGTCTTCGCTTACATCCTGTCCTTCATCGTCTACCAGATAGGGTTTCTCTTCACGGGCGGGTCGTTCAATGTCCTTTCCGGGCTGGCCGTCGCCTTGCTCGCGGGATCGCTCTATCTGTTATTCAGAAAGCCTCGTGCGGGCGTATTCGTTTCGGCTTAGCAGCGAGCATCTCCGAGACAGGCGGACACCCCGTCGTCCGGCACGGTGTCCGCCAACGGAGACGCTTCGTTGATCTCAAGTCAATCGGATGTTTCGGCCATGTCACTCTATTGGCAGTGTCGTCATCAACCATAAATTCTCGGGAGCCGCAGGTTCTACTCTCCTTCCTCGCGGTTCCCGGGAACGCTCTGTCTCAGAATCACTTGAAAGGGTTATCATATGAGACTCAAATACTTTCTTTGGACCGCCTTGGCGAAAGTCACTGCTCCGGTAAGCGGCATCGACTATGTGGTGATCGCTGTCCTTGTCATTGTCATTGCTGCCATCGTTTTCTCGATGATGCGTCACAGAAAAAAGGGCGGCGGATGTTACGGCTGTCCTCACAGCCAAACGTGCGGCATGCGCTTGGATGACTGTCCGTCAAACATCCGGGGAGAGGCAAACGATGCGGAATAAAAGAACGGCATCGTGGACGTTCAGACGTTCAACTGATAAAATAGCGGCAGGCGAGAGTTTCGCCGGAAAGGTTGCCGTTATGAGTCAAGTGTCCGATTCTGCCGAAAACTATCTCGAGAGTATATATGTACTGAGAAAGAAAAACGACTGTGTCCGTTCAATCGACATCGTCCGCTTTCTGGGATTCAGCAAACCTTCCGTCAGCATCGCCATGCGCAAATTACGTGAATCAGGCCACATCGAGGTTGCGAACAACGGTTGCATCTCGTTGCTGCCGAAAGGTGAAGCGGTTGCAGAAGAGACTTACAAGCGGCATGTCCTGATGCGATCATTCCTGATGCACATCGGCGTCGATCCCGACAAGGCGGATGAAGACGCCTGTAAGATGGAGCACGTCATCTCGAAAGAGACATTCGAAGCTATGCAGGAGTACGCGAAGAGCATCGGACTCCTCCCCTTGAAATGAAATCGCGTCCGCTTTGCGGTTGACGTTTTTATTCTTTAAACACTTTTCCAAGCATTTATATTTTTCATGTTGCAAAATAGTTTTTCATATTCTATACTCAAACCGTACTATATGAACTAGTACGGTTATGACGCATAATCAATCATACAGCGAGGAGCAGGAAATGATCTACCCGGAAGTCAACGTACTGAGCGGCATACCGATTTATCAGCAGTTGAAGAACTCTTATCATCGGTTGGCGGCGCTCGGACTCATTCAGCCTCACGAACAGCTTCCATCTGTGCGTCAGCTGGCAATGGAATTGGGAATTAACCCCAACACCGTGCAGAAGGCGTACAGAGAGCTTGAGCAAGAGGGACTCATTTACGCCGTGCCGGGACGAGGCAATTTTCTCAGTGACTCCGAGCGAGAACTTGACGTTGAACACGAAGAGATCCGTCGCAGTTTTCGTTCCGCCGTCCAAATCGCTTGGACGGCAGGCATCGAACGCGCCACATTGCACGAACTTCTCGATGAGTGCATCGATGAACCGAAGGTTGCCGAACCGGAACGTTAGGTCGTAGCGACGGAATTAGAAAGGTGCATCACCATGACAAATAAAGAGACTGTTGAGAGACTAAACAGCGATCGAGTGAATGAGTCGACAGCGACGATAAACTTGCCCGTAGAGGAACGGGAAGCTGTCATCGTCGCCGATAACCTCAGCAAATACTTCGGCGCGACGAAGGCACTCGACAAAGTGAATTGCAGGATCGCCGGGGCGTCGATTTTCGGACTGATCGGATCGAACGGCGCCGGGAAGTCGACTTTTTTGCGGCTGGCGGCTGGCGTCTATCGACCAACTGAGGGATCCATGTTCTACCGCGGTCAAGTCGTTTTTGATAATCCGTGCGCGAAGAAGGACATCGTCTTCGTGGCGGACCAGCCGTATTTCCACTTTGACAACCTTAAGAAAATGTCGGCTCTGTATCGCTCACTCTACGAACGTTGGGATCAGGAACTTTATCAGGAGTTGATCAGAATCTTCCCAATCGGTGAAGACCAACGCCTCGACCTCTTGTCAAAGGGTATGCACCGCCAAGCCGCCCTCATCCTTGCGATCGCGGCGAAACCGAGGCTTCTCCTGATGGACGAAGCGTTCGACGGTCTCGACCCCGTCATGCGCCAGAACCTGAAACGCATTCTCGCGAGACAAGTGGCCGACGACGGGATGACAACGCTGATCGCATCTCAGAACTTGCGCGAACTCGAGGATTTCTGCGATCACGTCGGACTGCTTCACGAGGGCGGGCTGCTCTTCGTTGAAGAACTCGACAAGCTCCGACTCGGTCTTTCCAAGGCGCAAATCGCCTTTCGAGAGGACGTCACCGCCGAGCAACTCAAATCGGCGGGGCTTGAAATCCTCCGCTTCAGTGCGCGCGGGTCACTTATCGAGATTCTGTCGCGCAACACGGAGGCGGAGCTTCGCACAATCTTGAATCAGATGAATCCTCTGCTGCTTGACGTGCTTCCCCTAACACTCGAAGAGGTTTTCATCTACGAGCTGAGCCGGAAGTCTTACGTCGTCAGCGAGCTTTTGGCGTAACGCGGAAAGGGACATCATGACATTCCAAATACAGACAGATCGCGGAAAGGGCGGTACATTACGTCGAAAGAGCGGCCTTTGGTGGATTTTCGGTAGACAGCTTGCCGATCTGCGCTCGCTCATCGCAATTTTCATGTTTCTCTTTTTGCTGGTCATGCCCATCGCGATGTTGATTCTTGGCAGAGACATTTTCACGGAGCTCGCGAACCGACATAACGTACCGTATCACGAAGCGGACGGTATGACAGTCGTCTACTATCTCGGCATACCACTACGCTTCAACCGGGCCTTTTTTCCGTTTCACCTCATCGTGGTTACCTTGTCATCCGTTGCCGTTCTCGTCATGGGCGGCTCGCTTTTCCGCCCGCTTTACCGTCGCGACACGGTCGATTTTGAATGGAGCCTCCCGCTCACGAAGAGTCAGTGGTTTCTCGGTCGCGCCCTCGCGCTTGTCGTCGGTCTGTCGCTCGTTTACCTTGTCAATATCATCGCAACAAGCGGCATCGTGTATGTGTGGGGACTCAAGGAAATCTTGGGCGGCTATCTCCTCGTTTACTTGAAAACATATCTCTCCGCGATCGCGTTCACGGGATTTAGTCTCGTCATTTTCTCGCTGGTGGGGAGATTGTTCGACGCAATCGTTCTCAACATCATGATTCACCTCGCATCGCCGCTCATGTTGCTCATGATGAGCAATCCGTATTACATAGGTGATATACGCAAGCAAAGCTCTCTACATAAGCTGGTGTGGCTCTTCGCTCCGGCATTCGATACGTATCGCGAGATCGCGATGGACAGAAATTTCTTGTACTACGTCATTCTAATCGTTTTCTGGTTCGTCTTCGGCTGGTTTTGCGCCATGAAAAGGCCGGCTGAATGGGGAGGAAGAAAGTCAGGTTCTATGCGATGGTTCCGAGGCATTCAACCCTTTTTCTCCGTGGCGGGCGGCATCATTGCCGGCAACCTGTTCTATGCGTTTGACTTTGCGAGCTTTCAATTACATCAAACGAAGTTGCTCAGACCTGCTTTCATCATCGGTGCTATACTCGGAGCTTTCCTCGGTCAGCTCATCTCCTCGGCGATCACGGGTAAGACGTTACAGCGCGTTCCGAGTGAAAGAACCGCTAAGCGGAGGCTGCATCCTGTTCTCTACGAGTGGTTATGGAGCTTGCTCGGCGTTGTGATCCTCTATGCTGTTGAGCTGATCAGTCAAGTCATATAGGGCACCGGAGACGTGACAGTAATATAGAAGGAGAGATCACGATGAAACATCGATCCAATATAATACAACGAGGTGGAGCATTTCAGCGTCTATTAATAAAGAAGCACTC
>Ga0209723_1001493_pt1 | contig 36023 bp, 39 predicted proteins | sample BiotimSIPDNA_2_FD_185750 | JGI IMG/M metagenome (GOLD analysis project Ga0209723, IMG submission 185750) | Anaerobic biogas reactor microbial communites from Washington, USA - Biogas_R2 time_0 SIP DNA (SPAdes) (version 2) | ecosystem: Engineered > Bioreactor > Anaerobic > Unclassified | place... | reverse complement strand
CCTCCCCCACGATGACCTCCCCTGCCCCAGCACAAACGAGCACGGTCCCTCCGACCCCAATGGCGTCGACGAGTGACGCAAGCTCTGAAACCGAGACCGTCCCTACCACGCTATTTAGCAACTTCCCGACGACAAAACGCGTGCATTCGGTTAAAACGATCAAGACGACCACAACGACCACGACCGTGCGGACGACGCCGAAGCCCATCGCGTTAAAAACGCCGGGCGCGGTGGCGATTACCTTTGACGACGGCCCGGGTGGTCACACCGCGCGCCTTTTGGACGCGTTGGCCGAGTACAACATCAAGGTCACTTTCTTTGTTTTGGGACAGTCCGTGGAACGCTCTCCCGGCCTCATCCGGCGCATGCAGGCGGAAGGTCACCAGGTGGCCAACCACAGCTATTCGCATAAGTATCTGTCACAGGTGGACGAGGCGACAAGAGCGAATGAACTCAAAAAAACAAGCGATGCCATTGAGGCCCTTACAGGCTACAGGCCTTCCATCATGCGGCCTCCGGGCGGATATCGCAGTGAAGCCGTGTACGAAGAGGCCAAAAAGCAGGGTATGGCGACCGTTTTTTGGGATGTCGATACCGCCGACTGGAAATACAAGGACAGCGACTACGTGTGCAATTATCTGCTAAATCACACAAGCAAAGGCCGCCTCATCCTGATGCATGACATTCATAAGACGACCGTCGACGGCTTTATCCGGGCACTGCCCCGGCTTATCGAGCACGGCTTTACCTTCGTCACGGTGGACGAGCTCGTCCATCTTGAACCCGGCGACGTCTACCCGACCTACTGGAGACGCTAAGCGATTATTTAATCGGAAGCTCCCGGATGGGACGCCCCATGAACGCTTCAATGGTCGGACGGATGCCCTGGTTTGTGCGTTTCACATGATCGTAATACTGGTAAAAATCGTAATGCCCCCAGGGATTTCCCTCGATGACGCAAGGACCTTTGTCGGAGATGGCGATATCCCAACCCAGGTGGCCGTATTCATCTTCACCTTCCGTGATCTCGATCATCATGTCGACCATTTCCTTGTAAAAGGGCACTTTGAAGCTGCCGTCTGAAATGGGCACGCCTGTGATCGGATGGTAGTCGTAACGTGTTTCAAAATCAGGATCGAACACGGAGTCATTCACCACCGCGGGCGAGATGAAATAGCCCTCCTCGTCGATTGCGACACAGGAAGAGCTCTGCCCCATCTTGATAATGTCGACGTCGTCAAAAAGAGCGATGCGAACGGATAAGGGTAAGATTAAAATCCTGCCCTCGTATTTCAAGATCGTGAAACGGAAGCTTGCGACCGCGTTAGGCGACACCGTATCCATGACGGGGTGCTGCACGATTTCTTCTTCCAGCATGTCGTATTGCTTCGCGCGAGCGATGGCGTCCTCGATGTTGTTTTGATCCACCTTAATTTTTTCGACGTCGCGCCCGGCAAAACTCCAAGCCTTTTTCGCGTAGAACACCTCATGCTTTTCGCAAAACTCCCGGATCGCTTCATCCGTTGAGTCCGCCACGATCAAGACATCGCGGTAGAAGTATTTTTGAAAGCGCTTATAGGCGAGCACCTTGTCAGATAAAAAACCGGGCGTGTTGTTCGGTGGGTTTAAATTGTGGACAAGCTGCACCCAGTCGTCAGAGAAGATGTACTCACGGCGCATCTTGGGATCCCGGTACTCCATGAAGTTAAAGAGCAGGTAATCGCTTAGAGCGGTCTTGTACTTAAACTTGCAGCGGATGATGTCCGTATAAAGATCCAGGAAGGAACGATCGCCGAGGCGGGCCTGTTTTTTAGCCGCGCGCCAAGCGTCCTTCAAAAAGGGAAGGGCATTTTTTAGTTTCATCGCGCCACGTCCTAGGACTCAGGGGTCACAAAAAATACGCGTGTCATAACCGGTGGCGTTTTGGGGAAGTCGCGGGCGTCTGTCATAAGCGCGGCGATCCTGTCAACCTCGTCCATGCCGTATACCACCCGGCCGAAGGCCGCGTAATCGCCGTCCAGAAATTTGCTGTCACCGTGACAGATAAAAAACTGTGAGCTTGCGGAATCGGGCACGGGGGTCCGCGCCATGGATACCACACCGCGGGCGTGCGATAGGGTGTTGTTGACGCCGTTTGAAGCAAACTCGCCCTTGACGGAATCTTTTGATCCACCCGTCCCCTTACCCTCGGGGTCGCCCCCCTGGATCATGAAACCGGAGATGATGCGGTGGAAAATAATGCCGTCGTAAAAGGATTCCCCCACCAGTTTCTTAAAATTTTTCACCGTCAAGGGCGCTTGATTCTCATCAAGCTCGATGATGATGTGCGCCCCACTGTCCATCTGGATATCGATAAAATTCGTCGGATTTTCAGCCGGCAGATAGCCTGCCGCAACTTCTTTTGGCATAGGTAATTCGGTCCCTTCTGTTGTTGCCTGTGTCGGCTCTTGTTGGGATGTATTGTCTTTCCTGCTACAGCCTGCCGCACAGAGCACGATGATGATCAAGAGCGCGATCACGCTCAAAACATTTCTTTTCATTTCTTTTAACATTCCATCCGCGCCCACGGCGCGGTCATTCTAGTTCCTTCATGAGGGCGGTACGTAAATTTCTGTATTTTGCAAATGCAAAAATTCCCCTTCTTTGACCGCCACATCGATCCAGCTGTCCTCCAGGACGTGGCGCTCAACAGGCCCCTCGGACAGGTCATGCGCGTCATGGTAGATCTCGAAGAGTTTTGTTTCGCCTTCTTCGGCGTCAAGGGTCCGGATCGTGATCATGCCGGGGAACACATCCATCCCCACAAGGAAAAAACCGTTGCGCAGTCGGCTGGGAAAGCAGCCGTACTGCTGGCGTTGTTCGTAGGTTTCAATTCCGGAATTATTAAATTTCAGCGTTTCGCCGTCCCGGACCTCGACCCAGGCCCTTGTGCTGAATGACTGGGAACGAATCGGTATTTCCCGGTTGATGGGGCCCTCGGTCAGGTTAAATAACCCGACACCCTCTGTCGCGACCAGGCAGTATAGACCCGGAGCGATTTCTCCCTCTCCCGAAGGGTTTTCACTGACAGTAAGGACGCGGTCAAAAGGGACCGGTTTCGGTTTTGCCTGACAGGCAACCGCGGTTGCCATAAGGGGCAATAAAACGATTAAGGACAGTATCAGCGTAAGCGGACGTTTTCGCATCGGGCTATCCTCCCCTTTTAATTAGTGACTGTCAGTGTATCAAATTTCTTCTTCGATTACCGAAACGCCTCGCGATAACATTTGCGGTCGATAAAACGCGTCACCGGAATTCCGATCGGGATGGCCACCAAGGCGTAAAGAATCCCACCCGGAATATCGAGCACAACGTGCTGCTTGGTCGTCACGGTAGTAATCGCCACGGCGGTAAAGTAAAAGGTGACCGTAACCTTCAGCCAGCCCGGTGCCTCTTTTAGTTTCCAGATGAAGTAGATCGTCAGGGTGCATAAGATGACGTGAATCGATGGGAAGCCGCAGTAGTTGTTGTCGGTCCGGTAGGTGATCGCCAAAATTTTCGAAAAGATATCCGTCGCGGCAAACACCTGTTCATGCGGCCTTGGAATGACGGTCTGGAAAAAGGGAAAGGTGAGATCCGCCATGAGCTGGCCGATGATCATGGTGAAGATGTAACGGCGGTAAAGCTGTCGGTCCGATAAAAAATGAAAGAGGGCGAGGACGAGGATCAGGGGTGCCCAACTGTTATAGATGAGCACCGTCCAGGGCAGGAGCGGTATTTTCGCGTCAAGCGCGATCGACAGATCGCGCACCGTCCCGTAGGGGCGGTTTAACAGCTGCATGATCCACATCGTCGCGAAAAAAACTAAGAGTAGCACGATGTCACGCCAAAAGAAGCGGACATAGGCAATAAGGGTTTTACGATCAGAGAGGGAAGGGTAGTAGGGTTTTCTAACCATGCACGACCTGACTTTCACCGTTTCGGTCGCTGATGCGATTCAGCGCGCGCCCTCCCAGGTACAAAAGATAGATCAATAGCTCATAGCCCCCGAGCATGATGAAGTAGAACACGAAGGGCGGAAACGACAACACCAGGTCTTTTAAAGGTCCCGGCGGGAAAAGCATGTAGCCGTAGTTGTAAAGCGAATCCTCCCGCGCGATGAAACCGCCATTCATGACTGCATTAAAGAGAATCATCACAATATTGTAAATAAGGGTCACCACCAGTGTTCGCTTTAAGCCCTCCTTATCAAAGCGATAGCCCAGGACAAAGATCGTATAGAAAATGATCCAACCCAGCGTGATGTGCACGATGAAAAACTGGAAATTCGTATAGTGCGGAAAATCGAAGCGATACAGGTCCATAAATCCCATGGCAAAGACAGAGCCGAGAAAGCCCCAATAAATCCATATCGAGCGCAACATCGTGAACCCAAAAATGAGGTCAAGGACAAGGATCGGCACCGCGATGCGGCAATGGTAGAGGGGGAGGCTCATCTCGAGATTGAAGTACCCGGATAAAAATTGCCATAAATACAAGACGACCTGGTCGAATAAGAGGACCATGGCGGCAATCTTGGCAAGACACATCGGATTTTTTTGTGCCATCAGGCGCTTTCGATACAAGACAATGAGCACCATGACGCCAATCCAAAGGAGTAGCAGTCCAATCATCAGGGGTAGCGAAATGACGAGGGAATCCTCATTTTCTACACCATAAAAGAATCTTTGAAAAAAATTCATCAAACACCTCTTCTTTACGGCCGGGTCCCCGGCCAAACTCCATAGGGGCATTATACGTCAAAAACGGAAGTGGCGACGAAAATTAAAGCGCCCATTCAAAGGAGCGCGTCACCGCTTTTTTCCAACCCGCGATTTGCGCTTGCCGCTTATTATCATCCATGGCCGGTTGGAAAACACGATCAACCTGCCAGTTTGAAACAAGCTCTTTTGTCCCCGGCCAAAAACCTACCGCCAAGCCCGCAAGGTAGCCCGCCCCCAAGGCGGTTGTTTCAACACAGGCCGGGCGCATGACGGGGACGTTTGCGATATCGGCTTGAAATTGCATGAGAAAGTCGTTGTTGGACGCGCCTCCGTCCGCCTTCAAGGTATTGAGCCGGATACCGGAATCCTCCTGCATGACTTCGAGCACATCGAGCGTCTGGTAGGCAATGGATTCGAGCGTCGCGCGCACGATATGCGCCCGATTCACACCGCGGGTCAGGCCGACAATGGCGCCTCGGGCATACTGATCCCAGTAAGGCGCTCCGAGTCCTGTGAAAGCCGGGACGACGTAGCAGCCCGCGGTATCGTGTACGGAGGACGCGAGTTTTTCCGATTCTCCCGCTGTGCTGATGAAGCGCAGTTCATCGCGAAGCCATTGGATCGCGGCACCCGTAACAAAGATGGAGCCTTCTAAGGCGTAGCTGACCTGCCCTGAAAGTCCCCAGGCGATGGTAGTCACAAGGCCTTTTTCACTGAACACGGGCGTAGGCCCTGTGTTCATGAGCAAAAAGCAACCTGTGCCGTAAGTATTTTTAGCTTCCCCCGCGTTAAAACAGGCCTCCCCGAAAAGTGCCGCCTGCTGGTCACCCGCCGCGCCGGCGATTGGAATTGAGGCCCCAAAGAAAGAGGCATCCGTTTCACCGTAAATTTCACTTGAGGGTCGCGCTTCGGGCAACATCTTTTTCGGGATATCAAGGATCTCAAGGATCTCCTCATCCCAACGAAGATCCAAAATATTGAACAGCATGGTCCTGGAAGCGTTGGAATAGTCTGTGACATGGACTTTGCCTCTTGTGAGCCGCCAGATAAGCCAGGTCTCGACGGTGCCAAACAAGATGTCGCCTTTTTCGGCTCTGTCACGAAGTCCCGGCACATGGTCGAGGATCCACTTGATTTTAGTGGCGCTGAAATAGGCGTCAATGACAAGACCTGTTTTTTGGCGGAAAAGATCCGTCAACCCTTGTGCTTTCAAATCGTCGCAGATCCGGGAGGTGCGTCGGCATTGCCAGACAATGGCATTGTAAACGGGCTCTCCTGTGTGCCTGTCCCAAAGAATCGTTGTCTCACGCTGATTCGTGATGCCGATCGCCGTGATGTCAGAGGCGTCGACGCCGATCTTTTGCATCGCTTCCACCGCGACGCCGAGCTGTGTCGACCAGATCTCGTGGGCGTCATGTTCCACCCAGCCGGGTTTGGGAAATATTTGTGAGAATTCTTTTTGCGCGACAGAGCAGACCTTCCCCGCCCGATCGAACAGTATTGCCCGGTTACTTGTCGTCCCCGCGTCAAGCGCCATCACATACGGTGCCATCGTCATTCTCCTTTATTCCTTAAGGTCTCGCGTCGCGATGAAGTTCACTTTCAATCCCAAAATATTTTCGAGCACGACATCGCCTCTTTCAACAGGGACATCGAGCTCCAAACAGTCAAGCAGTGCCATGGCGTCAAAGATCAAGGATTTGGGGATAGGGGCGTCTGTTTTCACAGGACAGCGCGGGTACAATCGGCTCTTCACCCGCACGGTTGAGCTAAGAACACGCGTCGGATTCTGCGCCTCTGTTTTTCCGTAAAGGATCCCCTTTTCGCAGCGATTCCCCCTTACCTTGTAGTCATTTTTCTCGTCTACCTGAAGATGGCAGCCCTGGGGGCATAAAATGCAGATCATTTCTTTCATCAATAACTCCCCTCAATCGTCCACTGTGATGACCAGTTGACTGCCCGTCACGCGCTCGAGCAGTTTTTTCGGGATGCGTACATGTTCCATTTCGCCCGGCGCCATATAGGGTCGCCGGAAGGCGGCAATGGTCTGTTCGCCGTCTTTGAAAACAATGCGCTTGGGTGTTTTGTGCGGTTCTGTCACACGGAAAAATATCTCCACAAAGTCGTCGACGCCTTGAGGCCGAACTTTATGGGGCACGGCGTATGAAATACCTGCCTTGGGGACCATATCGATGACCTGTTCTTCGAAGCTTACCCTTTTATCCGAATCTTGTTGGACATAGCGTGCGGCGTAGCGGCCGGCCAGTTCACTTTCTTCGGAGACAAAATCCACGAGGTCGTGCACATGGAGCACATTGCCGGAAGCAAAGACGCCGGGGAGCGATGTCTCGCGATTTTCGTACACCACAGGGCCTCCTGTTTTGGGATCGATGGCGATCCCGGCGGCTCTGCTGAGTTCGTTTTCAGGGATAAGGCCGACTGACAAAAGGACGCTGTCGACGTCAAAAAACTGTTCTGTTCCTGATATGGGTGCAAAGGATGAATCCACCTTTTGGACGGTGACGCGGCTGACGCGGTCCTTTCCCTCAATATGGGTGATCGTGTGTGAGAGCAAGAGCGGAATGTCGTAGTCGTCTAAGCATTGGACAATATTTCGGTTCAATCCGCCTGAGTGCCCCATGATCTCGACGCAGGCGAGCACCTCGGCACCCTCAAGTGTCATGCGCCGCGCCATGATGAGGCCGATGTCGCCTGAGCCCAAGATGATGACGCGGCGGCCCACCATGTAGCCTTCCATATTGACATAGCGCTGGGCGGTGCCGGCGGTTAAGATGCCGGTGCCGCGCGCGCCGGGGATCTGGATGGCGCCCCGTGTCCTTTCGCGGCAACCCATGGCCAGGATGATCGAGTCGGTTCGAAGGGTCCGGTAGCCGTCTTTCGCGCTCATGAGCGTGAGGTGGTAAACAGGCCCTTGTTTTTCAAATGAGAGCACCATGGTGTCGGTCACCGTATCGATGTCCATCGTGCTCAGCTGATCGCGAAGGCGCCAGGCGTATTCAGGGCCCGTGAGCTCCTCGCCGAAGTAATGGAGACCGAAGCCGTTGTGGATACACTGGTTCAGGATCCCGCCCAGTTCTACATCTCGTTCAACGACGAGGATCTGAGATAGGCCGTTATTTTTGGCGCTGATGGCAGCGCTCAAGCCGGCAGGGCCTCCGCCGATGACGATGAGCTCATAAGGGTCACGCATGGGCACAGTCCTCCCTTTTTGTTGTGCCCGTCAAGACTTGGCTTCCCCGGGCATCCTCCTCGATGGTCAGCGGGTCGCGTTTTTGTTCCCGCGCGATGATCTCAAGGACTCTCGGTCCGCAAAAGCCCCCCTGGCAGCGCCCCATGCCGGTTCCCGCGCGGCGTTTGACGCCGTCGATTGACACGGGCGGGATCTCTCTTTTCAACGCGGCGACAATTTCGCCCTCTGTAATCGTCTCACAGCGACAGATGACGCGCCCGTAAAGCGGATTGTTTTTGACGAAGGCTTTGCGTTCTTCTTCAGGAATCTCCTTAAAGCGAATGACTTGGCGCCCGCCCTTCCAATGTGCTTTTTGGGAAAGCGATAGACCCTCTGCTTTTAACATATCTTTTGCCAGGCGCGCAATGGCCGGCGCAGAGGTCAGTCCCGGCGATTTAATGGCCGCCAAATCTAAAAATCCGGGTGCTGTGAAAGCAATGTAAAAATCGTTGATATCGCTGTTGGCGCGCACGCCCGCAAAGTTACGGATGCTCGCCCTCGTATCGAGGGAGGGCACCAAATGTCGGGCCGCTTCCCGGATCTCGTCAAGCGCCAAACGGGTGACGGAGGTATCCTGTGGGTCATCAATTTTCTCGGAATTCGGCCCGATGAGAAAGTTATCGTGGATGGTGGGGGACACGGTGATACCCTTCCCCGCGCTCGTAGGGCTTTGAAACACGATGGATTTTACAAGCGTCCCGATGCTCCGATCCAAAAGATAGTATTCGCCCCGTGTCGGCACGATGTGAAAAGCGGGGCCTGCCACCATGTTGTGAATGCTATCGCTTTCGACACCCGCGGCGTTGACCACATAACGGGCCCGGTAATGCCCCTCGGTTGTCTCGATGTCATAGTGATCGGATGCCCCAGTAATTCCGGTCACTTCCGTGTTGGGCATGAAGCGGACGCCGTTTCGCACCGCCACCTCGGCCATGGCGAGCGCAAATTCCCAGGGATTGATGACCCCTGCCTCCGGCGCCCAAAGGGCCCCAATGATTTCAGAGGAGAGGTTGGGTTCTCTTTTTCGGGCTTCATCGCCCGATACTATTTCAAGGCCCTTACAGCCGTTTTCGATGCCCTGTTGGTGGAGCACATCGAGTGCGTCACGCTGTTCTTTGTCAAAGGCGACCACCCAGGAACCGGTCCTTCGATGTTCGACGTCGAGCGCCTCACACAGGGCGTAGCATGCCCTATTGCCTTCGACATTCAGTTTCCCCATAAAGCTATGGGGCTCGGGATCGAAGCCCGCGTGAATAATCGCGGTATTGGCGCGGGTGGCGCCCATGGCGACATCGTTTTCTTTTTCAAGCAGCAAAACGGAAATCTCGTAAGACGATAAGGTATAGGCCAGGGCGCAGCCTGTGACACCGGCCCCGATAATGGCGACATCATGCATGGATTGGAATCCTCCCCGGTTCATTATCCTCTGGGGAACGAAAATTCACAAGCGCTCCCGATTGGTTGAGTAATCGGCTGTTTCATGCTTATCTGGACACTAGTGTCGAGGATCCATTAGGCGGATTCTTTTGAAAAACGTGAGACAAGGATGACGCCCGCGGCAATCAGGACGAAGCCCAGAGCGTTCATCAGGGTGATTTGTTCTTGTAAAAGCAAGTAGCCAAAGAGCACCCCGGTCAAAGGCTCCAGCATCGCGATGATGGAGGTGGTTGAGGCGCCGCATCGGATGATCGCAAAATTTAAAAGTGAGACGGCCCCGATCGCCACCATCATGGAGACAAGCAGGGAGTAGCCCCAGGCGGGGGCGGTCATTGAAAACTGGAGTGAACGCGTGACGACACCGTAGATCAAGGATGCGGTGGCCGAGATAATATTCGTATAAAAAGCCATCTTAAAGACATGCATTCTGGAAATGGCCGATTGCTCAATGCCGATCATGAGCGCCGCGTAGGTCACGCTCGATAACAGCGCTAATAAAACACCCCTGGGGTCATGTTGGTTTCGCTCCCCAATAAAGGACAACACGCCCAAAAAGCCGAAAACGAGGGCGAGGACCTTCCACCCTAAGAGTTTTTCTTTGAAAAACAAAAGTCCGCCCAACATGACCAGCACAGGAAAGACGTAGTGTAACACCGTCGCCGTTCCCACGCCAATGTAAGCGTAGGAGGAATAAAGCAGGATGGTGGTCCCAAAAGCGCCAAAGAAACTGACGGGCAGCACCGCTTTAAGCTCTTCTTTCGAAGGGCGAAGCGGTACATGTAAAAGGCGGAGAATAATAATAAGAACGGGGATCGCAAACAAGGCGCGCGTGAAGGTCATGGTCACGGGATTACTTCCGCCCTCGTAAGCCAGCTTGGCAATCGCGGGCGAGATACCAAATAGCAGCGCTGAACCGATGGCCGCTGTAATGCCGACGCCTAACCGCTTCTTCATCGTCTCTTGTTTTCTTCCTCTCGTTGATACTTTTGATCCAGTCAACTATATCAAAGAGGCATTGAAATAGCGCTGGCACTCTCATGCATAGAGTGCCAAATTTCAAATTTCCTACAAAAGTTTTTACTTTTTTTGTCAAAACCGCTGATTAAAATAAACATGTGCGAAAAGGGCTGCGCAAACCTTGCGCAGTCATCTAAAAATATTGAAGGAGGACGATAACATGTTTGATTTAATTCCTTACACAAGACGTGACCGCGGTTTAGTGAGTGACTTCAATCGCTTCTTCGGTAATTCGTTCTTGCAGGATTTCTCAGGGGTTCGCGGATTTAAAGTGGACATCCAGGATAAGGGCGACCATTTTCTTTTGGAGGCCGATCTTCCCGGGGCGAAAAGGGAAGATATCAAGATTAATCTTGAGGGCCAGTACCTGACGATCACAGCGGAACAAAACGTGGAAAAGACCGAGGAACAAAAAAACTACATCTATAAAGAACGCACCTACGGTTCTTGTTGCCGTTCTTTTGACGTCAGCGGAGTTAAAACCGATGAGATTAAAGGAAAGTTCAAAGATGGCGTGTTGGAGCTGACGCTTCCTAAAAAGGAAGAGAAAAAGGAACCTGAGACGATTGAAATCGAGATTGAAGATTAAAGGCTAAGCACGAAAATCACGCATAGACGGGAGCTTCTAAGACGGACTCCCGTCTTTTTTATGCTCTAAGCCTCCGTATGTGTCAGGTAATCGCTTGGCAGAGCGCGTCAAAACGCTGAAGTAAAAATGCCTTGTCCTTTGGCGGGTGGTACTTATGGTCCGAATGCTCGAGCCAGTGAAGTTGGATCTTGGGGTTCTCGGCCAACATGTCATACGATTTTTCGGACACAATCTCATCTTGCCTTGACTGGAACACGAAACAAGGGACCTCGACGTCCGGCACCCGTGCCCTTGTCTCTTGCATGACATGAAGCAGTTCGTAATAGCGCGGGATAAAACCGAAATAATGCCATACTTTGCGGTCAGGCTCGATGCTGTACAGCCTTTTTGCGGCCTCAACAGCCGGATCGTCCCCTGACGGCAGATCAAGCGCTGTTCGAATCGATTGACAGGCGGCCTTCACATGCGGCCTGGCTTTCAAAGGCACGGCCAAGAGAAAAAGCGCCTTAATTTTATCGGGGCGGCGGACGCTCTGCTCGATCGCAAACAGCGTGCCCATGGAATGGCCGACGATCAGGATGGAACGATGTTGTTTGGCCATTTCATCGACGACGTCGTCAATCTGCTGTCTCCATTCGTCCATGGACGAATGGGAGAAGTCCTTCGTGGTCGCGCCGTGCCCCTCGATCAGGACGGAACGTATGCTCCAATCTTCGGGGACATGCGCGTAAAAGTCAGTAAAGAAAACAGGGGAACTGCAAATGCCATGGATGAACAACACCGCGTGTTCACTGTCCGGCACATCACGCCTCAGTTCTCGATGTTCTTGCTGCATAACTTACTCCGCGTTTAACTTTGCCGCGTCGAGATGATGGGTCGTCCCTCACGGTCAACGAGGAGCGTCAGGCCGCCTGAATTGCCCGAATAGTGATAAAGGTAATTCACGCCTGTCACTTGATCAACCCAGATCTCGATGCCATCGACCATTCCCTGCGAGTAGATCTTAATGAAACGTTTTTCGCCCGAAGGGTATTCCATGTTGAAGTCGCCCTTCGATTCTTTTCTAAAGAGTGCCACGCGTTTTCCTTTCTTTAGGTCAGCTGTAAGATCGCGCGCTCAATTCGATCCATGGCCTCCACAAGATTCTCCATGGAATTAGAGTAGGTCATCCGGATCGCCCGCGGAGCTTCAAACGCATTCCCCGGCACCAAGGCCACCCCCGCTTCCTCTAACAGATATTCGGCAAGCGCCGACGCGCCGTCGATCGTCCGGTTGTTAGATTTGCGGCCGAAAAGATCCGAGACATCCGGGAATAAATAAAACGCACCGTCCGGGAAGGGGCAGCGAAAACCGGGAAGCTTTGAAACACGCTCATACAAGTAATCGCGCCGCGCTTCAAACGCTTGACGCATGGTTTCAACATAGTCATCGCATTCATCCAACGCCGTGACGGACGCCCATTGCACAAAAGAGGTCGCGTTTGAGGTCGTATGCCCCTGAATGGCTGACATCGCCTTGATGACATCGCGGGGACCCGCGGCGTAACCGATGCGCCAACCTGTCATCGCGTAGGCCTTTGACAGCGCGTTGATCGTGATACAGCGCGCCTTGATCGCCTCAGAGAACGAGGCGACACTGATGTGAGGCGTGCTGCCGTAGATCAGTTTTTCATACACTTCATCCGAGACAATGTAAAAATCGTGCGCTAAAGCAAGCTCCGCCGCGCGCGCTAAACTCTTTTTCGGATAGACCGCGCCTGTGGGGTTATTGGGACTGTTCAATAATAGTATTTTCGTGCGTGTGGTAATGGCTTGTTCTATGGCTTCCATGTCCAACTGGTTATCCGGGTGCACCGGCACCAGCACAGGGATTGCGCCTGCCAACTTCACCATTTCAACATAGCTGACCCAGCAGGGTGTCGGGATGATGACCTCGTCTCCGGGGTCGCAAAGCGCCATGAAGGTATTGGTCAAGGCGTATTTGGCGCCGGTTGACACGATGATTTCCTCGGCCGAATAAATCAGTTGGTTGTCTCTTCCAAATTTTCTTGCGATCGCGTCTCGAAGTTCAGGGATACCCGGCGTCTGCGTGTACTTCGTCTTACCGGAAAGCATCGCCTGGTGCGCCGCCTCAATGATGGGAGGCGGTGTATTAAAGTCAGGCTCCCCGCTGTTCAACGCGATGACGCTTTGGCCTTCCTGACGCAATTTTGCGATCTTGCTGTTCAGCTCCAATGTCTGCGAAGGAGACATGTTTTGTACTCGTTTGGAAATCATGTGGCAGCGCTCCTAATCCTGTTCCAAATTTTGTCGAACACGCCGAAGCTGTTCGAACAGTTCTTTTGGCATTTTCGACCCGTAACTTTCAAAATGCGCCTCGACCGCGTCCAGTTCCGCGGCCCATTCATCCGGGTCAATCGTCGTAATGGCCTCCAAGTCTTCTTCTGGAATGTCAAGGCCCTGAAGGTCGAGGTCTTCAATTTGGGGCATGTAACCGATGGGCGTTTCCTTCGCGCCGACGCTGCCGTCGCAACGCTCGGCCACCCATTTTAATACACGGCTGTTTTCCCCAAAACCCGGCCATAGGAAATGTCCGTCCTCGCCGCGCCTAAACCAGTTGACCGCGAATATTTTTGGCAGTTTGTCGGCATCCGCCGCCCGACCGATCGAAAGCCAATGCTCCAAGTAGTCGCTGACATGGTAGCCGATGAAAGGCAGCATCGCGAAGGGGTCGCGCCTGACCTGTCCGATCTTGTCGGAGATGACAGCGGCCGTGATCTCGGAACCCATAATGGCGCCTAAGAAAACGCCGTGCTCCCAGTCAAAGCTCTGGTACACCAAGGGGACCGTGGAGGGACGCCTTCCGCCGACGAGGATCGCGTCGATCGGCACGCCCTCGGGGTCTTCCCAGTTGGGGGCGATGGAGGGACAGTTTTTTGCGGGCGCCGTGAAACGGGCGTTCGGATGCGCCGCCTTTTCTTCCTTGTCAGGACTCCAGTCGTTTCCGTGCCAGTCAACCAGATGAGGCGGCGCCGGGTCGTCAATACCCTCCCACCAGACATCGCCGTCGTCGGTTAGGGCGACGTTCGTGAAGATGGTGTCCGAGCGCACGGAGTCCATGGCGTTGGGGTTCGATTCGTATGAAGTGCCCGGGGCGACGCCGAAAAAGCCCGCCTCGGGATTAATGGCATACAGTCGCCCGTCTTCACCAAAGCGCATCCATGAAATATCGTCGCCCACGGTTTCAACCTGCCAGCCCGGAATCGTCGGGCGCAGCATGGCAAGGTTTGTCTTGCCGCAGGCGGAGGGGAAGGCGCCGCAAACATAATAAACTTTGCCCTCAGGCGAGATGAGTTTCAAAATCAGCATATGTTCGGCCAGCCAGCCCTCATCGCGGGCCAATACTGAGGCGATGCGGAGCGCAAAACATTTTTTCCCCAACAGCGCGTTCCCGCCGTAACCCGATCCGTAGGACCAAATCTCACGCGTTTCCGGGAAATGGCTGATGTATTTTTTATCCATGGGGGCACAGGGCCAGGGAACGTCTTCTTCTCCCGGCAACAAAGGGGCGCCGACCGAGTGGAGGCAGGGGACAAATTCACCCTCTTCGCCCAACAGCTGAAGCACCTCTTGGCCCATGCGCGTCATAATGCGCATATTGGTGACCACATAGGCGCTATCCGTCAATTCAATACCGATCTTGGCGGCCGGAGAACCAAGCGGCCCCATGCTGAAGGGGATGACGTAGAGTGTTCTCCCGCGCATCGCGCCGCGGTAAAGATCCGTCATCGTGTCACGGAGCTCGTGGGGGTCAATCCAATTATTAGTCGGTCCCGCATCCTCTTCTTTTAACGAAGCGATGAAGGTCCGATCCTCCACCCGCGCCACGTCAGAAGGATCACTTCGGAAAAGATAACAGCCCGACCGCGTATTTTCATTCAACCTCACCGCGGCGCCCGTTGACGCACAAAGCTCCAGCAGACGTTCATTTTCCTCTTCGGAACCGTCACACCAGTACACCTGCTCCGGTTCAAGAAGCGCTGTCATCTCGTCCACCCATTGTTGCAATTTTCGATGCTTGACCATACGTTTTCCTCGCTTGATTATTCTTATGTGAGTCTACCACGATCGGGGCGGACTGTCCTGCAAATGATCCCGTTCAGCACTCAAACACTTAGTCATGCCAATTGAATGTCCTGGTATTATCATGTATAATAACGACACTCAAATTGATGAGCCCTCGCCCTGATCAACAAGGCTTCGGTTTAGCTCAATTTGGCGCATTTATAAGCAGTGAAGAGGGAAGTTAAATGCCCGACGGCCATTACATTCGAGATACGGTATGGAATATCCTGCTTGCGGATATTCGTGATGGGCGCTTTAAAGATACTGACCGACTGCCCACAGAAACTGAATTGTCTGCCGAGTTGGGAATCAGCCGCACACAATTACGCGACGCGCTCGCCATATTGGAACAGGACGGTTTCATCTCCAGGCGCCGCGGGATCGGCACCGTCATCAATCGTCATGTCGTTGACCTCAACACACGCATCGATCTTGAAATGGAATTTGGCACCATGCTGCGCTTTGCGGGCTATGAGTCACAGGCGGTGCTCTTGGGCGTTGAGGTAAAAACGAACGACGAAATGATCGCCGAAAAGCTGCAAGTGTCGCTGAATACACCCATTTTGACGGTGGTCAAACTCATACTCGCGGACGAAAAACCCGCCATTTTCTTTATTGATTACATCGCTTTCTCGATCATTGACGACTTCAGCTACACGCACGCGGACCTTGAACACAACGTCTTCCATTTTCTGGAAAAATTCTGCCACGAAGAAGTGGCTTATGATGTGACGGGAGTAAAGCCCATTATTGCGGATTCACGATTAAGCGAAATCCTTCAAATCGCAGAAGGCGATCCGATCCTTTATCTGAACGAGCAGGCTTACAATATCGAGAACCAAGTGGTGCTGTACAGCCAAGAGTACTACGCCGACGGCATCCTCGATCACACTATTTTCAGACGAAAAATTTAAAGCACAGACCGCCTTTTGGTTTGACCTTTTTTAATCTCGTAGAGTACACTGGTCAAGAGCAGGTGCCCGTTTTCATGACAGCACCGGAGGGGGTATTTTTTGGTCCAGTCATTCGATTTTATGAGTGATCGGTTAAAGACGCTGAGACGACAGCGTATCGTCGTCGCGGCCGCCCACGATGACGATGTCCTCCGCGCTGTGGATCGCGCCTTTACACTGGGGATCTGTGACCCGCTCCTTGTCGGGAGAAAACCTGACATATTGAAACTTTTGGAAAAAAATCATATCGCCCAATATACCTATGAGATTATTGATGAACCCGATGACGCAAAAGCTTGCCGACTGGCTGTCGACATAGTACGCGCGGGCGATGCCCGCGCGCTTATGAAGGGCCTTGTCGGGACCGCCGTCATCTTACGGGCCATACTGGATAAGAACACCGGGATTCGAGACCGTCGTCTGCTATCGCACATCGGTCTCTTTTTTATTCCCTCTTTAGGACGCCCCCTTATTATCACGGACGCCGCGATGTCGATTGCCCCCGATCTTGAAACAAAAAAACATATTCTCGAGAACGCGGTCGAGGCCGCACATCTTTTGGGTATTGAAAACCCCCATGTCGCGTGTGTCGCGGCACTTGAGACCGTTAACCCGAAAATGCCCGCCACCCTTGACGCCGAACAACTTGTCGCCATGAACCAACAAGGCCTCATCGCGGGATGCACGGTGGGCGGACCCTTGGCGCTTGATAACGCGCTTTTTGCAGAAGCGGCGCGCCATAAGAACATCGCGGACCCCGTCGCGGGAAAGGCTGACATTCTCTTAATGCCTAACATTGAATCAGGCAATGTTCTTTACAAGGCGATTTCTTTTCTTATGGAATCACCGGGTGCCGGCATCGTCCTCGGGGCCACAGCGCCTGTTGTATTGACCTCACGCAGCGATCACGCCGACACAAAGCTCCACTCCATCGCACTGGCGCTTTACCTCGCCGCACAAAAGGGAATGAACGAATGACTCGATTGCTTGTAATTAACCCCGGTTCTACGTCCACCAAGTTCGGTGTCTTTGACAAGGACATCCCCGTTTTCACGAAAACCATCCGCCATGGTGATGAATTGACGGCTTTGCCGGAGCTTTCCGATCAAAAAGAAATGCGGGAAGCCTTGATCTGTGAGGCACTCACACAGACCGAGATCTCTTTATCGTCCATGGACGCCATCGTGGGCCGCGGCGGACTGTTGCACCCCTTACAGGGCGGCGTCTATGAAGTGAACGAGGCCATGTTGGAGGATTTGCAAAGTTGCCGCTACGGCCGACACGCCAGCAACCTCGGCGGGATCATCGCCTATGGTATTGCCAAGCCTTTAAAGCTCAAAGCCTATATCGCGGACCCGGTCATCGTGGATGAGATGGAACCTTTAGCCCGCTTTTCGGGCTGGCCCGCCATCGAACGCAAATCGGTCTTCCACGCTTTGAATCAAAAGGCTGTCGCCCGCCGCTATGCCAAAGAACAAAAACGCCACTATGAAAACTTGAACCTCATTGTCGCCCATCTGGGCGGCGGCATCTCGGTAGGCGCGCACCAGCAAGGCCGCGTCATCGATGTCAACAACGCCCTGTCAGGCGACGGCCCCTTTTCGGCGGAGCGCACAGGCGGATTGCCGTTTTTAGATGTCATTGAGCTTGCCTTTTCGGGCCATTACGATCAGGAGTCTATGGAAAAACAGTTCATCGGGAAAGGCGGCCTCATAGCTTACCTTGGGACGGGCGACGCGATCGCCATCGACCGCCGCATCGAGGAGGGGGATGAAAAGGCCAAGATTGTCATGGAGGCGATGGCCTACCAGATCGCAAAGGAAATCGGCGCGGCCGCCACCGTGTTAAAGGGAAAAATTGATGCCATTATTTTGACAGGGGGACTTGCCTACGATCCCTATCTGATCGAGTGGATCTCCGAACGAGTGTCCTTCATTTCGCCTGTGACCATCTATCCCGGCGAGGATGAATTGAGCGCCTTGGCGGACACCGTCGGCAAGGCCTTGTCCGGTGAGTTGCCCGTCAATCGTTACGAACAGGAGGATCCTCCATGATGCTCCCCGATAAAAAGATCACGATCATCTCGGGCCATTACGGTACGGGCAAAACGGAGTTCGCGGTGAATCTTGCGATCCGGATGGCGCGTGAGGGGCAAAAGACTACCCTTGTCGACCTTGACATTGTGAATCCTTATTTTCGCTCTTTTGAGCGAAAAAGAGAATTGGAAAAAGAAGGCGTGGAAGTGCTCGTGACCTCCCGACAGGGGAAAATAGATATTCCCGCGCTCCCCGCGGAGATTATGAAAATATTCTCCCACGATCACAAAAAAAGCATCATCGACGTCGGAGGCGACCCGGTCGGTGCCCGCGTACTCGGCTATTACAAAACGCAGCTTGACACGGTCCCCCACAATTTTTGGTTCTGTGTGAATCATAATCGCCCTGAGAACCGATCCAAAGATCAGGTCATTCAATATATCAAAGAAACAGAACAACTGAGCCGCCAACCGGTGACAGGGCTCATTAACACGACGCACCTGGGCCGTGAAACGGAAGAAAATGACATCATTAAAGGCGACGCCTTTGTGGCGGATATCGCAAGCACATTAGAATTGCCGTTCATTTACACGGTGGGAGAAGAAAAGTTTGAAAGTCTGTTGGAGGGCCGCCTCCAGGCTTCATTTTTTCCTATCCGGATCTACATGATCAAGCCGTGGGAGTTGGACGACGCCAAAGGAGGGCATTTTGCATGGCTGGAAGAGTAAGCTTTCGACAGGATCGATGCAAAGGATGCGGATTATGCGTCCATGTCTGTCCTGTGAAAATTATTTTCCTCGACGACACAAAAACCAATCGTAAAGGGTATCACCCGGCGACGATCACGGAGATGGATAAGTGCATCGCCTGCGCGAACTGCGCGCGTATGTGTCCTGATTCCATTATCACGGTCGAACGCTTATAGGAGGGATGAAGATGGCAAAAGAATTATGGAAAGGCAATGAAGCGATTGCGGAGGCGGCCATACGCGCCGGCTGTCGCTGTTACTTCGGCTATCCGATCACGCCGCAAAGCGAGGTGCCCGAATACATGGCGCTCCATATGGAAAAAACAGGCGGCGTCTTCTTGCAGTCGGAGTCGGAGATCGCGGCCATCAACATGGTCTACGGTGCTTCGGGCGCCGGCGCTCGGGTCATGACCTCCTCTTCTTCTCCGGGCATCAGCCTGAAGCAGGAGGGTATTTCCTACATGTGCGGAGCGGAACTCCCCGCCGTCATCGTGAACGTCATGCGGGGCGGCCCGGGGCTCGGAACGATCCAGCCCGCGCAGGGTGACTACTTCCAGGCGACCCGGGGCGGCGGCAACGGCGATTACCGCTTAATCGTCCTGGCGCCTGCCACCATCCAGGAGGTCGTCGATCTGATGCAGGAAGCCTTTGACTTGGCGGATCAGTACAGGATCCCCGTCATGATGCTTTTGGATGGCATGATCGGCCAGATGATGGAACCGGTCGAATGGCGCCATACGCCCGCTTCGGATTTACCTGAAAAAACATGGGCCACCACGGGCACAAAGGGAAAGCGTCCGCCCAATATCATCAACTCGCTTTTCATTGACCCCGACGCCTGCAATGAACATAACAGGCGCTTGGAAAAGAAATACCAGCGGATCATCGAAAATGAACAGCGCTACGACATCAGCGACCAAGAAGACGCTGAGGTCCTCTTTGTCGCCTACGGCACTCCGGCAAGGCTTGCGAGAGCCGCGGCCAGGCTGTTGGGCGAAGAGGGCATCAAGGCGTCGGTCTTTCGCCCCATCGCCGTCTGGCCTTACCCCTACGACGCCCTCCATGAGGCGTCGTCACAGGAAAGTGTGAAAGCCGTGGTCACCGTTGAGATGAGCACCGGCCAGATGGTGGACGATGTCAAAATCGGCGTGAACGGCGTGAAACCTGTTTCCTTTATCGGGCAGGCCGGAGGCGTGATCCCGACACCGAGAGAAGTGGCCCAAGCCGCAAAGAAAGCACTGGGGAGGTAGGATGATGGCCATTGTCTATGAAAAATCAAAGGGTTTAACCGACGTTGAGATGCACTACTGCCCCGGCTGCACACACGGGGTGATTCATAAACTCGTCGCAGAGACGCTCGTGGAACTGGATGTGTTAGGTGACACGGTCGGGGTGGCCCCGGTCGGTTGCGCGGTGTTCTGCTACGACTATTTCAACTGTGACATGCACGAGGCGGCCCACGGCCGCGCCCCGGCGGTGGCAACCGGGATCAAACGCGTGCTCCCGGAAAATGTGGTGTTCACTTACCAAGGAGACGGGGATTTGGCCGCCATCGGGACGGCTGAGATTGTCCACGCCGCGATGCGCGGTGAAAAGATCACGACGATCTTTGTCAACAATGCCGTCTACGGCATGACGGGCGGCCAGATGGCGCCGACGACCCTTGTCGGGCAAAAGGCGACCACCGCCCCCATGGGACGCTCTTTTGAGCACTACGGCTCACCTATCCAAATGGCCGAGATGCTGTCAACCCTCGGGGGTGCCGCCTATATTGAGCGCGTCTCAGTGACGACACCGGCCCAGATCGCAAGGGCCAAAAGGGCGATCAAGAAGGCCTTTGAAATCCAAATCCAGGGACTCGGCTTCACCATGATTGAGGTTTTGTCCACCTGCCCGACGAACTGGGGCATGACGCCTGTGGAAGCGTTGGGATGGCTGAATGACAATATGATCCCCGCCTTCCCCTTGGGTGTCTTTCGCGATGTGACCAAAAGGGAGGCGTAAGATGGATTATCATGAGATTCTTATTTCCGGCTTTGGCGGACAGGGGGTCATGGCGATCGGAAAAACACTGGCCGAAGCCGGCATGTACGAAGGCTTAAATGTCAGCTGGCTTCCTTCTTACGGACCGGAGATGCGCGGGGGAACAGCCAACTGCGGCGTCGCGATCGCAAAAGGCGAGATCATCTCGCCCATCGTTTTGGAACCCGATTACCTTATTGCGATGAACCTCCCTTCGCTTGACAAGTTCGAAGCGATGGTCAAATCAGGAGGTGCCATTTTCGTGAACACCTCCATTGTGAAGCATGAAGTGACCCGGGAGGATGTGCGTGCGATTTATGTGCCCTCCATGGAAATTGCCGCGGAAATCGGCAATCCGCGCGTCGCGAACATGGCTATGCTGGGGGCCTTTATTGAGGCGACAAAGCTCTTATCCTATGACACGATTGTCGCCATGTTGAAAGCCATGTTTACGGGGCCTAAAGCGTCGCTTGTGGCCCTGAATGAAGAAGCGCTGAAACAGGGCGCGAAATGCGTCTAGTCCGGATGAAAGGGGTCGAGCATGGAAATTAAGGTCACAAAAACCGACACAAAAAAACAAAAACCGATCGATGATAGTACCCTGGGATTCGCCCGATCGTTTTCCGACCATATGTTCATGGTGGAGTACGAGGAGGAGCGCGGTTGGTTTGATCCCCGCATCGTCCCTTATCAGAATATCTCGCTCAATCCGGCGTCTCCTGTTTTCCATTACGCGCAGGAAATTTTTGAAGGGGCAAAAGCCTACGCACTCGATAACGGCGAAGTGGGGCTGTTTCGCATCCTGGATAACGCGCGGCGCATGAATAACAGCGCCATGCGCATGTGCATGCCTGTGCTTGACGAGGATTTTCAGGTGGAAGCCATCTCCCGCTTAGTCGATCTGGACCGTGACTGGGTGCCTAAAAGCGAAGGGACCTCCCTTTACATCCGTCCCGCCCTTATCGCGGATGGTTCGAGTCTTGGCGCGCACACAGCCACGCGTTTCATCTATTTTGTCATCGCCTCCCCCACCGGCTCTTATTATCCGGATGGCATGAAGCCGATCCGTATCCGCATTGAAACGCGCTATGTCCGCGCGGTGAAAGGCGGTGTGGGCCGCGCGAAGACAGGTGGGAACTACGCGGCGAGCTTCAAGGCGGCGCGCGACGCGAAACTTGAAGGTTTCAACGAAGTGCTTTGGCTGGACGGCCGTGAGCAAAAGTATGTCCAGGAAGTCGGCGCCATGAACATGATGTTCATGATCGACGGGACGCTTGTGACCTCTGAGTTATCCGACACAATTTTGCCGGGGATCACGCGTGATTCCATCCTGAAGCTTGCAGTGGAAAAAGGAATCCCCGTTGACATCCGAAAGGTCGCGGTGACAGAACTCTATGAGGCGCATGAAAAAGGGCTGTTAGAGGAAGCCTTCGGGACGGGAACGGCCGCGGTCATCTCTCCTGTGGGGGAGCTGTCCTGGAATGAAGAGACTATTATCGTAAACAACAATGAAATCGGACCTGTCTCTCAGATGTTCTACGATACCTTGGTCGGGATCCAGCGCCAGCGGATCAAGGATAACCACGGATGGACTACGACGGTGCCGCGCTATTGATTCGTCGCTTCGTCGGCCTTCATCATGAGGGCGCATTCGACGCGCTTTCTAAAAAGTTCGCAGCCGTAGTCATCGGTGCCTAAAAGATCGCCGCTTACGTGGTAAGCGTTGGCGGCGCATCCGCCTGAACAATAGTATTTTGCCCAGCAGTCGTGGCATTTTTCGCGTGCAAAGACATTGCACTTTAAGAAAGATTTTTGTAAATCAAGGCGGGTCACACCCTCCCAGACATTCCCCATGAGAAAATCACGGTTGTCTACTAATTGGTGGCAGGGGTAAAGGTCGCCTGTGGGCGTCACGGCTAAATATTCTGTGCCGGAGCCGCAACCCGCGACCCGTTTGTAGATACAGGGGCCGTGCTCCAAGTCCATGGTGAAGTGATAAAAGCGAAAGCCTTTGCCCTCCCGATCACGCCGGATCATCTCACGGGCCAGGGCCTCATACTGCTCCTTTAAGAGGGGCATATCCTCAGGGGTTAGGGCATAAGGTTCGTCCGGCGGACAGACCACGGGCTCCATACTGATCTCGTCAAAACCGAGATCCGCGATATGCAAGATGTCTTGCAAAAAGTCGGTGTTGTAATGCGTGTAGGTGCCCCGGATGTAGTAGGTGCCCCGCGTTCTTCTTTTCACAAGTTCTTTGAACTTCGGGACCACCACGTCATAGCAGCCCTTCCCGCCTTGCGTCACGCGGAAGCGGTCGTGTGTTTCTTTTCGCCCGTCGAGGCTCAAGACAACATTGTCCATTTCGCGGTTTGTGAACTCGATGACATCGTCATCGATGAGCAGGCCGTTGGTGGTCAAGGTGAAACGAAAGTGTTTGTTGTGTTCTTTTTCTTTGGAGCGAGCGTAGTGTACCGTCTCCTTCACCATTTCCCAGTTTAGGAGCGGTTCGCCGCCAAAGAAGTCGACTTCTAAGTTGCGCCTTGTCCCGGAATGTCGAACAAGATAATCGATGGCGTGTTTGCCGGTGGATAGGGGCATGAGCGCCTGTTCGCCTTTGTAGGTGCCCTGGGCGGCAAAGCAGTAGCAACAGTTCAGGTTGCAAGAATGGGCGACATTGAGGCATAGGGCTTTGACAATCGAAGAGCCCGCGGGGCGCCCGTCTTTTATGCGCTGTTCATGCGCTCCCATTGAAAACAACACACCCTCATCGATTAGAGACTCGACTTCAGCTAAGGCTTCTAAAACATCTGTTTTAGGCCAAGCGGAGGAGAGCCGCATGACGAGCTCGTTTTTTGGGAGCTCCTCGTAATGGGTGATGATTTCATAGACAAGTTCGTCTACCAGGTGCACGCTGCCGCTGTCGACGTCGATGACCAGGGGGTAACCGTTGAGTTTGAATGAATGAATCAAGGGTTGATCGTGTGGGTTTAGTCTTGCTCGCAAAGCTGGTTGACGACGCCGCAGGATGTTTTGCAGGCGGATTGGCAGGAGGTCTGGCATTCGCCGCAGCCGTCGTGCTCGATGTGTTCTGTGTAATCGCGTGTCTTAAGGGTGACTATTCTCTTCTTTTCCATCAGTAAAACTCCTTGGATGGTTATTTTTATTTCGACAATACTATAGCACTTCCACTAAAATGGATGGCAAGATGACCTTTAGGAGTCTCGGGAGCGTGTGAAGTGGTTTATTTTTACATCATCATTTTTTTGCTGCATATTATGGAGTCAATCTCAGGATTTGGCTCGACGACGATCGGCATTCCCATCCTGTCGCTTTTTGTCGGGACAGAACCTGCGCTCCTACTTGTCTCAACGGCCGGACATGTGCTCTGCGCCGTGGTCTTTTTAACCCAGTATAAGAAAACCGTCCTGCGGGAACTTTTCATTATTTTGGCGGTCATCATGCCGTTTTTGCCCATCGGCTACCTGCTTTACGCACAGCTCCGCGGGCATGAGGCAATGCTCCGGCTCATCATGGGAATTATTGTCACCTTCGTCTCCGCGCGTGAAATCTGGCGCCGCCAGATCAAAAAAGAAGAAGGCGATCCGCCACGCTGGCTTGTTTATTCTTCACTCGGTCTCGGAGCGGTGGCCCAGGGCATGCTCTCCATGGGAGGCGCCCTGATCAACGTCTACGCCCTGACACGCATCAAGGATAAAAGCGCCTTTCGCGCGACCATGGTATCGGTCTGGCTCATCACGAATACCATTTCCATGTTGTTCAGGCTGTTTGTCCTCAAAGCCTACACAAAAGAGATCTGGTACGCCGTCCTCTATTCCGTCCCCCTTGTGATTGTCGCCTTTATCATCGGGAACCGATTGCACCATAAAATTTCAGACAAGCGTTTTGTCAATCTCGTGTACAGCATTCAGCTTGTGAGTGGCCTGATCTCCATCGCAAGCGCCATATTTTTATTTCGGTAATTACAGCTGACGTTTTTTCTCGGCCAAGCGATCACCGACGGCCAACAGGACAAACTCCAGGCCGTTCACAAGCATCGTGATGCCGATTAAAAGTCCGATGGAAATCCCCAGGATCGACGGGGCGATCACGATGATGAGTCCCGCGGCCAACAAAAGGACCGCGAAAACAAGGGAAATAGCAAACAAACCCCGGTTGAACAATCGCAGGGTGAAGGCGCCTAAAAGCGCGAACACCGCGTAGGCGATCAACCAAAAACCCACGAGGTACATGAGAAAATTCGTCGTCTGATTAGGCTTCACAAGGAACAGGAAAGCCACGAGGAAAAAGAACAAGGACAGCGTCAATGAAAAAGCGCTTCGCCATCCGTAGGACGCGCGGACGCGTATAAAGCGGATGGCAAAGGCAAGCCCCGTCACAAGCGCGACGATGCCTAAAACAGTCAAAATAAGATGGAAGGTCCGCCGGGGATCCAAAAGCGAGAACACACCGCCAAAGATCAGCGCAACACCGATCAGGAGGAGTTCCCAAAACATCCTTTTACCCGGCATTTCACTTCGATTCCCCATAACCGCCCCCTTACTTTCCGGAGATGATCACATCGTTAAAGGCAATCCACGGCAGCACGGAGCTTCCGTCTTCGATGACTTCCTTTGATATCGCGCGGATGTTCGTGAGAAGTTGCACAAGATTGCCGCTCACCATGGTTTCGTTCAACGCGTGTTTGATTTCACCGTTCTCAATGAGGTAGGTGTTCTTGGCAACGCCTGAAAAATCGCCGCTTGTGCCCGGATTACCTCCCGAAAAGCGCCCAACCAGGATACCCTTATCAATCCCCCGGATGATCTCGTCTAAGGGCGTATCGCCCGCTTCCACCACGAAGTTATCAAAGGCATTATTAGGGGCTCTGTCTCTCCCTGTCTTTCGCGCGGTGTAGTCGGAGATCGCAAATTTTTCTAAGACACCGCCCCGGATCACATGGTAGTCCTCCGAGAGATAACCTTCCGGTGTGAAGCGTTCGCCCATGACCATCCCCCGAGAAAGAGGCGCGATGGCCAGAGAAAAGCGGGGATCAGCAACCGGTTGCTCCAGCTTGTCGCGCCAGATGCTTGTGCCGTCCAAGATGACGGAGTCCGACACAAAGTTGCCCAGGATCGAGTACAGGAAACTGCCTAAACAGCTCGGTGTCATGAGAATGACGCCTTCATATTTTTCGCCCGCGGGCTGTGTGTGTACCTGCCCCGACACAAACTCAAGGTCATAGTGGATGGAACCCTGCTTGATGAACGCTTCATCAAGCGAATCAAGGAGCGCGTAGGATCCGTAAAAGGAGGAGGTCTTCTTACCTTCCTGCGCGTTGAACATGAGATCAATGGAGTAGGCGCCTCTTGTACTTTGGAATTCGCTTCCCGTTGAAAAAAGCGCCACACCCTCTTTTAAGCTGTGCGTCGCGTAGAGCGCCTCCACCATGATGTTGGGAAACTGCTCCTTGATGTCGTCCAAGAGTTCCTGGCTTCGCGACAGGAGTTTTTCCTCGTCACAAAAAAGCGGTCCTGTCGTAAAGCTTTGCTTAGGTAGCTTGGGCGCCAATTGCCAGGCCTCATCCTCGTCCGCGGCCTCAGCCGCTTCCAGACAAAGTTTGGCACCCTTCACAATGGCCTCTTCGGTGACATCGTTTTGAGCGCTAAGGCCGCGCTTTTTATCGCGGATGGCCATAAAATTAACCGAGTCCTTGAAGAGCGTCCGGTAGAGCGTAAACTCGCCCATTTCAGCGTTGATCTCGCGGACAACTTCACGCGACACGGAAGAGACCGCCTGCTCGGCGCCGCCCTCCACCAAAGCGTCAAGCCCCGTCCTCGCTTTTTTTAATAATTGGTCCATAATTTTTCCCTCTCTCATCGCCCGCCGACGGTCAGTTCACAGCGCACATGCGGTCCGCCTATGCCGACCGGCATGGGCTGTTTTTTGCCGCAAAAGCCGGAACTGACCCACTCGATTTCATCCGACAGCATGTCGACACCCTTTAACATCTCGAAGGCTAAACCCGAAATCGTCGTGTCATAGAGCGCGCGTCCGAGTTTTCCTTGTTTAATCTCATAACCGACCGTCACGCCGAACATGAACTCACCGGTGGAGTCAGCCTGCCCGTTATTGGTTTCGACAAAGTAATAACCGTCGTCAACGGATGCGATCATGTCAGAAAACGTGTCTTTGCCGGGCAAGATGGCGGTATTTCGCATGCGAATTAAAGGCTCATCGGAGTACATCCAGGCACGGGCGTTTCCGAGTGATTTCGTGCCAAAATGATCCGCTGTCTCACGGTTGTGCATATAGGATCTCAAGATCCCGTTTTCGATCAGGATCGCGTCCTCCGCCAACACGCCCTCGTCGTCCACATAGACCGGGAGGGGGGCCGGTTCACCGAAAGCGCTGTGCGCAAAGTCGACCATGGTGACCCTCTCGGAAGCGACCTGTTGGTCCATCAGGTGGGCCGCGACCGAACCGCCCAAAACAAGGTCCGCTTCTACCGTGTGACCGACGGCTTCATGCGCCAGCATGCCGGCCAAGGCCCCTGACAAAATGCAGGTTTTGACACCGGCTTCCGTGTACACGGCCTCTTTTTTCTTCATGAGATCGTCGTAGACTTTATCGGCTACCTTTTTGGCTTCATCAAGAAAGTTGAAATTGAGATCGAAGCTGCCGTATCCGCCCGCCACATTGAAAACTTCAATCGGCACGCCGTCATTGGATTCAGCTGCCATGATGACGTACATGTAGCTTCTCGGGATAATGACATGGGCGTCATAGCCGTCTGAGGTGGCGATGACTTTTTCGACCGTGTCGCTTGTGGCGACAATGGTGCGGCTTGTAATCCCGGGACAGTGGTCGATCACGTATTGGTCGAGCGCGCGGCAGGCGTCAAGATACTGTTTTTGGGGGACGCTTCCAACGCTTTCGGTCATCGGACGAAGGCCTTTAGCGAGGTCTGAAAGTCGCCCTTTGATGGGCTTTGCGTGGCGTTCTAATAGTTCGGCGTTAGAGGTCGCCTCCTCTAATACGCGACGCACGGAGGCGTCCGTGTATTCGCCTGTGGAGGAAAAACCGCTGACGCCTTTTTTTCTCACGCGCGCTGACACACCGGTGTAATCACTGCTGCTATTGGCGACTAGCTGTCCGCATAGAAAAGTGGCGCGACGCGCTTCATTTCTTTGCGCGCGAAGCTCAGTCTCCGCGCCGTCCGCAAAGTATTGTTTGTAGTAGTAAAGCGTTTCTTCTAGCATAGGGTACTCATTTCTATTTAGATTAGATGGTCACTGTCGAGAAAATCGTTTTCCGCCTTTTTGCGATAGCGGTCCATCTTGGTTTTAAAAAGTTCCGCGCTGGTCGGCGGCGTGATCGTGATCGCGTTCGCGCCCGCCTCGATGGTCGCAAGGATCGACTCGTCGGTCGGGCCCCCTGTAGCGATGATGGGGACCTCGGGGTAGTCTTGTCGTATTTGGCGCACAATGTCGACGGTGCGAGCGGCTCCGCTGATGTTCAGGATCGACACGCCCGCCTCCAATCTTGACCGGATATCCATGTATTCAGAAACGACCGTGCAGATAATCGGGGTGTCGACGACATCCGCAATGGCCCGGATGGTCTCCAAGGTAGTCGGAGAATTGACGACCAGGCCGACGGCTCCCTGCGCTTCCGCGAAAATGGAGATCTGCGCGCAGCGCGCCCCTCCTGTTGTGCCGCCTCCGACTCCGACAAATACCGGGACAGGCGAGATACCGATCAAGGCGTTTGAGATCGCGGGGTGGGGGGTAAAGGGGTACACCGCCATAATGGCGTCCGCGTTGTGATTGATGATCTGGGCCGCGTCGGTTGTAAAGATAATGGACTTAATGCGGCGTCCGTGAATCCTGATGCCGGAACATTCAGCGATGATTTTGGGCATATGAATCACGTCCGCGCGAAGGACAGTCGTAATATCCGGAATGATTTTCTTCCGTTTTGGTTGTTCTGTTTCACTCATGGGGCAACCTCCCTTCTGATCCGAGTTATTTCATTTTACACGATTACCTGTATCGAACGGTTACAATCCGAACTTCTGTTTGACAGCTGTCATGCCCGTTATTATTATGGAATGTGTGCAAAGGCGTGCACCCGAAGGAGGCTTCTCATGGCAGACAAAACGATCGTGATCATTGGCAGTGGTATTGCCGGACTGACGGCGGCGGAATGGGCCCGAAAAACAGACCCTGATGTCAAGATCATCGTGCTCTCAGAAAACCCACATCTTCCCTACCATCGTCCGCGTCTGCCCGGCGTTATCATGGATCCGGAAAGTGTTGAACGCATTGTACTTCGCGACGAAGCCTGGTACGAGAAGAACGAAATCGATCTGCGGCGGGGCGTCGTGGTCAAAAAGATTGACCCGAACAAGAAGACGCTTGAACTGACAGACAAAAAGAAACTCTCCTGGGACAAGCTGATCCTTGCCACCGGGAGCCGGAGCTTCATGCCCCCGATGGAGGGCAACGACCTTGAAGGCGTGTTCACGCTTTGGACGCTTGACAGTGCCTTGGCGATTTCTGACTATATTAAATCCGCTAAGAACGCGGTGGTTATCGGCGGAGGTCTTTTAGGACTTGAGGTGGCCTACGCCTTAAAACAGCGTGGCCTTCACACCACGATTCTGGAGCGTGGGACAAGACTTCTCGCACGTCAGCTCGATGAGCGCGCAAGCGCGATGTTCGAAGAACAGGTGGACCGCGTGGGCGTCCATGTCCAAAAGGAAGCCTCTACAGAGAAAATCGTCGCCGACCCCGATACCGGTAAAGTAAAGGCTGTGCTTTTGCAAGACGGCACGGAGCTTCCCGCGGACATCGTCGTGGTAGCGACAGGCGTGCGCGCCCGTTTAGAGCTTTTTGACGGCGAGGAGATCGCGATTGACCGCTGTTTTGTCACAAACAATAAAATGGAAACAAGCCTCCCGGATATCTACGCCGCGGGTGACTGCGCCCTGATGGACGGCCTGTGGTACGGCCTGTGGTCGGTGGCAACGCGCGAAGGGAAAACCGCGGGCATTAACGCCGCGGGCGGTGACGCGGTATGCACCATCCCCTCGCCTCCCTACCTGGTGAACACGATGGAGACCAGGATTGCTTCAGCGGGCAATATCGCGCCGAAGGATTCTGAAATTTCCTCCCGCATCCATTTTGATGAGACACAGTTGACCTACGACCGACGGAACTTCTTAGGCGAGAGTCTTGTCGGTTACATCCTGTTGGGGGATACCACCCCCTTCTCCATGTTGAGTCGGGAACTGCAGGAAGGCTAACGTGATCCCGCTCAGAGACAGCCAACCGAGCCGGAAGGTTCCTGTTGTCACGATCCTTCTGATCGCGCTGAACCTTCTGATCTTTTTGTATCAGTCGACGCTTACAGAATGGGAATTAGTCCTGTTCTTTCACCGCTTTGCGTTTACGCCGAGCGGTTTTTTTGCGTCCATTTCAAATAGACAGATCTACTGGCCCATCCTGACGAGCATGTTCCTGCACGGCGGCTTGGAGCACCTGATCGGCAATATGTGGATCTTGTGGCTTTTCGGGGATAATGTGGAGGACCATCTGCACCCCATCCAATATTTATTGTTTTACATCGGGACGGGGTTTGTCGCCATCATGGCGCATACCTTGTCCATGCCGCATTCGGATGTATTTACGGTCGGCGCCTCGGGCGCGATCGCGGGCGTCATGGGTGCCTACCTGATCTTGTATCCGAAGGCGCGCGTGTTAACGCTTGTCCCCTTCATGCCGTTCTTTATGAATATCCCGGCTTTTATCTATCTTGTTATCTGGGTGGTGTTACAAATCTTCTCCGGTCTTTTCCAAAGCGGAGGCGGCATCGCCTGGTGGGCGCATGTCGCCGGCTTTTTGGCCGGTATGCTCATCTGTATTCGGGGCAGAAAACGTCGACGCGACGAAACGACGACTCGAACGCCTTAAGCCTTTTGTCGTTTTCGCGATCCCTGACTTAGGTTTCTCAGCGTAGATCAGACTGCTTTGGATGTACTCCCTTATGACAAGACCATGCCCCCATTTTCTCGCGTATGCTTCGGTGACTTCTTCGCTTGTAATTGAGATGTTGGTAAAGCCGATCAATCGGAAGAGTTTTTCGATCCGCGACGCGGACCAGGCGCCGCCCACTCAGGTCTTGGCCATGTGGGGATCGGCGATCCATTCGGCGGGCAGTTGTTTTTTGGTGGTGATGTCGGAGATCGCCACACGTCCGCCCGGTTTTAGCACGCGGAAAATCTCGCGGTAGACGGTAGGTTTTTTCAAGGAGAGATTGATGACACAGTTGCTGATTACTAAATCAAAGGCGTCGTCCTCACAGGGGATGGCTTCGATTTCGCCCCGGATGAAACTTGTGTTATGAAAGCCTTGTTTTTGAGCCACCGCCGTGGCTTTGTCAACCATACTGGATAAGGCGTCAACGCCCGTGACATGGCCTGTTTCACCCACGGCTTTGGCCGCGATAAATACATCCAGTCCCCGGCCTGAGCCAAGATCTAAGACATGTTCGCCCGGTTTGGGTTGGGCCCGCTCATGCGGGTTGCCGCAGCCAAGACCCAGATCGACTTCCTCGGGCAGGGCGTCCAAGTCTTCCGCCCTGTAGCCTAAGGACTCTGTAATACGCCTCGCGTCTTCTAAAGGCTTGATCTCCTCTTGGGAAAGGGCTTCGTAGTGATCGAGTATCGCTTTTTTGAGTGCATCTTTGTTGGCCATCTTTGACTCCTTTTCGCTCCTATGAGCACGTTAGCACGATTACCCTTCCCTGACAAATGATACAAAGGATACCAATTGTTTATTTTTCGCGTGTTAGATTGGTTCCAGTAAAGGAGATGGCTATGGATATTAAAAAAACCATTGATGATCTTGTCAATAAGATCAAACTCGATAAAGTCCTTTCGGATTTGTTTTCGAAAGATCCTTTAAAGGCCGTACAGGAGCTCGTGGGCGAGAAGATCCCCAAAGAGCAACTGGAGTCCATTGTGGAGGGCGTCAAGGCCAAAATTTCCGTCGATAAGGCGGGTGACGCGTTAAACAAGGTTAAGGGCTTATTTGGAGGTTAGTTGCATAGCTTCGCTCTCCTCGTTTTATGATTCACGAAATAAGGGCCGGTTTTTAGGGAAGCCGGCCCTTTTTTGATGCTAATATGAGCTCAAGATGAAACATACACCGCTTCTTGAATGTATTGCGACGAGCCTTTTCGATGCGCAAGCGATCGAAAGGGCCGGCGCGGACCGCGTTGAACTTGTGTCTGCTCTCCCTATGGGGGGTATTTCACCGAGCGCGGGTCTCGTTCAAGCGGTCTTAAAGGCAGTGACCATTCCCGTCGTTGTCATGCTGAGGCCGAATTTTCAGAATTTTTGTTACCGAGAAGAAGATCTGCGCGAGATGCGACACGACGCACTTTTATTCCAATCCTTGGGGGTTCGCCATGTGGTGTTGGGAATTTTAGATGAACAGGGTGTTGCGGATACCGAAAAGATGGAACAGATCCTGGATGGCACCGATTTCACGGTGACCTTTCACCGCGCCCTCGATACTTCTAAAGATGTTGCACGATCTCTTGAACGTATTAATGCCTGTGCGAGAATCACGCATATTTTGACTTCGCTCGGACAAGGTCATGTCCTCGATAACCTGGACCGCCTTCCCTGGTACAACGCGCAGGCAAGGCCTACCCTTATTTTAGGAAGCGGCATTACGCGGCATAATGTGTCGATGCTCTACCGGCATGCGATGCGGTATGGCGCGGACATTCATGTCGGCACGGGGATTCGGCACAAAAAAGCACAGGATCCTGTGGATCCTTTTGAAATCGCTTTATTGAAAGAAGCCATGGCGCATAAACCTCATGAATAAGATCCAACACTTTCGTGATTTGCGCTATGGCCTCTTCATTCATTTCGGGCTTTATTCCATGCTGGGCGGTTACTACGAGGGGAAAGAAACACCCTTTCTCGCCGAATGGATCCGTCACAGTCTGCATGTTTCCGATGGGGTGTACCGGAAATTGGCTGAAAGCTTTGACCCTGTTAATTTTGACGCAGATGCGATTTGCCTGTTCGCCCGAGAAAACGGCATGCGTTACCTGTGTTTCACCGCAAAACACCACGATGGATTTGCCTTGTTTGATTCTAAGGCAGATGCTTTTAACAGTGTGAAGAAAAGTCCCCAAAAGCGAGATTTTGTGCGCGAGCTTGCCATGAGTGCCAAAAAACATGGTCTTGACCTTTGTCTGTACTATTCGCAGGCACAGGACTGGGACCATCCGGGCGGTAAAAGAGCCTACGATGCGCAACCGGACGCAAGTCTGTTTGAAGCGTACCTCACACATAAATGCCTGCCCCAAATCGAGGAGCTGTTAACACAGTACGGTCCCATTACCATGCTCTGGGTTGACACGCCTATTGACATGACAAAAAAGGATTCTCGAAAGATCACGGATCTTGTCCGCCGTCTCCAGCCCGACTGTCTTATCTCGGGCCGGGTGGGACACGGCTTGGGGGATTACATGACCACAGGTGACAACAGGATGCCCAAAGGTGCACAGGACAGGCTCTGGGAGATGCCTGCCGGCCTCTACACTTCCTGGGGGTACAAGGACAACGATCGGCCGCTTGTGTCGCATAGGGAGCTGCTTCGCCTCCTGACGAAAGCGGTGGGGCGCGGCGGTAATCTTTTGGTGAATGTGGGACCGGATGGCGCGGGGAATATTCCGGATGAGGCGCTTTTTATACTACAAGAGGCCGGACATTTTTTGCGTGTTTACCATGAGGCGTTCGATGCGCCTCTCACCGTGCCTGACTATCCGTATGAGCAAGACGATTTTCTCTTCTCGGCGAGTCCTTCGAAGTTGTTTATTCATCTTTTGAGATGGCCCGACGATCAGCTAATTGAGCTTTACCATGTGGAGAGTCCGGTGACGGAGGCGATAGAACTTCAATCGAAGACCAAGCTCGAGCTTTTGACTGGCCGCGATCTTGAGGGGCATGCGTATATGAAAATTCGGCTCGATCGCTGTGAGTCCGAGATTCAATACGCGATCGATCGCTTTGGACAAGCAGTGCTTGCTTTGACGCTCACGGAACCTTCTGTTTCAATCTCAAATCTCTCCTAAAAGACAAATCGCGCAGCTTCTGGTAAATTAGTCAAAGGTGACGTTGAAAATAAATAATAAGGGGAAAGGAAATACCAAAGACCATGAAAGATCTTAAAGGAACAAAGACTGAGGCGAATTTACAGGAAGCCTTTGCCGGCGAATCCATGGCGCATACGAAGTACCAGTACTACGCTTCCAAAGCGAAGAAGGAAGGCTATGTGCAGATCGCGAATTTCTTTGAGGAGACCTCAAGAAACGAAAAAGAGCACGCCAAGCTTTGGTTCAAATACCTGCACGGAGAAGATGTGCCGGTGACCACGGTGAACTTAGAGGACGCGGCGGACGGCGAGCATTATGAGTGGACGGATATGTACGCTCGCTTTGCGAAAGAGGCCGAAGAAGAGGGCTTCACGAAGATCGCCAAGAAGTTCAAGCTTGTCGGTGAAGTGGAACGCCACCATGAGGCGCGCTACCGTAGACTCCTCTCCAATTTGGAAGAGGATATTGTGTTTGAAAGAGAAGATGGCGAGACCGTCTGGATTTGCATTAACTGCGGTCATCTCCATGTGGGTAAGAAAGCGCCGAAGCTTTGTCCGACCTGCGATCATCCGCAGTCGTATTTTGAAGTGTTCTGCGAGAATTACTAAACCAAAAAGAAAACCCATTCAAGATGCCCCCCAAAAGGGGGCATTTTACATAAGAGGAGACATAAAAATGGCGAATAGAAAGCGGTTAGGCCTTCATATTTGGATCGCGCTTTTAACTTTTTCTGCCGGTTTTACGAATGCGGAGATGACCGTGGGACGCCATTTTTCTGTCTCGCACCATACGGGCAATCTGTCGCAGTTCGCGATCTTGTTAAGTCTGGGTAAACCGGTATTGTTTTTGGCCGCTTTGATTTTCTTTTTCTTTTTGGGTTCCACCGTTGCAGGTGTCCTCTTTTACAAGAAAGTCATCGGGCAGTCAAGAATCTATGGTTTCACGTCAATAATTCATGGAATAACGACGATCTTGTTGGGATTGTTCCTTCCCGCAAACACGCTTTTTCTTTTTATTTTGTTTCAGAGTTTTGCGCTTGGCATCCAAAACGGTATTTTGAAAAATGTGCGGCATACGACGACTCGCACGACCCATATGACGGGTTATCTGACGGATGCGGGGGTGGCTTTGGGTGCGTTTTTTAGGGGCGATAAAAAAGCACTTGATTGTTTTTGTTATTTTGCGCTGCATTTGTTGCTGTTTGTAACAGGCGCTTTTTTGGGTGCGTTTTCTTTTCGTTGGCTGGATGTTTACGCGGCCGTGGCCGCGGGCATGATCCAGTTATTTTCGGGCTTGGTGTATTTCATGTCGGGGGATTTTGGGAGGAAATCGAAAGAATGCATGTGACTAAAAGGGCGCCGGTTCCTACGAGTAAGAGACATTTTTATTTATCGCTCATTCTTTCCGTTCTTATCTTGGTCCTCTTCATGGGTTCTTTAGTGCTTCAGAATACGGAGCGACCGAATAATCTTCCGAAAGCGGTAGCGGGGGTCCTCGATCTTTCCGATTTAGATGTTTTACACCGAAAACCCATTGATTTAAGCGGCGAGTGGGCGTTCTATCCGGAGGTGTTCACGCTGGATTTCGATGACCCGAACCTCCAACCCGAATACCTTACGGTGCCAGGTTCTTGGCATTTATCTCAAGATGACACGAATGAACAGATGGGTTTTGGGACGTATCGACTGGTGTTGCGTTTAAAGGAGGATGGCCGTTACGCGTTTAAGACGAGTACTATCCGCTCGGCGGCGCATATTTTTGTGGATGGCAAACTTGAAAATGCCTTGGGTGTGCCGGGTCGCTCTCTGGACGCGGAAGAGCCGGAGAACCGCTACCTGGTGTGTACGGCTGTTACGGAGGGCCGTCAGGTGGAGTTGGTCGTTCAGGTGTCCAATTACCATTACGATAAGGGGGGATCTTAAAAAC
>Ga0209723_1001489_pt1 | contig 36098 bp, 32 predicted proteins | sample BiotimSIPDNA_2_FD_185750 | JGI IMG/M metagenome (GOLD analysis project Ga0209723, IMG submission 185750) | Anaerobic biogas reactor microbial communites from Washington, USA - Biogas_R2 time_0 SIP DNA (SPAdes) (version 2) | ecosystem: Engineered > Bioreactor > Anaerobic > Unclassified | place... | reverse complement strand
AACTTCCCCCAACCACTCGATCCCTGAATCCTTCATTTCTGCATCAGGATTGATCCCCTTGGTTACTGCTTGATTGATTATTGCTGCTCGTTCTTCTTTGAGCAGTTCTATCATTTGTTTTTTATTTACGATCAGTGTATCAATTTGATTAAGTTTTTGATCTAAAAAAGATGCAATTATTCTTTGCTCATCTAAACTTCCAAATGATACACGAAAATTCTGCAACATTGGCAATCTTAACGAATCCACAGTTGATTTTGCAGATATTTTCAAAACTTCTTTATGAAAATTTTGCATAAAATAGTAATAGAAATATTTGCCATCGATTTGTTCAAAATTGCTGATCTTATAAACTCTTTGATGGAAATCGAATTTACCGTTGTAATAATGGAAAACCTTACCAACACCAACACCATCTCCTGCAGTTAATACTGCTTCACCATCATAGCTATAAGTATTTATCCTTTCAACTGTTTGAGAGCGAACGAAAAAAGGATATTTGCCATCATCTACACGGTTTACAGTGTCTTTATCTCCTGTGTATATCGATGCAAGAAATTTGAGACGAATAGACTTCCAATGATATGGGATTTCTTCCAACCAGTCAATCTCACTGTCTTTATATTTCGGATAGGATTTCATTCTACAATCTCCCGAAGCATACCTTCTGTTTCTTTTTCTATAGCAAGAATCTCTGATCTTATTTCTGAAAGTGAACGAAGTGGTTTATACTCATAAAAGTACTTTGTAAAATTGATTTCGTATCCTACTTTGGTCTTGCTGTGGTCAACCCAGGCATCTGGGATATGGGGGAGTACTTCTTTCTGCATGTATTCATCAATATCTTTTTCTGTAGATACTACCTGACCTTTTTTCAAGGGAACATTTTCTGAATCACGTAATTTAGCATCAGCTTTTGGATTACCCTGTTTATCTTTTGAAATTTTACCTTTTTCATCGATAAGGGGGCGTTCTACTGTGATATTCGAATACCCAAAGTCAGAATTATTAAAGATCTTACTGTATTTACCTGCTTTAAAATCGCCATAGATCTTTGTTATAGTGGCGATATCTTCATCGCTCAATTCATTTCTCTTATTTCCTAAAGAGCGAGACATTTTCTTGAAGAATGTTGTTCCATTTATGAGTTGGATTTTTCCTTTACGTTTTTGATCTTTTCTGTTAGTTACCACCCATACGTATGTTGAAATCCCTGTGTTGTAGAAAAGCTGATCAGGTAGGGCGACAATCGTTTCGAGCAAATCATTTTCAATAATCCATCTGCGAATTTCCGATTCTCCTGAACCTGCAGATCCTGTAAATAGGGGTGATCCGTTAAAGACAATGGCGATTCGGGAACCGTTATTCCCGTTCTTCATTTTTGAGATAAGGTGCTGCAGAAACAAAAACGATCCATCGGAAATTCGGGGGAGTCCTGCACCAAACCGACCACCAAAACCTAATTCATCGGCTTCATTTTGGATCTCTTTCTGAACTTTTTTCCATTCCACACCAAATGGGGGATTGGCGAGCATGTAATCGAATTTATCTTCCTGCAGTTGATCTTTGGTGAAACTGTTACCAAACTTGATATTTGAAGGATTCTGTCCTTTGATCATCATGTCAGACTTACAGATTGCGTAAGACGTTTCATTAAGTTCCTGCCCGAACACTTCAAGACGGGCTTCAGGGTTAAGTTCATGCAGGTACTCTTCTGCAACTGAAAGCATTCCACCTGTTCCACATGCACAGTCATAGAGCGTCTTTACAATACCTTTTTGGGTCAGAATATCCCTATCGTTAATGAACAGGATATTAACCATCAATCGGATCACTTCACGTGGTGTGAAGTGCTCTCCTGCTGTTTCATTGGAAGTTTCAGCAAATTTTCTGATAAGTTCTTCAAAAACGTATCCCATTTCCATATTAGAAACATGTTTGGGGTGAAGATCCACTGCTGCAAATTTTTCGGTAACAAGGAAAAGAAGATTTTTGTTGTCCAGATCCTTAACTTTGGTTTCGAACTTGAACATTTCGAGAATTTCACGTGCATTGCTTGAAAAACCTGCTGCATAATTTCGCATGTTTCGGGCGATGTTATTAGGATCTGCGAGAAGCTTCTGAAAGTCATACTTGCTATGGTTATGAAATTTCTGTCCTGCTACTTTATTTAAAACCTTCTCAAGGGCTTCTTCATTTAAGTCTTTTGAGGAGGCATACTTTTCTACTACCGAATCTTTAGTCTTGTCCAGAACGCAATCAAGACGGCGTAGAATGGTAAATGGAAGAATAATCTCCCCGTAATCAGATTGTTTGTAATCTCCCCGAAGAAGATCTGCTACAGACCATATAAAATTGGCTAATTCCTGAACATTCATGAAAACACTTCCTTAACTGCTATCATTGTGATATAGATTTACCTGCACTTATAAAAGCTTCGTCAACTTCACTTACTTTGAACTTCCAAAATCTGCCGATTTTATGGGCAGGAATTGTCTTTTCTTCGATCCAATTGTAAATAGTTTCCTTGCTGACACCTAAATGGGCTGCAATCTCCTTCACTGAGAGCCATCTTTCAGTCATGACTGTAGTCCTTGGTATTGAGTGGTAATTAATGGTAATAGAAGGGTTAAAATATATGAATTTTGGGGTATTGAGAAGCTCTTTTAATCGATTAAACCTAATTTTACACAAAAAAAAATGGTAAATTAATGGAGCATTCCCTTTAGAACTCTATTTCCAATGTTTATTTTTAAGAGAAAAGAATGATTTTATTGCTTTTGTACTATCCAAATGAGCTTTTACTATGAAAAAAGAGCAAATTATCACCTATTTGAAAGAATGTGGCTTCTGTATACAGGAAAAAAATGGTTGGAGGAATAAAAATGGTGATTTCCCAAACCGTTTAGTCCATTCAACGGCAAAAACACGTGGTTCATTATATGTTGCAGATAATTATATAAGTGCAACAGGACACTTTAAGGATCTCAGTAGACAGGTATCTGAAACTGCACATGATAATCATGAATGCCCGATCTGGGAAAATGATTCAATTAAGGAACTGATTACTGTAATATCGAAAATTTATCATTAATGGTAATTTTGTATAATGATTTGTGGTATAATGATCTTTTGTTTTTTGTATTTAGAATGATATAATCATTATGACTTTTAGGAATAGCGTTTCTTTTTATCATTATAGTTGGGAATTTTCAACTTAGGAATATAAATGAATAAGTATTTCTTTTCAATAATATTGGTGCTCGGAGCATTATTTCACCCATTTTCAGCATCTGTTTTAAGTGTTAGAATTGAGTCTACTTGCCCCTATTCAGTAAATATATCTTGGATTGGAAATGCAACAAAAGGATTTAATATCTATCGGTCAACACTAATAATGGGGACCAAGGAATTTTTGGGTTCTGTAAATTGGTTAACCAAAAAAGCTGTTGATGAAACAGCAAAACCGAATCAAACCTATTATTATTATGTTGAAGCTGTTGATGACAACGCAACAGATATGTCAGTAGCTGCAACAGCAAGAGTACCAGCTGTTCTTGGACAACCATTTTCACCTACTGCAACGATTGTTTCGACAGGAATCAATATTTCATGGATTTATATAGATAATGAGGATGGTGTTAAGATTTACAGATCAACGAATAATGGACAATATTTACTCATTACAACCATTGCTAATGCATTTACTTCATCATGGATTGACATTGCTGTGTTACCTGGAAATACATATAGTTATAAGATTGTCGGGTATAATGAATGTGGTGAAAGTGATGCAAGTCTTTCTTCTTCAATTATTACCATCCCGTCTTTGCCTGATTTAGACATTGATTCGTTTTCAATTACAGTTCGTAAGGATAGCCTTTATGGAAGGTTCATTGTAGCAAATATTAGTGAAAAGACTGCAATCATGCCTTTTAAGGTTGGTGTTCTTTGTAATGACAGTGTTTTAATTGCGAATTGGGAAACTGATGGAAATCTTTTGGGGGGGTATTACATTGCATTTACATTTAAATATAAAACAAAGTATACACAAAACCGATTATATATAAGTGCTGATTATTCAGATGTTATTGAAGAGAACAGCGAACTGAACAATTTTTTAATCGATACAGTCTATGCTGCACCTGTAAATGTCGCAAGTCCATATTTCGCTCCTACCAAAAATAATAAATGTTTACAAGCCGTTAAGGACGGTTTAGTAATTAATACGCAAGGGAAATATTCATTAGATCTATTTGATCTTACAGGGAAACTCGTTTTGAAAAAATCTGGTTTTAATCGTGAATTAATTAAGTTCGGAAATATTTCAGAAGGAACCTACCTTGTGGTGCTGAGATATAATGATCAAATAGCTAAAGAACGAATATTTCTGAAACGATGAATGAAAGCTTGATAGTTATATGTTCAAAGATAAATATCGTGATATATCATTGCTAATTGATGATCTGTCCACATCAAAATTGATATTTTTAAGATCTCAATGGAATGTAGTTAGTAAAGCAATGTATTATAATTACAAAAAATCAGTAAACCTGCTTAAATCTATTAGCATTTTATGTTTTGAAGGATATGCAAATGAAGCTATTATATTATTTAGGTCGTTATTGAATATTTATATAAGCACAAAATGGATATCAATGGATAAAACAGAAGAGAGATCACAGAGGTATGTTGATTTCGAGTTGGTTTACAGAAGAAAATTCTATGAAAAGGTACTGGAATACGGAACACCACCTCATGAGAATACTGAAGCGCTAGCTAATAACGAAAACCAAGTTAATCAGACATTACTAAAATATAACATAAAGGATATTAACGATGTTAGGAGTTGGCATGGGACGACTATAAAAAAAATGGCTTACGAAAGTGGTCTGCATTGGGAATATGACGTCTTTTATTCATATTTATCAGAATTTGAACATACTGGACCTGCATCCATTACCGAATACTGGGATGGTTTTAATATTCAAACTAACCCAAGAGAAAAAAATGTTGTAGAAATTTTATTACAAACAATTGAATACTTTTTGTTGAATAGTTTTATTTGTTGTAAACACATGGGTTGTTCTTACCGTATGTACTCTTTCTGTAAAATAAAATTAGATGAACTGGTCGCTAAATATTTAAAGGAACCTGATTGGTATAAGCCTGTAATGAAAAAATGACTTTACTTCAAATGCAAATGTATAAGAATTATTTCAGCGTAAAAATATAGGAGCACCTCATTTTAAAAGGTTATTAAATCCCCATACTCTCAACAGTCTTACTCAGAACTTCAATACCCTTCCTGTTAAGTCTTGATAATCTTTTGGCGATAGCAATTTCAGACCTATCCTGATAGTGGGGTAGAGCCGTTTTTACCGAGTAATGCCCCAATACATTATCTATTTCATTATCGTTTAAACCTGCATGTTCCATTATATCTGTAGCAGTCTGTCTCAGGCAATGCAAAGTTACATCCTTTTTAGGTGCGTACTTTGAAACCATCTCCTTAAAAAGTTCTGAGATATAATCACCATTTAAAATACAATTTTTGGTTCTCTTCCCTTTGGTATTCGATTTCCTGTAAACAGGGAATAGTAGACCTTCGGTTCTTTCACCGATAACCTTCTTAAGCAGAATCTCTATTCGGGGGCTGATCCAAAATGCTTTCTGAGTCGGATATCCACTTTTGCTATTATTTTTAGTTTCGAAATAAGTCACATAGTGGTTCTCAAAACTGATATTTTCTATCTGCAAATTAATAATTTCAGCTCTTCTTTTACAGGACAAAAACAACAGTAAAAGATAATCTTGCAGGGAATACCCTAATTCTATTTTGTATTTGCCATCCATTAAATAATCCTGCTGCCATTTTTCATCGGTAAGAACTGCTTGCAACTCGTCAACAGATAACCCCTGCTTAATTTTCCCCTGATGACTGTCTTTAGTCCAAAACTGAACAGGATTGTTTTTTAGATACTCTTTATTAACAGCAAGATCAAAAGATCTCGATAAATATTGAATATGTCTGTTTACAACTATTGGCGATGGTGGTTTGGGATTTTTCTGATTATTTCCCGGGAATGGCGTTTTATATCTCCATTCCTTGAATTCAATTAGCAGCTTCTCATCGATCTGATTCCATGATCTAATACCATTGCTTTCTAAAAATGTAATCCAAATCTTAGCGAATCTGAGACTTGTTTCTTTATCTTTAAATATCTGTTGAACGGCATTCAGATAAAAATCTTTAATTTTTTCTATATCATTGGTGCTTTGCAGAATCGGTTCAAGAGTTTTTACCGTACTAACGAGATTGTTAGGATTATTATTGGCAGGTATGTCAAAGGACCAGTTTCCCGAACTTTCATCAAATTTCGCCAATCCTGCTAATATGGCCTGCTCTAATAAATTTGTGATCCCATCCTTGGTACCATTCAGTGTCTCAGGAGTTTCAAATTCCTGCTGTCCAATGGAGACAATTTTATGAACAGGATTTTGAACAAATTGTGAGGTGGTTCTGCAGTATGTATCCCAAGCCATTTTAGTGTGTCTCACAATAGGGAATCTTCGGTGGGCTTCCATCAGATCCTTGGTACCCAATGCGAGCCTATATTGTTTTCCGTTTTCTAACCATTGTGCCTGATAATATCCATTTCGAATGGTTATGGGTTTGGGCTGGCGAGACATGCTGCACTCCAATTATATTAAACATTCTGTTTAAATCTGCTCAATAAATATAGCGTAATTTTCACTTAATTTGCACATTAATTTGCACACTGCGTGAAAATTGGAAGGGGTAATCAAGGGTAAAAACCTTGCAACTCCAACAAAATCAAACTCTTAGGAGGGGTGGCCGAGTGGTTGAAGGCGACGGTCTCGAAAACCGTTGTGCTGGATTTCTGGCACCCAGGGTTCGAATCCCTGCCTCTCCGATCTAAAAAAATACGGTTATCGATCTGGCCCTGAAAGCGATCATAATGTCATAACCATCGATTCTTTCTTAAAAATCCTTAGCCCAAGAATTTTAAACTCATTTTCTGGCACAAATTATATTAGTCGTTCTAAATTTGCGGAGAGGTGCCCGAGCGGTTTAAGGGGCACGCCTGGAGAGCGTGTGTACGGAGCCCGTACCCAGGGTTCAAATCCCTGCCTCTCCGCCATTTTGATTTGAGATTTAGGATATTAGATTTTAGATTATCGGAGTAAGAATAGCAAAACAATTGGTCTGCTCTGCTGCTTCGTTAGCTGCAAACAGCAGAGCAAAAATAATCAGAAAGAAAAAACGTAATTTAAAGTCATTCTTTGAAATTTCTGACTAAAAACCGGACAAATCTGAAATTTCTTGTTCTTATAAATCTAAAATCAAAAGGATCTGAAATTCTTATTCCTATAAATCTAAAATCAAATATCCGAAATCTAATATCATTATATGGGCCAGGCCCTGCGCAACTAAAGGCTGTGAACCCCGCCAGGCCTGGAAGGGAGCAACGGTAAGCAGATACTTGGTGTGCCGCAGGTAAACTTGGCCCTTTTTTTAGAAAAAAAATCTTATGAGTTATTTAGTCTTTGCCCGAAAATGGCGTCCCCTTACTTTCGATGATGTTATCGGTCAGGAACATATCACCGATACTCTCAAAAAAGCCATCGAAAAAAACCGGGTGGCTCATGCTTTTATCTTTACCGGGACTCGGGGAGTAGGGAAAACTACTTCTGCCAGGATTTTGGCAAGGGCTCTTAATTGTGAAAAAGGACCCACTCCCAATCCCTGCGGCGTGTGTACATCATGCAAAGATGTTTTGAGCGGGGCAAGCTTTGATGTGCTGGAAATCGATGGCGCATCCAATAACTCGGTTGATGATATAAGAGAACTACGAGATAATATCGGCTACTCATCGATGGGTGGAAAATACCGGATATTTGTTATCGATGAAGTGCACATGCTTTCCAAACCTGCTTTCAATGCGCTCTTAAAGACTCTGGAAGAACCTCCGAAAAATGTAATTTTCATTTTTGCTACCACCGAACCCCAGAAAATCCCCCAGACAATTCATTCCAGATGCCAAAGGTATGATTTTCGCAGAATAGGAGCGGAAAAGATTCTGGAACGTCTGATTCATATCTGCACCGCAGAAAACATCAATTTTGAGCGTTCTGCACTTATGTTGGTTGCCAGGAAGGCAGAAGGAAGTATGCGCGATGCCTTGAGCCTTCTTGACCAGGTATACTCCTTTTGCAGAGAAAACCTCACGGAAAAAGAGGTTCGTTCGGTTCTTGGGTTGGTGGGAATGGAGGTTTTTGAGCGGGTGATGGATGCTGTTGCAGAAAAAAATGCGGTCCCCGCTCTCAATATTATTCAGGAAGTGCTGGTTCAGGGATTTGACCTTCAGGAGTTTATTCAGGGACTTCAGGAACATGTGCGTAATCTGCTCTTTGCCAGGATCCCTGGAGCACTGGAGAGCAGAGGGATTGAGCTGGAAACCGATACCATACAGAAATTTGAAGTTTCTGCCAGAAGATTTTCTGAAGGAGATCTGCTCAGGATGTCCGAAATTATCAAAAAGGCAGAGTATGATCTCAAATGGAGTGCATTTCCCAGATTCGTTGCCGAATTGATGCTTCTAAAGCTAACCTATATGGACAGTACGGTTTCTGTTGAACAATTAATAAAAGCTCTGGGTGACCCGCAGCAGCCATCAGCAGTAAACATAGAAAATCTGAATAATCATTCGGATTCAAAAAAAAAATCAGCCTGAAATAGAAACCGGCGCACTCTATTCTCAGTCCGGCTCTGAGCCAGTATCCTCAGTACAGAATAATTTCAAAGAAGAAGAAATTAACGAAGCTAACAGTGCCGGTGTAGTGCAGGAAAATGCTTCCGCACCGATTGTACCGATAGAGGATCTTGGAGATCGGTGGCCTGATTTTCTTGAACTTTTATTGAGAGAGCATCCAAATTTAGGTTCATTTCTTTCTTTGGCTAGTATCGGTTCCATTTCATCCGATCTCGTTAAGCTGAAATTTTGCGCAGATTATCGCTTCCAATACATGGAAGTGTCTAAAAAGCAGAACCGAAAAGAAATAATCCGTTTGCTTCAGCAGTTTACAGGTCATCAACTGGATCTGGAGATCATCCTTGATCTTAATGCAGCAAAGCAGGAGAATACTAATTATATTAAACAAATCGCTAATATTCCATCAACAATAGATGACCAGATAGAGAAAGAACCAATCATTAAAACTATACTGGAGATCTTTGATGGGGAAATACTGTAGTTAAGGAGACAAATAAATGTCGAAAAATATCAACAAGCTGTTAAAACAGGCTCAGAAGGTTCAGGCACAGATGATGAAAGCCCAGGAGGACTTTCAGAAAAAAGAAGTCGAGGGCAGTGCTGGAGGTGGTATGGTGAAGGTGGTTCTTAATGGAGCTAACCAGCTTGTTTCCATAAAGATCGATCCGGAAGTGGTAGATCCCAAAGATGTGGAAATGCTTGAAGATCTGATTGTGGCTGCACATTCCAATGCGATGGAAAAAATAAAAGAGATGTCTGAATCCACTTTTGGTAGTATCACTGGTGGATTGAATATTCCCGGCTTATGAACAATCCTCTTGAGGAACTGGTAAATGCTTTATGCCGTCTTCCCACAATTGGGCCCAAAAGTGCCTGGCGGCTTGCTCTTCATCTGATGGAGCAACCAGAAGAAGAGGCTGTAGCTTTAGGGGAGACGATAATAGACGTTCGCAAGAAGCTTACCAGATGCAAAGTCTGCTTTAATTTCAGTGTACAGGAACTCTGTTCTATCTGCCAATCAACTCAGAGAGACAAAAGCCACATTTGTGTTGTTGAGAAGCCGGCCGATATATTCGCTATCGAAAAATCCGGCAGATACCGTGGAGTTTATCATGTTCTTGGCGGAGTTCTTTCGCCTCTTAATGGTATTGGAATTGACAAGCTAAAGATAGCCGAGCTGGGGGAAAGGATAGAATCAGAAGCACCACAAGAGTTGATTCTTGCCCTTGGCAGTAGCGCCGATGCAGAAACTACTGCGCTTTATCTCGCCAGGCTCTTTAAAAAGAAGAATCTGAGGGTGACCAGGCTGGCCAGAGGATTACCTGCCGGAATGGAACTGGAGTACGCCGATCAGATCACACTCGGGCAGGCACTTAACGAACGGATCGATATAATATATGGAGAAGAATAACAATAAACGAACATTGACATACTGGATACGCAAGATCGGAGCCAGTCTATTCTTTCTGGGCTACTTTCCCTTTGCATCCGGAACCTTAGGATCACTGGCCGCTGTTGGCGGATTGTGGTATGTTCATTCCCAAATAGGTGACCTGCATTGTCCGGAAAGACTGCCCCTTTACTGGGGAAGTATTTTTATTCTGGTAGCAATCAGCATCTATCTTTCTTCCCAATGCAAGGCGGTTTTTGGCAAAGATGATCCTTCGGAGATAATAGTCGATGAAGTGGCAGGGCAGGTAATTACATTTTTCATGATTCCAATCTCTATTAAGACACTATTGATTGGCTTTCTTCTTTTCCGTTTTTTTGACATTGTTAAACCTTTTCCTATTGGTACCATGCAGGAACTCGATGGCGGTGTGGGAGTCACCATGGATGATGTCCTGGCCGGTGTATTTGCCAATATCAGTCTTTTTCTGATATTGGGAGGATATCAACTTATCCGTTCTTATCTGTGATGATAGATCAATACATATTATCGATTGCCAAATATATCCGTGCACATATGCAGGAAGTCTGCTTTGGGATAACTGCAGTTACACTGGTGATTGCCGGACCATCCATAAATGGTCTTTTCAGACAAATCACACGAAGCCTGCACTGGTTTTTTCGTTATCTTTTGTTTATCATTTTATGCAGTGCAGGATATGGGTTCCTCTCACAGGTGATCTATCGTGGTGTAAGAAACTGGTTTCGGGGGCAATCCTCCATGATGCTGGTAATCTGGACTGCTGTAATTTATCTGCTTCTGGCATGGCTCGCCAAGAAACAGAAGGATATTTAGCAAGAGCACTTTGTTTAGGATTCTATTCTAGTTGACCAGCGATTCGCAGGAACTGCTCTAATGAAGCCTTTACGGCCTGAGATCTTATCTGTTGACGGTTTCCTGAAAAAACACACCTGATACTTTCGAGTCTGTCACCCACTGCTATTCCAATATAGACCAGACCCACCGGTTTCTGAGCTGTGCCTCCATCCGGTCCGGCTATCCCTGATACCGAAATTGCACATTCGGTGTTAAAAAGTTTACATGCACCTTTAGCCATGGCAATCACGGTCTGATCACTGACAGCACCATACCTGTCAAGAATCTGTTCTTCCACACCTAACAACTGATGTTTTATCTGGTTGTCGTAGGCGATAACACCGCCCCGGAAGTAAGCTGATGATCCTGCGATATCAGTCAATGAGGCTCCAAGAAGCCCACCGGTACAGGATTCTGCCACAGAGATTTTAAGTTTGTGTTCAACCAGGAATTTACCTGTAGTCTTGGAAAGTTCTTCGATAGTGTTCATAGCTTCTTATCCCTGGTAATGAGTAGGATCCTTTACACCGGCATCCAGGAATCCGTTTTTTCTTATGATGCAACTATCACAGCTTCCGCAGGCAAGGCCGTCCGGTGATGGATCATAGCAACTGTGAGTAATACCGTAATCTATGTTCATAGAAATACCAGCTTTTATTATTTGTGCTTTGGTAAGGGAGATCAGAGGTGTGTGAATTGTAATCTTCTGGTTTTCTACTGCTGCTTTAGTGGCCAGGTTTGCCATTTTCTGAAATGCTTCGATAAACTGGGGTCTGCAGTCAGGGTAGCCAGAATAATCTACCGCATTTACTCCGATAAAGATGTCGTTGCAGCCTAAAACCTCTGCCCAACCAAGAGCATAAGAAAGGAAAATGGTGTTTCTTGCGGGTACATAGGTATTGGGTATGTTATGGTTTTGGTGGTGAACCCCGGAGTTAACTTCTTTTGATATTGAATTTTCACCTCTGGGGAAACAGTTTTTGGGAACATCCATGTCAGAAGTGAGAGAACTTCCTCCAAATGCTCGCAGATCGATGTCGATTATCCTGTGCTCCTTCGCATTAAAAAAGGAGGCCACCTTTTTGGCACTCTCAAGTTCCACCCGATGGCGCTGTCCATAGGAGAAACTCATAGCATAGATCTCAAAACCCTCTTTTCTGGCAAATCCACAACAGGTTGCCGAATCCAGACCACCGCTGACCAGTACAACCGATTTTTTCATTTTTCAGACTCCTCTGCGCTCACCCCAGATAAGTTTGTGTAATTGAACATTTAGCCGTACAGGCGCATTGTATTCAAGGATCCAGTCTGCCAGACTCTGAGCAGAAATACAATGCATGTTTGGCGAAAAATTTATGGTGTAGGACTGAAGTTTATTTTCGCATATATGCTTAAGTGCCCAGTCGAAATCCGCTTTGCCAGATATGACATATTTAAGTTCATCTTTGTGACTAAGCATTGTCAGATTACTTTTAAGAAAAGAATCACCCATGCCACTGTCCGGACATTTTACATCCACTATACGATGACACTCCGAAGAGATGACCCCAATGTCGCAGCTCCCGTTAGTTTCGACCAGAACTGTATAGCCCAGCTCAAGAAACCTCTTGCAAAGCTCGGGTGTGTTTCTCTGGATCAGTGGTTCTCCTCCGGTAATTTGCACTAATCTGGTTTTGTGCTTTAAAACCAATTGCACAATCTCCTCTATAGTGAACTCATTCCCTTCGGTGAATGCATAGGTGGTGTCACAATAGTTGCACCTTAGATTGCATCCGGTAAGTCGCACAAAGGAGCACACTGATCCGCTGAAAGTGGACTCACCCTGTATGCTTTTGAAAATCTCGCATACGTTCAGTTTATTCATAATAGATGGCTGCGTTACCTGGAGTTTCCTGCACTTCTACTCTGACTACAACCGCTTTGGAATCGGCCAGTGCGATTTTTAGCTGTTCGAAAATGAATCGTGCGATGTTTTCCGATGAAGGATTCACTTCCAGTACTTCATTGAGGTCTTTGTGATCAAACTGATTAACGATCGTTTTAAGGTGCTTCTTAAGGATTTTGAAATCGATACCGATTCCTGCAGAATCCAGCTCTGCACATCTAACGGTCGCCTTCACCAGCCAGTTGTGCCCATGAAGATTTTCGCAGGGACCCTGGTAATTTTTCAAACGGTGCGCAGCAGAAAATGAAGTTTCTGTGGTAATTTCAAACATATTGCTCCTATTATTCAAAAATTTAAAACTTAGGTGAAAATACATTCAGGTACAGGGTTTAAGGTTCAGAGGATTCCGATCTCTTTACTTCGATATTTGATATTCGATATTCATTCCGCATGCCTTACCAGATTCCTTACATGCGCTCGGAATGATGTCTATCGATAAATTCGCGTTACCCTCCTTTGAGGGATTGGCCGCACAGCGATGCTTTTCAGCGGGGAGAAACCACCTGATCCCAAACTGTTTTTGCCCTGTGAAATGCGAGCTGGAAACATTTCCGAGCTTGAGTGCGCAGGTGATTTCAGCCCTGGAAATACTTCCGAGGTTGAGTCCACCAGTGATATTATCCATGGAAGTACTTCCGAGCCAGAGTCCACAGGTGATTTCAGTGCTGGAAATAATTCCGAGACTGAGTTAATATGGATTAACTGCAATCCAGCTTCGAAAATCTCTTCCAGCCTAAGATTGACCGCTCATTCCCTGGTCTGACACTCTTTCTTTAAATCCGATTCTTCTTTTTCTTATAAATCTAAAATCTAATATCCTTAAATCTTAAATTCTCTCTCACCATCCCGGAGCCAGAAAAAAGCCCCAGCTCCAGTTTAAATCATTTCTCTGGAATGGGTATGCTGCGTAAATCTGCAATACCAAAAGTCCAAAAAGATTGAATCTGGTTGCTGCACCAACACTAAATACCGGAACCCGTTCTTTCGTTTTAGCATTTAGCTCCGGAATGGGATGGGAGTTTTTGGTCCAGGCAACACCACCATCCAGAAAAGCTACCAGATCGGTTGGAAGATAGGGGAAATTAAAAAGGCCAAACTGTTGTGTGCCGAATATGGGAAGACGAAGCTCAATATTTATGACCCCGATTCTTGAGCCTAAAAGACGGTTGAATTCTGGACAATTCTCCTCATCACCCTCTTCAGAACATTCTGCCAGATCGTAGGAGTAATAGCTGTAGCCTCTGATCCAGGCTTCATTTCCAACAAACAATTCCGAGAGTCTGTAATCCTGAGAATCCCGAAGATAGCGACCATAGTGCAAAAAGCGGAATGCAAGAGTAAGAGGATTAAAAAGAAAGTATTGACGATAATCGGCAAGAACGGTTCCAAAAAGAAGCGATCCGGTTGTTTGCTGATATTCCAGACGGAAGCGGCGCCCGGTAACCGGTCCGGTAAATCCGAAATAGGAGAAATCACCGACATAGGCAAGTGATGACTGGAACATGTTCAGAGAGGCAGGTTCATCATCATCGACAAGATCCTGGCGTCCAACAATGCGGTTGTTAATAACGCTGATCTCTTCGGCACGATAATCATAACTGATTCTTCCAAATCCGGCAGTAAATTCCATCCTGCGACTGCTTGAGAATGGAAACTGCAGGATAGAGTAGATCTGGTTGTCATACATTCTTTGATCTGTCAGGGTAATTTTTTGTACATCCCTGATTTCTCCATCGATCGTGGTGGTGTCGTTACGAACTTGTGCAGTGGTTGCCATGTAAGGAATTCGACTGAGGACAAATCCCCAGTTAGGCCGCTTTTTCTGGTTAAGGTAAAATGCTTCAGCACCAAAGTCTCTGATTCCTCCATTTATTTGTGCACCAAGTCCCAGAATATGATCCCCCAGCAGATCGGTGAAAAGAAATGAAACACCACCGGCAAAACCCACACCAAGGGGGTCTGCTGCAGCTCCCACAACTAAATTACCAACATATAACAGGCGAAGTCTGGGGTTATAGTTAAGCACCGAGAAAGATGAATCGGAAACCAGACCTTCGGTAGGATTTTCGAGATATGCATCTACTATGGGAGTTTTATGAGAAACCGGTGGAAGCTTTATATTTCTGAAGTAATCATCTTTGGATAAAACAATGTACTCTTCTTTAGGGGGATGTGGCTCCAGAGTGTTGATTCTGTAACCGGATTTTTCAAAGACGCTGAATGCCAGCTTTCCATTTTTTGATGCTACAGAAAGAGCCGGAGCCAGTTCGGTGAGTCCGCTTACTCCGGTAGCGATATCGGTGATTTTAAAGAACTTGAAGGATTGAAGGGAATAACAATAGATATTGCTGAAACCATCAGGATCTGAAATAAAATAGATATATTGACCATCAGGAGAAAACTGTGGGTCTATGTGTTTGGCCCAGTTTGCTATCGAGAGATAGTCTATCGTGCTATCTGTCAGGTTGAAAAGAGCGATCCGTGGCGGGCCGTAAGAAAGAGAATCCGGACTGGGGTGGTCAGCCTTATCAGTAGCAAACAGGATCGAATTACCATCAGGAGCCCATGATGGCTGAAGTTCTGCATAGACATCATCAGTGAGTTTCTGCAGTGTTTTTGAGGTAAAGTGATAGATAAAAAGATCACAGATAGCATCTTCTGTTGCGGAAAGCAGAAGCTTTTTTCCATCGGGTGACCATGCGATACTGGAGATATCACCCAGTTCTTTAAAATGGAGGGTTTGTTCGACTCTTCCTTTTTTAACATTGTAAATAGCTATCGCGTTATCTCCTGTTTTAAATACAGGAAGTGCAATTTTATCTGCATCCGGAGACCATGCTGCCGAGGAATTTGTAAATCTAAGCGCTTCGAAGTGTTCGTCGGTTTGAGTGTTGATCAGTTTATTTTTAATTTTGCCATTTGCTGCATCCGCTATAAACAGATCGATGGAGAAAAGGTCTTTGGAGGAAAAATAAGCAATGAGCTTTCCATCGGGACTCAGCACTGGAGCAAGATTTATAGATGTGTTGTCTATGATCTGATTACCGGTTTCGGCTGGTTTTTTTTTCTTTTGTACCAGATCTCTGAAATGTTGAGTAACAGCAAATTCCCAGTCTATTGACAGAGAATCGACCGGAGTTCCCAATGTTAATTTGAATCCCTGATACCATCCATTCTGCAGAACCGATTCGAAAAGAGGGATTATGATATCATCACCAAAATTACCTGCGATGAAAGCCCATAAAGCGTGTCCGTAGCGATAGGGGAAATAGGAAGGGTTTTTGCCCATCATTTCGATTGAGGGGATATCATCAAATAGAACCGCATCTCTCATCCACATGGAGGTAAGTGGGGCAAAGGTGCCAATGGTGAGATATTCAGACATTCCTTCTATAAACCAAAGTGGGATTTGATTTCCTCCGGTGATCCCTGCATTGCTGCTTTTCATGATATCGTAATGAAAAGCGTGGGCCAGTTCATGCCCAAGGACATGGTTATTTTCGGAATATACACCGGTAAGCGGCAGAACTATACGGTTCATGAATCCTTCAGTGACACCGCCGATTTCCTGGGTGAGCAGTTCATTGATGGCATTGGTCTGCTGAAAATCAGCATGATTTGTGTACAGGAGAATGGGCTGATTATCTGGCAGGGGTCTTTGGAATATCAGTTTGAAACGGTTATACCATCTTTCAAGAAGAATGGCGGCTTCATTGACAGCAGCCTGTTCAGAGGTGTAAAAATGGATATCAAAAGACTGGGTATGTAATATCTTGAAATCGAAATTGTCATATTGAACTTTATTTCTTCCGAAATACTCTGCCAGGCTCTGATTTATCGTTAAAATAAGAAAAAAGAACATGCAAATAGGAATTTTCATAAAGTTGTCTCCCTGTGGATGAGGTAGCAGGGCGATTAGCGCACTCGGTTCGGGACCAAGGAGTGTTGTCTCCCTGTGGATGAGATGGTAGCTAAAGTGATACTCAAGATGAATGCCAAAAGGAGAATATCAGGATAATTAAAGGTATGAGTGTTGCTCTGATTTGCTTTTTGGGTGAGAGAGTGTGTCCATATAAAAGACAGGAGGTTAGTGCAGATGTCCAGAAAACCGGGGACCGATGTTAATGGTAATCCTTTCAGTATGCAGGTTATTCAGATGGTTTGGAACAAGGGGGTGACAGTACCCGGCATTGATCCTTCCGAGAAAAGAAAAGATGGCTGCGGTGCCTGGATAGAGCGCAGTCAATATAGAGTTTATGAAAATAATGGCACTGGATGGGAGATTGATCATATAAAGCCGGTTATTCTGGGAGGAAATGATGATATCAGCAATCTTCAACCGCTTCAATGGCAGAATAACCGAAGCAAAGGAAATAATTATCCGGGGAATGTGTGCTCGGAGGAAGCTGAAGCAGGATGATTTCCCCCGAGGGGTAGCCCCCAGCTTCAGACTGAGGTTTTCAGGATTGCATTCCACCACCACCGGTTGTCCAAGTACCATTGTATGGTCTTTTTGATACCCTGCTCAAAGTTTACCGAAGGTGACCATCCGAGTTCACTCTTAATAAAGCTGGCATCGATGGCATAGCGGCGGTCATGACCAAGTCTGTCTTTAACAAAGGTAATCAGAGATTCTGGTTTGCCCAGCTCTGCGCAGATCAGTTTGACAATGTCAATGTTATGCCACTCATTATTTCCTCCGATATTGTAAACATTTCCAGGAGTTCCTCTTTCCAGTACCAGTTTAATTGCGGCACAATGGTCATTGACAAAAAGCCAATCTCTCACGTTTTTTCCGTCACCATAGACTGGTAATGGCAGATCCCGCAATGCATTGGTAATGGTGAGGGGGATAAGCTTTTCCGGGAACTGGTATGGACCGTAGTTATTTGAACAGCGTGTAATCAGAGCAGGGAAATTGTAGGTTTCGTAGAATGCTCTTACCAGCAGATCACTGCCGGCTTTAGAAGCAGAATAGGGACTATTGGGTGCAAGCGGTGTCTTTTCGGTAAAATATCCGCTTGGTCCTAAGCTTCCATAGACTTCATCGGTGGATATATGTACAAATCTCTTTTTATCGTATCGGTCCTGCCAGGCTTTTTTTGCTGTTTGCAATAAAACTTGTGTTCCCAGCACATTGGTTTTTACAAACGCTTCCGGCCCGGTGATGCTTCTGTCCACATGTGACTCTGCGGCAAAATGTACTACTGCATCGAAATCGTGATTGTCAAACAGATCTGCTACCAGAGAGGAATCATCAATGCTTCCTTTAACGAATTCGTATCCCGGGCTATTTTCAAGAGAGATAAGGTTGTCCGGATTACCTGCATAGGTTAAGGCATCAAGATTGACTATTTTATAACCGGAATCGGAATCCAGAAGAAAATGCACGAAATTAGATCCGATAAAACCTGCGCCGCCAGTAACTAAGATTGTTTTCATAATTCATCTTTCATTGATGTTCGATTGATATGTGTTTTGATTCATCAATCAGGAAATTCTTGAATGCTGTTTTCCAGTCTTTCATTACGTTCATATTGAGTTTTTTGAGATTCGCATTTTCCAGCACGCTATAGTGAGGGCGGGGGGCTGGTCTGGGGAATTCGTCTGTAGTACATGGAACCAGTTCCACATCTATCCCTGCAGCTTTTATTATTTCCAGAGCAAAATCGTACCAACTGCAATACCCTTCATTGGTGCAATGAAAAATTCCATAATATGGTTGGGTTATCATCTTTAAGACCTGTGCACAGACCTCTCTGGTGTAGGTAGGGGTGCCAAACTGGTCATTAACCACTTTAAGAGGCTGCTTCTGCTGCATTTTTTTCTGTGCGACATTTCTAATTGTCTTCACGAAATTGTTCCCATAAATACCATATAGCCAGGCGATACGAAAAATCTGATATTTTTCGCAGTGAGCGGCAATAAGTCTTTCACCTTCCAGTTTTGATTTGCCATACACTGTAAGTGGGGCAGTTTGATCCTGCTCCAGATAAGGAGAATCTTTTTTTCCGTCAAAAACATAATCGGTGCTTATATGAACCATAACTGCACCTGCCTTTTTAGCGGAAATGGCAATGTTTTGAGCTCCCTGCGCGTTTACAGCAAATGCCGTTTTCTGGTGAGTTTCACAATCATCGACAGCGGTATATGCGGCACAGTTTATTATGTAGTCTGGTTTGAAGTCTATGATGCAGCGCTCAGTCATCGATGGATCTGTAATATCGATTTGAGGAAAGTCGATCTCTGAGACATTAAACCCGGCCTGTTTGCTCAGCATAACCATATCCGAACCTAGCTGACCATTTGAGCCGATGATTAAAATCGAGGGGTTATTCATTGGTCCTTAACAGCTCCCTGCATTTTTCCAGAATAGGTTCATAGCAATCCCGATATCCTCTTTTTACAGTGTAAGCAGGAATATCGTGCTCTTTAAATTTCCAGTTGCTTTGAGCATTAAATTTAGCATATTGTTCCATCACTTCGAAAGGCAAAAAATTAGTTTCGGTATTAGTCAGTATCTGCTCTGCCAAGAGTAGTGTGAGAGAGATGCTTTTATTGCTGAATCCTTCAAATAGACTCTTAATCAGTTGGGCTTGACGAATTTGGCAATCGCGCACACCTGAAATGGAAGGAGACATGAAGTAAAGAAGATCCTGACCGTTGAGTCGTCGAGTTCCTGCTTCAACATTTAGTGCAGACGCCGCTTTCTCATCGATGTTGATTTGAACTCCGCCCAGTGCACCGGCGGCACGCATCAAATCATCTTTGTCAAAAACGCAATATCTGGATATGCGAATATTGAGTATACGTTCCAGAAAAGTGCTTACGAAAACCGGTCCTCCGTAAAGGTATGCCTGGCCGATAGTGGAGATACCCTTGGAGAATTGTTCGATGAGCAATTCTGATGGGACTCGAATAAGATGAAAATTACTGGATTCATATTGGATGCTTATCACATAGAAAACGGCAGGAGGGCCACAGAAAAGCAAATTAAAAGGCATGAATCTATTCATGTGATTAATTTTTTCACGATTGAGTTGTGAAAAACGTTTGCTGACATCAATACCACTGGAAAGGCGGGTTACCTCAAAAGGCCTTCCATCATTATAGATCTTTGCAGACTGACCTGATATAAGGTTAATTGCTTCGCTGTTATCAAGTCGCTCCAAAAGAATCAAACCATCCATCAGGTTTATTTGGATATGATCTTTTTGAATATCAACCAGAAAATCTGCTCCTGTCCCTCCAACGGTTAAGACTGCTTGAGGAGTAAGAATGCGGAACAGTTCAAAATCGTCTTTGGAGTAAACGGTTCTATACCAGCATGTTCCTGATTTCTGGAAGAGTTCGACTGTGCTGCGGTTATTTTCTATTTCACCTATTTTGTCGAAAGTTAATTCTGCAAAATTATCCATATCAATTCTGGAATTGGCACCGATAGATATTTCTGCCTGAGCGGATGCTTCAGAAAGCACCCTGTATCCTTTAGAGATTTCGATCCCCTCGTGTAAAGTAACATTACGTCCATCACTGGAGATTATGTTAATTTCTCCCAGATAGAATTCCAGACGGGCCAGCAGTCTGTCTGAATTAACATCAACTGCATCCTGAAGAGTTCCCACATTAACAATGGCATTATCTTCCAACTGCTTAATCAATTGAAATGCTGAAAGATCAGATGTGGGACGAATACCCGCAACTTTAAGGATTTCAAACTGAGTTGTCCCTTCCGGAACAAGATAAATACCCGGTTGTCTGACATTACCATCAACCTTTACCCTTACCGATCGTAATCCTTCGACACTGAGAGTAGTTCTGGAATATTTATAAAGGTAAAAGCCCTGCCAGCAAATTGCAGCTAATAGCAGGATATAGACTGTTAAGTGAAAGATTTTTTTTCTCAATTTTTTAGACATGGATACCTGCAATCCTAAACCTGAGTAGTCCGAATCCGGTTAAAATTTACTTTTAGTCACAGCCTTCTCTCTGATGATTCTCCAGCCATTTCTTCCGGCGTGCCAGATGGAAGTTATAGAATGAAAAAGAGTATCGGCTCCTGAAATCTCCATCAGGTCAAGAGAAACTTCCTGGTAGTTTTTACCACTTCTATGAAAGGATGTCTTTATAAGTTTAAAACTGCTCCCACTTTTCTGTTTTGAAAACAGCTCAACAGCTTTCTGCCGCCACTGTTTGATTGAACCACCTGGAAACTCAAAAAGTGAATCATCATAAAAAGCAAGAAATCTTTCAATGTTTTTATCAGATTTTGCCTTGAGCCACAGATTAAGACTGTCTTTGAGGCTAACTGTATCGGTTTCTCTAACTGATGGTGCAGATCGATAATTGTTAAACTCATTATTCCTGGGCAGAGCCATATCAGGTGAACTCTCCTGCAGAGTATCAGTTCGATAATTTTCAGAACCACCGATTCCAAGATATTTGATGGAATCTATCGGTTGCTTGTAATTAGCCTGAAACCATATTCTTATACCTGTTATGGTGAGAAGAGACAACAGCAGGATCCAGAACCTTTTTTTCCTGAAAAGAGATCGGATCAGGTGGCTGATAGCGACAAAATATTTTGGAAAGGCAAAAAGTATGGAGTTGATCTTGTTTTTAAGTTTGTTTTCAACAGTGAGCCCTAACTTACGAATTGAGAAGCCTGGTTCATTGCAGTCTTCTTCATAGCTGTATTTGTAAGAGTAATACCCGTAATACCCGTAATAGTAGGGATAGTAGGGATAGTAGTTTTTACCATGGGAAACTCCATTAAAAATACCTCCATAAAGATGACAGCCAATTCGACTGAGTTGATTTTTAGCCTGTTTGGCAGCTTTCAGGGGAGTCCACAATGCCCTGGTTACGATCACACAGCAATTCATTTTAGGAGCCATGGTTAAGGTATCGCTGACCGGAAGAAGAGCCGGTGAATCGAATAAAATGATTGAAGCTTTGGCTTTAAGTTCTTCTGTCAACTGGTCAAACCGAACGGTACCCAGAAGTTCTGAAGGGTTGTGAGGGCGTTCACCTGAAGTTATAACAAACAGATTGGGGTAGGGGGTCGGCTTTATGATCTGTTCTACAGTCGCCGTTCCCATAAGGTAATCAGCAAGTCCCATTTGCTTGGGAATGGAAAATAGAGAATGCATTTGGGAACGGCGAAGATCTGCATCTATAAGAATCACTGTTTTTCCATCGAGGGCAAAAGTAATTGCCAGATTCGCCGCAAGAGTGGTTTTCCCTTCTCCTTTGACTGCACTGCAAATCATAAAAGTTTTTAGCTCGTGTGCTGTGGCGATATGTTTAAGGTTGGCACGCAAAGCCCTGAAAGGCTCAAGAATACTTTTTGTCAAATCTGTCGATTGCTCTATCAAAGCCTGTTCTGCTTCTATTAAAGGAACTATTCCTAAAAGGGGCAGTTCCAGCTCTTTCTCAATATCTGCAGGATCCTTAAGACTCTGGTCAAGATATTCGATCAGAAAAGCCAGAGTGATTCCCAGGATTAACCCAATGAGGATACCAAGAATAATGTTGGAAAATCTAACATTAGACATGGCAATTTCGGGGGTTTGAGCCAGTTCAAGAAGCTTGAGATCCGATTCCTGGGAATCACGTTTAATCTTGGCTTCTTCATATTTGCTTTTAAGAAGCCGCAGGGTTTGTATAAGTGATTCGGTTTCCCTTTGCAGATTGGCATACTTTTGCTCGAGTGATGGCAACTGAAGCAGATCTTTGTTTAATTTTTCTATGATCTGTTCCTGGGCAATTCGTTTCGCCTCCAATGCAGCCTTTTCTATTGTAAGATTGATCAGATCCTGGAGAAGAGATTGTCTGATGGGATTTTTTACCAAAGTCTTGCTGGCTGCCTCTCTGGATATGCTGTCAATTGCAGCAGATTTAAGATTCTCTATCTGCTGTTTGAGCATTTTTACTTTGAAATGCTCTGCACTATATTCTGCAGTCGAAGCATTGAGCTCCAGTTCCAGATCGGCAATTTTAGTCTGAAGAGGATCCTGATAGGTTATTGACTGTATTATATCATGGTCCTGAAGTTCAATCTGAGAGTTCAGTGCGGAAAGCCTCTCCTTGCTTTCCAGAAGTGACAACTGAGTTTTCTGCAACGCCAGTTCCATCTCCGAGAGCTTTGACACAATCAGATTGGTTTCGCTTGATAGTTGAACCATCTGATTCTCTTCTTTGAAATTGCGCAGGCTGTTTTCTTTATCATCTAACTCATTCTGCAGCTTGGAGATCTGGGTTTCAAATTTAAATATCAGACGGGTCAACTCCTGTGTATTGACTTCGCGACGGTAATCGATATAGGTTCTGCAGAGTTCATTAAGGACGTCACGCGCAGTATCCGGATTCAAATGTCTGAATGAGAGTTCTATGATATCGTTTTTATTCCCGTCAGTTTCCCCTTGCATTAAAGTCAGATTAGCCTTTATGGCTGATTCAGAGATTCTGCCGTCAAGGTTTTCCGATACCATACTCAGGACGGTATGAGATTTGAGCAGTTCAAGATGTGTACTGAAAACCTTTTCCCGGTCAACATAATAACGGTACAGGTTTATGTCACTGATCATTTCATGATCACCAGGGCGGAAAAGAAGGCGGGCATGAGAAACATAATATTTATCACCGGATAAAAATTTGTAAACTGATAGCAGAGTGACTAGCAGCATAACTGCCAAAACGATATTACGCCTTCGGATAATAACCCCGACATATTTAAATATGTCAAACTCTTCTTCCACTTCTTGCTCTTCCGTGAATGCATTGCCGGAGGGGAAAGATGATGAAACATAAGGTATGTGATCTGTATGTATTGATGGCTGCCTGATGACTGCAGGTGTGTAGCTGTATCTGGAGTGATGGGATTGTTCCGATAATGAGGCGGATTTATCCGGTGTCGGGCGTGATTTATGATCACCTAATAATGGTTGTGGCGGTAAATCAGTATCGGAGGAGATTGCCTGATCTGCATCAGAGGATGGAGAGGCTTGCTTATGAATTTCGCAGGAAATACCAATATCAGCTTTTGCTGAAAAGTCCTGAATTGGTATTTCTTCAGTACCTTTTCCTTCATTAATCTTTTGGAGTATTGCCCCGAGACTGAATTTTTTTTTTGCCATTAGGAATGTTCCTGCAGATCATCTATGATTACCTGGATATCTTCATGGGAGATTTCCTTTAGGTCCTGTGCAAACCCATAATTCAGGGCTAATTTACAGAGCCGGTTTATTTCTCTGGGAACACCTGAGGTACTGCGGAAAATCATCTCCTGTCCCTGAGTGGAAAAAACAGTCCCCTTGTCCAAACCTGCCACACGTAAACGATGTTGGATATATCTCAAGGTGCCGTTATAATCCAGGTTATTAAGGTGAAATCTCAGAAAGATGCGCTGATCCACCTGTTTGAGTTTTCTGATTTTTTCCCGCAGTTCCGGCTGACCTACAAAAAAGATGGTGAGAAAGTTTTCTGTTCTGGAGAAGTTGTTAGTCAGATTCTTGAGTTCGTCCAGCACATCCTCTTCTATTTGCTGAGCCTCATCAAATATCAATACCAGATGCCGTTTTTCTTCATACAGGAGTATCTCCAGTTTTTTTTTGAAAAGCTGGAAAAGCTGAAATTTATCGTTACGCGAGGGCGCTTCCATCTCTTCAATGAGTGAAAGACGTGCATCTCTAAAAGTTATTCTCTGTACTATATCGAAAAGAAGGTCATTAAAACAGAAATTGCAGTAGTCAAAATCAATTACTTCGAAATGCTGACTTGGAAGGGAATGGACAAGTACATTTTTGGTGATTGTTTTACCGGAGCCGACTTCACCGGTAAGCAGTCCCATACACATGTTACGATCTTTGATCAGGTAAAGCAAACGGTCAAGAGCTTCCCTGTGATCATCACTTTCAAAGAAAAACCTGATATCACAGAGCTCTTCGAAAGGTTTTTCTTTCAGTTGCCAATAACTCAGATACCCCATCAGACAGACCCCCTGGTAATGGAGATTAAGTTTTGTGAAACCGCCTCGAAACAATCACGGATTCTGGATGGTTCCTCTTTAAGCATAAAGGGCCGCATCTCTTTTATAGATGCCCTGATTTCTGGTGCAAACATGATATATCCGATGTAGTAAAGATTGATGGAGAGGTATTTTTTCACCATTTCTGCGAAACGGGTTCCGATTTTTATATCGTCTGCATTTTTGACCATATTAAGAACCAGAAAACTTCGACGCTTATGAAGCCACTGTTTTAATAGTAAAGTTTCTTCTGAGTAATCATTTTTAAGGTGATTAAGCAGATCGTTTACTGTAGTAAATTCTTTTTTACTTTGAGGATCGGAGAAGTTTTTTATTCGGTTTTGAAGCTCAGTTTTTCCTGGAAATAACCGCACCATGCCTCTGATGATTCCATTTTTCAGATAGCCATAGGCGTTTTCAATCGAAGTGGGCAGTCCATCTGTTACAATGATTCCATAAGGAAAAGCTGCAAAAAAATCGGTAACATGAAAGCTGCTGCCTGCTCCCAGATCCACCAGAATGTAATCTGCATCCAGTTTCTTCAGATTATTTATGATTTTTTGTTTTTGAGCAAAATTGGGATTGGCTAATTCCAGAATGTCACTGGCGCCGCTGATTAACCAGCTTTTTTCCACAAGGGTGGGAACCGCTACTTCATTTAGACTTTTATAGTTGCCCTTTATAAAATCCTGCAGACCTACGCGGGGACGTTTTACTCCCAGACACAGATGCAGGTTTGCTCCTCCAAGATCTGCATCGATAAATCCGACATTAAAGCCTTTTTGCGAAAGAGCTGTGCCGATATTTGCAGATATAGTGCTTTTACCGACACCGCCTTTTCCTCCGCCTATCGAGATAATTATTGGTTCTTTCATGGGCTTTTAATTGAAAATGCTACTGCTTTAATATTTGGAACTAATGTTAGTTATGGTTAACACAATTTGAAACGCCAAACTGACAATAGTAAAAATTGTACTGATCATTGGCCAGGGTATTCTACCTGTTTCCGGTATATACATGGTGTCACCGGGATAGAGTAAATATTTATTATTGTCATATTTTGAAGAAGCCTCCCAGATCTCTCTCATGTTTGCGGTTATTACTGAACCATCATTGCGGATGATCTTAATGAATCGGACTTTAGAATATTTCAAACCACCGCACATGGCCAATGCTTTCATCATGTCAATTGGTTCATAGATCTCATATTCACCCGCACGGTGTACTGCTCCGATAATGAAAATCTTGTTGGCATAATAGGCTTCTATTGAAACCGAAACAACCGGATTGTTAACATATGAAGAGAGTTTACCTTGCATGATTTTGACAAGCTGGGCCGGGGAAAGAGTGGCTACATCTATTTCACCAATGACCGGGTAATTAATTCTGCCATCCGGTCTTATCTTGTGACGACCAGAAAATTCAGGATGTTCCACTACGTTGATGGAAATAACATCGCCGGGTTGTAAAACGTATTCATCAGCACTGCCTATAGATGAAGAAATCACAACTATTGTACTTATAAGATAAAAGTTTTTTAACCACTTTGATTTCATCTATGCCCGTTTAAGGGTATTCCCCTGGGTTAAAGATCAATTTGTAACTATACACCTATTTAACGGTTTAGTCAACTGCTAACTTTAATTAAAACAATAGGCTATACGGCTGTAGGGGATAATCAGATGTATCCTTAACACCAAATCTTACTTTTTATTTATAGACTTTTAAAGAATAAAATGGGGAAACAGATAAAAATTCAGATACGGAAAAGAAGATGGAAAATATTATTCATTAAATCACACCACAAAAAAGCAGGTGCAATTTACAATAGCTTATAGTTTTTAATAATCTGAAGGATTCTCCGGGGTTGTGGAATAGTTGGATGAGCCTGAAGTAGCAGTTGGAGAAGCTGGTTCTTCTACAACAGGTGTAGTCTCTACTGATGGTGGAGCAACCTGGGAGGGAGGGGGCGGAGAAACCCTGGGTTGTTCTGCAGTAACTACTTTGGGCCGATATACCTTTTTAACAGGTGGGGGCTCAGTTTTTTTCTCTTCTACGTTTGTTGAAACTACCGTATCCTTTGCGATTGAATCAATGGTGCTGCTATCCGGTACGGAAACTGCAGAAGTTAAACTGGAGTCAGATGCTGCCAATTCCTGGGAAGGTGATCCTATCACAAAATTGAACTCTTTTCCAGCATGTTTAAATCCAATATGCACCGATGAGTCGGTGAGATGTAACAGTAAAAAGAGAATCAGGAATAAAAGTAATGCCGCCGATGTTCCTGCAACCATTTTTGTTCTGGGATTGCGTAAAAATTCCAGGAATTTTTTCCTTCTCTTGTTATTAAATTCGGAAGCAGTTCGTAAAAGATGTAATTGTATCTCCTGAAGAAAATGGTTTTGCTGGGCAGCCATATCTTTGTCGATGTTAACAATGGCAACCTCACCAAACTCAGGGATGGAGATCTCTGAATTATTTTTAAACCACTCATTTAAGTCTGTGGGATTGTTTCCTATGATCTTTTTAAACAGCGCCGAAGAATCCGGCAGAATTTTTTCCACTGCATCCGTGTGAGTGCTTCCATTGTGCCGTAAATTCAGGTATTCGATTTCAAAGTAGGGCCGGGCCAGAGTGTAAAAAGCTGCAGCGTCCCCTTTGGAGGCTAATGATATGAGTAGTTCTTCTTTTGAACAGGCTTTATTTTTCATGGTAATCAAAAATACAACCGGTTTAGTTCTGCTGCAAATAGTTGGATGTTACATCTTCATTGTGCTGAACTTTACGAGTCTTCGGCTGTCATTTCGACGATTCTTTGGTTGTCATCCTCGACGAGTTTTTGAAATGTCATTTCGACGAGTCCTCGAGGAGAAATCTAATAATGCAAAAACAAATCGAATCTGGAGGTCATTTCCTCGAGTCTTCAAGGAGGAATCCGCCGGTAAATTAATCATCTCTATTGGAACTATATATGGATAATGATCTCTATTTTATGCAGAAAGCTTTAGAACTGGCCAGAGTGGCTAAAGGCAGAACATTTCCTAATCCTGCGGTTGGGGCGATTGTAGTCAGCGAAGGAAAAATAGTGGGTGAAGGTGCTACTGAACCTTATGGGGGACCCCATGCCGAGAAAGTGGCTTTGGCTCGGGCAGGAGAAAATGCAAAAGGTGCTTCTTTGTATGTTACCCTGGAGCCCTGCTGCCATTTCGGTAAAACTCCACCATGCACCGAGCAAATCATTGCTTCAGGGATTAAGAGGGTGATTTTTTCGGTAAAAGATCCAAATCCTCTGGTTGGTGGAAAAGGCGCACAACGGCTTACGCAAAATGGTATAGAAGTCTCTGAAGGGCTGCTACAGGAACAGGCAACAGAACTTAATGAAGATTTTTTCTGGTCTATCACCAACAAACAGGCCTGGGTTTCTCTAAAACTGGCTATGACTCTGGATGGCAAAATTGCAGATACTGCAGGAAGTTCGAAGTGGATTACCGGAGAGTCTGCCAGAGAGTATGTTCACGAGTTACGACGCTGTCATGCCGCTGTTGCAGTGGGAAAAGGCACTCTTCAGGCCGATGATCCACAACTGACGGTTCGACATAAAAAAGGGTATTCACCGGCACGAATTATCTTCTCCTCTGATAATCAGATCAGCCAGAACAGCTATTTTTTTCTGCACTCCGCCGAAACCAGAAGCATTGTGGTTGTAAGTGGTGGAGATAGCTCAGAGATAAAAAAAGAATCCGGAATCGAATTCTGGTTTACCGGACTAACCGACAAAATCCAGAGTCTGCAAAAATTCGTTCAAATGGCTTACCAGCAAAATCTCACAAGCATCTTTCTGGAAGGTGGCCAGCGGATCGCATCGGGGTTTCTACAGGCTGGTCTGGTAAACCGGCTCTATCTTTTTTATGGCAGTAAAATACTGGGCGATGGTAAGGATGGAATCAGCTTCTCAGAGGGGCTTTCCATGGATGAGTGCATAAACTTAACAGGAATAAGACAACAGGTTTTTGGCAGCGACTTTCTGATAAGTGGAGTTCCTCAGTTCAAGCTGCTTGGGAAGCGGCCATAATGGTGAATGCGGATCACCCAGTTTACGGAAAAGACGCTGATTAGAGATAGCTATTGCAAAAAGAGGCTGACTGGGAGTATTTTTCACAGATTTCAGGATACTGAAGAAAAGATTCTTTGATTTAAAGAGTAATTTATGTTCACTGGACTCATTGAATGCCTGGGTACTGTCAGTTCTGTCCAACAGCATGGGACCTCTTATGCGATTGCAGTCAAGCCAGACTGCCCGGATTTTAAGGTAACAGAGGGAGCATCTGTATCTATCGATGGCTCCTGTCTGACTGTTGAAAAGATAAACGGTAACCTGCTCTATTTTTCTGCAGTCCGGGAGACACTTCGTCGTACTACACTCTGCAATATCCATGCCGGAAGAAGAGTGAATATGGAAAGGGCTGTCCAGGTGGGAGGACGGTTTGATGGCCATATAGTATTAGGACACGTGGATGGGGTGGGGCATATTGTTTCCGATAATGATGTCGGAGGAAGTGTGTTACGAACAATCAGGGTTCCTGCAGAACTAAATAAATTCATGGCTGAAAAGGGATCGGTTGCCGTAGATGGGATCAGCTTAACCATCGCTGAGACTAAAGATGAGATGATTGTGATTTCATTTATTCCTTCAACGATAAAAAAGACCACCATGGCATTAAAAAAAAGCGGGGATCCGGTTAATCTGGAATGTGATTGTATAGCCCGTTATGTGGAGCGGCTTCTGGAAAGTGCTGATCGGAAGGCAACGGATGTAACACTGCTTTCAAAGATGGAAGGATTGGGTTTTTGAAAACATTTAAAGAAATAGAACAGGTGATCGAGGATTTTCGTGATGGCAAATTTGTTATCATCGTAGATGATGAAGATCGCGAAAATGAGGGAGATCTTGCCTTTGCTGCAGAAAAATGCACTCCTGAGAAAATTAATTTCATGGCCAGATACGGCAGAGGACTCATCTGCATTGCCATGGAGGGGAAACGGCTCGATGAACTCCAGATACCTATGATGGTTACCAACAATACCTCACGATTCGGGACCGCTTTTACCGTATCGGTTGAAGCCTCAGAGGGGACTACTACCGGAATTTCTGCAGCAGACCGCTCGACTACCATTCTGAAACTGGTTGATCCTGCAGCTACACCAAAGGATTTCACCATGCCCGGGCATATGTTTCCCATTCGGGCACGTGATGGTGGGGTGCTGGTGCGCTGCGGACAGACTGAGGCATCTGTGGATATTGCCCGTCTGGCCGGACTTGCCCCTGCAGGGGTGATCTGTGAAATCATGAATGAAGATGGTACTATGGCCAGAATGCCTCAGTTATTGGAATTCAGTAAGGAACATGATGTAAAAATTATCTCTGTTGCTGATTTGATCCGCTATCGCAGGGCTCATGAAAAATTCGTTAAAAAGGTGGTAACCACTCCTTTACCTACCGCATTCGGAGAATTTGAGATTACCGCTTACGAAGAGATGTTAACAGGTGCAGTACACATAACTCTGCAGAAGGGGCCCATTGATCCTGAAGAACCCGTTCTGGTGAGAGTGCATTCGGAGTGCTTTACCGGTGATATCCTGGGCTCTTTCCGTTGCGATTGTGGTGATCAGCTCCACAAGGCTATGGAAGCCGTCAGTAAAAATGGTGGGGTGATTCTTTATCTGCGCCAGGAAGGAAGAGGCATAGGGCTGGCAAACAAACTGAAGGCTTATGCTCTTCAGGACCAGGGATTTGATACGGTTGAAGCAAATGAGCAGCTCGGTTTTGCTCCTGATCTGCGTGATTATGGTATCGGTGCACAGATCCTTTCTGATCTGGGAGTTCGCAAAATAAAACTGATGACCAACAATCCACGAAAGATCATCGGACTTGAAGGCTATGGCCTGGAGGTGGTTGAGCGTGTACCGATCGAGATCTCTCCCTGCAAAGAAAATGCACGATATCTGAATACAAAAAAGGAAAAAATGGGCCATTTACTTGAGGGAGGATTGATATGTCAACCGTAATGGAGGGAATGCTAAACGGGTCGGGTAAAAAGTTTGCCCTGGTGGTGAGCAGGTTTAATGAGCTTATTACCCGCAAGCTGCTGGAGGGTGCAATGGATTGTCTTATAAGACACAGCACAGATCCCCAGGATATTACGGTTGTGTGGGTACCGGGGGCTTTTGAGATTGCCATTACTGCACAGAGGCTGGCCTCCAGTAAAAAGTTTGATGCAGTGATCTGTCTGGGTGCAGTGATCCGGGGATCAACACCTCATTTCGATTACGTTTCTGCAGAAGTATCAAAAGGGGTTGCAAAGGTTGGTTTGGATGAACGTATGCCGGTGATCTTTGGGGTCCTTACTACCGACACTATCGAGCAGGCGGTGGAAAGGGCGGGAACCAAAGCGGGCAATAAGGGATGGAATGCTGCTTTAAGTGCCATAGAGATGGCTGATTTGCTTTCGAAGCTGTGACCCGAGATGAATAATGAATATCGAATAACGAATATCGAATATCGAATAACGAAGTGAAGGAAATTCGAAATTCGAAATTCGAAATAGGAAAAAAGAAATAGGAAATAGGAAATAGGCCCGTTCTCGTACATTGCGAAGGGTGAACAAAATTTCAGCAATGCTAAACTAGAGGGCACCGAAGCGGCAGTGACAATCGTCGGCAATCAGGTATGATTTACTATTTTAGAGTGTACTACGTATTCCTGGTTTGAAATTTTTGTGAAATGACTTATTTGGATAATGGAAAATGATGGAAAAGATTCAATTAAAAAATGAGGGAATCTATCAAAACCGGCACCGCTCAAGAGAGCTTGCCCTGCAGACTCTTTATGCCTGCGAGATAGGCACTACTGAAGATTGGCAGAGCACGCTGGAGAGGATCGCCGATGACAGTGCATTGTCAACGGAGGTAATAAAATACGCACGGGAGCTGGTTAGTGCCGCATTTGATCGTCTTGAGCAGATTGATTCGGTTATTCAGGAGCGTGCTGCCAACTGGGATTTAAAACGCATGGCAGCGATCGATCGCAATATCCTGAGACTGGCGGTGACCGAGCTTAAGAATTATCCACAGGTTCCTGCAAAGGTGGTTATTGACGAAGCAGTGGAACTCGCTAAAACATACGGAACTGATGACTCCGGGAAATTTGTAAATGGAATTATCGATTCAATTCATAAAAAAATGAAGAAACAATCTGAAACGTCCGGAAAGGAAGGATCCTCAAATGGAACAAATCCACGCGCGGTATAATCGCATATTTGCCCTAGGGGTATTTGCTATAGCGTTTGTCGTCTTTATCATGACTGTGGCTCCTACAGTCGCGTTCTGGGATTGCGGTGAATATATCGCTGCCGGACACACAATGGGTGTTCCTCATCCCCCAGGTAACCCGCTTTTTATGATAATGCTGAGAGTGAGCAGTATCCTTTTTTCTTTTTTCAAGGATATCGGCTACAGGATGAATTTCCTGGTGGTTCTTTTCAGTGCAGGTACAGCAGCGATTATGTATCTGACTGTGGTGAGAGTGATTATCTCCTTCTTAGGTATTCCGGACAATTCATGGAAAAGAATCACCACTTATGTTGGTGGAGTTGTGGGTGGACTGTTTTCTGTTACCGGCAGCACCTTCTGGTTTAGTGCAGTGGAAGCATCTGAGGCTAATCCGTCGATGTTTTTTGTAGCGCTCTGTACCTGGCTGATTCTGGTCTGGGCACAGAGTAAAGATCCCAAAAGGGATAAATTGCTTCTTATGATAGTGTATATCAGTTTTCTGGGAATTGGTGTACACATGTATTCCATGATTATTCTCATTCCTGTATTCCTTTATATAGTGCTTACCGATCGGGAAAAACTTACCGATTTGAGAATCTGGTTGACCGCTATCGCTATCGGAATTGCAGTTTTAGACCTTAATCTTTTTGTTTCGCTTCCAGGTTTGCCAGATAAGGGTATCTCCAGTATTCAGGAGGTATTTATGGCACTGGGTGGAACAGGAATAATCGCGATAATAGTCAATGGGGTAATGGCTCTTTGCACTGAAGGACCAAAACGTAAAAAATGGACCTTCTGTTTCTGGGTGGCTACTCTGGCTGTAGTGGGTTTCTCTTCCCATCTTTACATCCCAATCCGTTCATCACTCAATCCTATTATCGATGAAAATGATCCGCAGACCAGGACCTCTTTTGTGGACTATCTGGCCAGAAAACAGTATGGTTCAGAGAGCATGATTTCCAGGATGTTCTGGCGGCGTGGAAGCTGGGGACACCAGTTTGGTATCGAAGGTCACATGGGTTATGGTGGCTTTCATATTACTCAGTTTTTCCAGTTCAAGCCAACCGACAGAGAGCAGAACTTTGTGGCAACCGAATCTACCGGGTTCTTAAAGCTGATTGTGTATCTGATGCCTACTTTTTTCATGCTTTTTGGGTGGTATCATCTCTATAAAAGAAACAAAAACGCCGGTCTGTTTTTAATAAGCCTGTTTATATTGACTTCGGTGATGATGGTGCTTTACATAAATTTTGCTGATGGAACCAGGCCGGAGTTCAGGGATTACCAGTATTGGGTACAGAATGGTAAGCCCGGACCGATGCCGGTGGTACACAGGGAGGTCAGGGTCCGTGATTATTTCTTTGCGGCTGCATTCATGTACCTTGGTATGTGGATGGGGATAGCAGCCGGTGCTCTGTTGCACGCTCTTTTTACCAACAAAAACAAATCGATTCGCACTACCCTGGCACCTGTGGCTGCAGTGCTTCTGTTTGTTTCTCCGGCACTTCCCATTACTCAGAACTGGGAAAGAAGTTCACGTAAAGGAGACTGGGTTCCCTATGATTATGCCTACAATCTTCTTATGTCATGTGAACAGAACGGGATACTTTTCACTAACGGTGACAATGACACATTCCCGTTGTGGGCACTTCAGGAGGCATACGGTATCCGTAAAGATGTGCGGATAGTGAACCTGAGTCTTCTGAATACAAAGTGGTATATCAAACAGTTGAGGGATCTGGAGCCAAAGGTACCAATAACCTGGAATGATACTGAAGTAGATGCTTTGGATCATACATTAAATCCAATTACCAAACCGACTCAGGTTACCATGCCTAATGCAAACATAGTGATTATGCCGCCAACCAGACAGGAGCTCAATGCTCTTCGTATCCAGGATAATATGGTGGCTCACATTGTGGATGCAAACAAATGGAAGAAGCCGATCTATTTTGCAGTAACGGTTTCTGATGATAATCTGATGGGGCTTGGACCTTACCTCAAGATGCAGGGACTTGCATACCGGGTAATGCCTCATGTGGTGCAGGAGAAAGACCGGCTTGACATTGCCAAAACAGTTCACTTGCTGGACAGTGTTTTCCAGTACAGGGGACTGGGTGATGGCACGGCTCGTCTGAATGAGACATCAGAGAAGCTCATGTCAAACTATGCTGCTTCCTATATTCAACTGGCACTTTCTTTAAGAGACCCATTGCTTAAAATGAAACAGGAGGTCGCCCGTTTATCATCCGATACATCGGAGGCTTCAAAGCAGCTTTTGACCGAAAAGAAAAAGGTTTACGAGGATACTTTGAATCTGGTGATAAGGCAGATGGATAAATGCAAGTCGCTGATGCCAGATGACTGGCGTCCCAGGATTCTTGCCCATGAGATCCTTATGCTCAATGATCGCCAGCAAGAGGCAGAGGAGAGGATGAGGGAAGCAGTGAAAAGGTTCCCTGATGATATCCGTTACCTCAGGGCACTTGCCCAATCTCTGGAGCAGCAGCCTGAGAAGAAGGATGAGCATGTTAAGCTTCTCAAGGATATCGTAGCACTGGGTTCTGACCCCTGGAATGATCATCTGTCGCTTGCCAGAGCATACATCGAGATGAAAGAGTATGACAGCGCGACCAAGGTGATCCAGCAGTACACCAATGCACATCCGGGCGACCGTCGTGCTGCATCGTTTATCCAGCAGATAAAGCAGCTTGCAGACAAGCCAGAGGATACGGCGATGAAGGAGGATACGGCTAAGGCGGTTGTGAATTGATGGGGGTGTCGCTTCCACAAAAATGATCAAGTAAAAACGAGAAAGAGGCCACAAGGCCTCTTTTTTTTGTGTGGGGGAGGAGTGGGAATCTTAAAAAATACTCATCACCTGAACAGGGAATCTGATTGCCCACCTGTACATGCTAATTATATAAACAAGCATTAAAACGTCTATTGTAATTCCATTATTTAGCTTGAGCAAAAGGCCACATTTTTCCAATTCTATGTAGGAAAAAAAGCATTCTGTGTAAGAGAAAAAATATCTATAAAAAAATCAATGGAAAGTTCTGTCTATGAAAATGCCATACTCATATGTGATTTTCAGTTATGTTCATGATGTACTCACAGAAGAGTTCCTCAATATAGGCATTGCATTGTATTGCTCGGAATTGAATTTTTTTAAAACAAAAATAACAAATAAAATCAGAAGGATTTCAGATACATTTGAAGGGTTTAATGGTTATTACTATAAAAATGTTATTAAATATCTTAAGAAAAACCAATGCGTAAAATTTTCACCTCTGGGGTAACCGGACGTGGACCGCATCGGGTGTTTGGATCGCACCGGGCATTGTTTTCAAATCGGGCGTTGTCACACCGGGCGTTGCCCGGTGCTAAGCTAGTGTGCCCTTTCAGGGCTGGGCAGTGGTATTTAAGGAGGGCATTTTTTATCTGATTTACCATTTTGCATTATGGTATTAGGCCTGAACATCAGGAAAGGAGAAATTATTTCCATTGTCCCAGAGGTAAAACGTTTACAGTTCAAAAATCACCTCTGGGGTAGTTCTGCCATCTTTATTACAATCTGAACCAGTCCCGTATCATATCCAACATCCATATAATATAGGATAGGATCCATGTTCATTCTGTTGTCGTATCGGGATTTCCACAATCATATCAAAATGGATTTTCCGCTTCGTAATGTGTGGGCAAATGTTTCCGGGGGGTATGTGGGATTTT
>Ga0209723_1001486_pt1 | contig 36151 bp, 33 predicted proteins | sample BiotimSIPDNA_2_FD_185750 | JGI IMG/M metagenome (GOLD analysis project Ga0209723, IMG submission 185750) | Anaerobic biogas reactor microbial communites from Washington, USA - Biogas_R2 time_0 SIP DNA (SPAdes) (version 2) | ecosystem: Engineered > Bioreactor > Anaerobic > Unclassified | place... | reverse complement strand
GGGATGAGAAGAATCCATAATGATAGTACCAGGGGCTCGTCCGGGCGAGCTTCCGGTTGTGGTAGGGACAGTCGGGATTTGGACAGAACTCTGGCCGACGGACCGGGCGTCCGGCGGCCAATCGTCCGCCATGGTGTAACATGTATACCTCCCCGCAGAGAGATATATAGAGTAAATCAGGGCAAAATGGCCAGGAATTCAGGCTTTTTGGGCAAGATTATTTCAACAATTTTGATAGCAGTCCGGGAAATCCGGTTCCGAATCGGTTATTATTCGTCCGTCAGGATGTTCCGTCGCCTCCTCTATCAGCGGATCAGGGGAAAAGAGTGCCGGCCACATTGAGGCATTAACGAGCTGGGGCGTACATTCCAAACGGTCGGCAATAGATCGTGCAACCGTATCAGGGGACAGGGCAGCCGGGTTATGGGTTACTCCCGCATACCGCCATGACCAAAGGGTCCCGTACATGGGGACAAAAGCAGAGGCTGTCGCAATGTGCGGGTAAACCGATGCGAGTGTTTTTCCGATACAGGAAAAGGCTGCCGGCCGGGCTACGGGGGATTCACTGTGCATTGAGAATAGGCCGTCGTCATTCCGGAAAGCGGCGCGGATAGCGGTAAAAAATTCTTTCGTGTAGAGAAACCGGGACGGCCCTTCCGGGTCGGTCATGTCCATGATGATCACGTCATAGATGCCGGTAGAGCTTTCAACAAATTTCCGTCCGTCGCCAAAGGCATTGTGAACCCGGGGATCGTCGAAGGCCCCCTGATGGATGTGTGCAAGGTGCTCGCGGGAAAAGTTGACGATGTCTGCATCGAGCTCGGCAAAATCGACCCGTTGTACGGTATTGTGCCGGAGTATTTCACGAAGCGCTCCACCGTCCCCACCACCGATGAGGAGCACCCGGGATGGTGACGGGTGGGCAAGCAAAACCGGATGCACGAGCGGTTCATGGTAGCGGTATTCCCATCGTTCAGTTACCTGGGTTATGTCGTCTATGAGAAGGGCTTTCCCATAACCGGAGGTTTGAATCAGCCGGGCACTCTGGTACGGTGTTTTGGCCGATACGATTTCTCCATCAACTGAATAGAAGTATCCGGTATGTTCATTGAGTTTTTCATGAATCCACGTTTTCTCAGTCCTTTTTACACTCACAGAAACAAATCCCTCCGGTCAAGATTCTTGCACTCGAACAGTTCCTGAATCTCGGTATCAAGCAGTTTGAGTATACGCTTCTGTTCAGCGGCTTGGGGTTCCTCCGACTCTTTCCCGAACAGGTAATCGTCGAATATGAGATCGCGTTTGCGCATCTTGGTATGAAAGTTGTGGTCACCTATTACATTAACATCGTATACGGTGTATGAATCGAGAAAATCGTCGTCAATATAATCCTGTATGGAAGAAACATCGTGATCTATAAAATGTTTGCGGCCCTTTCGGTCGCGGGTAAAACCGCGTACCCGGTAGTCTATGATGATTACGTCCGAATCAAAGCTGTCAAAAAGATAATGGAGCGCCTTGAGGGGACTGATGGTTCCGCAGGTTGAAATGTCGATATCCACCCGAAACGTGGCGATGCCGGTTGCGCGGTCATATTCCGGATAGGTATGCATGGTGATATGACTTTTATCCAGGTGGCCTACAACACCGGGCGATGTCTTGTTGATAACGGGTGCATCGGCGACTTCATCATTTAAAAGGGCGACGACACTCGCGCCGCGGGGTTCATAATCCTGGGTAGAAACCTGTACGAGTCGTGCGTCGATTATCCGGGTAACTTCCGCCGTAATAGCTTCAAGCCGTTCCGAGTTGTATTCCTCGTCGATATATTCCAGATATTCTATTTGCGATTCCCGGGATCGCGCGTAACAGATATCATAAATGTTGAAACTCAGCGACTTGGTAAGGTTGTTGAATCCTTCCAGCTTTATCTTTTGTCCCTTAACCCGTCTGATCAATAGCACCGTCCTCCTGGTTCGTCCTTTTTTTGCATTGTACCCATATATCAGTGAGGGTCAAGGCATGGTATACTTGTTGTATGCAAGAAATGGGTCCCGATCCTGCCGACATTCAAAAGCTGGCAGACCTCATCACCACCGCGCATCATTGTGTCGCGTTTACCGGCGCCGGAATCAGCACGCTCTCCGGCATCCAGGATTTCCGTGGAAAGAACGGTTTGTACAAAACGATGAACGCGGACAACATGTTCGACATTAACCGGTTCAAACAGGATCCTTCGGAATACTACCGGCTCGCAAAAGATTTTATTTACGGGCTCGACGATAAGAAACCGTCGACCGTACACCGTGTTCTCGCGCTTCTCGAAGAACGGGGATACCTGGACGCGATAATTACCCAGAATGTGGACCTGCTCCACCAAAAAGCGGGGAGCACAAAAGTTCTTGAAATACACGGAACTCCGGCGGTTCATCGCTGTATGACCTGTTCATTCACCATGGGTTTTCAGGAAGTCGCGACACTTGTGCGGCGGGATGAAATCCCGACGTGTCCGGACTGTGGTGGCGCGATAAAACCGGATATAACCTTTTTTGGTGAAATGCTTCCCCGTGAAGCACTGGAAGCGGCGGACCGTCATGCCCGGAAGGCGGATCTCATGCTCATCCTGGGAACGAGTCTCATCGTCTATCCGGCAGCAGCGCTTCCGGAAAAAACCCTGCGCGGCGGTGGCACGCTCATCATTGTCAACGACATGCCGACTCCGCTTGATGAGTATGCGACGCTCAGGTTTTCCGATCTCCACACGACCTTCGAAGCCCTGGAAAGAGCGCTTCCGTCAGTCGGGTAACAGGGGTTATACGGACTTTTTGACCCTGATCTTTTTAACGTGAAACTGTAGAACGTACTTGCCGATCTTGATCTTGTCGCCGTCTTCGAGAGACTGCGGCGCGTCAATACGCTTGTCGTTCACGTAGGTTCCGTTAGTCGAGTTTTCATCCTTGACCCAAAAAGCGTTCTTCTCCCACTTGAGGGTGGCATGCAGATCGGATGTTGTTTTTTGCGGTAGGGTAATGTTGTTCTTCGTCAGTCTTCCGATGGTGTACTTTTTGGTCTTGGTCAGCACGAGCGGTGTTTTTCTGATTGCACAGGTAATGGAGTATTCATTCTTTTCAACCGGTCTGCGGTATTTCGGTGTTTTATCCGAAATCATGGTTACATCTTTCATGAGAGCCTCCGAACTCGCGATACTATATAGTTCCATTGTAGCACACAATATTTCAGTCCCCTTGTATAAAATAACCCTTTCTTGCGATAATACACGCAGTAAAAACCATTTTTTCTATATGGATACCCTGGAGTTTCTCTGTATCTATGTACAGGGAATTTCCAGTCTATCCTGACCCAAGGAGTATGTATGAGCAAGTATGACGAAGTACTACAGGGTTTGATGGACGACAAGAGCTTTTCAAAACTCGCCGCCCTGAAAAACGAAAAGGTCATGGAGTTTCTCGGCACGTTTGCCGAACACTGTGAACCTGCCTCCATTTACGTTTGCGACGACAGCAAGGAAGACAACCTGTATGTCCGCAAGCAGGCCCTTGAAAAGGGTGAAGAATTCCCGATGGCCAATTCCGAGCAGACCATTCACTGGGACGGCTACGGGGATCAGGCACGCGACAAAAAGAACACAAAGTTCATGGTATACAAGGAAAATCTTGATCGCATGAAGTCCCTCAACTCGGTTGAGTACGAAGAAGGACTTGCAGAGATCATGACCATTTCCAAAGGAATCATGAAGGGAAAGGACGTCGTCGTTCTGTTCTTCTCCGAAGGCCCTACGGAAAGCCCTTTCACCATTCCCTGTGTCCAGTTTACCGACAGCTGGTATGTTGCCCACTCTGAAATGATCCTCTACCGCACCGCATACAGTCACTTCCTCAAGATGAAAGACGGTGATAAAGGCAATTTCTTCCGATTCGTCCACTCGGCCGGCGAACTCGACGAGCGCAACTGCACCAAAAATCTGGACAAACGCCGCATCTACATGGACACCCAGAATAACATCGTATATTCCATGAATGACCAGTATGCCGGCAACTCTGTCGGACTCAAGAAGCACTCAATGCGCCTCGCCATCAACAAGTCCGGCAAGGAAGGCTGGCTCTGTGAACACATGTTCGTCATGGCCGCCATTGATAACGAAAAAAAGCGCAAGACCTACTTCTGTGGCGCCTACCCCTCCGCGTGCGGCAAAACATCAACCGCCATGATCCCGGGTGAGCAGATTGTCGGCGACGACATTGCCTACTTCCGGAACATCAACGGCGAGTTCCGCGCGGTGAACGTAGAGTTCGGCATGTTCGGGATCATCAAGGACGTTAACGCGAAAGACGATCCCCTCATCTTCGAAAACCTCATGAAAAACCAGGAAGTCATCTTCTCCAACGTCCTTCAGGGACCGGACAAGAAGCCCTATTGGCTCGGCATGGGCGTTGAAGCTCCCGCGGAAGGAAAAAACCACTTCGGAAACTGGAAGAAGGGAATCAAGGACGACAAGGGAAATGAGGTTGACGTCGCACACGGCAATGCCCGCTACACCATGCGCCTGGACTACCTGGCGAACATCGACAAGGGTGGCTTCGAAGGTAAAGAAGGTGTCAAGGTAGAAGGAATCCTCTACGGCGGACGCGACAGCGACACCACCGTACCGGTCGAAGAATCCCCTTCCTGGAAAGACGGTATTCTCCTCAAGGCGGCAACCCTCGAATCCGAAACCACCAGCGCCACCCTCGGCGCGGAAGGTGTCCGGAACCCCAGCCCCATGGCGAACCTGGACTTCGTATCCTACCCGCTCGGCGAATACACCATGAACAACATCAAGTTCGGTGAAGGGGTCAAGAACACCCCCAAGGTGTTCAGCAACAACTACTTCATGCGCAACAAAGATGGCAACTTCATGACCAGCAAGCTTGCGAAAAAAGTATGGTTGCACTGGGCGGAAGGCCGTATCCACGGTGAGTATGAAAGCTATGATACCCCCACCGGAAAAATCCCGCTGTACAAGGACCTCAAGGAACTCTTCAAGAAGCACCTGAATGAAGACTTCTCCGAAGAAGATTACACCTACCTCTTTACCTTCCGCTGTACCAAGTGGATCGAAAAGCTGGAACGGACCAAGGCCTTCTACGCGAAAATGGACGCGAATACCCCCAAAGAAATCTTTGAGTACTGGGATACCGCAATTGACAAAATCAGGGCAGCCAAGGAAAAATACGGCGATGAAATAAAGCCGGGCACTTTCAAGGGCTGAGAACGCTAACTCTTAGTGAAGCAAGACCGGGGGCACAGGCTGTCTCCGGTCTTTTTTTATACTGCTTTCAACAATTTTGGTAGCAGTCAGCTTTCAACAATTTTGATAGCAGTACTCTACGGCTCCAGTTCCGCGCTTACTTCGGCGAGAATCCGCAAGCCCTCATGCACAAGCTCCGGATCACCCGAGTAATTGATACGCAGGCATTTTTCGCGGTGAGGATGGTTTTTCCAGGCGACTTCTTCGTCGGTACCGTCGTTGCGGCCAAAGAAGAAATATTCACCCGGAACCACAATGACACCGCGTTCTTTGAGGCGGCTGTACAGTTCGGTAGCGGGAACCGAGAGTTTTTCAAGGTAGAGCCAGAGAAAGAGCGCGCCTTCGCTCCGGTGCATTCGCCAGGGCCGATCGCCAAAGGCTTCTATCATGACTTCTTTCGCCCGGTTCAGGCGGTCGCGGTAAAAGGGTTGTACGGCGGTATCGGCGAGGGTTTTGAGTTCACCCGATCGGAGCATGCTCTCGCCGAGGGCCTGGCCCATGGAGCCGGACGCCAGGGCGACAATCGAGTTGAGCGCGCCTATGGCGGTAATTATTTCCGGTTTGGCGATCACAATGCCGGTACGAAACGAGGGAAGCCCAATCTTGGAAAGGCTCATGGTGAGTACAATGTCTTCATTCCAGTGCGGCTTCGCGCTTCCGGTCATCATCTCGGGAAAGATGATGTTCGGGAAAGGCAGCCCGTACGCATTGTCAATTATGAGCGGGATATCATGTTTCCCGGCGAGGCGGGAAAGCGCGTCTATTTCATCGTCAGTAAGCACGTTGCCGGTGGGGTTGGTGGGCCGGGACACGCAGATGGCGCCCACTTCGGGATGGTCATTAAGGTAGGACGCGACGAGGTCACGGTCAATGTGGTACTTGAATTCGTGGTCGCCGATGAGTTCCACCCGGGCGGGTAGTGTTACAAAGGTATCCCGTGCGATGCCCTGATCGGCGTAGCCGATATATTCGGGTACCAGCGGGAAAAGAATGTTCTTGCAGCCCGATTCGTCATCTCCGGAAAAAAGGTTCAATAAATAGAAGAAAGCCGATTGGCTCCCGTTGGTTATCGCGACGTTTTCGGGTCCCACATCCCAGCCGAATTCACTGCGAAGAAAGGCGGCGATGGCTTCCAGAAAGGAGAGTCGTCCCTGGGGTGTGTCGTACCGGCCGATGGTTTGTTCAAATGCGTCTCCGTCGGCCATGAGACGTTCCATTTCCCGGCGGTATGCCTGTTCAACCGCGGGAATGCGGGCCGGGTTACCGCCGCCCAGGGGCCGGTGCGGAACTCCCTCGGGGAGGGGCCGCGCCAGATCATCCATCAGGGTCAATATGCCGGACTCACCGGCCAGTTTTCGTCCAAACAACGAGAAGTTCATGGCAACGAGTATAGCAAAGCTGTTGACCGGGGACAAGCATCGTATTGCCGGTTACCGGGCAAAATGGAACAGAAGCAGACTGATATCGTCGTGCTGGGGCATGTCGCAATACTCAAGCTCACCGGTGTCCACGGTGAACCGGGCAAAAAAGCCCGTCAGGTATTTTTCGAGCGTGAAGGTATTGAGAATTATGTGATTGAGTTCTCCGATGAGCACTTCAAAAGGCAGGGAGAAGTCGGCATTGTGCATGAATCCCGCCAGAACGGCGGTGATTATCGCGGCGGATATTCCTTTCCCGGAAATATCACACAGGCAGAAGAACCATTTACCGGGACTGTATTCGGTTACATGGTAGTAATCGCCGCCGATTCCCTGTGCCATGACCGCCGAGCAGATGATGGAAACCCGGTCTCCCTGTACCGAGCGGCAGGGAGGAACCAGGCGGTTCTGGATCGCCATGGCCGTCTCCAGTTCACGACGATGGGCATTGAATGCCTGCAGAAGAATATCCTGGGAACCCACATGTGCGCAAAACCGTCCGGCCTTGTCTACCAGGATGTAATGGGCATCCTCTCCCTTTTCCAGATCGCCTGAAATGCGCTCGCGGACTTCCTGTATATACGCGTCGTACCGGAACGTTACCGCCTCGCGCATTATTGCATCCACCGGCTGCCTGAGTAGCAAGTCCCGGCCGAACGGTTTACCGAGAAGCTTGACGAGATCCTGCGGAAAAATGCTTCCGCAAATGGCGCCGTTCCGGTCAACCACCGCAATGGCGTTCTTGTACGGCTCTCCGAGTTCGGCAAGAAGATCACACACGCTGGTGCCCGTATACACATACTGGTACGAGCTGGCAATTTTGCCGATCCGTTCTCCGGCAATTGGCGCCGGCTTTGCTTCGAGGAGAATCATACGTCATCCTCCGAGTTCATTACGTCTTCATAAAACGATTTTCCGACAGCGATGGTGTTGCGCTTCCCCGAGAAGACAACACCGCGGGTCCAGTACTCGACCGCCGCGAACAGCGCATTACCGCCGTCGAACTTGTCGCTCTTCGCGGTCCGCCAGGACGCGTAGTGCATGAGGGACTCATAGTCTCCCTTGTTTATGTATCCTTCCCGTTTTTCATTGAAAATGTTCCATTTTTCAAGATCGGCAAAGCCCGGCCCCTCGTCAGTAACGATCATCCGTGCTTCGCAGTCCGTAAACCGGTACCAGACCCGTACCAGCTTTTCCGGATCACAGTTATTTCCGTGTTTCACGGCGTTCTTTATTATTTCGCTGACCTGCTGTTCAAGAAGCAGTCGTTCATCCGACCGGGGGCGGGAATGCTTGATGAGTAGAAGCGTATAGTACCGTATCTGCCGGTAATCGCTCGCCAGTTCGATATAGTTCATCCCGTCCTTCCGGAAAAGTTCATGGGCATCGTCAATGAGAATCTTTCGCATCATGCAATACTCCGTATGGTTTTTTGTGCCGACCGCACAGTCTCTTCCCGCGGTAAAATCGAGTTCATCTTGCTGAGTTCAAAGAGGGATGCAACCATTCCCCGCGCACCGCACACATAGAACGGAACCGCGCGGGATCGTGATTCGGCAAACATCTTGAACAGCACGCCGATACCGCTTGAATCCATGTAACTGACTTTCTCTATATTGACCAGCACCGGATGCTGCGGATACCGCCGTGTGTGATCCGTGTAGGTTTGAAAAAAATCCGGCGCCGCGTACATGTCCACTTCGCCAGCCGTGTCCAGAATCAGACAGTCTGCTTCCGTATATACCGCTACTTCCATACAGCCCCCTATTCAATTTTCAGAACCTGTACGGTTCTGTCGTCACCATCCACCGAGGGATCTTCCTTTTCCCGCAACACCTCGAGAATCTTTCGTGCAAGATCGTCCGCCCCGAGAAAATAATGTTTCCGGACGGTATCAGCCAGATCGCTCTTGCCGAACGGATCGCCGTTTCGTTTTCTTGCGCAGTACACTCCGTCCGTGTACAGGCAGACAATGTCTCCGGTCTGGACCGGTATTTTGCTCATGAAAAACTCCGCATCGGAATCGACACCAGCCGCGACACCAAACGTGTATTCCCGTACATTCATGTCCGCATGGGAAAAATGAAGTGCTCCGGCGTTCCCGCCGCCAGCGATTTCTATATAGTGATCCTGAGGCAAATACCGGGCAAGGACCGCGGATATATACCATTCAGACCTGCGCCGAACCAGTGATTCGTTCATCTTCATGAGTATCTGCAGGGCATCCAGAGGCATTCCGGACAGATAGTCGAGAATGGCGTTCATGAAGACAAAGGCCTTTTGCCGTTCATGTACCACAGCGGTAATATCTCCCACACAGGCAATCAGACTGTCTGCGGAGGGACGGTACACGATACTGAAATCGCTTCCGGTTCCCGATCCGTAGTCTACGGCTCGGGCAAGCCCGGGAAAATCAACAGACTGCAGTCCGGCCGAGGCTTGCGCCTCAAGGAGCACCTGCTGCCGAATATCATCTCCGTATGTCCGGAACCGTTTGTTTTCCGGATACGCTTGAGCGCGGTAGTAAAGAACTGGCTCAAAACCAGACCGGCTTCCTCTTCCGCGGAGCCCATTCGTCCGCCGGCACGGGCCATGATTACGGCTGCGGCAACCTTTTTCTTGGCAAGAACCGGGATAAAAACCCACGAAGTGTAGTCCTTGCTGATCAGATGTCCGTCGTTTTTTTTCAATACAACAGTCGAATTTCCGCCAAGTAAAAGTTCCCATTCACGGAGTCCGGTTTTATGCAACACCGGAGTACTGTTCCGGTCCTGCACAACCTGTACTGTTTCCGGCAACTCGCTCGTGGTGTACAACACCGCGCAAACATCCGATTTGTGCCATTTCCGTACGGAATCAAACAGGGTTTCGGCAAATTGCCGGCTGTTGGCGGGCAATTGATCGCTCGTGTTTTTTTCGAACTGTACCATGGTGGCCATGGTTTTTGCGTAAAGCTTCTCGGTTTTCATGGTTCCGAGGGTGCCACACCTTCATTACAACATCGTAAAATCAGTATGAGTTTTGTATTAACACAGAGTATTCCTTTTAACACAATTGTAACATTCGAATAATGGTACCCTAATGTTCCAGGCATACGTTTTGGTCAGTTCTTTTACAAGGAGATGACCATGAAGAAGTCTTTGCAGGCGGCGATTGCCGCATTCGCGTTTGTCTGTGCAGCACTGCCGCTCGCTGCAGGTGGTTCCGCCGATCAGGGAGGGAAAGCCGTACAGAGTTATACCATTGAGGTTGCCGGATCCACATCCGTTTCCCCCCTCATGGAAAAACTCGGCGCCGCATACCACGGAGCTCATCCGGAAATCACCATAAACGTGAACGGTACCGGTTCTTCCGACGGCATAAAAGCCGCCAACCAGAAAACCAGCGAACTGGGCATGTCAAGCCGCAACCTCAAGGCCGCGGAAAAAGGCTACGGGCTCACCGAGCTCGTAATCGCCGTTGACGCCATCGCCGCCATCGTGCACCCCGCGAATCCCGTAACCAATCTTTCCATGGACCAGCTCAAGGGTATCTATACCGGAAAGATCAAAAACTGGAAAGATGTTGGCGGCAAGAACGCACCCATAGCGGTTGTGTCCCGCGAACCGGGATCGGGAACCCGCGGTGCCTTCGAGGAAATCATCGGCTTTGTCGACCAGCTCGTGCTCGGGGCCGCGGAGTTTGACGGTACCGGCGGCGCGCGCGCCGCGGTTGCCGGAAACGAAAACGCGATCGGATACATCTCTCTCGGATCCATGGATCCCCAGGTCAAGGCAATCAGCGTTGACGGAATCGCCGCGACAAAACAGAACGTCGTAAACGGCTCCTTCAAGATTGCCCGGCCCTTCCTCGTTCTGTACCACCAGGACAATCTCTCCGCCGAGGGCAAAAATTTCCTCGACTGGACAATGAGTCCCGAAGGACAGAAAATCGCCGGAACCAACTGGATCGCGGTGAAGTAATCCCGACCCGGGGAGGAATCATCCGGTTCCCCGCCGCAATAGCGCGGCGGGGATTTCATTCAACCTGTTGAACAAGGCAAAACACGTGAATACACGACAGATCATAGACCGGGGCGTATCGATTCTCATTCGTTCAGTATCCTTTTTTTCGGTACTGGCCCTCGTCGCCATGCTATTTTTTCTGTTCATCCAGGGCGTTGAGCCCTTTGTCCGACCAACTTCGGACTCCATACGCATTGTCGTACAGAACATTGACAACGTAACCATAAACGGTGTTACCTGGGAAAATCAGACACGGTTCATTCCGGTCGACAAAGACACGCAGGAACTGATTATCTCGTTTAAAAACCGCGGCACGGACATAACCCTGCCGATTCAGATTGTCCCGGATAACGATGATCCTGAACACGCAATCGTCTTCCCGACCGAATACGCTTCCGCGGTTTCCTATCCGGAAGCCTACACCCATACCATCACCTTCCCCGGAATGGTAACCGGTCTTGAACAGACCATAACCATACTGCAAGCCGAACCACCCTATCCATTCACGGCGTTTCTGAGCGGGCTGGAATGGCGGCCAACACATCTCAAACTCTACGGTATCCTGACGATGATTCTGGCGACTATCGTGAGCACGATCGGCGCGGTTCTCATCGGCGTTCCCCTCGCACTTCTCTCCGCCGTCCTCATCGCCGAGTTCCTTCCCAAACGTCTCGGGGGCATTATCCGGAGCGCCATTGACCTGCTCGCCGGCATTCCCTCGGTTGTATACGGATTCTTCGGCCTCATGATGGTGGTACCGCTCGTGCAGCGTCTTTTCAACTCTGCGTCCGGCAGTTCGCTCTTCGCGGCGATCTTCATCCTCGCGATCATGGTGCTCCCCACCATTATCGCAATCACCATGACATCGCTCCAGGCGGTTCCGTCCATGTACCGGGAAGCGTCCCTGGCGGTTGGCGCGAGTAAAATGCAGACGGCATGGCATGTGGTCTTTCCGGCCGCCCGCTCCGGCATACTCGCCGGGATCATCCTCGGTGTCTCCCGCGCAATCGGCGAGACCATGGCGGTAATCCTGGTTGCGGGAAACTCGCCGCAGATTCCCCGGGCCCTGAGCGACAGCGTCCGCACCCTTACGGCAACAATCGCCCTCGAAATGGGATACGCCCAGGGACGGCACAGCCAGATACTCTTCTCGATCGGTATCGTCCTGTTCGTCATGATCCTCACCCTGAACACCATAATCCTGCGCCTGAAAAAGCATCTCTCGGAGGCAGCCTGACATGAAACAAAAAACCAAAGATGGAATCCTGTACGGAATCATGATTCTGGCAACAGGCATAATTCTTGCCACCCTGTTGTGGATACTGTTTTACATCGTGTCAAACGGCATCGGCAGCATCAACTTCGCGTTCATCTTCTCACCCGGAACCGAAAAAGGCATTTTCGCCATGATCGTTACCACCGCCTGGCTCGTTGCGGTGTCTCTTGCCATTGCCCTTCCGGTCGGCATCATTACCGCCCTCTTCCTGAATGAGTACAGCAAAAACACCCGCCCGGTACGCTTTCTCCGCCTCGCGATAGAAACCCTCGCCGGTATACCGTCTATACTCTACGGACTGTTCGGCCTTCTTTTCTTCTCACGCATCATGGGCCTCGGGCAATCCATCCTTTCCGGCGCGCTCACCCTGAGCATCATGATCCTGCCGGTCATCATCCGTACCACGGAAGAGTCGCTCAAGGCCATTCCGGTTTCCTTCCGGGAAGGATCGCTCGCCCTCGGGGCAACCAAATGGCAAACCATTTACCACGTCATCATTCCCGCATCCCTTCCGGGAATCCTGACCGCGTCCATCCTCGCCGTGGGACGGGTTGTCGGGGAAGCCGCGCCGGTTCTTCTCACGGTCGGAATTGCGAAGAACCTTCCTTCGTCAATCTTCCAGTCCGGGCGCACCCTTACCATCCACCTGTACTATCTCACCAAGGAAGCAATTCACCAGGACGATTTTCAGATTGCCTTTGCAACGGCGACAATCCTGGTCATTTTCGTAATTCTGGTAAACGCGAGCACACGCTTTATCGCATCCCGCTTTACCGCAAAACTGGAGCAATAATGATGAGTACCAAAGAAACCAGAAAAAAAGACAAGATGTCCGTTCGGGATCTCAACCTCTCGTATGGTGATTTCCCCGCCCTCAAGAACATTTCCATCGATATCGGAGAACGCGAAGTGCTGTCCCTCATCGGACCGTCCGGATGCGGAAAATCAACCTTTATCCGGGTGTTAAACCGCATGAACGATCTTATTGAAGAGTGCCGTATAACCGGGACCGTCCTTCTCGACGACGAAGACATTTACGCCGATAGTGACGCGACCACGCTCCGGACCCGGGTCGGCATGGTATTCCAGAAACCGAATCCCTTCCCCATGAGCATCTGGGAAAACATCGCGTACGGTCCCAAAATGCAGGGGATACACGACCGGAAAACGCTGAACGAGATTGTGGAAACATCCCTGGTCAAAGCGGCGCTCTGGGACGAAGCCAAGGACCGTCTGAAAAAATCGGCCCTGAGTCTCTCAGGCGGTCAGCAACAACGCCTCTGCATCGCCCGCGCCATCGCCATGAAACCGGAAGTAATCCTCATGGACGAACCCACAAGCGCCCTGGATCCCATTGCCACGAAAAAGATCGAGGAGCTTGTGGAAACGCTCAAAAGCGACTATACCATCGTTATTGTGACACACTCCATGAACCAGGCTGCGCGTATCAGCGACAAGACCGCATTCTTCCTCCTTGGCGAGATCCTCGAACAGGGAGAGACAAGCCGGCTGTTTACCAGTCCGGAGCGGCAGGAAACAAGCGACTATATTACGGGACGATTCGGATAACATGCGGTTCAATATTGATGAGATCGGTGCGGCTCTTGCGGAGTTCCAGGAACACTTCCCCGGCATCAACGAAACGCTCGAAATGCGCCGAGAAACCTTTTCACCCGTCATGCGGACCCGTATCCTTGAGGCCTACACCTTCCTGAATTCCCTGCTCGAACGGGGAAGCGACCTTTTCACCCCGGCGGGTCTCCACTCCCTGCTCGAGATGAACCACATCGTGTTGTGCGGAAGCGGGCCGGAGAACCGGCAAGACTTCTACCAGCATCTTGCGGAAACGCGGAAGAACTTCCAGCGGCGGATCAAGCCGATAGCATCCTGGGTGCTTGCGAACCGGAACGGCGACAAACCCTACCGGCTCGCGACCGGGTTTTATACCCGGATGCTCAGCCGTCCCCAACTCTTTCTGGAAGGCAACCACCGCACCGGCAATATAATTCTGAATTATCTGCTCGTGAGCAAGGGTAAGGCTCCCTACATCGTGAGCGCGGAAACCGCGAAGGAATACCTTGATCTCTCGGGCAACATAAAGTTCACCAACAATTCAAGCGCCATGGAAACCGCCTTCATGATGCCGGCACACGCAAAACGCTTTCGCGCGTTCCTGAAGGAACAGGGATCCGACAGATTCCTCGTTCCGGGAGAACCCGAACGGTGAATAATGAAACGGCCGCCATCCTTGTTGCCATTCTCCGGGTGTTCCCCCTCACGGCCGTTCTTGCCTATGGATACTACACATTCAGCCATGCGCTCCGGAGGGAAACGACCTGGACCGTTTCCGCACTCCTTGCGAAGAGAAAACCGGCGGCGTGGATTTTCACCGGCGTACTGACCGTATCGCGCGAATCCTTCTGGCATCGTCTGTATTCGCAAGAGCTGACCCGGGACCTGCACGTACAATCCCTTGCGGCGGCTGTTGCATCGCGTACACTCCTGTACGCCGTGGAATTTCTTCTATTATATTACATGCTCGAGTGGCAACCGGTTTTTGTTGCATACCTTCTGTTCGCAGGAAGCCTTTTCTTCCGACTCCGCCCGATCAGGGCCGTTCCGAATCTCGGCGTCATGCTTTTTGGTGCGGGACTCTTCCTCTTCCCGCTCGTGGAACCGGCGTTCTTCAGTACCGGACTGATCCCGCAATCAATCCCGACAGTCGTTATTGCGGCAGGACTCATCCTGGCCGCCTTTGCGGATTTCGGTACTACGCCGCTCATCGTTCTTACCCTGATTCTGCAACACACCGGGACGCTTTCACCCGGTACCGCACCACTCGTCCTCCCGGTCATTTTTACCGCAGGAACCGCGGCGCTCATTCTCGCCGGCAGAAAACTCGGGTCCGGCGTACGATTGACAATGCGAATAGTGTCGATGGAATTGATACTCTTCATCCTGTTCACGGCCGGGTTCGCCGGAGCCGGTACTGCCTGGTTCGGCGAAGTTTCAACCCCGGCGTTATTCACGCTCGCACTTGCCGCGACAGCTGCGGCGGAATATGCGCTCATTTTCATTATCGCGGACAAAACCCGTCCGGATGCCACACCGAAGAACGATCCGCTTGCCCTCGCCGAACGGTACGACTACCGCATCTGCAGGAAAACCGAGTATCTGGAAGCGGGCACGGCGCTCCTGCTCGCGGCGATTACGGAAAACTTCTCGCATGTGCGCCGTCTTGTACAGGATGTGCAAAATGCGAGCGCCCTTGCCGACGAGACACAACAGATCCGGAGAACCACAACAAGGGAAGAGCAAACCGCACTGGATACCTGTGAGCGCATTGACCGGGCGCTTCACCTGCTGATCAGTCATCATCCCGACCGGGATGCCGATCCCCGGCAGGAAACACTCCAGCGCATCAACCGCCATACCGCGCGTATCGCGGGAAGAATCGTCAATCTTGCCGAGTACTTTGACCGGCTCCGGAAGAAGAATGCGTTCTTTTCTGAAGAAGAGAGCATGGCCATCACGGAACTTCTCGTCATGGTACACGACATGTCCGGGTATGTTTCGGATTATCTTGCGGGACGGGTCAACAATCTCGACGCAGAAATACTCGCCGTAATGGAACAGCAAATTGAAGCGGACACATCCGGTTTCCGCAAAAAAGCGCTTGCCCGTCTTTCCCGGGCACGCGATACGGGAGTGCGGAAAAACCTCGCCGTAATGGAAACGCTTGATACCATCGAATCGCTGGTCCGGGAACTCGACCGAGTCAGATCCTTCGCCGGGCACCTTGGGAAAGAACCGCGCGCCGGAATCAGACCGTAGCGGGGTTCCGCCGCGACCGGGGAGCAACCCCTAGCGGGTTTCCACCGCGACCGCGAGCGCGCCCTTGCCGGCATGGCTTCCCACGATAGGGGAAATTTCCATGATATACTCCGGGGGTTTCCCGACAATACCTTCGAGCCGCTCCGCGAAATCCGTCGCACGATCGGGCGCGGCCGCGACAAGCCCCTTGAGCCGGCTCACCCGCCCGCCGCGCACCATGTATTTAAACGTACTCACGCCAACAAGAATTGTCGTCCGCTCCCGCGCCTTTTCCGCAATCTTCACCAGCTCGTCAAACCCGGCGCCGGCTGCCGCCGCACGGGCCGTTTCCAGAACCACCAGACCCTGGGCCACCGAATTGAGCCGGGTATCTACTACCTGTATGGGGTACCCTTCATCACGCAGGGCTTCCGCTTCAACCCGCATGGCGTTCCAGATTCCGCTGATCGCCGCCGAAACCGGCAGGGCAACAATCGCGGAATAATGCGCGGCAAGATGGCGGAACATGTCGTCAACCTTCTGGTTCAACACCGCACCGAATCCGCGCAGAAGTGAGAGCAGCCGCTCGGGGTCGTTGGTATGAAGATGTATGCGCATCTTGCCGACACCTTGCGTCACGATGAGGGAATCGCCCTCATCATGAAGCGCGCTTCTGAGCGCACCAATATCCGAAAGGTCAGTTTTAAGAAGCACCTCGGTACAGTAGCGGAACGGAATGTTCCCGTCCAGTGCCGGAGCACGGTTATGATGGTACCCTCGGCGGGGTTATCGATTGCCCGATATGCGTACTTAACGGCGTTTTTCATCGCAAGGGAAAATTCGGCCGTGGTAAGCCGGTCTTGCGTATTCGGGTAAAGAGATACGAGCCGCCCCGGACCGGTTTCCCGCTCGCCATGCATTATACTTCACTCCGGAAGAATAGAAGGAGGTTTTCATGCCCCTGTCACCAGAACTGCTTGCAGCGGCCCTTGCCCTGTTCGCCGCGCAGGCGGTTATCTGCGCCGTGTTTTCCGCCTGGCTTGCCCGCCAAAAGAACTACGCTCCCGCACGCTGGTTCATTCTCGGCCTCGTCTTCGGCATCTTCGGCCTCATCGCCATCGCCGGCGCCCCGCATATATTCTCCGGCAAACAGCTCGAAGCCTTCAAACGCAAACTCGCCGAATAGCTCCCACCGGGACGATTCTCAAGATCGAGGCACACAACAGGCCGCCGCGCGCACTGGCCCTGCTCACAGCCGTTCGAAGGGAGTGCAAGGAGGGGCGGAAGAAATTGTGTCCGAAAGTTTGACAGGAGCATTGTAATCGGCATAGTATATATTCATGATAGACACGACAGACATCAACGGCCGCGTCCTGTATGAGGACGGGGACCATTCCTACATCTGGCTCGGCAGCGAGAACAAGTACCGAAAGGGTGTGGTGCAAACAATGCAGTATCTCATTATCCACAAGGGGCGGGGCATTCTGCTCGATCCGGGCGGGGTACACCTGTTCTCCCGGGTTGTCGCTTCGGTCAGCCGGTACATTTCAATCGACAAGATAGACACCATCTTTTTTTCCCACCAGGACCCCGACGTATCGTCGGGTATTGCCCTCTGGCTCGGTGTTACCAGCGCAAAAGTCTACATATCATCGCTCTGGACCCGGTTCTTGCCGCATTTCGGTATTGTGGACACCAGCCGGGTTTTCGGCATCGAAGACACCGGAGGACGCATTCCCCTGCAGGACGGCGAAGAACTTGCCTGCGTCCCGTCCCACTTCATGCATTCGCCGGGTCAGTTCAGCCTGTACGACCCGCGTTCACGCATCCTCTTTACCGGCGATATCGGCGCTGCGGTCTTCGGTGAAACCGACGAGACTGTCTTCGTGGAGGATTTCGCGTCCCACGTCAAACTGATCGAAGGCTTCCATACGCGGTACATCGCCGGCAACGCGGTAGCGAAGCGCTGGACCACCATCGTGCGGCGCCTCGATCCCGCCATGATCGCACCCCAGCACGGGGCCATTTATACCGGCGAAAGCGTTGCAGCGTTTCTCGACTGGCTCTCAAACCTCCGTTGCGGGATTGATCTTCTGGACCAGACCTTTGGTCAGTAAGCGGAGGTACGCATGAACAGTGATGAACAGGCGCGGAACTACGAAACCGCCCTTGAAAAATTCGTCGTCGGCTACAACAAGAGCATCATACTCAACTCGGTTACCGTCCATTCGCTGGAAATCCTCAACCAGTCCATGGAACAGGTGCAAAAGGGTTTGTCAACAATCGTTTCCGCGTTCGAAGAAATGCGCGCTTCCAGCAACAGTACCGCGGGAAACGCCGGGCGGATCGACTCCATGATGGGGGAAATCCTGGTCAAGAATTCGCGCATGGACGAGGGTATTGCCGACCGCATGAAGGAAGTTGAGTCCGCCGCTACCAACGCGAAAGCGCTGGCCGGCCTCTTCGGCGATCTGCAGGGTAAAACCAGAAAAGTTGCCGGTATAACCGGTTCGATCCAGGATGTGTCGGACCGTACGGGCATTCTTGCCATCAACGCGTCCATCGAGGCGGCCCGTGCCGGGACGGTGGGCAAGGGGTTCCGGGTTATCGCGAACGAGGTACGCAATCTCGCGGTGCAAACCGGGGAGTTCGCCAAGCAGATCGAGTCAAGTATCGGCGAATTCGAGGAAACGGTTGAAAAGATCAATCGTCAGATGAACGAGTTCGTGGACCTTTTCTCCCGGTTCAAGGTTTCTTTCGGCGAGGTTCTCGCAAACTTCAACGAAAACGCCCGCACCATCGATCAGGCCGGTGAGTCCCTCTCGGAAATCACCGCAGCCATCCAGGAAGAGGCCACCGCCCTGAACGACGGTCTCATCTCGCTCACGACGGTCAACGACTCCGTGAGCGACACACACGCCATCCTGGAAGTAATCCGTTCAAGTCACGGCTTCCTCGACACCCTTCTGGAGAAAAACACGGACGACATGGGAATGGTCTGAACGGGGAGGCTCTGCGGCGGGGTCATATATTGTTGAGCAGTGCACGACCCTTCGGGGGTGGTATTGGTATGCAAGGCTACCACTCAATATCTTCAGGGTATTCAAGGTCGCGCATGCGAAGTTCGGACGGGGAGCATCCGTAGTGTTCCGCCGCGAGTTTCAGGTCGCGGTTCATGCGTTCATGGACCGGGTCATGGATGTACTCAACAATGCTTTTCGATATCGAGGTCAGTTTCTTCAGGCGCTTTTCCTTGTCGAGTTTGAGGTATTCCAGGTTGATGTAATCGAGGTAGTGTCCGCAGATGCGCAGTACGCTGGTGTACCGGTCGTTAATCGTGTTCAGCCAGCGTGTGTAGGTTGCCGGGGGCAGTGTTTCCCGGACGCAGGTGCTGAATGCGGCCTGGAATACCCGTAGTGTCGCAATGTGGGTATCCCAGATTATATTTTTGTTCAGGGCTCCGCGGTAGTCAATTTTCGGTTTGCTGTTTTTACGCATGTACAGTTCCATGAGTTCGTTCAGGGCAGCCACAACGAAGATCATTTCGGGGTAGAGGTAGTTCACGGCATAGTACACGTTCTGTTCCGGTGTTATTGTTTTATGTGCTTTCATGAGTTCCCGGTCCATTCCGTTTTCAACCAGCACTATATCCCGGTCTCCCATGGACGCGTGGCGTATGTCGTAGCACACGCCCAGGACTCGTGTCGAGTTATCGTAGTATGCCCGGTTCTTTGTATCGTCTTCCTGAATCGTTACCGCATAGAACGCGTCAACGAGCGCTTCCAGGTCATACAGGTCGCCGGTTATCCGCACACCGGCAAGGTTTTCGGTGTTTTCAATTTTGATCATGGGTGCTCCTTTGGCGGGTGTGAAACAAAGCTACATTCCTACCATAAAAACAAAAAGGGAGCCGTAGCTCCCTTTTTTCATTGTATTGCTATGTATATTCCTGCGGGAATATAAAAGCATTTTGCGTGCCTTAAAGGCACTTGTTAGCAGGTTGACCGGAAAAATCAATCAGCTAAACCAAGAATACTACCTTATATCTATTATGTCAATTTATTTGTTTGGTCGTTATTTTTTCGTGTTATACTGAAATGCCATAGAAATATACATGGAGGAAAGAAATGAACAAGTGGCGCCTTGGTCTTGATTTGGGAACCAATTCCATCGGTTGGTCAGTTCTGGGTCTCGATGATGAAAATGCTCCCGATTCACTTATTGATATGGGTGTTCGTATTTTCTCTGACGGGAGAGATCCAAAAACAAAGGAACCCCTTGCCGTTGCCCGGCGTACCGCCCGGGGAATCAGGCGAAATCTTCACCGCAGGAAACAGCGTCGCAGAAAAATGTTCAAGCTTCTTCAGGAAATGAAACTGTATCCAGAAAGCAGAGAAGAAGCTCAAAAACTGAAAGCAATGAATCCCTATGAACTGCGGGCCAAAGCACTCGATACCATTCTCGAACCAAAAGAACTGGGAAGAGCTCTTTTTCATCTTTCCGTACGCCGCGGATTTAAAAGCAACAGAAAAGAAAGCCAGAATCCCGAAAATGTGGAGACAGCAGAGAAAGAAACAAAAGAAACAAGCAAAATGACCCAGGCAGACAAATGCCAATCCCTTGTTGACACACTCAAGGAATCAGACGCCAGAACGCTCGGTGAGTTCATGTGGAAACAATTGCAAAGAGGTGAAGGAGTACGGTTTGTTCCCGGGCGGTCAACCTATTATCCACTGCGGTCATTATATGAGGACGAGTTTTTCCGTATCAAGGAAGCACAGGAAAAGAAGCACAAGAATGTCGATTGGGACGCCTTGCATCATGCGATATTTTTTCAGAGACCACTCAAACCGCAGGAACGTGGCAAGTGTCAGTTCATGCCGGAAAATCCCAGAACATTCAAGGCAATGCCCTCGTCAAACCGTTTCAGGATTTTACAGGATGTATTGAACCTGGATATGTATGATGAATTGAACCACAAAGTTCCCCTGAGTGATGAACAGGCTGATACAATTATTCAATTACTTGACACTAAAGACAAAGCAACTTTCAAGGCTATACGTACTGCGTTACATGTAAATCATCGTTTCAATCTTGAAACCGATAACCGCCAGGAACTCAAGGGTAATGAAACCTCACGCAAGATGCGCATGGACCGTCACTTTGGCGCGCTCTGGGACACACTACCGCTGGAAGAACAGGACGACATTGTAGAACTGCTCATTACCGCCGATGAAGATGAACAGGTTTTCTCCCTGTTGAATCGATACGATCTTTCAGATGCACAAAAGGAAGCAATCGCGAGACTTGTACTCCCTTCGGGAACTACCAGCTTTTGCAAGGAGTTTACCCAGAAGATTGTAAAAGTAATGCAAGAAAACAGGCTCCAATACCATCTTGCCACAAAGGCCCTCGGTTATGAGCATTCAGATCAAAAAGTTGACGCATACGACCTCCTCCCCTACTACGGTAAAGTGTTAACCGGTTCAACACTGGGAGGCGATGCAGGAAAATACACAGAAGAACAACCAGAAAAAAAATACGGGAAAATCGGAAACCCTACTGTTCATGTTGCCTTGAACCAGACGCGTGTTGTTGTTAACGCATTGATAAAACAGTACGGAAAGCCGTCTCAAATTGTCGTGGAACTTTCCCGGGATCTGAAATCCAGCCGTGACGCAAAACGGGACATAATGAGAAAGCAGGCGGAAAACGCGAAACGGAACGCAATCCTTAACACCAATATAAAGGATTTAATGAAAAACATTGAATATCCTGGCCGTTTCGAACGCCAGAAATTCAAACTCTGGGAAGAACTGGGAAAGGACAAGGCCTCTCGGTGCTGCCTGTATTGTGGCAAGAATATAAGTGCCTCGGAACTATTCAGTCCCAATATAGAAATTGAACACATCCTCCCTTTCAGCAGAACTTTGCTCGACGCTGAGAGCAACCTCACAGTCGCACACCAGAAGTGTAATGCCTTCAAAGCGGAACGATCACCATATGAAGCATTCGGAACCAGCCCGAAAGGATATGACTGGGAAGCAATAATGGCGCGGGTCAACAACCTGCCGGTCTCAACAAAGAAGAAACGTTTTGCAGCAGACGCGATGGAAACATTCGAAAAGGAAAGCGGATTTATCACCAGACAACTTACAGATAATGCCTACCTTTCAAGAATCAGCGTTCGCTTTTTGCATGCAATTTGTGACAATGTCTGGACAGTCAACGGATCAATGACCAAACTGCTTCGCGATAAATGGGAGATTGATTCAATTCTCAAAAAGAAGATTAACAAAGAAGAAATAATGGCATTCGGCTTGAAAGATGATATGGTTGGAACCTATAAGAAGAACCGGTACGACCACCGCCATCACGCGCTTGACTCCCTTGTTATTGGTCTTACTGACCGTTCCATGGTTAAAACAGTTGCCGATCTCAACGCACGATCCCACCGGAACCGCCTTGAAGCACCAGCCATGCCGGTATCACGGATGGATGTAATTGAAAAGCTCAGAAATCTTGTAGTCAGCTTCAAACCTGATCACGGCGCGGAAGGAAAGCTCTCCAAGGAAACACTTCTTGGAAAAATCAAACAAGAAGAACTAATTCCAATTGGGAGCCTTGAAGAAAATGATATTCCGAATATCAAGGATGAACGGGTACGAACAGATTTCATGGAGAGATGTGAAAACGAAGGAAGTTTCAAAAACGCAGTCAAAGCCCTCCGCGATGTGTACCCGCAGATAAAAGTTTTCCGGGAACAGTTTGTTAGCAGAACACCGATAACTTCCATCAAGGCAGAAAAAAATATAGACGACATAATTGATCCGGTCATACGGAAAAAATTGCAGGATTATATCACAATCAATAAAGGACAGAAATTCGAATCTATTCTGGTTCAGTTTTCCCAGGATACAGGCATCAAGAAAGTTCGGTGCAAGACATATGGTCAAACGCCAATTGTAATAAAGCCAAATACGAGAAATCCTCTCGCAGTTACTCGCTACCTCAATCCCGAAGATTATTTCGCGGCGATTGTGTGGGAAATACCCCCGGTAAAGGAAGGAGCAAAACCAAAATTCGAAGCACAATATGCACGCCGAACAGAAGTTGATAAAGCGGGGAAACCAATAGAACTAAAACCGCATCCTGCCGCGAAAAAAGCATGTACCATACACAAGGATGATTACATCGAGTTCTCGGAAGACGGTATCTGGAAAAAAGCACGTGTAGCAGGTTTTTCTGCAACACAAAACAAGCTGGATATTCGTCCAGTGTACTCAACAGGTTCTGTCAAGGATTGGATCATTGCGACCCAAACAGGGTTTGTAGGTAAAGGATGGAAGTTTATTGACGGTCAATATTATATGTCGATAAATGTTCTCTTTGGTTCCTTGAGCGCAAGAAAAATCACCGTATCACCGATCGGCAAGGTTTTCAGAAAAAAGTAAACCATAGCGGGAAGCATACCGAAATTTATAGGTATGCTGCATCAGGTTGTGGAGATTTTTGAAGAAAGCAGATATCTCTCCCTAACACGCGGGTTCATGTCGGTCAAAGCCCGCGATGAACTTGTCGCGCAAGTACCGCTCGACGATATTGCGGTGGTACTTCTTTCAGCCCATTCCATCACATTTTCAAAACCGCTTCTCGCGGCGCTTGCAGATCAGGGGTCAATTGTAGTGATCTGCGGAAAGAATTATGCGCCTTCCGCAATGCAGCTCCCGGTCTATGGAAACTATCAACAAGCAGCGGTAATCAAATCACAGATTGACGCGTCCACGCCATTCAAGAAAAACGTATGGAAGAGAATCGTGGAAGAGAAAATTTCCAACCAGGCAAAGGTATTGCAGGAAACAGGTAAAAAAGTTGAAGCAACCAAACTGCTTCATATTTCCCGTACAGTCCGTTCGGGAGACCCGGACAACCGCGAGGCCTATGCAGCCAGGTTGTACTGGAAGAACCTGTTTGGCCAGGATTTTACCCGGGACAAGGACGGGGACGGTATAAACGGACTCTTGAACTACGGATATGCGGTTGTTCGTGCGTCCATGATTCGTTCTCTCTGTTGCTCAGGCCTGCTCCCGGCGCTCGGATTATATCATGACAACAAGTTGAATGCGTTCTGTCTTGCAGATGACCTTTTTGAGCCGTTCAGGCCCATTGTAGACAGTATTGTTCATACACTTGTATCCAACGAAATTGAAGAAGTAACACCGGACGCGAAAAAGGCACTTATAGATGTACTCTGGATAAAAATGAAGACAACAGAAGGATATTCGCCGCTTTTTCAGGCATTGCAGTATTACGCAAATTCACTGGTAAAATGTCTTAAAAGCAAAAAACCGGAGATACAGATTCCGGTATGGGAGGGCCAATATGAAAGCGTTTCCCGAGATGAACAGGTATGAAGTTATGTGGATGCTGGTGCTGTTCGATTTACCGGTAGTAGAAAAGAAGGAACGCAAGGCCGCAACGGAATTCAGGAATTTTCTTCTGGACAAGGGCTTTTTTATGGCTCAATACTCCATTTACCTCAAGGTCCTTTCCGGAAAGGATGCCTGTGAGAAATACTACAAACTGATAGAAAAAAACTTGCCGGGGCGGGGAAAGGTTGATATAGTAACCATAACGGACAAACAGTATGAAAATATTAAAAGTTATGTCGGAAAAGACTCTTTTCAGCGAAAAAATCCCTCAAAACAGCTCCTCATGTTCTGAATTCGCCCAAAAAAATAACAAACCCTCCGTTGTATTCCTTTGCAGGTCAAGGAATTACGGAGGGTCTATTATAGCTGATTAATTTTCCCGGTCAACCTGCAACTAATAGATCCGGCCAGTCAAAGTTTCGAATATTATAGCTGATTAATTTTCCCGGTCAACCTGCAACAACTGGCCATATTGCTCTACTTGATGTTAAATTATAGCTGATTAATTTTCCCGGTCAACCTGCAACAACTGGCCATATTGGTCTTACTTGATGTTAATTATAGCTGATTAATTTTCCCGGTCAACCTGCAACCCGGCAGCGAGTGATGCCCACTTGTCGTAAATTATAGCTGATTAATTTTCCCGGTCAACCTGCAACTGAGTAACTTGCTTGAAGAACTTTGTCCAAATTATAGCTGATTAATTTTCCCGGTCAACCTGCAACGATACAGGAATGAGTAAGATGGTTTCCAATATTATAGCTGATTAATTTTCCCGGTCAACCTGCAACATGGCGACATGGATACGGTCAAAAATATAAATTATAGCTGATTAATTTTCCCGGTCAACCTGCAACGTCGGCTTTAGCTCACAGCCTATTCCTTTAATTATAGCTGATTAATTTTCCCGGTCAACCTGCAACGTCATTGAGCCGATTGTGTAATAAACTTGGATTATAGCTGATTAATTTTCCCGGTCAACCTGCAACTCCCGTTCACTAGACGCCTGCGGGTCATACATTATAGCTGATTAATTTTCCCGGTCAACCTGCAACTTCTCTTGGATGAATAAGAGTACTATTACGATTATAGCTGATTAATTTTCCCGGTCAACCTGCAACAACACATAAGCAAAGCACAAGCAAAACATAATTATAGCTGATTAATTTTCCCGGTCAACCTGCAACTCGCTCATCCCTTCCCCCTATTCCATGCGGATTATAGCTGATTAATTTTCCCGGTCAACCTGCAACCATCGTCATTTGTAGGGACGATATCCGTATATTATAGCTGATTAATTTTCCCGGTCAACCTGCAACTGTCAATGCAGGAACATCGGGGTGCGCGTTATTATAGCTGATTAATTTTCCCGGTCAACCTGCAACTGAGGATGCCGCTGACCTCACATTGAAATTATTATAGCTGATTAATTTTCCCGGTCAACCTGCAACTCAGCCTGTGCACGTTCTGCATCAAGTATTATTATAGCTGATTAATTTTCCCGGTCAACCTGCAACAACCCAGAATAAAAGCACAAGCAAGACATAATTATAGCTGATTAATTTTCCCGGTCAACCTGCAACATCTTCGGTTGACGCTGATAATCCGATCTATTATAGCTGATTAATTTTCCCGGTCAACCTGCAACGTCTTGCTGTTGTAAACGATCTTGTCCCGCATTATAGCTGATTAATTTTCCCGGTCAACCTGCAACTGGAAAGAAAGAGAAAAGGGGGGAAGTTGTATTATAGCTGATTAATTTTCCCGGTCAACCTGCAACACTAGCGGAATGAACGGCTTTGTATATCGCATTATAGCTGATTAATTTTCCCGGTCAACCTGCAACAAGTTGTATAGTTTGGATATAAATGATGATATTATAGCTGATTAATTTTCCCGGTCAACCTGCAACTAGAAGTTTCTTTTGGTCTACAGCTCGTAGATTATAGCTGATTAATTTTCCCGGTCAACCTGCAACCGAACGCGCTGGAGGGTGCTGGCGAGCTGCATTATAGCTGATTAATTTTCCCGGTCAACCTGCAACTTGCAGACGGTTGGGGAACCGAAGCCTTAGATTATAGCTGATTAATTTTCCCGGTCAACCTGCAACTTGAAGTTTTTTTATATGACGGCGCGTGTTATTATAGCTGATTAATTTTCCCGGTCAACCTGCAACGATGCTGACCGTCAAGCTAAAATGGATATTATTATAGCTGATTAATTTTCCCGGTCAACCTGCAACTATCAAAGAGTTCTTTACTTTTAACGATCAATTATAGCTGATTAATTTTCCCGGTCAACCTGCAACAGCATCTGTAGAGCCTAACTCCCTATTTGAATTATAGCTGATTAATTTTCCCGGTCAACCTGCAACCGCACCAAACTTTTCCCGTGTCGTCAAGTAATTATAGCTGATTAATTTTCCCGGTCAACCTGCAACAATCAAATACTTTTATCGTATATCTTAGCTATTATAGCTGATTAATTTTCCCGGTCAACCTGCAACAAAGAAGGGCTGTCATCATTCGGCGATTCATTATAGCTGATTAATTTTCCCGGTCAACCTGCAACTACCGATGCAGGTTCGAGTCCTGCCGCCTTATTATAGCTGATTAATTTTCCCGGTCAACCTGCAACTATTCTGCGAAGAATGATTTTTAACGAATCATTATAGCTGATTAATTTTCCCGGTCAACCTGCAACTTTGCGGCGATACACCCAAAAACAACAAGAATTATAGCTGATTAATTTTCCCGGTCAACCTGCAACGCGCGGTCGATGAGTATGCGTGTTTTTTCTATTATAGCTGATTAATTTTCCCGGTCAACCTGCAACCGCCCTTTTGCAACGTAATCATCACGGCCGATTATAGCTGATTAATTTTCCCGGTCAACCTGCAACACACCGGACGTGCGGTTGTTGCACCCGATGATTATAGCTGATTAATTTTCCCGGTCAACCTGCAACAACGTCTGGGTTTCCGGATTCATCGTGATGATTATAGCTGATTAATTTTCCCGGTCAACCTGCAACGTACTGTTCGCGTTGCGTCAGTACATGATCATTATAGCTGATTAATTTTCCCGGTCAACCTGCAACAATACGTCGATGCAAACGCACTTGGAGGAGATTATAGCTGATTAATTTTCCCGGTCAACCTGCAACAGATGAATTTCACCGCAAATAGAGCAAATTATTATAGCTGATTAATTTTCCCGGTCAACCTGCAACGGTAAAGAGTTCAAAGAATGGTTGGCTGATATTATAGCTGATTAATTTTCCCGGTCAACCTGCAACGGCCCGGTGTTTACTGCGGTCAATGATGGTATTATAGCTGATTAATTTTCCCGGTCAACCTGCAACCACTCCACCACGCAACGAACTTCTTGTACTATTATAGCTGATTAATTTTCCCGGTCAACCTGCAACTGGTGCAGAAAACATACCGCAAACGCACTGATTATAGCTGATTAATTTTCCCGGTCAACCTGCAACCATCGTTGCCTCCATGAAAACCCGGCAAGAATTATAGCTGATTAATTTTCCCGGTCAACCTGCAACTAACGGAACAAGGAATACCCGTTCCATCGAATTATAGCTGATTAATTTTCCCGGTCAACCTGCAACCGGCAGGCTTCGTAAACTTGCCGGCGCTTCATTATAGCTGATTAATTTTCCCGGTCAACCTGCAACCTCGGCGGTTTTCAAACTCGGTATGAGTAAATTATAGCTGATTAATTTTCCCGGTCAACCTGCAACTGACTGCCGAGATTTATAATGTTCCTGACAATTATAGCTGATTAATTTTCCCGGTCAACCTGCAACGGGTATAAATAGTCCCATGTGGCGACCTCGATTATAGCTGATTAATTTTCCCGGTCAACCTGCAACCGTTTCCAGCCGCATTTTGTCCGGTTCGTCGATTATAGCTGATTAATTTTCCCGGTCAACCTGTAACAACCTTAATGGCCGTCCAACCAATAACGCGTTTATCGCTGATTAATTTTCCCGGTCAACCTGCAACCAACGGAAGGCACGTAGTCAAACTTATCATATTATAGCTGATTAATTTTCCCGGTCAACCTGTAACAGAATTGCATAGATGATACAGTTAGCCCATACAAAATTTTCCCTCTTGGATAACTCCATCGAAAAGTGTTTAATCTTATTCACAGGCAAGCAGTTAATCTTAAAGATCTCTTCGCCCCTGCCCTGCCTTCTATAAAGGAGTTTCGTACAATGCCACAACTATCTATACAAAACATCGGTGTCAGTTCCGTCATCCTCACGGGAATGTCCCGGAGACTGCTGGTGGACGCATTCAATAGCATTGCAAAAAGCCCCGGGGTACTACCTGGTGATATCATCCTCTTTACTCATGACGACAACGATCACTTTTTCCCCGACGCACTTCCTGATATCAGGGGAACGGACAGTATTATTGTCGGCCCGCCCACCATTGTGAAACCGCTTCTTGAAAAAGAACGGGCGACCCTGGACCAGATCAACGTATTGTATTCCGTTGACAACATGAACCCGACCTCCATTGCACTCGGCGGAATGAAAATACACTGTTATCACACCCCTCATTTCAATAATTGGGATCCCGTACACAACAGCTATCTGATTGAACATAGGGAAACCAGGATATACATTACCGGCGACAGTGTATTTTCAAAAGAACTGGCAGATACGGTCGGGAAGACGGACGTAGTAATCTGCAACATTGTAGAGGAAGGATTGTTGCGGGGACAAACCCCAGAACACATTGCCCTTTATCATTGTCTCAGCGACTTGCTGCGCTTGCAGGCGATCAGCCAGACGAAACTGATTGTCGGCGTACATCTCCTTGAGTTTCCTTGGGCCGTTAACGCGGAAAAACTGATGACGATGATTACCGAAAACGGACTTCCGGGCATCATCATTCCGGTCAATACCGGAGAAGTACTACTGGTCGTTTAAAAACACGGAGACAACTACATGGACTATTCGATTGTCGAGCTTGAAAAAAAAATGTTCCCGGTATTGATGCAATCAAACCGGATACTTGGTCGAGTATTACGGTAATACACGACTATTATCTCGGAACAGCCAGTGCAAAATGCGCGAAGGCGCTGGCTCCGTCCGGTGAAATTCTGGGCATCGGAACTGGTCTGGTCTTCGAAAAAACCGGTTGGTTGGCCCATATTATTGTTGACGGAAAATTTCAGAACCGGGGCGTGGGAACCGGTCTGGTTGAAAACCGGATACGGCTGCTCCGTGAACGATATGGATGCACATCAATAACACTGACAGCAACGGATCAGGGCTATCCGGTCTACAAAAAACTCGGGTTCAGGGAACAAAGTAAATACATAGTATTGATTAAGAACGTGAACGCCTCAACCGGGAAAACGGATACGGATCGTGTGTGCAGTATCGGCAAGAACCATATCGACGAAGTGTTATATATCGACCGCCTGGTGTCCGGGGAAAACCGCCGGGATTTCCTGCTCCCCATACTCAATACCGGACTGGCATATGTCAAAAACAATACAGTATACGGTTTTCATGTACCGGGCTTCGGTGACGGTGGGGTATATGCACTGACCGAGGAAGCCGGCATTGCCCTGTTAAATGAACGGATCAGGGAGAACAACCCAATATTCATACCGGAAGAGAACGAGACCGGGTATCAATTTCTCTTGTCTTCAGGATATACCGAAGTAAAGCGGATACACCGAATGCTGCTGGGAGAAGAATACCTGCGCAAACCGGAATTGTGTTATTCCCGGATAGGCGGATTCGCAGGATAAACATACAGGAAACATTCGCCTCACGCCGTTTTTTGCGTTACCCGTTCAGATACCGTTGCATTTCCTTCAGCGCTGATTTTTTCTTCGCCCGTATCAATCTCGCCAAGGTTCCCTATTCCTCCGGTATTCCCTCGCCGGTTCGTAGCAACAGCATAACGAAAAAAAAACAAGTAAACATTTTTTTGTCTTCCCGGCTTTCAATCATGTTTTTATAGTACGTACGGGATATATAGGTGCAGGCCATTCTTTCCACGATCCGTACAAGCATCGGCTTTTTTTCCGGGGACTGTGCATAGCGCAGCAGGTAATAGGTCCTGGCGATATCGAACATCTTGTTGCACAGAACAACGGTTATCCAGTCTATTATCCAGAGCGTGCCATCAGAATCAACCAGTACATTTTCCGGATGGAAGTCGCCATGGCACACTTGTCTTGTATCGGAAGCAGTCAGAAAGCGCTCCACGATAGTTTCTTCCCGAACGGTGAGCTGGCGGCTTTCACGGCATCGTTTAAAAATATCGGTTGCATTGGCCAGATCCAGCGTTTCACCCAGCAGGTCTACCGAAAGGATGCTCTTGTGCAGCAGGGAAAACTTCCGGACCAGTTCCGGAATTGCTGCCGGGTTTTTGAGCATTACCCGTGCCATATGGGAACCTTGAATTCTCTGAAAAACTATGCCCCGCCGGGTCCCTTCTGTAACGAGCTCGTATACTTTGGGCATGTTCTGAATTTTCCGGGAAAGCGCCTCGCTGATGGTATATTCGCAGGTGACTGATTCAGGCGAAATACCGTCATAAAAAAGTTTCAGTATTTTTTCATTGTCAAGTTCAAATACTTCCGCGGTACGTCCTATTCCGATTCGATTCACTGTAGTAGTCCCTTTCTCTCCAGATTGTTACCATACCGCGTACCCTGGCCGCTGTCCAGCTCATGGGATGAAAACCATCATGGCCGGATGGTTAACAAGAGTCTGTCATACGGAATACCATAAAAAGACGATGAACCCGACCATCCTCTACCGCATTGTGCTCACCGCGGCGGCGTAGATACACCGCTGCGTCTTTACCTGCCGGTAAAGCGGGCGATGGCCGCGTCCAGCTGATCGTCAATACCCTGAGCCAAATGCTCCGCCGTATTCGTAACGTCGAGGTCGACCGGCAAAATATCTCCGTCAACGATTGTGTCGTTGATCATCAGGTTATTGATAGTCCCCACCCGAAGGATCCAGCCGTTAACCAACTCTCTCGGTATATTGTTGCCGATAAGCTCCGCGCGGGAAGGCTTACCGATTGTGTACGCGCCGGTATAGGCCTGGAATCCCGCAATAACCATATCGGTAGTGCTGGAGCTTCCCTCGTTGATCAGAATGACAATATTGTGTTGTCTTGGCGTGCTTGCGGCCGGATGCAGCCAGAGTTCGTCATAACGCGGATCTTGGTCCGGTCCAAAATGATAAATATCCCGGCCATAGCAAACCGCTCTATCGATAAAATGACTTAACAACGCTTCTCCTTTTGAGGAATTCCCTCCGCCGTTGTTTCTGAGATCAATAATCAGATCAAGCCCCGGAGGAAACCGGTCAAGTACCGGTAAGAAGTATGAGGGCTGGCCATCTCCCGAAAAGGAGGAGACCCACAGGTATCCGGTTCCATCCGGCAGGAATCCGGAACACAGCATATTGCTTGAGTCCCATTGTTCATCGGTGAGGTAGCGTTCCTGCACAACAGAAAAATCAAATTGTATGGTTGTATAATCCGGAATGACCGATATTTCCTGCGGTCCGGCAAACAGGATCATATGGCCGTCGTTAAGGCGGGTAACGATATCAGTGAGTGCAACACGGACCGTTTCTATATCGGGATCGCGTATCACGTTTTCCCGATGCGCAAGTCGTAGGGCGGTCCAATCATCGTCGGTCTTTGTGTAAAATCCCGCATAGTCGCGATCAAGAATACTCCAGAATGAATCGTACACTGACAGGGGGTCATCGGGCGGGTCGTCACCAAGCACGAACGAGCATGATGATACTAGAAGAACAAGCATAATCAGCGGCAATACATGATGTTTAATCATCTTGTACCCCCAAGATCAAACTCGGCACCAACTCCGACCGAGTTATGAAAGAGTTTGGTCTCAAATGGTTTATTCTGACGCCAATAAAGGCAAGTGTATAAAAAGAGGAGTTCCATATTTCTTGAGAGTCTGACCCCTGATGATAGAGTCCCTTCAAGACAAAGAATATCCGGGACGGTCATCCATTCGGAAAACATCTCTCCACCGGATCCGTTCGCCCATATCGGGCCCATCGCATAGCCAACCAGGGGCAGGGAAAAATGCAGCCGGAAAACCCACCGGTCAAGCATTGTGTTTTCCAGGAAGACTGCCGGTCCGGTGCCAAAGTACACAGTCTCGCAAGGATCTTCCTCATAACGGTAAACGCCGCTGGTAAAAATCCCCGACGCCGTTATACAAAGACCCAGACCGATTATAGTGTCTGCATGATTTAGTGGGAAAAGACCGAAAACCGACGTTTGTGCATTTATCATGTTGGTCTCAATTTCCAGGCCCTGTTCACGGGAGCTTGAAACGGTCGCGACATTCCAGCCTGCATGCCCATCCCAGAGAACATGATTTCCACGAATAGCCCATCCGCCTTCCAGTCGAAAAATCGCGCCCGAACCTGTCAGCGGGGAGTACTGTTCATGCACTTCTCCTGCGGCGCCAATACCGGAACCGATCCAGAGTGTATACGGTTTTTCTTTTTCAGAAGCCCCACTGATAGCTGCAGAAACCAGGAAACAAACAAGACATAGACACAACACCCTGACGCGCCTGAATGTAACGGTCGGGGCCTCCGTATGATGGTGGTAATCGTTCACTTTTTATCCTCTTACACAATTTGCACCTATAGAAAGCAGATATAGTATATATCACAAGCATACACTTTGTTTATACCCACGGCGATCTTTTCCTGTGCAACTACAAGATTGCGACAATACCGTAATTACGTTATTCTTTTCGGAGGAGATATACCGTGAAATACAACCGCATCAGAGTACCTGTCCGATTTCTTGTTCTGGTTATTCTTGGAGGTATGTATATGTCATGCACTACAGAAAAAGAAGTACCGACGAAAATTACGTTTAAAAGCGGGGACGGCATCACGGTGTCCGCCGATCTTTACATGCTCCACAAAAAAGAGGCACTGTTCCTCGTGCTCTGCCATCGCTCGGGATGGAGCCGGGGAGAATACAAAGAGATCGCGCCCTGGCTGAACAGTCTTGGGTACAACTGTCTTGCGATCGATCAGCGGGCCGGCGGCAAAATCAACATGGTCGACAACGAAACCCTCATGGAAGCGGCGAAAAACGGGAAGGACACGGGGTACCCCGACGCGGAACAGGATATTGTTGCCGCGATTGAGTACGCGAAGAAAAAATACGCCCGGGGTAAGATCATCCTGATGGGAAGTTCCTACTCGTCGTCTCTTGCCATAATCATCGCGGCGAAGAAGCCCGACCTGGTAGACGGAGTCGTCAGTTTTTCGCCCGGAGAGTACTTTCGCGAATACGGTTTGCCGGGCGACCATGTACGCAACCATGCGGCCAAAGTATCGGTACCCGTCTTCATCAGCGCGATGAGTTCCGAACGCTTTGGAGCGCAGCAGCTCTTCGACGCGGTACCCGGCGGGAACAAACAGCTGTTCGTTCCCGAAAACGGCGGGCGCCACGGAGCTGAATCACTCTGGGAATCAAACCCGCTGCATGAAGAATACCGCCGTGCACTGCAGGATTTTCTCGCAAAGCAGTTATGATAACGGACACGGTTTTCCGGTAGCGTTTTCTACATGAGCAACTGAAGCCAGAAAACCGTCAATACGATCGAAATGATGGAAGAAAAGAAACCCGCCTTGAGGAAATCCATGAAACCGATTTCCATGCCTTGGGATTTTGCGGCTTCTGCAACCAGCAGATTGGCAACGGAGCCGAGGATGGTCAGATTGCCGGCCATTGTGGAAACCGCGGCAAGAAGTGTCCAGGCGAGCTCCGGGTCGGCCACCGTAACCATGATGGGCGAAAGAAGCATGACCGTCGGCACGTTGGAAATGAATTGGGAGAATACACTGATAATCCCGGCCTGATACAGTTCATTTCGCGCAAATAAGGGAAGGAGCACTGTCTCAAGATACTGAAAAACGTGGGTGGAACGCGCGGCACCCGTGATAACGAACAACCCGCAAAAAAAGACCGGCAGGGTCCAGTCGATTCCCTGAAACACCCTGGACGGAGCAAGACGCCGTGTAACGAGCAGGACAGACGCCGCAAGGAGTGCCGCAAGGGCCGCATTCATGCCGGCAAGAACCGCAATAAAGAATCCACCCAGTGAAAGAAGGCTCTTGTACATGAGGGGCCGGTACGCACGGGGAGGATTCCCGGTATCCGTACGTGTGGGCAAACAGGAAGCTGCAAGCGAGTTGCGAAAAATCAGCGTGATACAGGTCCAGGAAACGGCAAGCGAAAGAAACACCGGCAACACCATGACCAGTGTGTACCGGCCAAAGGACAGGCCCGATATACCGGCTATCAAAATGTTCTGCGGGTTCCCTACCAGGGTCAGCGCAGAACCGGTATTCGATCCCATGGCAAGACCAAGCAGTTGCGGTCGGGGATCAATAGACAATTTTCTGCACAACTGGATGATCAGGGGCGCAAGCATGATAACAGCAGTATCGTTAATGAACAGCGCGGAAAAAATCCCGGATACCAGCATGACCCACCACAACAGCATTCGCGGACTTAAACGCAGCTGGTGAATTTTCCGGACAACCAGCGAGAAAAATCCCGAGAGGGACAGGTTTGTCGCCAGGATCATCATGGATACCAGGAGAAGAAGCGTGGGCGCGTTGATCTCACCGAGAAGCGAGCTCATGGCCTGTTGGCCTTCCCGCCCGCCGCCGGCCATGAGATAGGCCGCGAGCAAGATGAGTGTTGCGGAAGTAAACGCTATTCCTGCACGATTGATACGAAGCGGGCGAATCCGCCCTACAGCAATGGCAACAAGGGCCAACACAACCAGAATATCAGGCACCCAGGTAATAACGCAATTCATGGCAGATAATTGAACAGTTTGGTAGTTTGGTCAATATCTCCCGATTGTGGTTTATTCCATGAAAAAAGTTCGCAGTTGTCCTGAATTTAAGCTACAATTTTGTTATGACCACGATTACCGTAACCGACAACGAATTCGCCCTTGTTCGCTACTATCCCGAAACAGGGATCATCCATCACGAATGGAAGCAGTTCTGCAGCGGCAAGCCCTTTCAGGACATCATGTTGACCGCTACCCGGCACCTCAGGGACAACGGGGGAACAAAATGGCTCTCGGACGACACCAACTACTTCGTACTTACCGGAGAAGACAGTATATGGGGTCAAAAAGTATGGTTTTACGAAACCATTGCGGCCGGATGGAAACACTGGGCCATCATCTTGCCAGCCCTGCAGATCGGCAAGATGAGTATCACGGAGATGGTTACCCAGTACCGGGCGGCGGGGATTAACGCCAAAATATTCGACAATGTGCCCGAAGCCATGACCTGGCTCGAGGCACAATAGGTTAGTCAAGCGGCGCGTTGAGGTAGGCCATTTGTGCGTCCGAAAGCCGGTAATCCGCGGCGGCGAGATCTTCCGCGAGATGTTCCATCTTTGAAACAGCGACGAGCGGAATAACCGCCGGATCGGAGCTGAGCATCCATGCATAGATAACCTGGTTCACCGACCAACCCGTTTCGGAAGCAAGCGCGTTGAGCCGTTTGCGCCGTTCGGTATTTTGCGGACGAACAAACGCCTTGAGCCGATCGATTTCGTCGTATTTTTCCGGACGAGTATACGACCCCCACAAGAGCGGTGTATATCCGAGAAGCGTCACCCCTTCTCCGGAGCGCGCATAATCAAAAAGCTCGTCTCCCATCTGGTCGCCCATACCGGTCGCGGCGTACTTTTCCGACTGCAAATAGGTGTGAAACATCTGAACCGCCTTGTATTCGGCCCATCCGCGTGCCCGTGAAATTTCCCGCGCCCGCGCCAGCCGCCAAACCTTGAAATT